>JACXTT010004442.1_pt1 | contig 20854 bp, 16 predicted proteins | sample 9270951 | NCBI WGS metagenome assembly JACXTT01 (sample SAMN15532306, study PRJNA645909) | rock metagenome | isolation source: weathered quartz diorite | place: Puerto Rico | collected 2017-06-21
GAAGGCGTCCCTGTCGCGCATATGGAAAGCGATAGCGCGCGCGGTCGCATCCCCGACCACGGCCGCTTCGGTGAGGATCTTCTTCATCCGCTCGTCCGGTGCGAACGCCTTGCCCTTCTGGATACCGATCGACGCAAAATAGCCGAGCCGAATCTGGTCGAGCGATGCGCTCGGCTCCTCCTCGACGACCTGGTGAAGCAGTTCCCAGAACGTGTAGTCCGCAGGCGCGACGGTGTTGAAAGGCTTGCCGGAGAGATTCACGAAGTTCAGCAGCGGCGGGTTTCCGGCTCTGGACAGCGGATAGATCTTCGTGAACTTCTTGACCAGGTCCACGCCCGGCTTCGGGTCGCCGTCGACCAGGAAGCTGCGCCAGGGAGTCCACAGGTTGAACGTCGGGGAACGCACGACGATGTAACCCGAGTAACCCGTCGGCACCTCGCCCTTGTAGCCAGGCGGAAGCAGCAGGTAGTTACCGCCCCGCCCCTCGTCCGGCCCGGTGACGCCCAAATCGACGACCCAGCGGAACCAGATGTCGTTGATCGCACCGAGCACCTTTGGCGGCACCTCCAGTACCAGCGGACCCTTGCTCAGATCGAGCCAGGTCCAGCTGTAGACGGTGTTGTCATTCGCAGTGAGAAAGACCGACCGCGAGTCGAGCAGTTGCTCGAAGATCGGGACGACGGTGTTCACGGGGCCCAGCGCGCGGATCGCGTTGCGGTTCATCACCTGGCTCACCGCCGGGATCGCGAGCAGGTAGGCCTGCACCGCGCGCTGGAAGTCGAGGTTGTTGTAGAGCTTCTCGGCCGAGGCGTTGTCCGGGAAGCCGTCGAAGAAGTTCAAAGTGCCGAGGCGAGTCTCGACCTGACCGGGCGAGGCCACTCCCGGTGGCATCGGTGTCGAAAACTTGTACCCGGGTGTCCCCGTGGGCTCCTGCCCGCCGCTGGGACTGGCGGTGACTGCGATGAGCGCGGCCAAAACCGCGCAGATCGACGATCGGTTGCGTGTTCTCATTCGTCTTGCTCCTCGTTGCCATTTCAAACCGTGCTACTGTTTCCCCCCGCCCAGCGGAATGTTCAGCGTCGCGAAGAGGGTGTAGCCCTCGAGTCGATTCTGGGCCCAGAACTCGTAGTAGCCGCGCAAAGCTGCCGTCCATTGCTGGCCAGCCACCGTGAACTGATAACTCACCTGCGGGCCGATGCCCGCAACCCGCGACTTGAACGGCCCAAACTTGTCTCCGCTTCCGCTGTCCCCGGTGAGCTGATAGTAGACATAGCCCGCGATGCCGATCTGCCAGGCGGGGGACACGAACTTCGACACGCTCCAGTCGAGATGCGAATCGATCCCGTTCCGGTAGTCGGTGCTGTAGTTTTCGAAGTTGTAGGTAAAGCCGATGACGGCGGATGCCCCGACTCCGGTTTTGGAGTTGAAGTACGTGTAGCCCACGCCCGCGTCGACGGCTGCGTGACCGATGCCGAGGTTGGAGAGGCGATTGCTGTCGTAGGCCCCGGCCGGGATATTACCGGTCAAATAGACCATCCAGTTGTTGACCCCGCTGGTCCAGGCTAGGCTCGCGGTGGGGCTGACGTCAGTCAGGCCCCAGACCGTGTCGCTGAGATTGAGCTCGATGCCGCTCGCTGACACCGACTGGTTGGTTGCGGTCCAGTTACCACCGAATCCGACGGACAGCGAGAGTGCGAGCTGACCGCCAAGCACTGTAGCGCGCGGCGCATATGTCGGGGCGAAGAACAGCTCCAGCGTGCGGGAGTCGAGGCCCGCTGTGACCAAGTCGCCGCGGGCGGTCGTTACCGACGCGTTCACGCTGCCGCTGTCGTAGTAGAGCATTGTCGACATAGACCATCCCGGCTGAACGGGCACGGCAGCCAGTGCCGCGTACTGCCCCGACAGCCAGAAGGCGACACCGCCCTCATCTGAATGTGCATCCGACGGCTGCGCCATCGTCAGTACAACGGCATAGAGGGTGAATGTCCACGGGGCGAGGCCAGGCCGCGGAATGGCGCTCACAGCCAGCGTTGGTCGCTTTCCAGTCTCGCGAGCCATCACTTCTTGTTCTGATCGATTGCGGTTTTTTGCTAGTTTATCCGTAATTTTCGTGTAAGCTGCGCGGCGCTGCTAGTCCGCCCGCAACCATGAATCTTTTGTTGCGCGCCCGGGACTGAATGCGCACGAGTACGTTTGAGGATGTATGCTATTCAGCCCGAAACGCATGCGAGCAATCAAAACGCATGCGAGCGCTGGGAGGAGTCCATTTCCGCGCGCAGGCCTTTCAATCGCGCAAGCGCGTGGTGTCCGATCCAAACGAAGTCAAGGAGACCAATCGATGTACAAAGCAATCGTTTCAGCGCTAGCCATCGCCGCCCTCGTCGGATGGCTGGCAACAACAGGCAAGTAGCCCTCCCTCGCACGCACGGACAAACCCGAAGGAGAACACAATGCGCAAAGTGCTCGTGTCAACGGTGGCGATTGTGGCGCTCGCCGGCTGTGCAGAGATGAAGAAGATGATGCATGACAAGGAAGTCGAAGGAAACCTCGTGGCCTGCCCGGCCAACAAGACCGCGATCGGAGATGTTCCCTCGTGCGGTAAGGTCTGGAAGCTGGGCTGGGGCCAAGCCGAGCTGAAGGACAACGGCGATATCGAGGCCGAGGTGAAGGGTCTCGTGCTCAACGACACCTCCACCGGGACATCCAACGGGACGCCCGACGGAGTCGATGGCGTTGCGGCGGCAGTGGTGTGCCACAACCCGGGCGGAGCAACGGTGGCCGCGCAGACCGATGTGGTGCCGCTCAGCAAGGAAGGCGATGCGAAGATCAAGGCGCACGTCAACCTGCCGAGCTGTATCGCTCCGACGATCGTTCTGCGCGAGCGTTACGAGGGCAAGATAGGCGGCTGGCTCGCGGCCACTGGATTCTAACGTCATAGGTCTCAAACGCTCCGCGGTCTTCCGTAGAACAAAGACCCGCTGCCCCCTTTTCCTGACTCGGTCCGGGTGAGGGGGCGCACGGGTCTAACGGCCCTCAGGCCAAGCGGCGTTCGCGCGGTAGAAGCCACGTCTTGCTCGCTGCCTCGCCCGCACCTCTCGCGAGCGCGGCTCCCATGCTAACCTTCGGAGGCCGTCTGGGAGTGACGAGGGACGAGCACACGGACTGGAACATAACGGTATGCCGTGTCAGTCTGCTCGCCTTCCCCCCGCTGGCCGCATGCCGAAGCATTGGTGCGATAGATTTGTGCGCTTCAGCGCATCGCCCGTAGGCAATCGGCCCGTGAACCCTTCGAGGGAGAATGACATGATTCGGGCTATGGAAATTTTACGGCACCCGGCCGTCCTGCTTCTCGGAACGATCGTGTTCACTGTCGCCGCGCCAGCCGGCGCCGAGGAGGATCCGTTCGATGGGAAGTGGCATTTCAGCCTTACGCCCTACCTATGGCTGCCGGCGATCAATGGAACGGTGACGTACACCAATCCGGCGGGCAGCAGCGCGAGCCTCACCGCGCAAATCGACCCCAGCAGCTATCTCGAGTCCCTCGACTTCGCGGCTATGTTCGCCGGGGAAGCCCGCAAGGACCGCTGGCTGATTTTCAGCGATTACATGTATATCCACTTCGGAGGCCATCAGGCAGCCACCCAATCGGTCACCGGGCCGGGCGGAGTCGTGCAGGTCCCGATCAACACCGGCGGCGACTTCAGCACGGTAATGAACCTGTGGACACTCGCCGGCGGCTATACCGTATTGCAAAAGCCGTCGGGACTTCTCGGCGTGTTCGCCGGGACTCGCTTGCTGAACATGAGCACGACGATCAACTGGGATTTTACCGGACCGACCGGTGGGCTGGCGCGATCGGGAAGCGCCTCTCAGGGGCTCAACGAATGGGACGGGATCGTAGGTTTCAAGGGCGAAGTGAGATTCGGCGAGAGCAAGTGGTTCATGCCCTATTACGCGGACATCGGTGCGGGCTCCAACAACTGGACCTGGCAGGCGGCGCTCGGCGTGGGCTACCGTTTCGGCTGGGGCGACCTGGTGTTCGTGTGGCGCAGCCTCTCGTACAGTGTCAACGACAACCGACTCGACATGCGCATGACCGGACCCGCCCTGGGCGCGTCGTTCAGGTTCTGAGCAGTGCGGGGCTGGATGGGTGCGCCGGCAGCTCTGCTGGCGATAGCGGACGGCTGCATGCTGGCGCTCGAGGACGAACGATAAGGGGGCCTCCTCGTAGTCCTGGCCATCGCTGCGTCAAACGACGGATCGACGATGCACATCTCGTTCTGGGGTTCTTCCCGGCTCGCAACGCTCCGAGGCATGGTGCTCCTGGCGGCGGCGCTTGCTCTGGCTGTACCGTCCGGTCTGCGCGCCCAGCAGATGGAACCGCGTTCCTACGCGAATGCGCCGATCGGCCTCAACTTTCTGGTGGCAGCCTACCAATATGCGTGGGGCGACGTGCTGTTCGATCCCTCGGTGCCGATAAAGAACGCCGACGCTAAGGTCAATGGTGTCGTCCTGGGCTACAGTCGGGTTCTCGACTTCTGGGGCGAGTCCGGAACGTTGGCCGTCGCGCTTCCGTATGCGTGGATCTCGGGTAGCGGTCTGGTTGAGGGTCAGGCGGAAAGCGTGCACCGTTCGGGGTTCGGTGATCTCGGCTTACGGCTCTCCGTCAACCTGATCGGCGCCCCTGCGCTGTCGCTCCAGGAGTTCCGCGCTTATCGACAGGACACGATCGTCGGCGCGAGCCTCGCGATAACCGCCCCTACCGGGCAATACGATCCCCCCAAGCTGGTCAACGTCGGCACCAACCGGTGGTCGTTCGCACCCCAGGTCGGCGTCTCCAAGGCGTTAGGGCAGTGGATCCTCGAGGGTACGATGGGCGTTACCTTTTTCACGGACAACAACGAGTTCCTCGGCAATAAAGTTCGCCAGCAGGACCCGCTGTACGCGGTGCAGGCGCATGTGATCTACAACTTCAGTCCGGCGCTTTGGGGCGCGCTCGACTGGACCTACTACTTTGGCGGGCGTACCACAGTGAACGGGATTTTGGGCGAAGACCTGCAGTCGAACTCGCGCTGGGGAGCCACGCTCGCGCAGTCCCTGGACAAGTACAACTCCATCAAGTTCTACTTCAACGCCGGAGCATACGCCCGCACCGGTACCGACTTCACCACGATCGGCATCGCCTGGCAGTATCGTTGGGGAGCAGGTCTTTGACTCGCTGCTCTGTGCAGACGAACGCGAAATCTCGGCCGTGTACGCTCAAAACACCATCTGCAGCCGCGCCTGGAAAATATACGTGTTTCCGGGCGACGGTCCTCCACTGACACTTGCGTAGCCGGTGTTGAACATCCAGCGCAGATAACGGTTCCAGTACCAGTTCAGACCCAGCATGCCGATCTCCATCCGGCCGCCGTTGATGGAGCCGGCGTTGAGGTCGAGAAAGGAATAGCGCGCTGCGACCTCCCAGGCTCCCCAGGTCGGATGCTTCCACGCGCACTCGCGGTTGGGTAAGAGTACCGAAGCCACCGCGCCCGTCTGCTTGTTGTATCCGCGTTGCTCTCCGGTAAGAAACCAGCCGGCCGAGACGTACCAGCCAAAAAACCAGCTCGACTCGATCTCGGTGCCGGTGAGCTTCGTCGCAGCCGCCTCCCCGGTCACCGTAAGCGGGCCGTCCTTGTAGATTGCCTCCAGTCCCAGCAAGCCCGCACGGTCTGCATTGACCTCACCCGTGTCGACCAAGTAAGGCGCGATGAAGCTCTCCGGCCGCGAGCGGAATTCGAATTGAGAGCCCTTGGCGAACTGTTCGCCCATGCTGATACCGAGATGCAGCAGCGTGACGTTGTCCTTGCCGCGATCCGCATAAATCGGTAGGCCCGTGACCCGCACCACCGGGTACAGGAGTGTTTGGGTCACGGTGCCGCCGTTCAGGCCAGGATCGGAGCCGATGGAGTAGACGCCGGCGGACGCGTAGATACGTTCTCCATTGAAGGTGCGGTCTATCTCCACCCCAAGGCGATTGCCCGGCGAGAAGGCCAGCGACATGGACGAAGCCTCCATAAAGGTGAGCGCGGAGAACGAGTAGATGTTCTCCAGCGTTTGCGGCACGGTCTCGTAGCCAGCCTGAATGTTATGCACGTAGTCGACGCCCTGCCACCGCAGCCAGCCCGACGTCATGTAAAAACTGCCGCCGACCGTGCCGAATTCGAGCGAATAGAGGGTGGGATCGGGCCCTTTTCCGAACTGCCCATTGGTGTAGAGGCGAAACGTGCGAACCGCGGTTCCACCGGGAATTTGATCGTCGCGGTCCGGGCTGTAGAAGCCGGCGGCATCCAAGGACAGCTTGAGGCCGGCGCGCCCGGTGACGCTGATTTCCTCTCCGATCGTCTGTTCGCCCCCTGTGAACGGAACGGGCACCGTGATCGGCTGATAGAGCTGGTACAGCAGGTACTGATCCCACCACATTCGAAACAAGTCTTGTTTTTTCTCGGGCGGGGCCGCCTGTGCTACCGTCTCCGCGGGTTGGGCAGGCGCGGCGGCCTCTTTGTCGCCGGCAATGGGGGCGCTTGTGACTGGGCCCTTCTCCAACCGTTGGATACGAGCACGCGGTACGGTGATCTTGCCCAGAGCTTCCGATTCGAACGTCACGGACGCTTCGCTCTCCGACACGACCTTGCCGATCAGCGTCTCCCCCGAATTCAGCAGCAGCGTATCGGCGAGACATGGACTCGCGAACGCGGCGAGCACGCTGCCGCAGCAGGCTAATGTACGCCAGCGGGGACGGTATGAGCGAAGCGACGGCTGCGGCGCACGCATAGGCAGGCGGAACTTATCACACCCCGACGGTTGGCCGCAGCGTCGCCTGGGTGGAGCGCAGGGAAACCCGGGGCCGGGTCTGAGCGCTTCATCGGCAGGGTCAGCCGCGGTGGCTTGGAGATGCTTCCCTGGATTGGGCTATATCCAGGCTACAGTTCCGCTACCGCTCTTCTTTGCGGATAAATGCGCGGTGCGCGTAAAATTGCACCGGCGTTGCGGCAATCAGAGTATTGCCTGACCGGTCCACTACGGACGCTTGCAACATGTGCTGCACGTTGGCTGCGGCGGCGCTGTCCCATTCCTCTTGTGAGATATCGAACTGCAGCGAATAGCGCAGCGTGGACAACTGCGTGCCGTCGAGCGATACACTGATGGCGTTGCCGCCTTGCAGGCCAGGGGTGAGTGCGAGGCTGACTTGGAACTGACCAGTGTTGGTGTGGATTGTCCCTTCGTTCTCAGGGGAGAGGATGCCGAACGCCGTGTAGACCGAAGCATCGGTCTGGCTGACGGATTGCTGTTGCAGGGGACTGCCGGTATCGATGACATTGGGCGCACCCAGATCCATGCGCTTCCCACCCGGGCAGGGGGTGTCGGAGAACACCGGCCCATCCTGGCCCGGGCACTGATAGACCACCTGCGCCCAAGCGACTGCGGGCAACAGACACAAAAGCAGCGGCAGCGCGTTTCGCTTCATGACATCGCCTCGTTACGGGGGCTGGGGTTGCTGAGCCAAGACTCTGTCGTGCATTGTAGCGTGTAGAAACGCGGCACGGCTCGCAGGCGGCAGAGAGTCATCACTGAACGAGGTTCCGAATTGAGCAAGGCGCGTGGGCGCAAGGGCGCGCACTCCCAACATAAGCATCGACCCGTCGCCCCGGTGGATTCGGCGGTGGAGAAGAGCCGCCCAGCTGCATCGAGCATCAGCCGGTCGCGCCCGGCGCCGTGGCTTGCGCGGTGGGGTTTGGCTGCGCTCGCGGCCGTCGCGCTCGGGGCTGGCGCCTGGGTGTGGCGCCAGCATCAGCAACGCCCCCCTTCAAGCTCGCCGCCAGCGGGCGCTGCTTACGTCGGTGCAGGCTGGTGCGGTCAATGCCACGCCAAAGAGCACAAGGAGTGGTCGGGATCTCAACACGATCAAGCCATGCAGCATGCCGACGAGAAAACCGTGCTCGGCGATTTCGACGATGCGCGCTTCGCCCACTTCGCCACTACCTCCACCTTCTTCCGTCGCGACGGCAAGTTCTTCGTCAACACGGATGGCGCGGACGGCAAGCTGGCCGATTTCGAGATCAAGTACACCTTCGGCGTTTATCCGCTGCAGCAATACCTGATCGAATTTCCCGACGGCCGGCTGCAGGCACTTTCGATCGCTTGGGACAGCCGTCCTCGCGAGGCAGGCGGGCAGCACTGGTTTCATCTTTATCCGAACGAGCGCATCGACCACCGCGACGTGCTGCACTGGACGCGCTCGAGCCAGAACTGGAATCACATGTGCGCCGAGTGCCATTCGACGCACGTGCAGAAGAACTACGACATGGCCGCCGACCGGTTCCACACCAGTTACGCGGAGATCAACGTCGGATGCGAGGCGTGTCATGGGCCGGGTTCGCTGCACGTGGCGTGGGCGCGGGGTGCAAGAGACGGGCTCGGGCAGGACGCCAACAAGGGTTTGACGGTGAGGCTGGACGACCGCACGGGCGTGAGTTGGATCCTCGATGCGGAGAGCGGGAACTCCAAGCGTAGCGTGCCACGCGCAAACGACAAAGAGATCGAGACGTGCGCGCTGTGCCATGCCCGCCGCGGGAGCATCCATCAGCCGTTCCGCAACGGAGACCCGCTCCTGGATTCGGAGCTGCCTGCCGTTCTGATCGACGGCTTGTTCTTTGCCGACGGGCAGATGCGCGACGAAGTCTATAACTGGGCGCCGTTTCTGCAGAGCAAGATGTACCATCAAGGGGTCACCTGCAGCGATTGCCACAACCCGCATACGCTCAAGCTGCGCGCGAAGGGCAATGCCGTCTGCACTCAATGCCACCAGGCGCAGAAGTATGACGCCTTGGCGCATCATCATCATCAGCCCGATACGCCGGGCGCGCAATGCGCGGCATGCCACATGCCCAAGCGCACCTACATGGTGATCGACGAGCGCCATGACCACAGCATGCGCATACCGCGCCCTGATCTATCCTTGAAGCTCGGCACGCCTAACGCGTGCGGCGACTGCCACGGGGAGAGCGGTCCGGAGTGGGCGGCGCAATGGGTCGAGAACTGGCATGGGCCACAGCGCAAGGGTTTTCAGACGTACGCCGACACGCTCCAATCGGCGCGCGCCGGCTCGGCCGACGCGCCGCGTCGCCTGCGTGCGCTGATCGAGGACAATTCCGCGCCGGACATCGCGCGCGCGACTGCATTCGCGGAGCTCGGACGCTCTGGCGCTGCAGACATCGGGGAGGTCGTGCGCCGCGGGTTGGGCCATTCCGACCCGCTGATCCGTGTCAACGCGCTGGATGCCCTTGCCGGCACCGAGGTTGCCACCCGAATCGGCCTCGCAGCACCGTTGCTGCGGGACCCTGTACGTGCGGTGCGTATGGAGGCGGCGAGCCTGCTCGCCAATGTTCCCGCCGAGCAGTTCGATGCGCCTCAGCGCGAAGCTCTCGACCGTGCGTTGACCGAGTATATCGAAGCGCAGCACCTCAACGCGGACCGTCCGGACGGACGACTCAACCTCGGTTCGCTCTTCGCACGTCAACACAAATTCGACCAGGCCGAGGCCGAGTTTCGCGCGGCGATGCACATCGACCCGCAGTTTGTCCCTGCCTATGTCAACCTCGCCGACCTGTATCGCGAGCAGGGCAATGAAGCCGGAGCGCAGAAAACGCTGCGGGAGGGATTGCGGCAGGTGCCCGACAATGCCGAGCTGCACCACGCGCTCGGACTTGCGCTCGTCCGGGAGAAACGGCTCCCCGATGCGCTGCTGGAACTGCGCAAAGCCGCGACGCTCGCCCCGGACTCGGCGCGTTTCGTTTACGTCTATGGGGTCGCCCTGCATTCGAGCGGCAAAAGCGACGCGGCAATCAGTGCGCTGGAGAAGGCGCTCAAACACCATCCGGGCGACCGCGATATCCTGTTTGCGCTGGCGAGCTTCTCACGCGACGCCCGACACACCGCTCAGGCCCGAGATTATGCGAACCGGCTGCTCGCGCTTGTGCCTGGGGATCCGGATGCGCGTAGCCTGCTGCAGTCGCTCCCGAGCGACTGAAGCCGTGAGTTGCAACCCGCGTGTCACAAGTTTTCAAACAAGAAGGAGGCCGACATGATTCAGATGTTCCCTGGAAGAACGTTGCCTGTGATCGGTGCGGTGCTGGCTGCGCTCGCGTTGTCGCCGACATGGGCCGACACGCCGAAGAAGCTCACACCCGCGGAAGAGGCGGATCAGCACGTGGTGATGGCCGAGAAGACGTTCCAGAACTTTGTGGCTGATCCGGGCCAGGATTACTTTCGGAAAACCTTGGCCAAAGCCAAAGGGGTACTGATCATCCCGCAGTCGTTCCGGATCGGCTTCATCTTCGGCGGCGCCGGCGGCCGGGGAGTGCTGGTCGCGCGGGACGAGGCGGGAAAATGGACCGGCCCCGCGTTCTATACGCTCACCTATGCGAGCGTAGGACTCCAGATCGGCCTCCAGGTATCCGAAGTGATCGTCCTGGTCATGTCGCAGAGCGCGATAAACTCCCTGTTGTCCTCGGCTGTTCGCGGGGGGGTTGATGCTGCGATCGCTGCCGGCCCCGTGGGCACAGGCACCGAGACGTCCTTTCAGGGCGACTTCATCTCCGTCTACCGATCGAAGGTCCTGTATGGAGGCCTCAATCTCGATGGTACGGTCCTCAGCGCCAACGACGCCTGGAACACGGGCTTTTACGGCAAGCCCACCACCGCCGTAGATATCCTCGTGCGCCACGAGGCCAGCAGCGCGAAAGCCGAAGGCCTTCTGAACGCCGTCTCGGACGCCGCGAGAGAAGCGGCACAGCACGAGAGCACCGCTGCGCCGAAGACTGAGAAGAAATGAGCGACGCCCTGCCTGCATGCCTGTTGCGACACTAGAGAACGTCTCGCTCGCATACGGTCATGTCCCGCTGCTCGACCGCGTCGCGCTCACTTTACACGCGGGCGAGAAGGTCGCGCTGATTGGCCGCAACGGCACCGGCAAGAGCAGCCTGCTCAGACTGCTTGCGGGTGCAGCGACACCCGACGACGGCCAGGTCTGGCGCCAGCCCGGTCTGCGTGTGTCGTGGGTCGCGCAAGAGCCACAACTGGCCTCGGGTCAATCCGTGTTCGAGGGGGCGGCGGAAGGCTTGGGCGAGGTGCGGAGCCTGTTGGCGGACTACGAAGCCGCGGTCCACGCCGTCGAAGCTGGAAATGCCAGCGCGCTCGGGAACCTGGAGCGGCTGAGCACACAGCTGGACGCCATGGACGGCTGGCGCCTTAAATCGCGCGTCGACGGAGTGTTGACTCGATTGGGACTCGCTGCGGATACTTCTGTGAGCGCTCTCTCGGGCGGACAGCGCAAGCGGCTGGCATTGGCACGCGCGCTGGTAGCGGAGCCCGAGCTGCTGCTGCTCGATGAGCCGACCAACCACCTCGACGTCGTGTCTATCGAATGGCTGGAGGAGCTGCTGGGCGCCTTCAACGGCGCGCTCCTGTTCGTCACTCACGATCGCGTGTTCCTCGACCGCGTGGCCGTTCGCATCGTGGAGCTGGACCGTGGCCACTTGACGAATTTCCCCGGGAGCTTTGCCGCCTATCGCAGCCGCAAGGAGCAGCAGCTCGCGGAGGAATCCACGCGGCAGGAGAAATTCGACCGCGTGCTGGCGCAGGAGGAAGCGTGGATCCGCCGCGGCGTGGAGGCCCGCCGCACGCGCGATGAAGGCCGCGTGCGCCGGCTGGAGCAGTTGCGGCGAGAGCGTGCTGCGCGGCGCGACCGTATCGGCAACGTGGGGCTCGCAGTCGACGAAGGCGAGCGGTCGGGAAAGCTGGTCGCGGAGCTGACGCACGTCGGCAAGGCCTTCGACGGGAAGACCGTGGTGCGGGAGCTCTCGTGCCGCATCCTGCGCGGCGACAAGGTCGGGCTGATCGGGCCCAACGCCGCGGGCAAGACCACGCTGATCCGGCTGATCCTCGGCGATCTGACGCCAGATGCCGGGCGCGCGCGGTTGGGGACCAAGCTCGCCATCGCCTACTTCGATCAGTTTCGCGCACAGCTCGACGATGAGGCGAGCGTATTCGAGACGGTCGGCCAAGGCTCCGACTACGTCGAAGTGGCCGGCGCTCGCAAACACGTGATGAGTTATCTCGGGGAGTTCCTGTTTCCGCCGGAGCGCGTGCGCTCGCCGGTGAAGTCTCTGTCCGGCGGGGAGCGCAACCGGCTGCTGCTCGCGCGGCTGTTCGCCAAGAGCGCCAACGTCCTGGTGCTGGACGAGCCGACCAACGATCTCGATCTGGAGAGCCTGGAGCTGCTCGAGGGGCTGCTGCAGGAGTACACCGGAACCGTGCTGCTGGTGAGCCACGACCGCGCCTTTCTGGACAACGTGGTGACGCAAGTCATCGCTTACGACGGCGACGGGCAATGGGTAGAAAACCCGGGTGGTTACCAGGAGTGGGCGCGCGTGCTGTCCACGCGCGCATCATGCGCAGCCGCCCCAAGGGCGCCCGAAGCACCCAAGCGTGCCGAGCCGTCGCGCGCCGCCCGACCGGCTAAGCTCAGCTTCAAAGAGGCGCAGGAGCTGGAGCAACTGCCGGCGCGCATCGAAGCGCTCGAGCGCGAGCAGGCCGACCTTACCCGACGGCTCGCGGACCCTGAGCTGTATCGTTCGGACCCCGCAAGCGTGAAGACGGCCGCTGCGCGCCACGCCGAGCTCGAAGGGCTGCTGCAGAAGCTGCTGAGCCGCTGGGAGGACCTGGAAGACAAGCAGGCAAAGGCGTCGAGTCCGCCACAGTAGCGGGGCGTTGCTAGAGGCCTTCGGTGTACCTATTGGGCGAGGATGCGAGCGCGCAATCTAGAGGAGAGATAGTCGGCCGTCATCACCATGGCCAGAATCACCAGGACGCAGGTGGCGGTGTCCCGGTACTGGAACAGCTTGAGCGAAGAAACCAGCTCGAAGCCGATGCCACCCGCCCCGATCATGCCGAGGATCGTGGCCGCGCGCAGGTTCACCTCGAACCGGTACAAGGTCGATGCGATCCAAGACGGAATGACTTGAGGCAGCACGCCGAACACCACGACCAGCGACGGGCGAGTCCCAGTCGCGCGCAACGCCTCGACCGGTCCGGCATCGATCTCTTCGACCGCCTCAGCGAAGAACTTGCCGAGCATTCCTGCGCCATGGATGGAGAGAGCGAGCACCCCGGCAAAGGGACCCAGCCCGACCGCGGCCACGAAGATGAGCGCGAAGATGATCTCGTTGATCCCGCGCAGGGCGTTGAACACCTGACGGATGGCGTGGAACACGACAAGACCCGGGCTCAAATTGCGGGCACCCAGGAAGCACAGCGGCAGTGCCAACAGCACCGACAGCAGCGTTCCCCAAAGCGCGATCTGCACCGTCTCGATCACCGGCTTCAGCAGGCGGCCGAGGAACGTCCAGTTGGGCGGCACCATGCGGGAAACGAGGTCCCAGATCCAGGGTAGCCCGCGCAGCAGCTCGGAGAAGCTCAGGCCGATGCCTTGTGCGCTCCAGATCAACACTGCGGCGCTTGCCAAAGCCATAGCGATCCACGTCAAGCGGCGGCGCAGTGTCCATGCGCCGCCTAACAAAAAGCGGAATCCGCTCATACGATCCTCTCTTGCGCACGGCGCGCGCCCGCCGGTGCACGCGCGATCTCGGCTTCCAGCCCTGGGTAGATGCGGCTCAGTGCGGCCTCGTCGAGCTGCGCTGGCGTTCCTTCGAACACCACCCGGCCGTCGCATATGCCGACGAGGCGGTCGGCGAACTCCAGCGCATATTCGACCTGGTGCAGGTTGCACAGCACCGCGATACCCAGCTCGTGCGCGGCACGGCGCAGGTCGTCCAGCACTACGCGCGCGGTCTTGGGGTCCAGGCTTGCGACCGGCTCGTCGGCCAGGATGACCTGTGGCCGCTGAGCCAGGGCGCGCGCGATGCCGACTCGCTGCTGCTGCCCGCCGGACAAGCGATCGGCGCGGTCGTTGGCACGCTCGACCAGGTCGACCCGCCGCAGCGCAAACAGCGCGATGTCGATGTCTGCGCGGGGGAACAGCTGCAACGCCGCGGCGACGGGAGGCATCGTAGCGAGCCGTCCGGCGAGGACGTTCTTCAGCACCGACAGCCGCGGGACGAGATTGTGATCCTGAAAGATCATGCCGATGTGCTGCCTGAGCTCGCGCAATTCAGTCCGGTTGCGCGGCGGCGGCCTTCCCGCTGCCAGGATCTCGCCAGAGGTGGGCTCGGTCAGCCGGTTTACGCAGCGAAGCAGGGTGGATTTCCCCGCACCGGAAGGGCCCAGCACTACGCACAGCTCGCCGGCCGAGACGTAAACATCCACACCGCGCAGAGCTGGAATCGCGCCGTAGGCCTTCGTCAGCCCCCGGACCTCGATCATTTCATCTTGCTCAAATCCAGGTTCAGAATCTTGCTGGTTTCCCGGACCACGGCGAAGGTCTCGTCCGTAGCCGGCACCCAGCGCCTGATGACGGTTCCCTTGGCCCATGGAATATCGCGCATGGATGCGAAGGCGGCGCGGATGCGCTGCTTGAGCAGCTCGGGCAGATCGCGTCGCAGGACCACTGGCGCGCCCGGAATCGGGTCGGAGGTCCAAACGATGGCGATCTCGTCTGCCTTAACCACACCTCGAGCCACGGCGGCCTCGAACAGTCCGTCGGCGACGGCGGCGGCGTCGACCTTTCCGTTCTGGACGGCGATGGCGCTGGCGTCGTGGCTGCCGGCGAATATGGCGCGCATATCCGTGTCCGGATTCAATCCGGCGCGCAGCATCGCGCTCTTGGGGAACAGGTGGCCCGAAGTCGAGCTCGGGTCAACGAACGCAAAGGTCCTGCCCTTGAGATCCGCAAGCGAGCGAATGTTGCGGTCCTTGCGCGCGATGATCAACGCACGGTAGCTCGGCCCCTGCTTTTGGGTCTCGGCGATGGCAATGGGATCCACCTCCGCGATCGAGGCTGCAAGCACGTAGGAGAAGGGGCCGAGCAGCGCCACATCCAACTTCTTCGCCCGCAGCGCCTCGATGACGCCGTTGTAATCGGTGGCGACGAAGGGCTTGATCTCCATGCCCAGCGAGGCGTGCAGCGAGTCGAGCATGGCCTGATTGTCGGCGATCATCAGACGCGGGTCCTCGGCGGGGACCAGACCGATCTTGAGGACCTCTTGCCCGCGCGCCGGCATGACGGCCAGCCCGCAAAAGAGAATCAGCGCCGTGATCCAGTGTCGCGGCGAAGCGATGCGCACGATTGCTGCCACTTCGGACCTCCTTGCGATAGCCGATGGTCGTCCGCCGATCCGCTAGTCCCAACACCAGCGGTGTTTGCTTCGCAGCACGGCGCGGCGGTGGATCTGAGAAGGCGGAACGCGCTATGCGCCGGTTTCCATCGGCAGGGATGGATCGGCGGCCCATTCGGTCAGCGAGTTGTCGTACACCTTGACGCGGTCGTAGCCCAGCATTGCCAACGCCAGCGCCGCGCTGGTCGCTGCAATGCCCCCGCCGCAATATGTGATCACTTCGGGTCGCGCCAGCGCGGGCGCAAACATGGCTCGCAGTTCATCCGCGCCCTTGAATGTATTGTCCTGCCGGATGTGCTCGACGGCGGGAAGGTTGATGCTGCCCTTGATATGGCCGCGGCGGCCGTAGTGCACGCCACCAGTGCCGGCGTGCTGCTCTCTGCGCAGCGCGTTGACCGTGCAACTTTGCCCTGTTCCAACGGCCGCCAGCACGTCTTCCTTCGTCGCAATCAGTTCCGCCCGATAGCGCGGCGTGAAGTGCACGGCGCTACTAGCCTGCGGTGGGCCGCTCTGCACCGGCCGCGCTTCTCGCTGCCACTTCTGGAAACCCCCGTCGAGAACGCACGCGTCGTCGTGACCGAAGACCCGAAGCATCCACCACAAACGCGTGGCCCACCAGTGATTCGCCGTGGAGTAGGCCACCACCCGAGTTTCGTCGCCGATGCCCAGCGACCCCATGACGTTCGCGAACTGCTCGGGCGAGGGCAGCATGAAATGCAGCCGTGGATGGGGCGCGGACACATCATGATCGATATCCACGAACGTCGCACCGGGGATGTGGGCTTTCTCGAAGTCCGCCCTGCCTGACACGATGTCGTAGAGGAAAAGATCGGGCCGCGGAAGCGTGTGGGTAGTGAAATCCACGACGCGGACCTGCGGATTGTTCAACTGTCGCGCCAGCCAGTCCGTGCTCACAAGGTACTCGGGATGAACAAATCCGGTCTTCATAGCGATCCTGCACCCTGGTCTTCGATCTGTAGAGCGATCTTACATCGAGATGATGGTTCGCCGGAACCGCCATACGAGCGCGGCGAGACGGGCTCGGCGTACAATCTGGAAGGCGCTGAAGGACCGTCAAACGCCGTGTGAGGCCGTGAAAGGGCGTTACAGCAGTTCACGGCGCTTCAGGGATTTCAAACAGGAGTCTCAACCTTGACTACCTCCAAATACGCGATCTACCCCAGCCTCCGCGACCGTGTGGTGTTTGTGTCCGGTGGCGGCTCCGGCATCGGCGCCGGGATCGTCGAGCACTTCGTTGCCCAGGGTTCGCGTGTAGCGTTCGTCGACATCGACGACAAGGCAGCCAAAACGCTGCTCGAGCAGCTTGCCAAAGCGGGCCGGCAAGCACCTCTCTACATTCACGGCGATCTGCGCGACATCGACGCGCTGCGCGCCGCCATCGCGCGCGTGCAGAAAACCTTGGGCGACATCTCGGTACTGGTGAACAATGCCGCGCGCGATGATCGCCACCGCATCGAGGAGGTGACGGTCGAATACTGGGACGAGCGCCTCGCGGTGAATTTGCGGCATCAGTTCTTTGCCGCGCAGGCGGTGATCGATCAAATGAAGCGGCTGGGAGGCGGCTCGATCATCAACTTCGGCTCCATCAGCTGGATGTCATCCACCGGCGGCATGCCCGCGTACACGACCAGCAAAGCCGGGGTGAGCGGTCTCACGCGCGGGCTAGCACGCGATTTAGGGCCCTTCAACATCCGCGTCAACACGGTGTCCCCGGGTTGGGTGATGACCGAGCGCCAGAAGACGCTCTGGGTCACGCCGGATGGCGAGCGCAGGCTGGACGAGGCGCAATGTCTGCCGGGACGCCTGCTGCCCGAGGACCTCGCGCGCATGGTGCTGTTTCTCGCCGCGGACGACAGCCGCATGTGCACGGCGCAGAACTTCATCGTGGATGCGGGATGGGTGTAGAGGCCCGGGATCAGGAGTCAGGGGTCAGGAATCAGCAACTTCAAACAACTATTCGGCGATACATAGGGGGCAGACTGAAGATCACCGCCGTAAAGACCTTGGTGTGCAACGCGCAGATGCGCAACTGGGTGTTCGTGCGCGTGGAGACCGATCAGCCCGGGCTGTACGGCTGGGGTGAGGCCACGCTCGAATGGAAGACGCGGGCGGTGGTGGGTGCGGTGCAAGACCTGGAGCCGCTCGTGCTGGGCCGCGATCCGCGCGACATCGAGCAGGCCGTGCGCGTCCTCACCAAGCATTCCTTCTGGCGTCTGGGTGTGATCGGCAACACGGCGATCAGCGGCATCGAGATGGCGCTGTGGGACATCTGGGGCAAGGAGCTCAACGTGCCGGTGTGGCGCCTGCTGGGGGGCAAGACTCGGGACAAGGTCAAGATCTACACGCACCTCGGCTTCGGCGACATGACCAAGGTGTACGAAAGCATGGATCTCCGGGCGGTGGTCGAGCGTGCGCTCGAAGTTACTGCACGCGGCTACCGGGCGCTCAAGGTGGTGTTCATTCCTTACACCCATTACACGGCGTCGCCGAAACAGATCGATCACGTCGCGACCATGATGCAGAGGTTGCGCGAGGCGGTCGGCGACGAGGTCGAGATCATGATCGACTTTCACGGCCGCTGCGCCTCGACCAGCGTGGCGGTGCAGTACATCGACGCGCTCGCGCCCTCCCGCCCGCTGTTCGTGGAGGAACCGATCCAGCCCGGCGATGCCCCCGCCATGAAGCAGATCAGCGACAAAGCACGGGTGCCGATCGCCACCGGCGAACGGCTGGTAGATCGCAAGGAGTTCGACGATCTGTTCCGGCTGCGGGCGATCAACATCGCTCAGCCGGATCTGTGCCACGTCGGGGGCTTCGGCGAGGCGCGCAAGATTGCGGCCATGGCCGACACAGCGGGCGTGGGAATTGCGCCGCACAACCCGCTTGGGCCACTCGCCGGGGTGGCGGCGCTGCACTTCGATATCGCGACGCCGAACTTCGTGATCCAGGAAGAGATGTCTGGGGCGGTGCCCTGGTATCACGAGATCGTGGACAGCCCGATACGCGCCCGGGAGGGGCACTGGCTGGTCCCCGACCGCCCAGGCCTCGGTGTGGAGGTGAATGAGGCGGTTGCCGCGAAGCATCCCTATCAGCCGGAGATCCAGGCCGCCACCCAAGCAATTCTGGACGACGGCACAATCGTCGACTGGTAGGAGCTCGAGCCGGCCCATAGTCCCTTGAAGAAAGCCTTCTTCTCCCCCAATTTTGAGAGTATGATCCCGCGGCAACGCATTCCGGACCCCCGGATTTGATGACCTTTTCGACCGTTCCCCGCTCCACGCTGTGCTGTTGGCACCCCGTGTCCCCCTTCGGGGGAGCGGTTCAGGAGTTCCCCCCGTATGAGGTTTGACGAGCTCGGCCTGTGTGCCGAGTTGCTCCGCGCCATCGCGGAAGAAGGCTATACCGAACCCACCCCAGTCCAAAGCCAAGGCATCCCCCCGGTTCTCCGCGGGCAGGACATCATGGCCGGCGCCCAGACCGGTACAGGCAAGACCGCGGCGTTCGCGCTGCCGATCCTGGAAAAACTGAGGCACCAGGCCAGCACCAGTGTGTCTCCTGCGCGCCATCCGGTGCGTGCCTTGATCATCACGCCTACCCGCGAGCTGGCGGCGCAGGTGTTCGAGAGCATCCGGACTTACGGCAAGTACATTCCACTGCGCTCGGCCTGCGTGTTCGGCGGCGTCAACATCGATCCGCAGATTGCCGAACTGCGCGCCGGCGTCGAGATTCTGGTGGCTACGCCCGGGCGCCTGCTCGACCACGTTCATCAGCGCACCGTGAACCTCGGGCAAGTGGAAATCCTGGTGCTGGACGAGGCGGATCGCATGCTGGACATGGGCTTCATGCCCGACATCAAGCGCATCCTCGCCTTGCTGCCGGCGAAGCGGCAGAGCCTGATGTTCTCGGCCACCTTCCCGGAAGACATCAAGCGCCTCGCATCGCAGATGCTGAAGGATCCCGTGCGCATCCAGGTCGCTCCCAGCAACGCTGTAACCGATCTGGTCACGCACTCGGCCTTCAAGGTCGATGCCCGCCACAAGCGGGATTTCCTCGAGCATCTTGTTCGCGACCGCGACATGCGGCAGGTGCTGGTGTTTACCCGGACCAAGATCTCCGCCACTCGGCTCGCGCGCGAGCTGTTGCGCGACGGCTATCCGTGCGCGGCGCTGCACAGCGACCGTACCCAGCAGGAGCGCATGCGCGCGCTGGCGGACTTCAAAGACAGCAAGCTCCAGCTGCTGGTGGCCACCGACATCGCCGCGCGCGGACTGGACATCGAGCAGCTTCCGCACGTGATCAACTTCGAGCTGCCGCACAACGCCGAGGACTACATTCATCGCATCGGCCGCACCGGCCGCGCCGGACAGCCGGGCGAGGCGATCTCGCTGGTCGCGCCGGACGAGGAAGACCTTCTCGCCAGTATCGAGCGCCTCCTGAAAACGCGTATCTCGATCAGTGCTGCGCCCGACTCCGGGAGAGCTGGACGCCGCGGAACGGGTGACAGGGAGTCGGAGCGGCCTGCTCGTCGCCCTGCGCTCGCTCGCGAGAGCGGGCGTTCGGGGCGGCGCCCACTGCGCGATCGCCAGGTCGAGCACGCCGCCCCCGCAGCGCCCGAGGCCGAGTACATCGCGCCCCCGGGACGAGAGCTAGACCGTCAGCCCGACGAGCGGCCGGCGGCACTGGTCAACCGGCCGGGTGCACCAGCGGGCGGCCCCGCACGCAAGGCGAAGCGCGAGATCCCTGCGCTGTTCTTGCCCCCGGTGGTCGAAAAGCAGAGCAGCTGAACTTTGGGCATCGGCGGCGTTGTATGGCTACCCCCGATGGTTCCATCGCCGTTCGCTTCCGCGAGCTGATCGATCTGCCCGAGGAGCAGATCGACCTGGCGGAGGCAGCGCTGCTGATCGCCAAAAACGCCAATCGCGATCTGGACGTGGGTCGCTATTTGGCCATGATCGATCAGCTCGCAAACACGCTCTTAGCGCGCCTGCCGAAATCTTCCACCGAGCCCGATCGCATCCTCGCTCTCAACCACTTTCTGTTCGAGGAGCAGGGATTCAAGCCCAACGTCGACGACTACTACGATCTTCGCAACAGCTTCCTGAATGAGGTGCTGGAGCGAAAAGTCGGCATCCCGATCAGCCTGTCGATCGTCTACATGGAAGTGGGTCGTCGGATCGGCCTCGAGCTTCACGGCGTTTCCTTTCCGGGACATTTCCTGGTCAAGTGCAAGGTGAACCGGGGCACGGTCATCCTGGATCCATTTGGCGGCGGGATCTCATTGAGCCTGCATGACCTGCAGCAGCGGCTGCGCGAGGCGCGGGGAGGGGACGTGTCTCGCGCCATTGTCGCAGGCATGCTGGTGTCTGCGAACAAGAAAGAGATACTCGCCCGCATGCTGCGGAACCTGAAGGCGATCTACCTGGAGAAACGCGACCACGATCAGGCCTTGTCGCTGATGGAATGGATGATCGCGCTAAGCCCGACAGACCCGTCACAGGTAC
>JACXTT010004443.1_pt1 | contig 20849 bp, 24 predicted proteins | sample 9270951 | NCBI WGS metagenome assembly JACXTT01 (sample SAMN15532306, study PRJNA645909) | rock metagenome | isolation source: weathered quartz diorite | place: Puerto Rico | collected 2017-06-21
ATAATCGATTCGTTTTTTTCTCTTTCATCGCTTCTCCTTACCTCCAACGCCACTTTTCTGCTATATGCCCCTTAACTTCATGCCATTGCCCCTTGGGGGAGAGGGCCAGGGTGAGGGGCACCTGACAAACCTGCCAAGGGAAACTCATCTGCAATTTGCTCTAGTGATAGTATGTATGGAGCGTCAGCGAAATTTTTCAATCCGTTCGTTTGAATCTGCAATGACAAACCGACTCTGCTTTTCGAACTCGACTGCTTCAGCCACCGTTTTCCCGACCCCTTGATTGTAGAGAGTTTTATAGGCGGCGATGGACCCACGACTATTCGCCAGGATTTTCTCAGTGAGCTTTTGGATCGCCGTATCTAGCTCCGCCAGAGGAACGGCGCTGTTAGCGATGCCCCAAGCCGCAGCATCACATCCAGTGAAAGTATCGGCAGTAAACGATAACTCTCGTGCTTTCCGCAGCCCTACAGCATTAGGCAGACGCGCACTCATACCCCAGGTTGGTCGCAGCCCCCATTTCGCGTGCGTATCGCCGAATTTGGCTTCCTCTGCGGTCACCAGCAGATCACACGCCAGCGCGATCTCCAACGCTCCGGTGAAGCAGTAGCCGTTCACCTTGGCGACCACGACTTTAGGAATCGTCTGAATCGCCGCAATAAGCGCGCGAGCAGGATCATCCAGGCTTGGACCGATCCCGCCTTTCTCCAATGAACGTTTTCCCAGTTCTTTGAGGTCCACGCCGGCGGAAAACGCCCGACCCATACCTGTGAGGACCACGACGCCAACTTCGGCGTCGCTGCCTGCTTCTTCGACGGCTTGCGCGAGTTCTTGCAGCATGGTGATGGTAATTGCATTCAGCGCTTGCGGACGATTGAGCGTGATCGTCGCGACTCCGTTATTCTTCTCGACAATGACCGTGGTAAACGTCATGTGATTTGCTCCTCAACCGATTTATTCTTTACGGAATTAACACAATCTTTCCATGCGCAGTCGATTCGATCACCGCATGGTGAGCTTTGGGCGCGTCCGCTAAGGGAAACTGCTGACCAATCACCGGCGATAACGAACCGTTTTCCAGACCAGCGATAAGCGCAGCGTGAATCTTGTCCATGTCGCGTGGCGAGACATTCACCAGCGTCATGCCCAAGATAGCGGCGTCGCGTTGCATCGCCGCCCGCGGATTAATCTCCGCCGTGCCTTGATTATTCGGGCCGCGGTTGCCGACCGCCACGATGCGGCCGCCTTGGGCCAGTATGTTGATATCGTTGCCAAGATTGACATTGGCCAACATTTCAACAATGACATCTACGCCGCGTCCGTTCGTCAACTTCAGCACTTCATCGAGATAGCCGGGCGCTTTATGATTAACAACATGATGGGCTCCCTGGGCGGCTACCAGCTTGCGCCCCTGCTCAGTGCTAGCCGAACCGATCACCGTCATGCCGGCTGCGCGGGCGAGCTGTACAGAAGCAATACCCACGCCCCCGCTCGCGCCGTGTACAAAAACGACTTCGGCTGGACTCGCCTGCGCTCGTTGAAAGAGTGCGCGATAGGCCGTCCCGTATGGAATAAACATTGAGGCGCCCTGAGCGAACGACGCCCGTTCGGGGAGCGGATGGACTTGCCCTTCTTTACACAACGCTTGTTCCGCATAGGTGCCGGTGAGCGATCCTGCCGTGTACACGCGGTCTCCAACCTTGGCGCTGGTGACGCCTTCACCAACCGCTGCAATAACGCCAGCGCCGTCAGCGCCGGGCGTGTAAGGCGTAGGCGGCTTCGGGTAGATGCCTGAACGAACGTAGGTTTCAACGGGATTCACACCGGCGGCATGGATGTGGACGACCACTTGCCCTGGGCCAGCTTGCAAATCGGGTACGTCTTCGAGTTTCAGGACTTCTGGCGGACCGAACTCGTACACGCGAATCGCTTTCATGAGATGCTCCTTTGCGTTGCCAGTAATCTGTCGGCGGACAGCTTACGCCGCTGACGGTTCCGACGCTAGCCGCCGCTTCATTTGTTTCCTCACTTTGCCCTTCGACAGGTTTTCTCTGAACGGCTATGGTTGACGAAAAGGACTAACAGACGCCTGAGAGAGTAGAAAGGAGAAACGTATGGATTTCACCGCAATCACGTTGGAGAAAAAGGACCGTATTGGCACCCTCACCTTGAACCGTCCAGAAAAACTGAACGCCTTGAGTTCTGGGCTCATTAATGAATTCGTCGAAGCGATTACTCAAGTTGAAAAAGACTCAGAGATTAAAGTGCTCATCATTCGCGGTGCGGGGCGCGCGTTTTCGACGGGGTATGATTTAGGCGGTGGAGGGCAAAGTGGTGTGGGGAAAGTATTCACCATTGATGACGACAGAAGGGTGCTGCAGCGCTATGTAGAAAATTGGCTGCGCCTGCGCGACCTGCCCAAACCGGTGATCGCCATGGTGCACGGCTATTGTTTGGCGGGCGCTACGCAATTGTGTATTTGCAGCGATATGATTTTTACGGCTGAGAATGCACGCTTCGGTTTTCCGTCCATTCCGGCTGGGGCAGGTTTCGTCAGTGCATTTTGGAACTGGATGGTCGGCCCCCAGCGGACCAAATATCTGGCGTTCCTGCCCGGCAGTCAGATCAGTGGCAAAGAGGCTGAAGCGATGGGATTGGCGACCCGGGCGTTTCCGGCAGAGAAGCTCGAAGAGGAAACCTACAGTTATGCTCGACGCGTCGCCAAAGTGCCCGCACAAAAGTTGCAACTCGAAAAGCTCGCGATCAACCGGGCCATGGACCTGCGGGGGTTCCGCGTTTCCGTCCTGTCCGGCGCCGAGTACGACGCGATCTTCCACTTTGGTCCCGGCAACGACGAGATCAAGAAAGTGCGTGAGGAACGGGGCCTGCGCGGCGCCATTCAGTGGTATGAGGAGCAGTAACGTAAAGGGGCGCGTTGCAACGCGTCCCTGCTGCTGACAAGATAAATTTTTGCTTGTTGCTCCCTCTCTCGTACAAGAGAGAAAGGATTCGGACTATGAGATGGCAAGACCACATCATCATCGATCCTAAGGTGCTAGTAGGGAAACCTATCATCAAAGGAACCCGCATTGCTGTTGAGTTCATTATCGATTTACTTGGTCGAGGGTGGACGCAAGAGCAAATCTTAGCGGAATACGATCATGTGACTCGTGAGGACATTCAGGCTTGTCTAGCCTACGCGAGCGATGCACTGAAATCAGAACGGATCTACTTACTGCCCGAGAATACTACAGATGCGCCTCATCGCGAATGAAAACATGTCGGGTTCAGTAATTCGTACGTTGCGTGAGCGAGGACATGACGTCTTGTCAGTGAAAGAATCCATGCGGGCAGCAAGCGATGAAGCTATACTCGCCCGGGCGCAGTCCGAACAACGTATCGTGTTAACTAATGACAAAGACTTTGGCGCACTGGCATTTCGTTATGGTCTACCGGCAAGTTGTGGCGTTGTGTTGTTTCGTCTTTCTGGAGCCGATCCAGAAAGCGATAATCAACACATGGTCCGAGTGCTGGAAAGTCACATTGATTGGAAAGGGCATTTTGCCGTTGTTGATCACGACCGGATTCGTCTTCGCCTGCTGCCAAATGTAATAATGCAGAACGATTCTGATTAAGATGACTCGGCCACTTGACGCAAGTCCAACCCAACAGCTTTACGAATGCGGTCGTGCGATGCGCCGGGAAAATGATCTTCGAGAATCTGCTTGACGATAGCAATCCTCAGCGTTCGATCTTGCGAGAGGGCGATATGAATGGGCTCTGGAAATCCTCCACGAGCATTCACACGTGGCAGTTTCCCCCGCTTTTGATTTTTTTCACGCGGCCAACCGTGCACTTCTTCATCTCCCGACACTGTCCAAAGGCCATCATTTTGCAAGCGCCAGAAGGGAACCTCAGCAAATAATGTCTACTGCCCTCTTATGTGAGAAATGGCTGAAAACTGCCTCAAACCTTCGCGTTGATCGCAAAGGAAGCATTGCTCCTCACAAGCCTTTATTGCTCCTGGTGCTCGCCGAACTTGCTGAACAGGGTAAGCTCACAGATAAAACTCTTTCTTTAACTGGAGAACTTGTTTTCCGTTTTCTCGCTTACGGGTCAGTTGTGGCTGAGCGGCGATCGCAACGTCTGGATATCCATTTGCCATTGTTCCATATGCAGAGCGACGGTTGTTGGATCCCGCTGGATGAAAACGGCCAACTGACTTTAGAGCGGCGTTGTGTAGCTGCGGCGCGATTGGATGAAACATTCCTGGCTTGCTTGAACGATGCAGACTTCCGAAATCAGATGCGACGTATTTTGATTGCGAAATATTTTGTCGACGCCAGCGAACGTGCAGCGTTGTATCAACTGGTCGGCTTGTCCGTACCGTCCGATTCAATTGTCAAAGAGGATGCCAGACTCTATGAGATCTCCCGCGAACGAGGACGCGAAGCACGTTTTCGTTTGACCGTCGTACCGGCGTATAACTATACCTGCGCGCTCACTCAATATCGCCTTGTGACTGTGGACAGTGGTAGCATTGTAGACGCAGCTCATATCCATCAGTTCGCCGATAGTCGGAACAACCATCCTCGCAATGGAATTGCACTTTGTAAAAATGCCCACTGGATGTTTGACGAAGGGCTGTGGTCGCTGGACGATGACTATCGCGTCCTTGTGGTTGCAAAGCGATTCGATGAATCCGGAACAGAGGCCCTCCTTTTATCCCTCAAAGCAAACAGCCGTATCCTTCTTCCTGCTGACCCGAACTACTGGCCGGATAAGTCTCACTTAGCTTGGCATCGTAAACATCACGGATATGAGTCTGCGTAAAAGCATGTTGCCCTAATAGAGCAAGAAAGTTAGGCTAACCTCTTATGGATCCGTTGGCGTTAATCGAAGCTCACGCGTCTGAATTGCGCTCTCTTGGCGCGCAGCGTATAGGTGTTTTTGGCTCTTTTGCCAAAGGAGAAGCCACAGAAGAGAGCGACGTTGACGTCTACTTGGAGTTTGTAAAAGGCCGCAAGACCTATGATAACTTCTTTGCCATTTATGAATTACTTCAGGGACTTTTTGGTCGACCTATCGACCTTGTCACTGACGGTTCATTGAGTGAACGGAAAGCCCACATCATCCTTCCCACCGTGCGTTATGCAACTCTCAATGCTTTCCTACTTCGGGTAGCGAGTCGCATTGATCACGATCCCGAGAAATACTAAAGAGACAACAACCAATAAAACAGCGACAAGAGTTGCCATGATTAAAGCTCCCGCAAGCCTTGGATTTGCCGCTCAATACGGCGGTGTAAGAGCAGGATTCCCAAAGTAAACGACACAACTGCGAAACCACTTCCGATCTACATTCAGTCCTGAAGTTGCCATGTCTTCCATACTTCTGGACAATATCCTACGGTCGCTTCCTTGCCATTGCGAACGACCGGTGTACGAAAGAGGAGGGGATCTTCTAAAAGCAAATTCTCAACCTTGTTGGCGTCGAGCCAGGCATGAGCTAACCCTTTAGCGACAAACTGAGGGTGAGAGCGGTCCAATAACTGGTCAATCGGTACTTTTGTCGCGACCGAGCGCAACTCACCTTTTGAGAGGCCTTTTTCGGTCAAATCCACAAACTGAACACGGATGCCGCGTTCTTTGAAGAATCGCTGTGCTTTTCGTGTGTCCGCACACTTCTTGACACCAAAAATCTGTATGTTCATTATGGTACCTTATAAGCATGGACAAGAAGATGTTTGCGATATAGTGTGTACTGTCGAAAAATGGAAGGAGGTGATCCCCACATGACATGGACAACCCCAGAGGTCGTCGAAGTACGGATGGATGCAGAAGTCAGTTCGTATATTTTCGTTGCAGAGTAAATTGTTTTATTGACCACTTTTTAAGACGGGCTTCTTTCTAAAATAGGGAAAGCCCGTCGTTTTATTTCTAATCCCTTCTCATCTCGATTTACTTCTTCATAGGAGCGCGGCTTGCGCGTTATAGTGTTGGGTTCAGGAGCCGGCGGCGGCTTTCCCCAATGGAACTGTAATTGTTCGAATTGTAAAAGTTTTCGCTCTGGAACTATCCGAGCGACAGCGCGGACACAATCTTCTATTGCTCTCAGCGATGATGGCAATCGTTGGTATCTCCTTAACGCCAGTCCTGATATTCGCCAGCAAATCAATGCTTCACCTTACCTTGCTCCTCGGATAGAGCCGCGGGATACGCCGATTCAAGCGATTTTACTTACGAATGGAGAAATCGATCATATTACTGGTCTTCTGTCGGTGCGAGAATCTCAACCTCTCTGCCTCTATTCGACCGCTCAAGTACAGCAGTGGGTGCTGGAAACAAATTCAGTTTTTCGGGGGCTGTTTCGCACTCCGACCCAAAGTCTGTGGAAAATAGTCAACACGACGGAACGACAGGAGATTGTCGGGATCGACGGCAAGAGCAGCGGGTTATTGTATGAGGCGTTTACCGTTCCAGGTAAGCCGCCAGCATATCTAACGGGTCTAGTAACGGAATGGAGCGAAGCGACCCTCGGGTACAAAATTATTGACGCCGCCAGCGAGCGGTCTCTTGTCTATCTTCCTGCTATCAAGCACATTGACAACGCCGTGATGACTATGCTCGAATGCTGTGACTGTTTCTTCTTTGATGGGACATGTTGGTCCGATGACGAGCTAGTTCGGGTAGGGCTCTCGCAGAAAACTTCGCTGTCGATGGGCCACGCGCCAATTAGCGGACCCGACGGCAGCCTCGTCCAGTTGTCTAGTCTGCAGCACGCGCGAAAAATTTATACCCATCTCAACAACACCAACCCTTTGCTCATTGAGGACTCGCCTGAACAGCGGATTGTCGCAGCGGCCGGCTGGGAAGTGGCGTTTGACGGCATGGAGTTCGAGGTGTGACTTTGGTTAGGGAGAGAAAACATTATGAGTACAGGCGCTAGTCAAAAGTTGTGGAGTCGCGAAGAGTTTGTCCATCGGCTCCGTGCGGTTGGAGAGGAAGGGTACCACGATAAGCACCCGTTCCATGTTCTGATGCATGAGGGAAAACTGACGAAGCGACAACTCCAGGCATGGATTGAGAATCGTTTTTACTACCAGGCCATGATTCCGAAGAAAGACTCGGTGATCATGGCGAAAATGACCAGCCCCGCTGAACGACGCGCATGGATTCAACGGATTATTGATCACGATGGCGTCCCTGGACAGGAGGCTGGGGGGATTCACAAGTGGCTCGTATTAGGGGAGGCTGCCGGTTTGTCTCGGGAAGATGTAGAAAACTTCCGCTTCGTGCTGCCCGCAGTCCGGTTCGCGGTGGATGCGTATCTGACGCTTGTGCAAACGCACTCCTTAGTGGAGGCTGTCGGTTCGTCGCTCACTGAGCTATTCGCGCCAACGCTGATGTCACGGCGATTGCCGGCCTTTGAAGAGCATTACCCATGGGTGCAGAAAGAGGGGCTTGAGTATTTTCGTTCACGGTTAATTCAGGCTCCGCGCGACGTCGAATACGGCCTTGAATATGTCGTGACACACTGCAAAACCCGCGAACAGCAAGAGGGCATTGTGAAGGTGCTCACCGCAAAGTGTCACATTTTGTGGAGTTTACTCGACGCCGTGCATTTTGCGTACGTGACCCCGGGCTTGCCTCCGCCTCTGTGGGGAAAGTGAGAATGTGACCTATGGCTGAACTTCCGGCTGACTATCGACCACGGCTTGCTGCGAAGGCGCGCTTGCGATGGGATAATGTAGAAAAGCGACACATGCTCGTTTTTCCCGAAGCGGCCATGTTGTTGAATGAAAGTGCAACGGCAATCCTAAAGCTGTGCGATGGCGAACGTTTGGTCGAACAGATTGTGGACGCTCTGGTCGAACAATTCACCGGGGCGGATCGGAATGTCATTGCTACGGAAGTGACGGCGTTGCTGACCCGTTTGCAAACGCGCGGCTTACTGGAGACGTAAAGGTTATGGCTGCTCCTCGTCCCTATACTCTCGTTGCCGAGTTAACCTATCGCTGTCCGCTGCGGTGCCCTTACTGCTCGAATCCGATCAATTTACAGTTAATGGAGAAGGAGTTGAGCACTGAGCAATGGCAGCGGGTCTTTTCTGAAGCCGCCGATTTAGGCGTAGTGCAACTGCATCTGTCCGGCGGCGAGCCGGTTGTTCGCAAAGACCTGGCCGCGCTTATTCGGCACGCTCGCCAATGCGACTTGTACACAAATCTGATTACCGGCGGCACCCTGCTTACGGAAGAACGTCTGCAAGAGTTTCGCGATAATGGACTCGATCACGTGCAGTTGAGCATACAAGACACCGATCGCGACACAGCGGAACTCATTGCCGGAGTGCGTTCGTATGACAAGAAGCTAGAGGCGGCGCGTCTCATCAAGAAATTAGGGCTTCCCCTCACGCTCAACGTGGTCGTCCATCGTTACAACATTGAGCATGTGCCGGAACTGATCGCCCTCGGCGCGGAACTCGGCGCGCAACGACTCGAACTCGCCAACAGTCAATACTATGCTTGGGCGCTTGAAAATCGCAACGCGTTATTGCCAACGCAAGCGCAACGGGATGAAGCGGCGCGCATCGCTCGAGAGGCGCGGGAGCGGTATCGGGGCGCGATGGAAATTGTTTTCGTACAGGTAGACTATTTCACTCAGGAACCGAAACCGTGCATGGGAGGCTGGGCGCGCTCGTACATGTGCATTACTCCTACAGGCGAAGTGCTGCCCTGCCATGCCGCCCATATTATTCCCAATCTCCATTTCGATAGTGTACAACAGCAATCGCTCACGACGATTTGGCGAGAATCTCCGGCGCTCAACGCTTTTCGTGGCGACGCCTGGATGCAGGAGCCTTGCCGCAGTTGTCCACAAAAGGGAAAAGATTTTGCCGGCTGCCGCTGTCAGGCGTTTTTGCTGACCGGGGATGCCGCAGCAACTGATCCTGTCTGTCATCTGTCTCCCCATCACGACATTGTCTTGGATGCGGTCGCTGCCGCGGAGCGGGGGGAGGCCCCTCTTGTGTACCGTGATCAAAAGAATAGCGAACGGTTGTTGGCTCGTTTATGAGCAAGCCTACAGAATCAGTAACGGCGAAGCCGACGAGTCCAGCTGGCCCACGGGGTCGGCAGAAGGGGAAAAAGGGCGTGGATTCCTCCATCGGGGTTATGGGCGGCTTGACGCTGGTAATGATCTTCTGGGCCTATATGAAAAGTCCGGACTTGCCGCTTCGCGGGTTTCAGACCACCTGGGGACTCTTGCAAGATGTGTGGTTGCCATTGCTGTTGGGATTTTGTCTAGCGGGCTTCTTCGATGTACTGGTCTCCAGAGAGCTCCTGGTCAAATGGATGGGCGAGCAGTCTGGTTGGAAGGGTATCCTGATCGGCTGGTTGATCGGGCTCGCCATGCCAGGTGGACCCTACGTCGTGTTTCCCATCGCGGCTTCGCTTCTCAACCAGGGCGTTGGTGTTGGTCCATTAGTGACCTTTATTACCGCCAAATCACTCTTGTCTCCAACTCGTCTCTTCTCGTGGGAAGCCCCATTCCTCGGCTGGCCCTTCGCCGCTGCCCGAGCGATTCCTAGCCTACTGCTTCCTCCGGTGGTCGGCATCATCGGCCAGCGACTTTTCACTTTTTTCAACCGTTAGTAATAGCGGCGAGAGCAAGCAAGCTGCTTCCTGTTTGAATCGCGACCAATTTTTTCAACGGAAGAATCTGGAGCGTGCTCTCGGCGCTGATTTGCTCCATGCGCTCGGCAATATGCACTCGCATCTCTTCGGCTCTACTCTCCTCGCCCATCTCTTTGGCCAATCGATACAGTTCTCCCAAATAAAGCAAGCAATGAAAACTTCGGCACACGCTGGCGTCAAAGGCTTGAGCGCGAGTGGCTTCCTGCGTATAGGCCGGAGCCTCAAGAGATTTTCTCTGGGCAACCAGCCGTTTAGGAGTCCTGCGCAGGTACTCGGCCACTGAGCGAAAGAGCCGGTTGTGGGGTAAGGCGTCGTGCAGGGCGAGAAAGTGTCTTTCCAGCACTCGCACGGTTTCTTCCGTACGGTCCATGCCTTTGGCCATTGCCTCTCGCCGGGAGATTCCTGCAAGTGTGGTGTCTTCGAGGACAGGGTCGGTGTAGTACGGCAGTTCACAGATGAGCGAAAGGGCCTGGGGCGCTAACCTTTTAAGATAGTCATCCGAACTTGTTCCGGTAGAAAAATAAGGGGCTGGATCTTCACCGAGATTCTTTTCCAGAAAATCATACCCCTCTTGCGCGCCAAAGAGCGGATAGATGGCGCGGTCCCACGGCTGAATGTACGGCACTTCCGGTTCGCCGCTATGGAGGGGAAGCGCATAATCGGCGACGAGTTGGTGGAGTTGTGGGAACAGCTCAGGGAGACAGCGAGAAACGTAGAAGTACACGCCGCAAAAGCTGGCGTTATGCAAACTAGAAAGAATGGTCGGACGGCGCCGCTCCATAATCTGCATCACTACCTGTGTTTCCGCTGGAGGCGTGGTGAAATGCAGCGTCTTGTAGTGAATGGGAAAGCCCCATTCCACCTGTTCATCCTGTGGGGGACGATAATAATTCAGCGCATATTTTAGTGGAGAAAAAGCGCCCTTGAACCAGCCCTCGTTAAGCGCCAAGCCGTCGGGATCCGATACTTTGACAATCAGAAAGGTGCAGTCTAACTGCTCTCGCAAGTCCGATCGTTCACAGAGCAATCGGCTCAAGAACTCCAGGGTGAGCGTCCCAATAGGTTCATTAGGGTGAGGTGCGCCCAGAAAAAGCGCCGTATGTTTTCCATGACCGATCGTGAGCAGTTCGATCGGTCGCCCTTCGGTGGAAGCGCCGACAACTTGCAAGCGCGCCGCCTGTGGAAACTCTTCCGCCAACCGCACGGAACTCTGGTGTAATTCTTCGAGCGTGAGAAATTCTTGATACGCAGGAATCGTCTGGAGAATGCTATTGAGGTCCATTACCTCTTCTCCCCTGGCTGTTACGTTCAGCGCTCGACCCACCCAATCACACTGAGTTGCCGGCCAGCTCCAGCGCCGTCCCTGCGATACGACGCGAAGGAAGGATCACAAAAAGTGCAAGGCCCGACGAAAGCGACATGAGATTGGCAAACGCCGGCTTCTGTGAGCTGCGTGAGGTTCACTTCTCGCAAATCGAGGAACCCCTTACCCCCCACCGGTCGCCACGCCGCTGGATTTTGGATACGCCACCGTTCAATAATTGCTTCTCCAACTTCTGGCCCGACTTCGTAACAACAACTGCCGATAGATGGCCCCAACGCCACTTGCAACGTCTGTAGGTCAACATCCCAATAAGCAATAAGTAATTCTAAAGCTCGCCGGACAATACCTTTCAGTGTCCCCCGCCACCCCGCGTGCAGAGCTGCGACAATCTCTTTCTGTGGATCGACCATCAGTATTGGAACACAATCCGCTGTGGCAATGCCCAGGAGAACACCACCATCGAAGGAAATCAGGCCATCAGCCGCCGGTCGTTCGTCCGTTAACGGCGTCGACCTGTTAATAATGACAATTTCATCTCCATGAATTTGTCGCAGGGTATAAAGTCGCAGTTCAAGCGCCCCGAGTTGAGACCGCATTGCATCACGGTCTGTGATCCTCTTGGAGAACCCATGCACGAGGCGTGGAACGTGTCCCCAGCCTTCGGCGTGAAGCCAGAGGGACTCATCCGGGAACAAAGCGCTCATTGCTGCTCCGTGCTGGCCGTACTATCTTGGTCCATCAAAATTTCTTTTATCAAACCGGATGTGAGCAAGACGACGGTCTCGACTTGCTCGGTTTGCGGAAACATGTCGAACGATTGCAGACGCCGAACCTGATACCCCGCTTGAGCGAAACGATCGAGATCGCGGGCGAGCGTCACCGGCTCACACGAGACGTAGATGAGCTTAGGCGCTTTTACGGCAAGCACGGCGGCGAACGCCTCTGGACTGAGGCCCTTACGAGGCGGGTTCATGACGACGAGACTAATTTGCGCCAGATTAGCTGTCGTTTCTTTGAGTTTTTCCGCCGCATCGCCGGCAAAAAACCTGGTGTTATTGTATCCATTCCGACGCGCATTCTCTTTCGCGACATTGATGCTTCCGAGGTTGTCGTCAATGCCGATGACGAGTTTTGCCCGACCAGCAAGATGCAGGGCAATAGGCCCAACGCCGCAGTACAGATCCAGAGCGATTTCATCACCTTGCAAGTCGGCCCAGCGCAAGACGAGTTCGTATAGTCGCAAAGCAACGGGTGGATTCGCTTGTGCGAATGCGCTCACGGGAATGCTCAAGCGTAACGGGCCAAACTTCTCAATCAGCGAATCCCTTCCTCGCAAGGGATAAAATCGATCGCCCCAAATGACGTTGCCAGGTTTGTCATGAATGTTCTGCACGACGCCGCTCACAAAAGGAAAGCGTCGTTCGAGTTCCTGGACCAATTCGCGGGCCTGGGGAAAATGCATATGCCGGGTGACCAGCGTGAGTAGCACTTGATGCGACCACACGCTATAGCGAATATCAAGATAGCGCAGCTGACCCGTATCGCGTTCTTCGTCATACGGATCGATATTTAGGTGCTCAATCGCTTCGAGCAGAAACCGCACGATGCTGTTGACCCGGGGAGGATGGACGGGGCAGGCTGAGGCGTCGGTCACTTGATGAGTGTCCGGAATGTACAACCCGATAACCGGCTTGCCGCTCACTCGTCGGACGACGAGTTTGACCCGAGTGCGATACCCAAACTGATGAGGCGAAGGAACAAGCGGCGGAATGTCGATCGCTTGGAGTGAGGAATAACTGGCCAAGGCTTCAACCACGCGCGCTCGTTTTTTCTCCAATTGCTGCAGATATGGGTACTGGGTGAACGGGCATCCGTAACACGCCGGGAAATGCGGACACGGATGGCGTCGCTCTTGAGCAACAGGCCTGCGCTGTTCGCGAAATGCAAAAGGGGGTTTCTGACCGCGAAAGGACGCGGCGGCGCCTTTTACGCGATCAAGGTTATTTTGTGAAGCAAGACCCGGTTTTGCAGACCGTTTTCGCTTCGGCGATTGTTCGTAGGGGAATTTTTTAAAGTCAGCCACACTAAAGGCACTCTATAAGGCCCTCAGTGTGGCGTCAACGAGAGGAAAAGTTTTCCAGCATCGTCACTATTGGGTAGTGACGGTTGCCGCTCTTACAGCGCCATTTGAATCCTCGACAAAAATTGAGAAAACTCCAGAAGAATTAGCCGTGTAGGTAAAGGAATCGCCAGAATTGGTGACAACATTTTTATCCACCACGCCTCCGTATGGAAAAATGTGATATGGCGGCGTGCCACCGGTGAGAAAGAAAGTAAACGAACTTCCAAGACCGAGGGTCACCTCAGTGGGAACCAGCGTCAAGTCGCTTGGTATATCTTTTGTAAACTCGAAAGTATAACGTGTTTCGTTGGTGACGATATGGTCGCCAGTGTCCGTTCGTCCCTTGGCTTTAATGTGTATGATCATCACGAAGGGGAGCTTAGGCAACGAGTCTAGATTTTGTCGCAGGAAGGCAATGAGATGAGCAGGGACCAGTTGCCCGGTCAGTTGTCCGATAAAGACGTTGACTTGCCCGCTCGGGTTTTGGTTTGTGCCTGGATCGGCGTTCGATGGATTGATGCGAATGCCGGTAGGCTCCGAGTTCGACGGAATCTTGATCTTTGCCCCTGGAATCTCGTATTCAAAATCAATGCTGTCTACAACAATGGCTTGATTCACTAAGTCGTTTTCCAGCCAGATGTATCCCTGACAGATAAAGAACACATCTGAGACGTTATTCGGATAGCCAAAGTTTAGTCTTGGGTCGTTTAAAGGCAAGGAGACGCCTTGATCAGCAATTGCCTTCGAGGTGGTAGGCACCGTGCATTTTGATTGGCTTTGGTCTCCGCTAAACAGACCGACTGCACGGAAAACGATACCTTGGTCATTGTTATGCCCATTACTTCCACATCCCACCATCCCAATCAGCCCTACAAAGAGGGCAAAGCTCATGATTCGCCGAACCGTTCCCACCCCACTCCTCCTTCCACGTCAACCGGAACGCCTAGCGTCTCCACACTCAGGGCGACGTTATGCTGAACCTCAAAAATAACTTCCGATTTCCTCCGTTGTGAGATAATCGAAGCGTGTCTTCCCTAACTCTTCGATACAAACAAATTTAATCTTTCCTCCGGCTGTTTTTTTATCGCTTGCCATTCCTCGCAGCAGTGGTTCACCCTTCAGATCTTTGGGGATTGCAACTGGAAGTCCTGCTTTTTTGAGCAAGCGGCAAATTTGATCGCTGACCTTCGCGTCGCAGAAACTGCGCTTTTGTGACAAATGCGCGGCGAAGGCCATGCCGATCGCCACAGCTTCGCCATGAAGAAATTGTTTATAGTTTGTAGCAGTTTCGATCGCATGTCCCAGTGTATGGCCGAAATTCAGAATGGCTCGATAATCTCCTTCTGTTTCGTCTTCCTCAACCACCAGCCCTTTGAGTTGACAACATGATTTTATGACGTCAATCAGTAAATATTGATCAAGCCGCAAAATCGCGGAAAGATACGTCTCAAGGAGAGAGAACAGTTCCGGACTGAGAATCACCCCATACTTAATCACTTCAGCCATGCCAGAGAGAAATTCACGTCGCGGTAGAGTTTTCAGTGTGTCGACGTCGATGACGACCAAACGAGGCTGATAGAATGCGCCAATCATATTTTTCCCAGAAGAATGATTGACTGCAGTTTTTCCGCCGACACTAGAGTCGACCTGGGCAACTAACGTCGTAGGCACTTGAATAAGCGGGAGGCCGCGCTGAAGGGTGGCGGCAGCGAAACCTGCCACATCCCCGATAACGCCGCCACCAAGCGCAATGAGCGGCGCGTTGCGCTCAATACGTCCCTCAATGAGCTTATCGTACAAGAATGCGAGCCAGGCCAGATTTTTGTGTTCTTCACCCGCTGGAATCTCGACCACCCATGGGGCAAACCCAGCATGCTCAAGAATGCCAACCACCTTTTCCCGATAGATCTTGCTCACAATGGAATCGGTCACCAGCGCCAAGCGCGGCGTAGTGAATCGATAGTGGTGAAGAAGAGAACCTAACTCTCCGAGCAAACCAGCACCCACAAGAATTTGGTATGAACGGGGTCCCAGGTTGACGGTAACCGTTTCCATCAGGTCCTCAAAGATGTGAGCAGCTGAGAACAAATCTTTTCGACAACCGCCTCGACATTCAGATTTGAAGTGTCGATTGTCAGGTCTGCTTTTGCATACGCGTCTGCACGTGCAGCAAACAACGTGCGAATCTTTTCTAAAGGATTATCACTTTGGAGGAGCGGTCTGTCTTTATTGGCTTGCACTCGTGAAAGAATAATTTCCGGCGTAGCGGTAAGACAGATGACAGTTCCACTTGCTTTGAGTTTCCACACATTTTCCTCATTCACCAACGCCCCTCCGCCAGTAGCAACAACACTTCTTTCTTCTGTACAGACCTGAGCGATGGCTTCTTGCTCGAGAGTGCGGAAATAAGGTTCACCTCGTTCCATGAAAAGCGTCGCGATCGTTTTGCCAGATTTTTGTTCAACCAGCACGTCAGTATCAATAAATTTTCGACCGAGACGAGCAGCAATATGTTTTCCTATTGTACTTTTTCCCGTTCCCATAAATCCAGTGAGGATGATATTGCCGCCCACGATTGCTAAAACCGCCTTACTTGCTCCCTGTAGCCTTCATAGTTGCGACGAATTTCGATCAGTGAATCTCCCCCGAACTTCTCCAAGAATGCTTGTCCAAGGACAAAAGCTACCACACTTTCAGCAATGACTGCAGCCGCAGGAATCGCACATACATCCGAACGCTCAATCGTTGCTTCTACTGGCTCCTTGGTGCGAATGTCAACTGAGCGCAACGGACGCATAAGTGTGGACAATGGCTTAAAGGCGACACGTACACACAGCGGCTCGCCCGTGCTCATACCTCCTTCCATACCGCCAGAGTTATTGCCATATCGCAAGAACCCTTTGGTTGGATCGAAGGAGATTTCATCGTGTACCTGTGAACCAGGAAGCCTTGCTGTGGCAAAGCCAAGGCCAAACTCGACTCCTTTCACCGCCTGTAAGCTCATCAATGCGTATCCCAATTGTCCATCCAACTTGCGATCCCATTGGGCAAAACTCCCTAGACCTGGAGGAAGACCTGTAGTCACCACCTCTACTACTCCACCAAGCGTATCGCCTTGTTTTTTACACTGATCAATCAAGGCGATGATATTTTCTTCTGCTTTTGTATCAGCCATGCGCACGGGAGATACTTCAGAGCGGGAGAAAACGTCTTCAACTGACAGTTGGCTATGATCTGCAACAATGCCTCCGATTTCAGTGACATAGCCCATCACACGCACGTCAAAGGCAGAGAGTAGACATTTCACCAGGGCGCCAACGGCGACTCGGGCAGTGGTTTCGCGAGCGCTAGCGCGTTCAAGAATATTGCGGACATCGTAATGATGGTATTTTAACGCGCCGGTGAGATCTGCGTGCCCAGGCCGTGGACGTGTGACTGCAATTTTTTCGTCTCGGTCCATGGAGAACGGCGACATGCGTTTTTCCCAATTTCGCCAATCTTTATTTTCGATCAGCAACGTAACGGGTGATCCGAGACTTTCTCCCCAGCGCACTCCTGAGCGAATTTGTGCTTCGTCCTTCTCGATTTTCATGCGACCGCCGCGCCCATATCCTTGCTGTCGGCGGGCAAGATCTTGATTAATACGAATAAGATCGATTGGTACCCCAGATGGGAAACCTTCTACAATTGCTGTCAAACAAGGGCCATGAGACTCGCCTGCAGTGAAAAAACGGAGCATGACTATTCTTAACCTTCCACTTGGGCAGGAGGTGAGCTAACGCTCCCTCTTTCTGCTTCTCTTGCATCCTCCTATCTTTTTCTGAAAAGATGAGCTATAGGGGCGAGGTCAAAACGTGGAAGGTTGACCTCGCCCTTACGTCCCGCTACCACCACCACCACCACTCCACCTCAGACTCGACAGGGACGCTCGGAAGCTCGGAGCCGGATAGCAATTGGTCCCCCCGCCTCCACCTCATCCACCAAGCGCGCTGCTTTGCGGCGCCCAAGCTCCCGAGTGTCCCAGCCTGTCGTTATTGTTCCTTCACCCAAAGCCACCCACAAGTCTAAGAGCTCTCTCATGCCATGCTTCCACCACCACTACCACCCCACCATGAGCTCTTAGACTTGTGGGTCCTTTCTCTTGCATTTCTTCCGAATCAATCTCTCTGCCTTTCTCCTGATACTTACTGATGCATGGTATTTTCAGTTGCTGGCGCCTTCGTGCGCTTCTCCCACAATTGTTGAGCGGTTGGGAGCTGGCCAGGTATTCCGCTCATCACAACTTTTGGTGTAACGAAGACAAGTAATTCACTTTTCACTCGGCTTTTACTCTGACTGCGAAACAGCCATCCCAAGCCTGGAGTGTCGCGCAAAAAGGGAAACCCAGTTTCTTGTTGATTCACATCATCTTGTAAAATGCCTCCAAGCACAAAAGTGTCTCCAGAGTGAATCAAGACGTTTGAGCTCGCCGTTCTTGTGAGCGTGTCAGGAATGAGTGGAAAAGAAGAACCAGAGCCGGTCGGTTTAACGCTGGCGTCGGCAAGGTCACTTGTTTCTGCATCGATATCGAGAAGCACGAATCCGTCGGAAGAAATCTGTGGAGTCACTTTCAGCGTAATCCCCACGTCAAATTCTTGGAAAGCATTGCCGCCTCCTTGATTAGAGCCCGTGCCGCCGACATTGAGCGTCGAGGAGATGATCGGCACCCGTACGACTCGACGAGAACGAATGTCCGCCGGCTTATTATTAATCGTCACTACTCGTGGTCGCGAAATAACGCGGGCTTTTCCTTCTCTTTCGAGCGCGCTCAACCGAATATCAAGCGCTTGGGATCCACTGAGGGAGCCCAAAAGAAGATCCAACGCGCCGCCTGATCCAGGCGCTACCCCCGCTGCTGGAAAATCTGCAAGAAAAGGCACTCCACCGACGCCAGTCCCCAAACCGGACCCGCCAAATCCAATGCGGCCGGGAAAGTCAACGCCAGTCGCATTGCCAGTCTCCGGGCTGGCTCTGTAGCCATATCCCCATTGGATTCCCAAGTCACGGTTGAGATTTTCAGCGGTGTTCACCAGATAGGATTCGATGACGACCTGCGGTGTTTGTATATCTACATTTCTGATGAGTTCGCGCACGGAAGCGATATTTTCCGGTAAATCACGCACGATTAAGACATTCGAGACCGAATCTGCCGCGATCGTTCCTCGGGGCGACATGAGGGCAACTTGTTGCAGCCTACTCCCGCCAGCGGGGCCGCTCGCCACCGCTGGTGCAGAAGCTATAGGGGCGCCGCCAACGGCGCCTGCGCTGGTCGCCCGCTGTTGGGATTCTCGCGTCACTAATGCAGCGAGATCCGTTGCCTTCACGTAGTTCACTTTTACATACTCCGTCGCCAGTGGAGTGATTTTCTGCTGCGCATTCTGTGCAGCAAGGCGAGCATTGCGCTCTGCTTCGAGCCGCTTCGTGGTCGAGACAGTGATGACATTACCGGTCTGGGTCTTCTCCAAACCATTGGATTGGAGCACAACATCAAGAGCTTGATCCCAAGGAACTTCAACTAATCGGAGGGTGACGCGCGCCTTCACATCATCGGTGGCTACAATGTTTAATCCACTCACTTCGGCAATAATACGCAGGACGTCATGCAAGTCTGCATTTTTGAAATCAAGGGAAATTCTCCTTCCGGTATACTGTACGTCACGTTCAGGTTTGAAGTCTGCCGCTAAAGCCGCATTCTCTTCGAGGGCCAGGGTTGTTGGAGTCGGCGCTCCAGTTTTCCTGCGGCGGACTTTCGAGGCGAACGCCGGAGGAACTTGCGTCACTCGCTCTATTCCCCAAGCATTTTCTTCTGCGAGATTTGTTTCGACTCGGGCTGGAGCTGAAGATGCTCCTACGGCTTCCTCTTGCAGTTGTTTTGGATGGTCTGTGTCTTTTGCCGCGAGATTTGCTCCTGAGTCAGCTGACGAAGTCGGCGCAGCCGCCTTTCTTGGGTCAGGTTCAGAAAGTGTAGAGGTAGTTGCGATAGGCTCCGTCACTTTCTTTTCCACTTCAGCAATTGGATATTTTTCTTCTTTTGCAAGAGGCAATGGAGACGGTTTCCCTTCGAGTAGCGCGCCATTCGCTTTTGACGCCGCTAATGTAGCCTGGGACTGAGCCGGAGATTTAAGATCGTCTGCAAGAAAAAGCACTTGCGCATTGCTTTCGGCTTGCGGCTGTTCTTTAAAATTCTCATTTTTCTCGCCAATAAGTACGGTCACTAGCGAGTCGGTGTGATCAACAGAAAATGGGGGAGTGTCGCTACTCTTTAAATCGACGACGAGCCGCATGCGATTTTGGTAGTCGCCAATGCGAACCGCCGTTACTAGCGGATCGGAAGCTTTATAGCGCTGCACTTTGGGAAGAGATTCGATGGCGCCTTTGACATCAATCACCAAACGCGTGGGATTACGAAGCGAGAAATAGTCCACTCCCTCCGGCGCACGCGACAGTCGAAAGCGAAGACTGTGTTGCCCCGTAGTTTCGATGAGACGCACTTCAGAAAGGCGCAATGGTCCCTCAGCAACTGACGGTGGTGACACAGGCTGTATCGTCGTTGGTTGGTCAGGCAAAGAAGATGGGATTGAAGCCATTTTTTCCTTTGTTGGGAGAGTACAGGAGTTTGTCGCAAGAAGAGCGCACAGTACGACGGTCGCTCTCCTCCTTTCCCTTTTCGGTAATTCCCGCATGCTCACTCTCCCCCCACCGCTCCACAACTCGACTTATTTTATTTGGACTCTTTCTTCTGTTCTTGCGACGACTCCGTCGCGACAAGACGTAATTCTTTTTCTTGAATTTGCCGTTTGCCAAAAAAGTCGGTTTCATACTCTTCGATAACGACGCGCTTTGGCTCAATCATTTTGACTATGCCGCCGCGAGAACCAATCAAGGTGCCGCGAGTGATGATGTAGCCTAACCCACCGCTATCTTCTATTAACGCCCTGGGCTCGTCAGTCTCCCAAATCACTCCAACAAGTTTTAATTGCCCAAGATCAAAACGCTGGAGCGGAGTCTTCGGTTCGTCAGAGTCCGCCGTTTCTGGTGCCGCCGTTGAAAACGGAGGAGTAAAAGGGTCACGTTTCCCCGTCGGCGTATAGTGATAGTCTTCCCCAAGGCCTTCTTGGCCCTGCGCGACGAGCATTTTTTTGTCGAGAAGGCACATCACAGCTAACCCGCTCACAACAACAAAACATCTGCGCCAAGAATGCTGGGAAGTCATGTTTTTTATTTCTTCCCTTTTTTCTTAGCGGCTGCTTCTTTTTCTTTTGCGACCCGTATTCGCTCTTCTTCGTTCAGAAACCGATAGGTTGTTGCAGCAAACGCGGCGTCAACCTGCATTTGTCCCCCAACCATCTGGGGGTTTTTCATGTTCGTATCAGAGATGTTCACAATCCGATCCAGGGAGCGCACCTTATCAAAGAAGAGCGCCACTTGATGGTAATTGCCCCTTACAGCCATCTCAACTGGAACTTCAGCGTAAAGGTCCTGCAGAACTTCAGCTTTCTGACGGAACAGTACAACCTCAAGACCAGAGTCTCGCCCCAGATTGGAGACCTGCTTTAAGAGTTCAGGAATCTCTTTCTGTTCAGGAAGTTGCGTTTTCGCTTGATTGAATCGTCCTTCCACCTCTTCTATTTCTAGTTTTGTCTTTTCACGCTCTTTAATAAAGGATTGCA
>JACXTT010004444.1_pt1 | contig 20848 bp, 17 predicted proteins | sample 9270951 | NCBI WGS metagenome assembly JACXTT01 (sample SAMN15532306, study PRJNA645909) | rock metagenome | isolation source: weathered quartz diorite | place: Puerto Rico | collected 2017-06-21
TTCGAAGCCTGATGCTCTATCCAACTGAGCTACGGGCGCGGCGCGCGGATTCTACTGCGAACCTCGAAGGGTGCGTAACGGCGAGGCACGCGGCCAGGGTCGGCGCGTTACCGGGTATTTCCCCAGTCGACGTTGGTACGGGCAGAATGCACGGCAAACCCAGCCCGAAGGGGGACATTCACATGAGCCTGTTTGATCTGTCCGGCAAGGTGGCGCTCATCACCGGCTCGAGCCGCGGCATCGGCAAGGCGATCGCGATGCAGATGGCGCTGCACGGGGCGCGAGTGGTCATCTCGAGCCGCAAGCCCGAGAGTTGCGAAGCTGCGGCGGCGGAGATCACCGCGGCCGGCGGCGCGGCATTCGCTCACGCCTGCCACGTCGGGCACAAGGCCGAGCTGCAGGGGCTGGTCGATGCCACGGTCGCCAGATGGGGCCGCATCGACGTCGTCGTGTGCAATGCCGGCGCGAACCCGCACTTCGGCCCCACCACCAGCCTCACCGACGAGGCGTTCGACAAGATCATGCACACCAACCTCTTGAGCAACATCTGGCTGTGCAACATGACACTGCCGGCCATGGCGGAGCGCAAGGAAGGAGCGCTCATCATCATCTCCTCGGTCGGCGGCTTCGTCGGCAGCGCGATGCTCGGCGCCTACTGCCTCTCCAAGGCTGCTGACATGCAGCTCGCGCGCAACCTCGCAGTGGAATGGGGGCCGCACAATATCCGCGTCAACTGCATCGCGCCCGGCATCATCCGCACCAACTTCTCCCGGGCGCTGTGGGCGGACCCGGCGCGCGCCGCGGCCTTCGCGCGCGCCAATCCGCTGCGCCGCCTCGGCGATCCCGACGATGTCGCGGGGCTTGCGGTGCTGCTCGCCTCACGCGCCGGCGCCTTCATCACCGGTCAGACACTGGTGGTGGACGGCGGGGGCGTGATCGGGGGCGGCGAGCCGCTGATGTAGGGCGCGCCCGCCGCCCGCCGGCCGCTCACCGCACGCGGCGAGCGGCGCTTGACGCGGGCGCGATCTCAGGAGGCGCGCGGCTTCGACGCCAGGTAGCCGATGCCGAGAAGCCCGAACCACACCGGCGCCACGTAGAGCGCCACCCGGGTGTCCGGATCGCGCCACAAGAGCGCGCTCACCGCAACGAGAAACGCGAGCACCGCCCAGTTGGCGAACGGTGCGCCCGGCATGCGAAACGGTGACGCCGGCGTGCGCCCGGCCCGGACCGCGAGTCGATAGTTGCGGTGCGACACCAAAATGATTCCCCAGGTCCAGAAGGTGCCGACCAGCGCAATGCTCGTGACGTAGACGAACACACGCTCCGGAACCACGTAGTTCAGCACCACTCCGAGGAGCATCGTGGCGGCCGAGGCATGGATGCCGGCGGCCGGCACGTGCTGCGGACTGAGAGCGGCGAAGGCGAGGGGCGCCTGGCGGCGTTCGGCAAGCGACCAGAGCATGCGGCCTGTGCTGTATAGGCCGCTGTTGCAGGAGGAGGTCGCGGCGGTGATCACCACGACATTGATGATGCTCGCGGCGGCCGGCACACGCAGCTTCTCGAAAACGAACACGAACGGACTCACGCTCGGACTCAGCTCGTTCCACGGCACGAGCGACATGATCACGGTGAGGGCGCCGATGTAGAAGATGAGGATGCGCAGGATGATGCCGTTGGTCGCCCGGGGCAGCACCACCTTGGGATCCTGCGCCTCGCCCGCGGTCACGCCGATCAGCTCCACGCCCACGTAGGCGAACATCACGATCTGCATGGTGAGCAGCATGCCGCCGACACCGAAGGGCAGGAAGCCGCCGTGCGACCACAGGTTGCTGAAGCTCGCACCGGCGCCGAGATCGCCGACGTGGAGCACGATCACCACCAGGCCCGAGGCGATCAGCGCCACGATGGTGACCACCTTGATGAGCGCGAACCAGAACTCGAGCTCGCCGAACGCGCGCACCGCGAGCAGGTTCGAGCCGTACAACGCGAGCAGCGCAATCAGTGCGGGCACCCACTGCGGCACGGCGGGCAGCCACCAGCGCACGTAGACGCCGATGGCGGTGAGTTCCGCCATCGCGGTCGCGATCCACGCGAACCAATAGGACCAGCCGGTCGCGAAGCCCGCGAACGGGCCGCAGAACTCATCGGCGTAGGTGGCGAAGGAGCCGGCCACCGGGCGGTAGGTCAGTAGCTCGCCGAGCGCTCGCATGATGAAGAAGATGGCGACGCCCCCGAGCGCGTAGGCGAGCACCAGGGCGGGGCCGCCGTTGTGGATCGCTCGCGCCGAGCCGAGGAACAGGCCGACGCCGATCGTTCCGCCGATGGCGATCAGCTGGATGTGCCGGTTGCGGAGCCGGCGCGACAGATCAGACCCTGTTTGCGACATCAGTATTCTCCCGTGGTGACCCGCGCGGCGGCCGGCGGCGGTCCCAGAAGCGCGTAACGTCGCCCCTGCGGCAACTCGTAGCGTCGCACGAGCGTCGCGGCCCCGGAGCCCGCGAGCCGTGCGGCGATCCCGTCGCCCTCGGGAAGCGGTGAGTGAAAGTGCTCGAGCCAGCGCGTGAGAGCGCCGGGCGCGTGACCGGGCAGAAGAACGAGCACCCGCGCCTCACGGCCCTGGTCGCTGAACCAGCGGCTCACGACCCCGGGCGACGGCTCCCGATCGGTGGTGAGGATGGTAAAGCGGGTGTCGAGCCCGCGGTCGAGCATGGCGATCGTCGTCTCGTCCGGATCGAGCAGCGCCAGCGGCCGGCGCTCGCAGTCGGCGTGAATGCGCTGCGCGAGGGCAGGCAGATCCTGCCAGCGATCGAGCACCGGCAGCACGGCCAGTGCCGTGAAACACACCGCGGCGGCGTAGGCGGTATACGTCCAGATGAGGGTGCGCTGCAGATCGCCGCCCTGCTGTGAGTGGGTGGCGAGCATCAGCGCCGCGAGCGCCGAGACGCCGGCGCTGAGTGCCGCCGCGAAGCATGCGAGCGGCGGACCCGCGCCCGAGATGATCAGCAGCGCGAGGCTGGCGACGAGCGCCGCGGCCAGCACCCCGACCAGAACGCGTGTGCCCGTCAAGGCCAGCTGGTCGAGTCGACTCGGCGCGCGCTGGGCGTCGGCGCTCCACAGACCCGCGAGCGCAGCGAGTCCGAGGAGCGCGGGAGCGGCGTAGATATCGCGGGCGGTCGCGGCCAGCGACAGCAAGACGAGGAACGGAAGACTTGCGCACAACGCGAAGCGCCACGCCGTTGCCTGCGGACCGGGGTCTCGCGCGCGCCGCCACGCGCGCGCCAGCGCTGCCGCCGCGATGAGAGTCCACGGCAGCAGGTACAGCGGCAGCTCGAAGAGGTACTTGCCCGGAGTATTGCGGTGTCCGCGGGTGTAATCGAGCGCGGTGGGAGCGGCGACGCGGGTGAATCGCCCCACGACATTGTTCCAGAAGAGCGCGCGCAGGGTGTCCGACCCGTGCCCGGTGCGGGTCACCGCGAACACCCACGGACCGATGATCAGCGCCTCAAGCAGCAGTCCCGCATACAGCTCCCAGCGCCGCAGCTCCGACCAGCGCCGCTCCCACACGATCAGCGTCGCGAGCGCCAGCGCCGGTACCAGCCAGCCGGGTGCGCTCTTGGCCATGAATCCGACCGCGGCTCCGAAGTGCATCAGTGTGTAGCCCGCTGCCTTGCGGGGACCGGCGGGGGAGCGGTACCCGTGCCAGGCGCCGAGGAGCGCGAGAGCGTTGCCGGCCAGCAGGCAGGCATCGGGGGCGAGCCACACGCTCACCCGAAACGCGGTGAGCGCGCTCGCCGCGATGAGCGCCGCGATCAGCGCCGACACGGCACCCGTTTGCATCGCGAGCGCCAGCGCGCCCACCGCGACGGCGGTGATCAGCGCGTACAGCAGGTTCGGGGCACGGGCGCCGGCGGCGGAATCGCCGAACACCGAAATGGCGGCCGCCGACATCCAGTAGGAGAGCGGCGGCTTCTCGAGGAAGGGTGTGCCCGCAAGCTGCGGCAGGGTGCGATCGGCCTGCCGGCTCATGCGCCAGGCAATGTCGGCCTCGCGCGGCTCATCGGGGGTCCACAATCCGCGGCCGAAGATGCCCGCGAGCCACAGCGGCGCCAGCGCCATCACGATGAGCACGGCGAGGGAACGTGCGGGCAGCACAGGATGCGCAGAATTCAACAGCCCCCCTCACGGGTCGACCCCGGCAGGCGGGCAATTATGCGGACGTTCGGGCTAGAGAGAGTAGCGCACGACCATGCGTACGCTGCGCGCGTGCTCGGCCGACCAGTGCGCAAAACCCTGGCAGACCTGCTGCATGCCGCCCTCGGGAGCAGTTTGCGAATACTTCTCGGCAAACCGCGCCTGCCCGGATTCCTGACCCGGTACGAAGCGGTTGGCGCTCCAGGGCGCATCACTGTCGGCGGGTCGGCTGTAGAGCTCGACCTCCGTGACCTTGCCGTTCGCGGGGATGGTGGCGCAGAGCGTCACCGGGCTCGCCTCGGCCTCGGTGCACGCGCGGCCGGCCGTGGGCGGCTCGGCCGAGACGCCGGGCGGTGAGGCGGTGCCGGGGGCATTGATCACCAGCGCGGGCCGGCACGCGGCCACCGTCGCCGTGACCACGACGCCGTCGGCCCCGATCTGACGCAACACGCCGCTCTCGATCTCGGCCCGCGCACCGGCGCGGGTGAGCTCGAGCTGGCTCGCGGTGCGGCTGATCTCCGCGACGCGCGCCTGCAGCTCCTGTTGGAGCGTCCTCTGAGCCAGCCGCTCGCCCGAGGTGAGCCATTGCGAGAGCGCAAAGCCCGCCACGGCCGCCGCGCCCACCACGACGATGAGGATGATCATCTGGACCCGGTTCTTGCGGCGCGTCGCCGATTGGCCGCGGGCCGCCTCCCGGAGGAGGGCGGACCGCAGCTGCAGCAACGACGCCGACAGCGTCGCGGTGCCCGCGATGATGGCGGCAAGCACGGAATCGGACATCGGGATCGACACGACTTAAAGCTCCGGGCGGCAACGCTAGCACGGGCGGTCGCGGATGCGTGGCGCGGGGGCGGAAAACCGCGATGCTGGTCACAGGGCGGCTCTGTTGCCTCAGTGCGACGCGTGCGCGGATTCGCGGCCGCGGCTTTCGAGCCAGCGCTCGAGCGGGCGGGTATCCCGCTTGAGCAGCTGCAGGCCGAGCTTGGTCCGCCGCCACAGGATGTCCTCGGCCGTGCGCGCGAACTCCTCGCGACACAGGTACTCGGCCTCGCGCTCGTAGAGCTGCGGCAAGAGTTCGCTTCCCAGGTCAGCAACCTGGCCGGCGTCAGGCCCGAGCACGCGCTCGAGATACGAGCCGTAGGCGTGGGCGCAGCGCAGCCGTACGCGGGCGGGGAGCCACGGGTAGCGCCGCTCGACCGTGCGCAGGAACACGGCGAAGCTGCCGCGCGGCAGGTCGCCGCCCGGCAGCGTCGCGGCTTCGGTCCAGGGGGTGGTGCGCGCGCCGAGGGTGGCGGCGAGGCGGTTCACCGACTCCTCCGCCAGGCGGCGATAGGTGGTGATCTTGCCGCCGAACACTGACATGAGCGGCGCGGGCTGCTGCTCGAGCTCGAGGGCGTACTCGCGCGTGACGCTCATCGGGTCGCTCGATTCATCGGCGAGCAGCGGCCGCACGCCGGAGTAACTCCACACGACGTCGGTGGGCGAAATCGGCTGGCGGAAGTAGCGGTTGGCGAGCGCACAAAGATACGACACCTCCGCGGGGTCGATGCTGACGGCGGCCGGGTCCTCGCGGAAATCGACGTCGGTGGTGCCGATCAGGGTGAAGTCGTGCTGGTAGGGAATCGCGAACACGACGCGCCGGTCCTCGTTCTGGAAGATGTAGGCGAAGCGATGCGCAAAGAGGCGCGGCACCACGATGTGGCTGCCCTTGACGAGGCGCGTCTGGTGCGCCGCGCGCAGTGGAGTGCAATCGACGATGAAGCGGCTCACCCAGGGACCCGTGGCGTTCACCACCACGCGCGCCCGGACGAGCTGCCGGCCCTGCTCCGAGGCGAGCGTCGCGCACCAGGTGCCGCCCTCGGATGTGAGCCGCTCGCAGCGGGTGCGCGTCAGGATCGATGCGCCGCGGGCGCGCGCATCGAGGGCATTGAGCACCACGAGCCGCGCATCATCGGTCTGCACGTCCGAGTACACGAAGCCGCGCCGGTAGCTTTCCTTGAGCGGTCCCCCGGCGATGTGCCGGCCCAGGTCAACGGAGGAGGAAGCCGCCAGGCGCACGCGCCGGGCGAGGTGATCGTAGAGGAAGAGCCCTGCGCGGATCATCCATGCTGGGCGCAGGTGCGCGGCGTGCGGCATGACGAAGTGCAGCGGACGCATGATGTGCGGCGCGGCGCCGAGGAGCAGCTCGCGCTCCTTGAGCGCCTTGCGCACTAAAGAGAAGTGATACTCCTCGAGATAGCGCAGGCCGCCGTGAATGAGCTTGGTGCTGGCGGAGGAGGTGTGCGCGGCCAGATCGTGCTGCTCGCACAGCAGCACCTTGAGCCCGCGCCCGGCCGCATCGCGTGCGATCCCGGTCCCGTTGATTCCCCCGCCGACGACCAGCAGGTCGTAGGGGACCTGCGCGGCCTCGGTCACGCGCGGCGCGCCGCCTGCTGGCCGTAGTAGTCCGGATAGTCCTCGGAAAGTCCCTTGAAGCGGCGATGGATCCACAAGTACTGCTCGGGGGCGTTGCGCACCTGGGCCTCAATCATACGGTTGAAGCGCGCGGTGTCAGTCACCGGGCAGTCACTCGGGAAGTTCTCGAGCGGTGGATGGATGATCGCCCGGTAGCCCTGCGTTCCGGGCAGTCGCTGCAGGAAGTACGGCAGCACCGGCGCGCCACTCATGCGCGCGAGGCGTGGCGTGAGGGTGTTGGTGGCCGCCGGGATGCCGAACAAAGGCACCATCTGCGCGCCCTTCTTGCGATAGCTCTGATCGGGGGCGTACCAGACGCACTCGTTGTTCTTCAGCGCGGTCAGGAAGGCACGGATGTCGTCCGTCGGGATTCCCTGGCCGCCGTGGGCGCAGCGGAAGCGCTTCAGGGCGTAGGCCAGCACCTCGTTCTTGGTCGGCCGGTAGAGAAATCGCACCGGGGCCACTGAGGCCAGCGCGCGGCCGGCCATCTCCATGGGGGTGAAGTGCGCGGTGAGGAGAATGACGCCGCGGCCGCCCGAGAGGGCCGTCCGCAGATGCTCGGCGCCCTCGATGCGCACCATGCGGGCGATGCGTTCGGGCGGGCTCCACCAGGCGAGCGGGATCTCCAGCAGCGCGATGCCGAGACTGGCGAAGTGGCGGTCGAGCAGCCGCTCGCGCTCGGGCGGGGAGAGCTCCGGGAAACACAGCGCGAGGTTGCGGCGCGCGGTTCTGACGAATCCGGTCGCCAGGGCGCGCAGGAGCTTCCCGAGCAGTCCCCCGAACGACACGATCCACCGGAACGGCAGCCACGCCATCACACGGAGCAACCCCAACCCGGCCCAGGTGAGCCAGTACCGGGGCGCGAGCAACCGCAGTTGCATTGGGACCCCCTGAAGGTCTGCGTGCACGCCTCGAGCGCGCGAAGAATAACCGATCCGCGCCCGACAACTGTGATCCAATTCCCCGGATGAGCCGCTCCGCTACGCGCTACCTCGAGGTGCGCCTCGCGCACGTCAGTCTGCACCGCGCCGGGCGCCGCGTGCTGAAGGACATCCTCTGGAGCATCCGGCCCGGGGAACGCTGGGTGCTGGCCGGCGCCAACGGGGCCGGCAAGACACAGCTGCTCAAGCTCGTCGCCGGCGCCGTCTGGCCGACGCCTTCGCCGCGCGCGATGCGCCACTATGTGCTCGGCGGTGAAGTAAGCCGTACGCCGGCCGAGGTCAAGGAGGAAATCGCCTACCTCGGCGCGGAGCGCCAGGACAAATATCAACGCTACGGCTGGAACATGGCGGTCGAGCGGATCGTCGGAACCGGCCTGTATCGGACGGATATCCCGCTCGATGCGCTCGCCGTCGCGGACCGGCGGCGCATTCGGCGCACCCTCGAGCGGCTCGGGGTCTCGCACCTCGCGCGGCGCCCATTCCTGTCGCTCTCGTACGGGGAGCGCCGGGTGGTGCTGCTGGCGCGGGCGCTCCTGTCGCGGCCGCGGCTGCTGCTGCTCGATGAGGTGCTGAACGGCCTCGATGAGATCAATCGCGCGCGCGTCGGGCGCTGGCTCGATCGGCAAAAGGGGCGCCTGCCCTGGGTCCTCGCGACGCACCGGATGGAGGACGTGCCGCAAAGCGCCACTCACGCGCTTCTTCTGGACGGGGGCAGGATCGTCTACTGCGGTGTGCTGCGCGAGGCACCGCTTGCCGAGTGGCTCGCTGCCCCGCACCGCCAGGCCTCGCCCGCGGTGCGCTCGCGCGGCACCCACCGCGCCGGTGGGCACCTGTTAGTCCGGCTGGAGAACGCGCGGGTGTACCTCGAGGGCAGCCGCGTGCTGGAGGGCATCTCACTCACGGTGCGCACGGGCGAGTTCTGGGTGATCCACGGGCGTAACGGGTCCGGCAAGACGACGCTGCTGCGGACCCTTTACGGCGATCACGGGGTCGCCGTCGGCGGCACGCTCGTGCGGGCGGGCGTGGCTGCGGGCGTACCGCTGGAAAGCTTCAGGAAGCGGGTGGGTCTCGTCGCGCCGCACCTGCAGGCCGATCATCCACCGCAGCTCACGGTAGTCGAGGTGGTGCGGTCCGGCCGCTACGCGAGCGTCGGACTCAACGATTCGCCGACCGCGGCCGATCGCGCCGCGGCGCGCCGCGCGCTCAACCTGCTCGGACTCGGCCGCCTCGCGACGCGCCCGCTCGGCGAGCTCTCTTACGGACAGTCACGGCGCGTGCTGTTCGCGCGCGCGCTGGTGCGCGCGCCCCGGCTGCTGTTGCTCGATGAGCCCCTCGCCGGGGTCGACGCCCCGACGCGTCACGCGCTCCTCGAGCGCGTTCTTGAGCTCGCCGCCGGCGGCACCGCAGTGGTGGTGAGCGCTCATCGCCCGGGCGAATGGCTCGCCGGTGCGACGAATGAGCTCGAGCTCGCCCAGGGCCGCGTGCGCTATTGCGGTCCGATCCGCGGGCCGTTCACACAGCGCCGGGCGGCCGCGGGTGGCGCGCGGTGAGGCTGCACTCCCGGCGCGCGAAGGCGGCGCTCGCGGCAGCGCTGCTTCTGGCGGCGGTGCTCACCGGCTTCGCGCTGTGGGTGGGCCACGTTGCCTCGGTAGGGCAGGCGACGCGCGAGCGCGTCGCGGGTGGTAACGAGCCGCCGGCGCCGCGCGTCGCCCCCGAGCTCGAATCGCTCGACCCGAGCGCGCTGGATGAGGCCGCCCGCTACGCCGGCGAGCACGGCTCGCAGGCGCTGATCGTCAGCCGTCACGATCACATCGTGTTCGAGCGCTACTGGCACGGCACCGGTTTCGACACGCTCTGCGATGCGCAGTCCTTCACCCCGCTGCTCGGGGGACTCGCCACCGGGGTGGCGATATCACACCGCCGGATCGGCTGGCCGGATGAGCCGATCGGCACGCTGATTACCGAGTGGCGAGGCGATCCGCGTGGTGCCATCACGGTTCGCAACCTCCTGCAGAGCTCGAGCGGCCTCGCGCCGGCCGCCACGCGGCGCTCGGGCAGGGATCTGCTCGGCGGCGTGTTGGGTGCACCGCTGGCGGCCACGCCGGGCACGCTGCGGCGCGAGCAGCCCGCCGACCCGCAGCTGCTCGCGCTGCTGCTCGAGCGCGCAACGGGGGAGCGCTACGCGAGCTACCTCTCTCAGGCGCTGTGGCGGCGGATCGGGGCGGGTGACGCGTGGCTCGAACTCGACCGGCCGGGGGGCACGGCGCGTGCCGACTGCTGCATGCTCGCGCGGCAGGGGGACTGGATCCGCATCGGGCAGCTGCTGCTGCGCGACGGCAACTACCGCGGCGATGAGGTCATCCGGCCCGGCTGGGTGGTGCTGCTGCGCTCGCCCGCCCGGGCCGATCCACGCTACGGGGCATTCGTGCGACTCAGCGGTCGCGTAACACCCGGCGCCGAAGCCTTCCTCGCGCGCGACCTGTTCGCGGTGCAAGGCGAGGGCGGCAATCGGCTGTGGCTCGTGCCCTCGCTTGAGATCGCGATAGTGAGGATCGCGACCGCGAGTGATGCGGGCTTCGACGAGGCTCGCATCCCCAACTTGGTCGTTCGCGGGGCGCGCGATTACCGGCCGCCGGCCGCGCCGCCCGGCGTCGACGTTCCGGCGCTCGTTCCCGGCCATCAGCCCTGACTGGGGGGAGCGTGCGCCGACAGCTCGCCGCACTCTTTGTCTTCTGCATCATCGATACGCTCGGCTTCGGCATCCTGATTCCGCTGGTGCCCTACATGGCGGACCGCTTCGGCATTCCGCCGCAGCTCATCACCCCCATCCTCGGCAGTTATTCACTCTGCCAGCTGCTGGCCGCGCCCGTGTGGGGGCGATTGAGCGATCGCTACGGGCGGCGGCCGATCCTCATGAGCAGTCTCGCCGGGGCCTGCCTGTCGTACGTGCTGCTCGGTGGCGCGCGCAACGTCTGGTGGCTGCTCGCCTCGCGCATCCTCGCCGGTCTCATGGCGGGCAATATCGCCGCTGCCTTCGCCTATGCATCCGATGTGAGCTCGGCCGAGAAGCGCGCCGGGGCGCTTGGGCTGGTCGGAGCCGCGATCGGCATCGGCTTCACGCTCGGGCAGCCGCTCGGCGGGGTGCTCTCGGGCCGGGACCCGGCACGCGCGGATTTCGTCGCGCCCGCGGTGGTGTCCGCGTGCCTCAGCGTGCTCGCGGTCCTGCTGGTGCGATTCGTGCTGCCGGAGAGTCATACCGCCGCGCACCGGCGGCAACATGCGGAAGAGCCGCGGCGGGGGTCGGTGCGGCTGCTGCGCGAGCGGCCGGCGCTCGGGCGGCTCGCGGTCGCGACGCTCGCCGTCACCTACTCGCAGTCGATTCTCGAATCGATCTTCGCCATCTTCGCGCTGCACCGCTACGGCTTCGGGCCGCGCGCCGTCGGCTTTCTGCTGTTTGCCGCCGCGTTCCCGGCGCTGCTCATGCAGGGCGGGGCAGTGCGCATCCTCGCTCCGCGCCTCGGCGAGGCGCGGCTCGCGATGCTCGGCGTCATCGCCTACGTCGGCGGACTCGTGATTCTCGGGGAGGCGCCGACGCTCGCCGCCACGCTGATCGGACTCATGCTGTGCGGTATCGGGCTCGGCGCCTACAACCCGAGCGCGTTCGCGCTCGCTTCCAAGCAATCGCGCGGCCACGACCGCGGCGCGGTACTCGGCGCGTACGCCGCGAGCGCGAGTCTGGCGCGCGTGATCGGACCCTTCACCTCCGGCCCGATGTACGCGCTGCTCGGGGCTGCCGCGCCCTTCCTGATCGGTGCGTGCGTCACGCTGCCGGCGGCCTGGCTGGTGCGGCGCGTGCCCGAGACGGGTTAACCACCCCGGCAAATTGCGCCTGCCCCGAGCGGCGCGCGCTCAACGATCAGCAAGACGCTCAATTTGCCGGGGGCCCCGGCTAGGGGGCGGGTGGTGGGCTGACCGCCACCTCGATGGTGCCGTCGACGATGCGGACCCCGTGCGTCGGCAGCGGCACCTCGGCGGGCGGCCCGAGCACGCGCCCGTCGCGGATGTCGAACGAGCCGCCGTGGAGCGGGCACACCACGCGCGTGGCGCGCAGCCGCCCTTCGCACAGACGCGCTTGCGCATGCGTGCAGATGTTGTCGAGGGCGAACACGCCCTCGCGTGTGTGGCAGATCAGGATCTCGCGCCCGCCGAGGACGCAGGTGCGCATGCTTCCCAGCGGAACCTCGGCGAGCTTCAGTGTCGCTTCGAACTGTGGCATGAGGCGTTCGCTCAGAACTGGATCTCGGTCTCGAATATGGAGACCGCCTGGCCGCTGATCCAGACGCTGCTCAAGGCATCGCCGTTGAATTCAAGCTCGACCTCGACCCGTCCGGGCCGGTGGAGCGAGTGGCCCTGGATGCCGGAGAAGCGGGCGCGCTCGCCGCTGCGCTCGAGCAGTCCCAGCTGCGCCAGATACGCCCCGAGGAGGCCGTGAGCGTTGCCGCTCACCGGGTCCTCGGCGATGCCGAGCGCCGGGCAGAACATGCGCGACTCGGTGAGATGGTCCGCGGCGCCCGGTGTCCGGGTGAAGACGAAGTAACCGGCCGCACCGATCTGCGCCGAGAGCGTCGTGAGTCGTGCGAGGTCGGGCTTCAGTTGCTTGAGGGGCTCGGGCCCGCGCACCCCGATCAGGAGCCGCGCCGCGCCCGCGCCGACGATGCGCAGCGGTGTGCGCGTATCGAGACTCTCGGAGGCGAGTGCCAGCGCATCGAGCACCGCGAGCCGCTCGCGGTCGTTGAGCTCACGCCCGAGGGTCGGAGGAGCGCGGCGAATCGCGATGCGACGGTCCGCATCGGTGCCGCGCACCTCGACGTCGACGATCCCGGCCTTGGACTTCTGCCGCTGCCAGCGCGGCGCGTCCTGCCGCCGCGATAACACGTACTGCGCGGCCACGGTGGCGTGGCCCACGAACCCGGCCTCGCTGCGCGGTGTGAAGAAGCGCGCCCGTACCGTGTGATCGGCCCCGTCGGGGGCGAGGATGAAGGCAGTCTCGGCGTTGTTGAGCTCGCGCGCGATGGCGAGCATCTGCGCCTCGGAGAGCGGGTCGGCGTTCAGCACCACGCCGGTGGGGTTGCCGGTGAAGGGCTCGCGGGTGAACGCGTCAACCTGATGGACCTGGACCCTGCGCGTCATCGTGCCTCACCCGCCGTTTCCGCCCTGGCAGTCAATTCTAGTCCGCAGACGCGATCATACCCGCAGCCCGTGTCGGGGCGTGCAATACTGACGCGCCGGTCCGGGGGCAGGGCGACGCATCATGGACATCGGGGTCGAGATCAGCCTGTATCCGCTCACGAGCGATTTCGTGCCGGAGATCCGCGCATTCATCGCACGGCTGCACCAGGACCCGCACCTGAAGATCGTGACCAACAGCCTGAGTACGCAGGTGTTCGGAGCGTACGAGGCGGTCATGGAGGCGCTGCGACGGGAGCTGCGCCCCACCTTCGAGAGCCTGGCGAAGGAATCTGACAGGGCCGTGTTCGTGATGAAGGTGCTCGGGCCCCTGCCGCCGGCGTGACACGCACGGCATGGGCTGGCGGCCCGCGCAGCGAAGCGGCAAACTAGCCGATGCCGGGCACATCCGCCTCAAGCCAATCCCGAGCCGTCACCGAGGTAGTTTTGCATGGCGCTGATGCGAGTCGTGGATCGCGACGGAGTGGAGCACGAAGTCGACGCCAAGACCGGCTTGAAGGTGATGGAGAACCTGCGCGAGCTCGACTACGGTGTTGCGGCGATCTGCGGCGGCATGTGCTCCTGCGCCACCTGTCACGTGTACGTGGACCCGGAGTGGCAGGCGCGCCTGCCGGCGATGATGTCGGACGAGCGCGAGCTGCTGTCGGAGCTGACGCACTATCAGGAGAACTCGCGCCTCTCCTGCCAGGTCGAGTTCACTCCGGAGCTCGCCGGGCTGCGCGTGCGCATCGCCCCGGACGAGTAGCGGCATGGCCACCGCCACCGTCGAAGTCGAAACCCGCGGCGCCGTGGCGCTCGTCACCCTCAACCGCCCCCAGAGCGCCAACACGCTCAATCTGCAGATGGCGATGGACCTGCTCGCCGCCGCCATGACGTGCGCCCGCAACGCTGCGGTGCGCGCGGTTGTGCTGAGCGGTGCCGGGCGTCACTTCTCCTTCGGTGGCGACCTGCGTGGCATGGCGGGGCACGAAGCGGCGGGCGGCGACTACGTGCGCGAGCTCACCACCTACCTGCACGCGGCGATCTCGCATTTCGTGCGCATGGACCCGCCGGTGATCGCCGCCGTCAACGGTACCGCGGCCGGTGCGGCCGTGGGACTGGTTGCCATGGCGGATCTCGCCGTGTGCGGCCGCGGCTCGCAGTTCAACCTCGCCTACACTAAGGTCGGCCTCACGCCCGATGCCGGGACCTCGTTCCTGCTGCCGCGGATCGTCGGTGTCAAGCGCGCCATGGAGCTGCTGCTGCTGAATCGCGTGCTGTCGGCCGCGGAGGCGCTCAGCTGGGGGTTGGTGAACGAGGTCGTGGCGGATGAGCAGCTGTCCTTGCGTGCGCTGGAACTCGCCGAACAGCTCTCACGCGGGGCGCGCGGCGCCTACGGTGCCACCAAGCGCCTCATCGCGCAGTCCCTCGGCGCCTTCGAGTCGCAGATGACGCTCGAAAGCGAGACCATCGCCACGCACGCCGTGAGCGCCGAAGGCACGGAAGGGATCCAAGCGTTTCTCGAGAAGCGGCAGCCGCGGTTTCCCGAGGCACCGGCGCCGCAGAAGCCGCAGAAGACGCAGAAGGGGTGAGGGCACCGCGATGACGTGGTGGTTCTTCGTGGCCCTGGTCGCGGCGCTCGGACTGATCGTGGTGCGCGTGTACGTAAAGCTGCGCGCGGCGCGCGCCTCGCGTCGCGAGACCTGGGACGAGCAGATTATCGGGCGGCTACGCTCGCAGGGTTACGCGCCCTTTAACGACTACCGGGTCGACTTCTTTCTCGCCCTGCCCGACGAAACTGCCTGCCAGGCGGCCCGCGCACGGCTCGAGCCGGAGTTCAACGTCGACGTGAAGCCCCTCGAGAACGATGCCGAGCTTCACTTCAGCCTGCACGCCACGAAGACAATGAGGCTGATCGTGCCGGACATCCAGGCCATCAGCCGCCGCCTGGGTGCGATCGCCGCCGAGCTCCACGGACGCTACGACGGCTGGGCAGCTTAAGCCAAGCGCTCTTTGTGTTGCGGCGCTTGGCCCGCGACAGTCAACATGTTTCAGTCTGGCGCTTGACCGCGTCGGCGGCGGCGGCGATCGCCTGCGGATCGCCGAGGTAGCGGCTCGAGAGCGGCTTGAGCTCGGCGTCGAGCTCGTAGAGCAGCGGTACTCCGGTGGGGATGTTGAGCTCGACGATGTCGCGTTCGGAGATCTCATCCAGCATCTTCACCAGGGCGCGCAGGCTATTGCCGTGCGCCACCACCAGCACGTTGCACCCCGAGCGCAGCTCGGGCGCGATGCGTGCGTACCAGAAGGGCAGCACGCGCGCGAGCGTGCTGGCGAGGGATTCGGTCGAGGGCAGCTCGCGAGGATCGACACCCGCGTAGCGCGGGTCGAAGCGCGGGTGGCGCTGATCGTCACTCGCGAGCGGCGGCGGCGGAATGTCGTAGCTGCGACGCCAGATCTTCACCTGCTCCTCGCCGTGGAGGGCGGCTGTCTGCGCCTTGTTGAGCCCCTGCAGCGCGCCGTAGTGGCGCTCGTTCAGCCGCCAGGAGCGCTCGACCGGGATCCACATGCGATCCATCTCATCGAGCATGATCCAGAGCGTGCGGATGGCGCGCTTCAACACCGAGGTGAACGCCAGATCGGCGCTGATACTCGCGGCGAGCAGCTCGCGGCCCGCCTGCGCGGCTTCCGCGCGCCCGGCCTCCGACAGATCCACGTCCGTCCAGCCGGTGAACAGGTTCTCGAGGTTCCAGGTGCTCTGGCCGTGACGGACCAGAATCAGTTTTCCGGGCATGCGGGGAGTCAGCTCGCGAGCCTGCGCACCGACTCGACGCCGACCGTTAGGGTGGCGAAGTCGCCGGCACCCGCGGCGCGCATGTCCGCGAGCGTGCGCTGCCAGAGCGCCAGGTCCTTCCCGGCCGACTCCGCCCAGGCGCTGACGCGCGCCTCGGCGCTGCCACGCTCGGTGCGAGCCAGCACCCGCTCGCTGAGGCGCCGCTGCACGCGCAGCGCCGCATCGCGCAGCCCGGTGCGGGCGATTGCCTGCCACGGACCATCGACCGCGAGCTTCTCGATGCGCGTGCGCAGCCAGTCAAATCCGATGCGCGTGCCGACCTCGAAGTACACCCGCGCGGTCTCGGCGACGCTGACGCGATGCGCCGCCGAAATCTCCACGATGTCGAGCGCGGCATTCAAGGCCTCGAGGCTCGCCACGCGCGAGGCGAGCGGTGCCGGCAGGCCGCCGCCCTCGAGACGCGCACGGCTTTCCTCGAAGCGCGTGAGCTCGGCGCCGGTGAGCACTTGCGCAATTTCCGACTCGAGCGCGCGCACACCGTCGCGGAACTCGGCGACTGCGGCGTCGACCTGCAGTGAGCTGCGTGAGGAGAGCAGCCAGTAGGTGGAGTGCCGCAGCAGGCGGCTGGTCTGGAATGCAGCCTCGTACTGCAGCGCGGCCGGCACCTTGTTGTCGAGCGACTCGATGTGTCTCCATAAGGCGCGCATCGCGAAGATCTCGCGCGCCGCGCTGTAGGCGCGCGCCACCTGCGCGGGTCCCGCACCCGTGTCCTCCTGGGCCCGCGGCACGAAGGTCGGCCCCATGCGGTTGATGAGGCTGTTGGTGGTGGCGGTGGCGATGATCTCGCGGCGCAGCCGGTGGCGGGCGATGGCGCGCGGGAAGCGCTCGCGCACGGGGGCGGGAAAGTAGCGCTCGAGCTCCGCGGACAAGTAAGGATCCTCCGGCACGTCCGAGGCCAACAGGTGATTGTTGAGCCAGATCTTGCTGTAAGCGAGCAGGATCGCCAGCTCCGGGCGCGTCAGCCCGATGCCGCTCTTGCGCCGCTCGGCGAGCTCGTCGTCGCTCGGCAGGAACTCGAGCGTGCGGTTGAGCTCGCCGGAGCGCTCGAGCGATCGGATCAGATGTTGGAACTCCTGCAGTCGCGCCGCGGACTGCGCCTCGAGCGTGCTGAGCGCCTGGCTCTGCAGGTAGTTATTGCGCAGCACCAGCGAGGCGACCTCGCTAGTCATGCGCGCGAGCAGCCGGTTGCGGTCACCGCGCGTGAGCTTGCCCTCCGCTACCAGCGGGTTGAGCAGGATCTTGATATTCACCTCGACGTCGGAAGTGTTGACGCCGGCGGAATTGTCGATGAAGTCGGTGTTGAGACGGCCGCCGGCGCGCGCGTACTCGACGCGCCCGCGCTGCGTCAGACCGAGGTTGCCGCCTTCGCTCACCACCTTGGCGCGCAGCTCGCGGCCGTTGATGCGCACCGCGTCGTTGGCGCGGTCGCCGACCTCCGCGTTGCGCTCCTCGGTCGCCTTCACGTACGTGCCGATGCCGCCGTTCCACAGCAGCTCGACCGGCAGCCGCAGGACGGCGCGGATGATTTCGTTGGGCGTGGCGCTTGAGGCTTCCAAGCCGAGCAGCGCGCGCGCCTCCGCCGGCAGTGCGATGGACTTCGCGGTGCGCGCGAAGATGCCACCGCCCCGCGAGAGCTTCTTGCGGTCGTAGTCGTCCCAGCTCGAGCGCGGCAGGGCGAAGAGGCGCGCGCGCTCGGCGAAGCTCACCGCTGGGTCCGGGTCCGGGTCGATGAGGATATGGCGGTGATCGAAGGCGGCCTGCAGGCGGATGTGCCGCGACAGCAGCATGCCGTTGCCGAACACGTCGCCCGACATGTCACCGATACCGGCGACCGAGAAGTCCATCTTCTGCGTGTCGATGCCCATCTCGCGGAAATGCCGCTGGACGCATTCCCAGGCGCCGCGTGCGGTGATGCCCATCTTCTTGTGGTCGTAGCCGGCGGAGCCGCCGGAAGCGAACGCATCCCCGAGCCAGAAGCCGTACTCGGCCGAGATGGCGTTGGCAATGTCGGAGAACGTGGCGGTCCCCTTGTCGGCGGCCACCACGAGGTAGGGATCGTCGCCGTCGCGGCGCACGACCTGCGACGGCGGGACGATCCGGCTGGCGGCGATGTTGTCGGTGAGATCGAGCAGGCCGCGGATGAAGGTCTGGTAGCAGGCGACCACCTCCGCCTGCACGTCCTCGCGGCTGCCGGCGGGTAGCCGCTTGACGACGAAGCCGCCCTTGGCGCCCACCGGAACGATGAGGGTGTTCTTGACGTTCTGCGCCTTCATCAGGCCGAGAATCTCGGTGCGGAAGTCCTCGCGCCGGTCGGACCAGCGGAGGCCGCCGCGCGCCACGTAGCCCATGCGCAGGTGCACCCCCTCGACGCGCGGGCTGTAGACGAAGATCTCGAACTTCGGCCGCGGCAGCGGCAGGTCCGGGATCTTCTCCGGATCGAGCTTGAAGGACAGATAGCTCTTCGGCGCACCGTCGGCGCCCGGCTGATAGAAGTTGGTGCGCAGCGTCGCCTGCACCAGCGTCAGGTAGCCGCGCAGGATGCGATCGTCATCGAGGCTGCTCACCGCATCGAGCCCGGAGCGGATCTGAGCGGCGAGCGTATCGGCGCCGCGCTCGCCCCCCCGGCGGCTGCGGGCGGCTGCCGGCTGGAAGCGCGCCTCGAACATCCGCACCAGGTTCCTGGCGATGCCAGGGTTGGCGCCGAGGGCGCGCTCCATCGACGTCTGACTGAACGGCACGCCGGTCTGCAGCAGGTAGCGGCAGCAGGCGCGCAGCACCACCACCTGGCGCGCGGTGAGCTCCGCGCCCAGCAGCAGCCGGTTGAAGCCGTCGTTCTCGACCGTGCCGCTCCAGGCGGCCGTGAAGGCCTCGCGGAAGTTGGCGTCGATGCGCGGGATTTCGATCGCAACGGCGTCGCGCTGCTCGAGCTCGAAGTCCTGGATCCAGGCCGAGCCGCCCTCGGGCCAGGCGAGCTCGTAGGGACGCTCGGAGATCACGCGCAGGCCGAAGTTCTCCAGCATCGGCAGCACGTCGGAGATCGGCACCGGATCTCCAAGCTTGACGATCTTGAGGTGCACGCGCTCACGTCTCTGCCCCGGCGGACGGTGCAGGCTGAGCTGCAGCACGCGCGGTGACTGGCGCAGCGCCTCGAGCTGGTCGATGTCGTCGAGCGCCTCCGCGGGCGCCACATCGTCCTGGTAGGCGAGCGGAAACGCCTTACCGTAGCGGCCGGCGAGCGCCAGGGCGGCGGCTTCGCCGCGCCGCTCGGTGAGCACCTCGCGCAGCCGGTCCACCCAGGTGAGCGCGGCTTCGCCGATGCGGCGCTCGATCGCGGCCAGGTCGGGCCGGTGGCGCCGAGTGGGATCGGTGCGCACCACGACGTGCACTCGCGCGTGGCTCGAGCCGGAGATCTGCGCCTGACTCTCGACGCTGGTGCCGCCGAAGCCCTCGCGTGCGATCTGCTCGATGCGCTGGCGGACCTCGGTGTTGTAGCGATCGCGGGGCACGTACACGAGGCACGAGTAGAAGCGATGATACGGGTCGCGCCGCACCAGCAGCCGCACCGTGCGGCGCTCGTAGAGGTTCACCACTCCGCGCACGATGCGAACGAGATCCGCGATACTGGCCTGGAAGAGCTCGTCGCGCGGATAGGTCTCGAGCACGTTGAGCACCGCCTTGCCGTCGTGACTGGCGGGGTCGAGCCCGAAGTGCTCGATGACGCGCTCGACTTTGCGCCGCAGGACCGGGATGTCGCGCGGGCTGCCGTGATACGCGGTCGAGGTCCACAGTCCCAGGAAGCGGTGCTCGCCGTCCACACGGCCGCGGGCGTCGAAGGTCTTGACGCCGACGTAGTCGAGGAGCTCGCCGCGGTGCACGGTCGCGGTCGAGTTCGCCTTGGTGACGATCAGCAGCTCGGGCTCGCGGGCGCGCGTGCGCACGTCGCCGCGCAACACGGTGACGCCGGGACGTCGCCGCCCCGGGCGGAGAATGCCGAGGCCCGAGGCGGCGTCGGGCACCAGGCGGTCCTCCGAGCGGCCGCGCTCGAGCCGATAGTGTCGGTAGCCGAGGAACACGAAATGCCGCCCCTCCATCCAATCGAGGAGGTGATGCACCTCGCTCACGTCCGCCGCCGGCAGCGGCGGCGGATCGCTCTCGAGGCGTTTGATGATCTCGCGGGCCCGCTCGCGCATCGCCGTCCAGTCCAGGACCGCGTGGCGCACATCGGTGAGCGTCGCCTCGAGATCGCGCTGCAGCCGATCTAGCTGCGCCGGCTCGTTGATCCGGTCGACTTCGTACAGTTGCCAGGACTCCGGGTGCGTGGCCTGCGCTCCGTTGCTGCCGATGCCGACGAGCTGTCCGCGGCGGTCACGGCGCACCTGCAGCACCGGGTGCACGATCAGGTGCACGGCAAGCTCCGCCCCGCTGAAGGCCATGCCGAGGGAGTCGACCAGGAAGGGCATGTCGTCCGTGACCGTGAGCACGAGCGTGTGCCGGGATTCGAAGCCGTCGCGGTTCGCATCGGGATTGAACACCCGCGCGAGGGTCCGGCCCGGGGCGCGGCGTGCCCCGAACTCAAGGTGCGCGAGCGCCGCCCGGGCGAGCTGCCGCGGGGCGCGTTCGGCCAGGTCCTCTTCGGCGACACCGTGGAAGTAGGCGCGCAGGAAGCGCTGCTGCAGCTCCCTGCGGCCGCGGCGGCCGGACGCGGCGCGCGCGATGCGCTCGATGAGCGCCACGCGCGCCGCGGGAATGCCGCGGAGCAGCTCCTTCTCTTCAACAGCCACTGACGCGTGCATGCCCAATGATCCTGCCCGGGGAGCGGCTCAGCTTGGCTGTGCGCAGGGTGTTTGTTGGAAGCAGGCCCCGCCACAGCTCCCGCGCTGGTGCGGCCGGCGATTATACATGCCCGCGGGCGGCTATAATCGTTTGCGCGCTTAGTCCGATCAGCGGCGCCAGGGACCTCGAGGTGAGCTCATGAGCGACTCGCACGACAACCCGATGGGCACGGACGGCTTCGAGTTCGTCGAATACACGGCCCCGGATCCGCAGCTGCTGCGGACGCTCTTCGAGCGGCTCGGCTTTCCCGCGGTGGCGCGCCACCGCTCGAAGAACGTGACGCTGCACCGCCAGGGCGGGATCAACTTCATCATCAACGCCGAGCCCGAGTCCTTCGCGCAGTCCTTTGCGC
>JACXTT010004445.1_pt1 | contig 20847 bp, 17 predicted proteins | sample 9270951 | NCBI WGS metagenome assembly JACXTT01 (sample SAMN15532306, study PRJNA645909) | rock metagenome | isolation source: weathered quartz diorite | place: Puerto Rico | collected 2017-06-21
CTTGACAGCGCAATAGGTGAGATCGAACGGATTCAGCGCGACGCGCGCGCGAAGGGCTTCAGGAAACGTCCGCGCTGGCCGATGATCGTGTTGCGCACGCCGAAGGGATGGACAGGCCCCAGAAAAGTCGACGGAAAACTGACAGAGGGAACATTCCGCTCCCATCAGGTGCCGATCCCGCAGGTCGCCACTCCCGCCCACGTGAAGATTCTCGAGAAGTGGATGAAGAGTTACCGGCCGCAGGAGTTGTTCGACGAGGAGGGCGCTCTCGTACCCGAGCTCGCAGAGCTGGCGCCGGAAGGACTGCGGAGGATGAGCGCGAATCCGCATGCCAACGGGGGACTCCTCCTGCGTGAATTGCGCCTCCCCGATTTCCGGGAGTACGCCGTGCATGTAAAGAAACCTGGAGCAACCGATGCCGAATCGGCGCGGGTCCAGGGAACCTACATCCGGGATGTAGTCAGAATGAACCCGGACAATTTCCGCGTCTTCAGCCCGGATGAGACTTCATCGAACAGATGGGGGGCCGTCTTCGAGGTTACCGACCGATGCTCGACTGCTGAAATCCTCCCTATCGACGACCATGTCGCCCCCGATGGCCGCGTGATGGAAATGCTGAGCGAGCATCAGTGCGAAGGGTGGCTCGAAGGATACCTCCTCACGGGGCGTCACGGATTCTTCTCCTGCTACGAAGCGTTCATCCACATCGTCGATTCGATGTTCAACCAGCACGCGAAGTGGCTGAAAGTCACGGGCCACATCCCCTGGCGCCGGCCGATCGCCTCGCTGAATTACCTTCTCTCGTCGCACGTGTGGAGGCAGGACCACAACGGCTTCAGCCACCAGGACCCCGGCTTCATCGATCACGTTATCAATAAAAAGGGAGAGGTGATCCGCGTCTACCTCCCGCCCGATGCGAACACGCTCCTTTCGGTGACCGACCATTGCCTGCGCAGCAGGAATTACGTTAACGTCATTGTCGCAGGGAAGCAGCCCGCGCCCCAATGGCTCGGCATGGATGCCGCAGTCAGGCACTCTACCTCGGGTATCGGGATCTGGGAGTGGGCCAGCAGCGACAAAGGGCGGGAACCCGATGTCGTCATGGCCTGCGCCGGGGACGTGCCGACGCTGGAGGTGCTGGCGGCGGTGGAGCTGCTGAGAGGGCTCTTCCCCGAGCTGAAGGTCCGTGTCATCAACGTGATGGACCTGATGAAATTGCAGCCGCAGAGTGAACATCCGCACGGTCTGAGCGATAAAGAATTCGATCAGCTGTTCACGCGCGACAAGCCGATCATGTTTGCATACCACGGGTATCCGTGGCTGATCCACCGGCTCACGTACCGCCGTGCGAATCATAACAACCTCCATGTCCGGGGTTACAAGGAGGAGGGGACCACCACAACACCGTTCGACATGGCCGTCATGAACGACCTCGACCGCTTTCACCTGGTGGCCGACGTCATTGATCGCGTCCCCACACTTGGCCCGAAAGCAGCCCATGCCAAACAGGCGATCAGGGATAAGCTCGTGGAGCACAAGCTGTATATCGCCAGGTACGGGCAGGATATGCCCGAAATCCTCAATTGGAGGTGGGGGGAGGGAAATCCATCCCGGCTGTTGTAGCCGCGGGCTTCAGCCCGCGCTTCATCGATCGCGCCCTGAAGGGCGCGGCTACAAAATTTCTCGAAATTCGCAACTTTTCCGATTGAAATACGTCTATCAATTGTTACACCTATCTGTTATCCCCACTCACACGCATATCGTAAGGAGCGTCAACAGTATGATGAAGTTGTTATCGTCCGCCATGTTCGTCACGATTTTCCTCTGCGGCCTCTTGAATGCGCAGACCTCGCAAACCAAGCCGATCGATCCGGTAAACATCGATCCGAGCGTGCAGCCGACGCAGGACTTTTTTCAGTACGCCAACGGAGGCTGGATCAAGAACAATCCCATCCCGTCGGACCAGAGTTCATGGGGAAGCTTTCAGGAGCTGCGCGACAAGAGTCTTTACGCGATGAGAAGCATCCTTGAAGAGGCCGCGCAAAAAACAAGCGCGCCCTGGTCTGAGGGGATGGGGAAGGGAAGCAACGAGCAGAAGATGGGCGACTTCTGGTTCAGCGGGATGGATTCAGTCGCGATCGAGGCACAGGGGGCCAAGCCGCTCGATGAGGAAATGAACGCGATCAAGAACATGAGGAGCACCGCAGATCTCCAGAAGGAACTCGCGCGCCTTCAGACCCTGAATATCGGGGCACCCTTCGGCTTCGGGAGCGGGCAGGATTTTAAGAACAGCAGCGCCGTCATCGTTCAGATAGGCCAGGGAGGATTAAGTCTCCCCGAGCGTGATTACTATCTGAACCCCGACGAAGATTCACTCAGGCATCAGTACACGGACCATGTCGCAAAAATGTTCGTCCTTCTCGGAGACGACCCCGGTGTCGCGAAGGCCGAGGCGGACACGGTCCTCGATTTCGAGACGGAGCTCGCCAGGGCGTCATTGACGAACGTCGAGATGCGCGATATCGAAACGCTGTACAACAAGATGACCGTGGCCCAGGTCAACGCACTCACGCCCGATTTTTCATGGACCGGCTTCTTCGCGAATGTTGGTTTGAAGAATCCCGGCGACGTTAACGTGCTCACGCCCGGATTCTTCAAACAGATGAATGCGATGATTACCTCGGAGCCGCTCGCATCCTGGAAGACGTATCTCCGGTGGCACGTCATCAACGGGTCGGCGAGATTCCTCAGCACCCCTTTTGTCATGGAGGACTTTCGATTCAAGGGCCAGATCCTGAGCGGCCAGAAGGAGATAAAGGCGAGATGGAAGCGGGTAGTGGCGTCGGCGGACGGGTCGCTTGGTGAGGCGCTCGGGCAGCTCTATGTTGCGAAGTATTTCCCGCCCGAGGCCAAAACGCGGGCGAAGGAAATGATCAACAACCTCATTGCAGCCCTGCACGACAAGATCAATCATCTTGCATGGATGAGCGATGAGACGAAGAAACAGGCGAACAAGAAGCTCGACATGTTCACTGTGAAAGTGGGCTATCCCGATAAGTGGCGGGATTACTCGTCGCTCGAGATCGACCGCGGCCCGTTCGCACTGAACATGCTCAGGGTGGCCCGGTTCGATTTTCAGTACGATCTCGATAAGATCGGGAAGCCGGTCGACAAGATGGAGTGGACCATGACTCCGCCGACCGTCAACGCGTACTACAACCCGCTCCACAACGAGATCGTCTTCCCTGCCGGCATCATGCAGCCCCCGTTCTTCGATCCGAAGGCAGACGATGCGGTGAACTACGGAGGGATGGGCGGAGCGATCGGGCACGAGATGTCGCACGGGTTTGACGATCAAGGTCGCACGTTCGACGGAGACGGCAACATGAAGAACTGGTGGACGAGCGACGACAGCGCCAAGTACATGGCGGCGGCTCAGCGCATCACCGATCAGTTCAACGGGTACGTTGCGATCGACACATTCCACGTCAACGGCAAGCTCACCCTCGGCGAGGACATCGGCGACTTCGGCGGGCTTACGATCTCCTATGCCGCATTCAAAAAGGCGCAGGAAGGGAAACCCCAGGAAAAGATAGACGGCTTCACGCCCGACCAGCGCTTCTTCCTGGCGTGGGCGCAGGTCTGGCGCGGAAAGTACAAGGATGCAGCCCTGAAGCAGCTCGTCAAGACCAACCCCCACGCTCCGGGCCGCTTCCGCGTCAACGGACCCCTCTCGAACATGCCGGAGTTTTTCGAGGCATTCAGCGTGAAAGAGGGAGATCCGATGATGCGCCCGGCGGATGAGCGGCCGAAGATCTGGTAATTGCATTTACACTCCCAAAAAACTAAGTTTACAGTGCCCCGGCACGCCTCCTCATTAATCAAAGGAGTTCCTATGTTCAGGCCCAAGATGATGCGCAGAGCCTGCGCCCTGTTCGTTCTTGTCCCGATGCTGTTTGCCCTTGCCGGTCTCCCGTTGTTCGGACAGGTCAAGCCGGCCGTCGGGATCCATCAAAACACGCCGAACGTGCATGCATTCACGAACGCGAGAATCGTCGTCTCTCCTGGTAGTGTCATCGAGAGAGGCACGCTTGTGATTCGCGACGGCACCATCGCCGCAGTCGGCGCGAAGGTCGATGTGCCGGCCGACGCCCGGGTCTGGGACCTTTCCGGCATGACGATCTATCCCGGATTTATCGACGGCTATTCCGATGTCGGGGTCCCCAAGAAACCCGCTCCCGGCGGCGGCCAGGATCAGGATCAGGCCGCACCAAAGCCGCCCGAACCGCGCGGGCCGAAGCACTGGAATGACAACGTCCTTTCGTCGCAGAACGCAGACGAACTCTTCATGCCCGACGCAAAGGCAGCGGAGAAGATGAGGGGAATGGGATTTACCACCGCCCTCGTCGTTCCGCAGAAGGGAATCTTTCGGGGCACGAGCGCCGTGTTCGACCTTGGAGACGGAACGCCAAACGATCTTCTCGTCAGGCCGCATGTGGCCCAGCACATCACCTTCGAAACATCGCGGGGCGACGGCTACCCGAATTCGCTGATCGGAACAATCGCCCTGATCCGGCAGACGATGCTCGACGCGCAGTGGTTTAGGAGCGCGATGCAGGCGGCTGATAAAAATCCCGGCGAGGCAAGGCCGGAATTCGTGGCGGACCTGGCCGCGCTGGAAGACGCGGTCACGGCGAAACAGCCCGTTATCTTCGAAACCACCGACGAGATGAGCCTGCTGCGTGCCGTGCGGATCGCAAAGGAATTCTCGCTGAAGATCCTGGTACGCGGAAGCGGCTACGAATACCGCCGCCTCGCCGCGGTGAAACAGACCGGACTACCGGTCATTCTTCCAGTGAATTTCCCGGATGCTCCCTCTGTTCAATCGCCCGAAGAGGCGCTGAACGCGGGACTCGAAGAGCTGCGCTCATGGGATGAGGCGCCCGGCAATCCAAAGGCCCTCCACGATGCGGGGGTGACATTCGCCCTCACAACCGCGACGCTCAAAGATCCGGGGACATTCCTTGGGAACGTCCGCAAGGCGATCGAGCGGGGACTCCCGCGCGACGCGGCGCTGGCGGCGTTGACTACAGTGCCGGCGAAGTTGTACGGAATCGACCAGAAGACCGGCACTTTGAGCGCTGGAAAGCTTGCGAATTTTGTCGTGGCCGACAGCGATATCTTCGCCGAAAAGTCGGTGATTCACGAAACGTGGATCGACGGGAAGCGCTATACTGTCAAGCCGAAGCCGGAACTGGATCCCCGGGGCACCTGGAAGGCGACTCTCTCGGGAACGGCCGTCAACGATCTCACGATTGTCCTCAAAGGGGAGGTGGCTACCCCGCAGGCATCGGTGAAGGTCCTGGGTAAGGAAGCCAAGGCGACAGCCACATCCTTCTCGAATCTTATTCTCCAGTTTTCGTTCAATGGCGACTCGGTAGGATTCGACCGCTTCATCCGGATGTCGGGCAGCGTTCAGGGGAACCGTCTCATAGGCACCGGCGAGCTCTCCGACGGCAAGATGTTCACGTGGAGCGCCGACCGGACGGACAAGTTCAAGCCCGAGCCCGACACTTCGAAGTCGAAACCGCCATCGGCGGCTTCCTTCGGCCTTGTGTATCCACCCGGTGCGTTTGGACGGGCAAAGGCCCCCGAACAACCGGCGCATATCATTGTGAAGGACGCCACGGTCTGGACCTGCGGACCCCAGGGAACGCTTGAACACGCCGACGTGCTGGTCTCTGCAGGAAAAATCTCAAAAGTCGGACAGCATCTTGCGGCTCCCGCCGACGCAGTAGTCATCAATGGAGTGGGGATGCACATCACGCCCGGGTTGATCGACTGCCACTCGCACACGGGAGTCGCCGGGAGCGTCAATGAGTCGGGCTCCGCGATCACGGCGGAAGTGCGAATCGGGGATGCCCTCGATCCGGACGACATCGCGCTCTACCGGGAGCTGGCCGGGGGCCTCACCGTCGCCCACGTTCTCCACGGCTCGGCAAATCCTATCGGCGGCCAGTGCCAGCCGATCAAGCTGCGCTGGGGGGTACTGCCGGAAGAGATGAAGTTCGAAGGCGCGGCGCCCACGATCAAGTTTGCCCTCGGCGAGAACCCCAAACAGAGCAACTGGGGCGACAGGTATACCTCGCGCTATCCTCAGACCCGCGAGGGGGTCGAACAAATTATCCGCGATGAGTTCCGCGCGGCGCTCGATTACGAGCGGACGTGGAAGGATTACCAATCAGGGAAAATGAAGATCCCGCCGAGGCGCGACCTCCGGCTCGATGCAATCGCGGAGATCCTGCACGGCAAGCGGATCATCCACTGTCATTCGTACAGGCAGGATGAGATCGAGATGCTGATGAGGGTTGCCGAAGAATTCGGTTTCCGCGTCGGAACATTCCAGCACGTCCTGGAGGGCTACAAGGTAGCGGACCAGATGGCTGCTCACGGGGCGATGGGCTCGACGTTCAGCGATTGGTGGGCGTACAAGTTCGAGGTGTACGATGCGATTCCCTATAACGGCGCGCTCATGCATGACGAAGGCGTGGTTGTTTCGTTTAACTCCGACAGCGATGAGCTTGCACGGCGCCTGAACACGGAGGCCGCGAAGGCAGTGAAATACGGAGGGGTCTCTCAGGAAGAAGCGCTCAAATTCGTGACAATCAACCCCGCGAAACAAATGCACGTCGAGAAGCGGGTGGGTTCGCTGGAAGCGGGGAAGGACGCCGATTTCGTGGTGTGGAGCGGAAATCCCCTTTCCACGTATTCGATCTGCGAGCAAACCTGGATCGACGGGAAAAAGTACTTCGACAGGGACGAGGACCGGAAGATGAACGAGGAAGTGACGCGCGAGCGGAGCACGCTGATCCAGAAAATCCTGCAGTCGAACAAGAGCGGCGCAGGCGGAGGGAAAGTCACTGCGTCGAGCGAGGAGAGTTACCGGAGCGATGAAAAGGAACCATACTCCTGCAGAGACGAAGCAGCCGGAAAGGAGCGACCGTAACATGAACACACGAACACTTTCACTCGCAATCGCCCTTATCGCGGGCTTCTCTTTTCTGAAGGCGTCGGAGATTCCGGCGAAGCCGCAGGATCATCCGATCGCTCTTGTAGGAGGCACCGTTCACACCGTGAGCGGAGCCGTGATTGAAAACGGAACAGTCCTGTTCGAGAAAGGGAAGCTGACACGGGTCGGATCGAACGTCGATTTGCCGCAGAATGCCGAGAAGATCGACGTGCACGGGAAACATGTCTATCCCGGACTGATCGATGCGCGCTCGGTTGTCGGTCTTATGGAAATCGACGCGGCGCGCGCGACCCGCGACATCTCTGAAAGCGGCAGCGTGAACCCGAACATACGAACAGAGGTGGCGGTCAATCCCGAGAGCGAAATCATACCTGTCACCCGCGCGAACGGGATTACGACGGCGGTGGCGATGCCCGACGGAGGAGCTGTCAGCGGAACCGCGGCCGCGATCCAGCTCGACGGCTGGACGTGGGAAGAGATGACGCTGAAGGCTCCGGTCGGAATGGTTGTGAACTGGCCGTCGATGACGATCAATCACGCATGGTGGGAAACGCGTTCGGAGGATGATCAGAAGAAGGCCCGCGACAAGAGCCTCGACGAGATCCGGAACACATTCCGCGATGCCCGGTCATACATGCAGGCCAAGCGCTCCGAAACGCAGCAGCATGTTCCATTTCACAAAACAGATATGCGCTGGGAAGCGATGGCGCCGGTCCTCGACCGCTCGATCCCCGTGCTGATGAACGCCGAGGAGCTTCAGCAAATCGAATCGGCAATCGCCTGGGCGGGGCAGGAAGGAGTCAAGCTCATTCTTGTGGGCGGGTACGATTCATGGCGCGTGGCAAACCTCCTCAAGGAAAAAGACATTCCGGTGATCATCAACCCGATTCACCGCACTCCCTGGAGAAGGTGGGAGGCCTATGATGAGCCATTCACGCTCCCCAAGAAGCTCCTCGATGCCGGAGTCCGTTTCTGTATCGCGGGCGACGCAGGGGCGTCGAATGAGAGGAACGTCCCGTACCACGCCGCGACGGCGGCTTCGTACGGCCTCCCAAAAGACGAGGCGCTGAAGGCCATTACGCTCTATCCGGCGCAGATCCTGGGAATCGCAGACCGGGTCGGCTCACTCGATGTCGGGAAGGACGCGACGTTGATCGTCACAGACGGCGATCCGCTGGAGATCATGACGCACGTGGAGATGGAGTTTATCGGCGGAAAGAACATCAGCCTCAACAGCAAGCACACCCGGCTGTACGAGAAGTACAAGGAGAAGTACCGGAGGCTGGGAGCCAAAGACGCGGGTGGGTCGACCGGGGCACGCGAGACCGGCAAAAGGTGATTATCGGATTCGGTAGGCGCCGGCTTCAGCCGGCGCGGTAGCCGCGGGCTTCAGCCCGCGTTAACGCAAGAAGGTAAGGGAAAATCTGTCGGGAGGTGTAGCGGCACTTCTTGAGGCGGTTCATATCTGCCTCGGGGTGCCGCTTGACGTTAGCGGGGCATCATCCAACGCACCCTGAAGGGCGCGCCTACCGGGAGATGGTTCGAGCGGACTCGCGCCGCCGGCCTTAGTGCTCGAAGACGACGATAAACGTATTGACGACGCCGAGAGCGAGGTACACCGTAATCCCCAGCGATACGGCCCACTCTACAAGCAACGAAATTTTCTCCTGAATCCTTAGCTTCATACATCCCTCCTGGTGGTGTCCCCTCTCTGCAATAAATATACCTGTGTCAATGACAAATAGCAATAGACCGTGGGCGGGAACTGAGGGGGAAAACAGCGAGAATTGCGTAAAGCAGCCCCTTTCGGGGGCGAATTTCACGAATCAGTGTTGAGGACTATGTTGCGGATGGTCTGGTGGATCTCGTGCATATCGACCCGGCCTTTGCGCAGGTAGGGGATTCCGTGCATTTTAAGCGTCGCAATGTCCTTCGAATCGAGATCACGCCCGGTTATGACGATGACGGGGACGTTCTTGTGCTTTGAATGGTCTTTGAGGTCGCGGATCAGGTCGAATCCGCTCAGCCTGTTGAGGGCGAGGTCCATGATGATCGCAGACGGCTTTTCACGGTCGACCCACTGAAGGAAATTCTCCTCGAGAGGGAACAGGACTCCCTTGAAGCCCTCGTCTTCGACGACGAATTTCATCAGCTCTGAAAAACCGGGGCTGTCTTCGACAATCAGGACTGTTTTCTTCTTCATCCCCTGCGGGGCGGAACTCGGCACGATCGGTTTGGTTGTGTCGGAGAGTTACTGTGGCGCCAACCCGCAGATAGGATAGAAAAAAATGCATTAAAAGTCAAACAATTTCCGCACTTTGGCGCGAGAAAGGCGTGGGTGTTCGCGGCGGGAAAGGATCCGTCGTGGCGCGATTGGTGCGTTGACTTTGAGCGAAAATTTCGGTACATTGTCGCGTTCAAATTCCCCGAAGAATCAGCCAATCGAGCGCATTTCATCATGTTTGCCGTAGTCAACATAGCGGAAGAGCAGTTCAAGGTAAGCCCATCTGACCGCCTCTTTGTTCCACGTCTGCAGCAGGAAGTTGGGACGACGGTGAAGTTCGACAAAGTACTTTTGCTGTCCGATGACACGAGCGTCAAGATCGGCGCCCCGTTCATCAAGAGCGCTGCCGTTGAGGCGAAGATTCTCGGGCATGTGAAGGACGACACGGTGATCGTGTTCAAGAAGAAGAAGCGCAAGGGCTACCGCGTCCGCCGCGGCCACCGTCAGCAGTACACCGAAGTTGAAATTACTGGAATCGGGCAATCGGCTGAGGAGCGTTGAGTCATGGCACATAAAAAAGGCGGCGGAAGCTCACGAAACGGACGCGACAGCAACTCGCAGCGCCTGGGCGTGAAGCGGTTTGGCGGTGAAAAAGTGACCGCGGGAAGCATTATCGTCCGCCAGCGCGGCACGCGCTTTTCCCCCGGGATCAACGTCGGCGTCGGCAGCGACGACACACTCTTCGCTCTCAAAGACGGAGTAGTCAATTTCCGCCGCTTCGGAAAATCGTCGAAGGTCGTCAGCATCATCACGGCGTAACCGCCGGGCGCCAATCAAGCGTTTTCCGTGTCCCCGCTCGGGGGCATCATTCCTGGTTGCAGTTCCTGGTTTTGGCCCTCCCGTAACAATTCTCACACTCACAGAAGGACATCGATGAAGATTACCGTCGTTGGAGCAGGCAATGTGGGTGCCACGGCCGCGCAGCGCATCGCAGACAAAGAGCTCGCAAATGAAGTGGTTCTCATCGATATCGTCGAAGGGCTGCCGCAGGGGAAAGGGCTCGACATGTACGAGGCCGCCCCAATAGAAGGGACCGACACGCGCGTGGGAGGCACGAACTCCTACGACGATACGGCGAATTCAAACATCGTCGTCATCACCGCCGGTCTCGCGCGCAAACCGGGAATGACCCGCGAGCAGCTTCAGGAAACGAACGCGGGAATCGTCAAGGCGGTGACGGAGGCGATCGTCGCAAAATCGCCCCAGGCGATCCTCATCGTTGTTTCAAACCCGCTCGACATCATGACGTATGTCGCGTACAAGGTCAGCGGCTTCGAGCGCCACCGGGTGATCGGGATGGCCGGGATTCTCGACACCGCGCGCTACCGCACATTCATCGCAAACGAGCTGGGCGTTTCGGTGGAGGATATCCAGGCGCTGGTCCTCGGCGGACACGGAGATTCGATGGTCCCTCTCGTCCGGTACACGACGATTGCGGGCGTCCCGTTGTCGGAGTTCATGGACAGGCCGACGATTGAAAAGATCGTAAAGCGGACGCGCGACGGGGGAATCGAGATCGTCAATTACCTGAAGTCGGGGAGCGCCTACTACGCCCCTTCAGCGGCGGCGGTTGAGATGGTCGAAGCGATCGTGAAAGACAAGAAGAGAATTCTCCCCTGCGCCGCATACCTGCAGGGAGAGTACGGTCTGCGCGACACCTACATCGGAGTGCCTGTGAAACTGGGGAGGAAAGGAATCGAACAGATTGTCGAGGTGCCTCTGACGGCGGAAGAGAAGGCGGGCTTACATAAATCTGCGGAAGAGGTGAAATCGAATATCGCGAAGCTGAAGCTCTAGCGCTACAACTCCATTTTCATTACTACTTTAGCTCCTCCCGGCAGCCTCTCGAACTCCACGCTGTCCATCAGCGATTTCATCAGGAACACGCCGCGCCCGTTTTCACGAAGGAGGTTTTCTTCCGCAAGGGGATTGGGGATCGTCTCGGGGTCGACCCCTCCTCCTTCATCCTGAACCTGCACGGTCAACGACGCGTTGTTCACCTCGAAGGTCAGCGTCACCTTCTTTGCCGGATTGCGCTTGTTGCCGTGGATGATGCCGTTGTTCACGGCTTCGGTGGTTGCGACGAGCAGCTTATTGTAGCGGGTATCTCCCAGGCGCAGCTTCGCGTTGATTCCCTCCAGGAACTCCTCCACTTTCATGATTTCGTTCGGTGAGCTCACCAGTTCGAGGGAGAAGCTCATGTGTTCATGCTTCGCCATCCAGGCCCGGGATTACATATGTACGAAAAGAGACATGGTCATGTTTGCGAACGAATGCCCTGCAGTTCCTGTCTGAGTCTGAGTTTCATACCAGCCGCTGGTGGAGAACCTGGTGCGATCGCTGACGTCCCAGTCAATGGCTGTTACAGGGCCAATACTGCGAAGATAGCGGTCAAGGCTGCGTTCCGGGCCGTTGAAGAGGTACCGCCGCTGACTAAAATAACGAATCCCTGCTGAAAAAAGCAAACCGGGATTGAGGCGGTACCGGATGGTGGCGAGATAGGTCTGGTCCTCAAATGAGGTCAGAGGACGCTCCGAGAAATCGGACCATCGGAGCTCTCCCTGCTCGTAGACGCGGATGAGGCTGTACCACTCAAACCTGAGCCGCCGGGTGAGGGCGAGCCCGGTTGAGTCGGCAAAGGAGAACTGCCTGAAGGCATAACTCCGGATCGGGGACGAGGGCGACTCGAAATCGTAGACAGTATAGTTCGCGAGGACCTCAAACGTATTCGTTGTGGTAAGATCCGGCGAAGGCGAGTACGCAAGTCTCGGCGCCAGCCGAAGGACGCGGTTCCATGTGTTGTCGGCGCTCCGGCTCGAGAGGATGTAGACGAGGTGCGTCAGATTTACGTTCGCCTGAAGCCAGAACGCGAAGTGCCTGTTGAGCCGGTGGAACCATACCGCGCTTGCGATATACCAGAGCTCATCGCGGTCGTCGTCGTTCAGGATGCTCGGCGTGTCATAGCGGAGGAGGGTCCCGGAGCCGGCGAGCGATATCGTATCGGATTCCGGAAGTCCGAGCGTGAGGCCCGAGGCAAGCGAAGTGCGCCGCGAATGATTGTTCTTCCTCTCTTCCGCCTGCGCGGCAGGTCCGGGAGTTCCGGCGAACGTTAGGGGCTCTCCCTGAACGCTGTGGTCTTCATCCCTCTCCTGGTACGAAAACTGGGCCGTGCCGTGCAAAGAGTTCCACGGCATGTAATCTATCAGCGCGGCGCTCTCGAGCCTCAATTCTTTGATTTCGTTGTTCGGTGTCGAACCGGCCGACCCCGCCGGGCTCTGATAACGGTTGCTCCTTCCGATGTCTCGGGCGTAAATATCGCCCTGAAACGAGATCGACAGGCGCTTCGTGACGCCGTAGGCCAGCGAGTCATACACGGTGAGCGCATCCTCCGTGCGCGTCTCTATGTTCTGAGAGACGTTGAACTCGCGTTGAATCTGCGGATCGGCGGTAAAATAAAAATCGCGCCGGTTCCGCGTGTAGAGAAATTGCAGGGAATTGCGTGTCTGTTCGAAGAATGTCCTGTCAATCGTAAGGTAGGCGCTGCGGGTCTCGAGCGTGCGGGGACTGAGCCGGTCGTACTCCCACATACCGGTCAAGGAAGTCTGGTAGCCGTTGTAGTCGACCCCCCTCGCCGCGAGGTTGATGAGATACGCGGGCCCCGAATCCCGCTGATCGAACTGATGATCGTACCGGACTCCTATGAATGGATCGATCACCACCTCCTCGACGGGACGATAGGAGAGCCCTCCGTACACGGCCTGCGATGAGGCGTTGCTGATGCCGATATTCTTGTTGTCTGAGAGGCTGAAAAATGTGGCCTTCATGGCCACGCTCAGCGGCGACCAGAGCCGCTGCGAAAGCGTGAGGTCGAGGGAATGCTCGTCGGCGATGAGTTTCCGGTCTGTCTGGATCAGGGTGGAGAGAAACCTGTCCCCCAGTTTCAGCGAGAAGGGGCCCCAGTAGTTCTGGTAAAATGCAATCTCGTTCCAGTGGTAGGTATTGATGAGTCTGTCGAACGAGATAGACGCGGCGTTGGCCCGGGCCGAGGTGTCAGGGGGCGCCTCCGCGGGCCTGTGCCCCGCAAAGGGTTCCTGTGCATTCATCGGACGGGTAATGAGACAGAGCGCCAGTGCGGCACCGAGCGCCGGAGCGAGCCCTACCATACGCCGAGAGATTTGCCGGCATCGATGTTTATCGAGATCCCGTTAATGAAGGCCGCCGCATCCGAGGCAAGGAAAAGGACGGCGCTCGCCACTTCCCCCGGGGATGCGATCCGCCCGTACATCGTCGAGCGGGCCGCCTGCAGGCGCACCTCGTCGAGTGGTTTCTGAGTCAGGGCGGCAAGCGCCTTGAAGGTTTCTTCCGTCAGCGGCGTATCAGTGGTTCCGGGATTCACGCTGTTCACCGTTATCCGGTCGGGTTCCAGCTCCTTCGAGAGCGACTTGGTAAAATTGAGGAGGGCGGCGTTGGTGATTCCCGGCATCATGAAATGCGGGCCCGGCTCCTTCCCCGCAATTCCGACCACGTTCACGATCCTTCCTCCTCCGGCGGCCCTCATGTGCGGGATGACTTCGCGCGCCGCCCGGACATATCCGAGAAGTTTGAGCTGAAGGTGGTATTCCATCTCCTCATCGGAGACCTGCATGATTCCCCCGATGTGGGCGCCGCCGGCATTGTTCACAAGAATATCAATTCGTCCGAATTTTCCCACGGCCGCAGCGACGAAGCGGTGAATGTCGTTCACGCGGGTCATGTTCGCTTTCACCGCGAGTATGTCGGCGCGGGATGCAGCCCGAATCTCGTCGGCTGCCTGCTGTAAGAGGGGTTCGTCGCGGGCGCAAATCCCCACGCGCGCTCCCTGCGCCGCCATGGCGGAGGCCACGGCTCTTCCGATCCCTCTGCTTCCGCCAGTGATGAGGGCAACCTTGCCCTCCAATCCGAGGGTGGTAGACATCCTCTGTTCCTCCTCTTAGACTCTTTCGGGCAGACTACCCCGCTGTGTGCTCCGAACAAGAGCTCCTGTAGCCGCGCCCTTCAGGGCGCGCACCGCACGGCGCGGGCTAAAGCCCGCGCCTACAAATCAAATTTCTGGCCGCGCTCGGGAATGTCGACCCTCGTGTACCCTCGATCTTTGAGCCCGGATTGAAGGTCGAGCGCTCGTGCGTACTCGCCGTGGACAAGACAAATCCTGCAGAGCTGCTTCTTGTCGAACTGAGCGATATACGCGAGGAGTTCGTTTCCGTCCGCGTGAGCGCTGAAGGAGTTGTGAACGATGACCTCCGCCTTCCGCTTGTACGGAGTTCCGAAGATCTTGACCTCCTCGTCTTTTTCCACAAGGCGCTTGCCGAGAGTATGATCCGCCTGATATCCCACGATCAGGATGGTGTTGCGCGCATCGCCGATGTTGTTCGCGAGATGGTGAAGAATGCGGCCTGCCTCGCACATCCCCGAGGCCGCGATGATCATGCAGGGCCCTTTGACGTCGTTGATCTGCTTCGATTCCTCAACGGATCGGACGTAGCGGAGGCGGTCGAGCCCGAAAGGGTCATGCGCTTTCTGAATATGCCCGTAGATCTCGTCGTCGAAACACTCGGGATGATTCCTGTAGATGTCGGTCGCGTTCACGGCGAGAGGGCTGTCGACGTAGATCGGAATTCGCGGCAGTGTTCCCTCGTCCCAGAGCTGGTGGAGCGAGTACACGAGATCCTGGGTGCGGCCCACGCTGAATGCGGGAACGACGATTTTTCCGCCGCGGTCGATCGTGTGTGCAAGATCCGCGGCAAGTACCTGGCCCATGTTTTCGGGGGAGTCGTGAGTCTTGCCGCCGTAGGTGCTTTCGCTGATCAAAGTGTCTGCGTTTCCCAGGAAATCAGGATCGCGGATGATCGGCATGTTCCGGCGGCCGAGATCGCCCGTGAAGCAGAGGGTTGTGGACTTCCCGTTCTCCCTGATTGAAACGCGGACCGACGCAGACCCGAGGATATGGCCGGCGTCGACGTACTCTGCCGTAATCTCATCCGTCACCTTGAACGGGGTCCGGTACTCTACTCCGCGGAAGAGCTTGAGGGCGGCGGCCGCGTCATCCGCCGTGTAGAGGGGCTGGATGGGAGGCTGGTGCTGCTTCGCCAGCCGCTTGTTCAGAAACTCCGCGTCCTTTTCCTGTATGAATCCGCTGTCCGCGAGCATGATGGAGCAGAGATCCCGGGTCGCGAGCGTGGAATAGATCGGCCCCGCGTACCCCTGCTTCACGAGTCCCGGAAGATTACCGCTGTGATCGATGTGCGCGTGCGAGAGGACAACGGCGTCGATCGTTGCGGGGTCGAACGGGAAGGTCCGGTTGCGGGCATTCGCTTCCTCACGGCGCCCCTGGAAGAGCCCGCAGTCGAGGAGGACGGTCTTGCCGGCGACGTGAAGGACGTGCATCGAGCCGGTCACCGTACGGGCGGCCCCCTGGAATTCTATCTGCATGCGGGTCTAATCGTTCTGCTTGCCGCGATACTCCATCGCCGCGCGCACAAAATCGCGGAAGAGCGGGTGGGGGTTTGTGGCACGCGACCGGAGTTCCGGGTGGAACTGCGAGCCGACGAACCAGGGGTGGTCGCGGAGCTCGATCATCTCGACGAGGTTGTTCGTGGGGCAGATGCCCGAGACGATCATCCCGTGTTGCTCGAGCGTGTCCTTGAATGCATTGTTGACTTCGTAGCGGTGGCGGTGGCGTTCGGAGATCAGTTCCTTCTTGTACGCCCGGTGCGTCCTCGTTCCCTTCAGGATCTTGCAGGGATATGATCCGAGCCTCATCGTCCCTCCGTAGGCGGTAACCTTCTTCTGCTCAAGCATCATGTCGATGACATTCTGCTTCGTCTGTTTGAACTCCGTGCTGTTTGCCTCCGCGAGGCCGCAGACATTCCGGGCAAGCTCAATCACTGCGCACTGGAGGCCGAGGCAGATTCCGAGGAAGGGGATTTCGTTTTCGCGCACGTAGCGGATCGCGGCCACTTTCCCCTCGATACCGCGCTCCCCGAATCCGGGTGCGACCAACAGGCCGGAGAGGCCGTTCAAGAGAGCCCCCGCTCCGACCCGCTCGATGTCCTCGGCCCGGATCCAGGAGAGGAGCACCTTTACATTGTTCGCCGCCCCGGCATGCACGAACGATTCGGCGATGCTCTTGTATGCGTCCTGGTGATCGGTGTATTTCCCGCATATCCCGATGGTAATCTGGCCCTGCGGGTGCTTGATCCGCTCGACGAGTTTCTTCCATTCGTTGAGGTTTGGTTTCGCGCACGTGAGGTCCAGCTTCTCGAGCACGATCTCATCTACGGATTCCTCCGCGAACTGCAGCGGGACCTGGTAAATGGTGGGTACATCGTGCGCATCGACGACCGATTCGGTATCCACATTCGTAAAGAGGGCGATCTTTTCGCGCACATCCTTCGTCAAGGGCGCCTCCGACCGGCAGATGAGGATGTCGGGCTGGATCCCGATTTCGAGGAGGGTTTTCACGCTGTGCTGCGTGGGTTTCGTCTTCGTCTCTCCCGCCGCCTTGATGTAGGGGACGAGGGTAACATGGACGCTGATCGCATTTTTCTTTCCCCGCGCAAACATGAACTGGCGCATCGCTTCGAGGAACGGAAGTCCCTCGATATCGCCCACAGTACCGCCGATCTCGATGATGACGACGTCGTAGTCGCCCGTGGAGGAGAGGAGCTCAAACCTTCGTTTAATCTCATCGGTGATATGCGGAATCACCTGCACCGTCGCGCCGAGGTAATCGCCCCTCCGCTCTCTCGAGATTACTTCGAAATAAACCTGGCCGGTCGTCGCATTGTTGTCGCGCGTCATGTTGACGCCGAGGAACCGCTCGTAGTGCCCCAGGTCGAGATCCGTTTCCGCGCCGTCTTCCGTCACGTACACTTCCCCGTGTTGGAAGGGGTTCATGGTTCCCGGGTCGACGTTCAGGTACGGGTCGAATTTCTGGATCGTCACGCGGAGGCCTCTCGACTTCAGCAACAGGCCGATCGACGCAGCCGCGATTCCTTTCCCGAGCGAGGAGATGACCCCGCCGGTGATGAAAATGAATTTAACCTTGTTTCTGGCCAATGGGCTCTCTCATTTTGTGCTGATGGGTCCCGGTGTAACGATGCCGCCGGAGAGGACGAGCTTCAATCCGTCCTCGACGGACATCTCGAGCACTTTGGCGCTCTGCCGTGGAAGAAGGACCATCGTTCCGGAGGTGGGGTTCGGCGGATTCGGTACGTACACGCTGATCAGGTCGCCGGACGTGGCGCCTGATTTGATCGACAACTCGTTCGTCACGAATCCGATCGTGGACAGCCCCACGCGCGGATACTCGATGAGAACCACTTCCCGAAACGACTTTCCCCTCTGGCCCGGCTGAAACGCGTTTAACAGATCCTTGGTCGCTCCATAAATCGTGCGCGCCAGCGGGATCGAAGCGATGATTCGCTCGAAGAACTTGAAGATCGCAAGCCCGATGAGGTTCCGTGAGAGGGCGCCGACGAGAAAGATCACCACGATCATCGCAAGAAACCCGAGGCCCGGTATGTGGCGTTTGAGGATCTGATCGAAGACGGGGGAGATGATCCCGTCGACGGAGCTGAAGAGCACGTTGAACACCCACACCGTGATGACCACAGGCACGAGGACGATAAACCCCCGGCCGAATGTCGCCCGCAGAATCTGCCAGAAGCTCCGCCTCTTCGGCTCACCGGTCATTCCACATCCACCGAGGATTTTTCCCGCAGAAGCGTTCGCACGCGGTCCATGTCTTCCGGGGTGTCCACCGGTATGCTGTCGTATTGCGTGATTCGCGTCTTGATCCTCATTCCCTTCTCTATGATGCGGAGCTGCTCGAGCTGTTCGATCTCTTCGAGGCGGGAGGGAGGCCACGATGCGAATTCGAGAAGGAAATCTCGCCGGTACGCGTAGAGTCCTATATGCTTGTAATAGATCCGTCGAGCGGATAAGGGGCCCTCCGGGCTCGATCGGTAATGGGGGATCGGCGATCGGGAAAAGTAAATCGCATATCCGTCCGAATCCGCCACTGCCTTGACAACGCTCGGATTGATGACATCTTCAGGGTTCTCGATCTTCCGGATGAGAGTTCCCACACGTACGCCTGAATCGCCCTGAAGGAGCTCGATCACCTCATCAATCATCCGGGGCACGATCAGCGGTTCGTCGCCCTGGACATTGACCACAATGTCCGTCTCCGTCATCTCCCGGGCAGCCAGCGCGACGCGGTCGCTCCCCGAGCGGACGTGCGCCGGGGTCATCACCACATCCCCGCCAAAGCCATTTACCGCATCCGCGATCCGCGAGTCATCGGTGGCAACCACCACCGTTCCGGCCAACCGCGCGCGCTTCGCACGCTCATAGACGTGCTGAATCACCGGCTTTCCGGAGAGCTTGAGCAGAGGCTTCGCCGGGAGCCGTGTCGAAGCGTACCTCGCAGGGATGATGATCGCAGTTGACCCGGCCGCCATCGCCTAAGCGCCCCCCCGGCGTGAGCCTTCATCGGGAATCACCTTCGGGACTTTGAAGAATTTCTCCGATGTGTCCGGAGCGTTTTTCATCGCCTCTTCCCGCGGAAGGGAAGGAATCAGGGAGTCCTCTCTGAAGACGTTTGAAAGTTCGATGACATGCGACAGCGGCTCCACCTTCGTCGTGTCGAGCTCGTTCAACTTCTCCATGTAGGCCAGGATTTCATTGAGCTGCTGAACGAGTTTCTCTTTTTCGGCACCGGTAAACTCAAGACGCGCCAGCGACGCAACATACTCCACGTCTTTGATTGTCACTGCCATGAATGCGCCCGTCCTGTCATTTCTCAAGATTTCGTTCAATCGCAGCGCGCACCTCATCGCGGAGATTCAACTCTCCCTGCCTGCCGTTCACGCCGGCGGTATCAATGGGTTTTGCAAGCACCAGCGTAATCGTCCCCGGATGAATACGCAGGGAGCCCTTCTGCATGATGTTGAAGCTTCCATTTATGGCCAAAGGCACGATCGGCACCCCCGCTCTCGATGCCAGATTGAACGGCCCGCGCTTGAACTGCTGCATCTTCCCATCCGGAGTGCGGGTCCCCTCGCCGAACATTAGAACGGAACCGCCGCGCGCGATCCTCCGCCGGGCCTCTTCGATCGTCTGCATCGCGTCCTGCGTGTTTTCCCGGTCTATGGCAATGTAGGTCTTCTGGATGTGCAAGCCCCAACCGAAGAAAGGAATCTTCTCCAGGTCTTTTCGGTAGACGATGCGGATATCGTGCGGGATCCCCGCAATCACGGAGGGAATGTCGAAGAGGCTGGCGTGGTTCGAAACAATAATATAATTCCGGGAGAAGTCGACGCGATCCGTTCCCTCGACGGTGATCCTGACGCCCGAAACGGCGAGAACTACATGAGCCCAGAATTTTACCAGGTTGAAGTATATCCGCTCCGACCGGGTGAGAATCGTACTCACGATCACGAGCGATGCAACCAGGGCCGAAAAAATGGCGATGAACGAAACCCTCAGAGCGGAAAGGATCATGGCCGGCGGCGAGCATCGATATTCGGAGAGTTGGAGGAAAACCGGGGGGGGAAGGGCGCCGTTGCATGAAGGAGTTCTTCAAGAGACGTTCCTGGCACCGACTTGCCCTCGCGAAGAGTGAGCGACTTCGTGGTTTGGTGAAGATACGAAAACATGCTCTGAAAATCAAGGAATTCGCATGGCCCATTCGTTGATGGAAGCCGCGGGGTGCGCATCCCTGCAATTGTTTTTGTGACGGTACATTTGTACAATCTCTCCTCGTGATATGAACGGCACTCCGTCCGGACCATTCAGGACTTTCGACGTACTCGTTCTCGGAGCACTCACCGGGGCCTGGACGTATCTCTACCTCGGTTTCTTCTCTCCCGACCCGTACATACTCTCCTACGGCGCCAATCCGCGAATAATTCTTTGGTTCATTCGCATCTCTCTTCCGATTCTCTTCGCTGGATCGGTATTGCTCTACCTCCGTCTGAGATCGCGAAGAATTCAACCGGGCGCATTGCTCCTCGCGGCAGTCACCACAATCGTTTCTCTGTGCCTCGCGTACATGGCCGGCGAGATCTACTATCAGCGCTGGTTCGATCGACATCGCCCGGCCTATCACCCGTATCTCCAGCTCATGCCTGCGGATCCGGGGCCACCCGCGGCGCTCAGCAAGGGGGGCGCCCCGGGCGAGATTACGGTGTATTGTTTCGGAGGTTCAACTACGGAATTGCCCGATAGCTCGGGGATTGACTGGCCCTCCCGGGTGGAGAGATTGCTTCACGACACTTACGGCATGCGCAACGTAAGAATCCACAATCTGGGAAGACAGTGGTACACCTCTCTTCACACGTTGATCAACTATGAAACAAACATCCGCGAGCGAAAGCCTGCCCTCATTCTTTATATGGGAGCGGTCAACGATCTTCTGCAGAACGCCGATTTCTCGTACTTCAGCCGGGGACCGTTCCGCGACGACTACGGTCATTTCTACGGGCCCGTC
>JACXTT010004446.1_pt1 | contig 20847 bp, 16 predicted proteins | sample 9270951 | NCBI WGS metagenome assembly JACXTT01 (sample SAMN15532306, study PRJNA645909) | rock metagenome | isolation source: weathered quartz diorite | place: Puerto Rico | collected 2017-06-21
CTTTGAGCTACGAACTGCGAGCAAGATCGTAGGTTCAAGCTCGCAGCTCGCAGCTTGGTTTAAGAGCGGCGAGTATCGACGGTGAGCGGATCGGGGACAGTCAGTGGACCGGGCAAAGGGGCAGGCGCGCCGGCGGGTGTCACCGGCTTTGGAATTTTGATATCTCCGCGCAGGAAGACTGCCAGCAACGCGGTCACAGCGGTCGGGTCAAGACGCTTGCCGGAGAGGTTCTCAATGATCCGCACCGCCTCGAACGGATCGTGCGCCTGCTGATAGGGACGATTCGTGGTCAACGCGTCGAAAGTGTCGGCTACGGCGATCACGCGAGGCAGCAGAGGGATCTCGTCGCCCTTGAGCCCATAGGGATAGCCGCGTCCGTTGAGCGCTTCATGGTGCAGCTCGATGCCCGGCAGCATCTCGCGGAGTTGCGTTACCGGACGCAGAATGTTCGCGCCCTTGGTTGTATGCGTCTTCATGATCTCGAACTCTTCCGGAGTCAGGGCGCCGGGCTTCTTTAGAATGCGGTCTTCGATACCGATCTTGCCCACGTCGTGAAGCTGGGCCGAGATGCGCAGAATCTCTAGGAAGCCAGGATCGAGGCCCATCTCCTTCGCGATCATGAGAGAGTATTTCGTGACACGGTCAGAGTGGCCGCGCGTGTAAGGGTCCTTCTCGTCCACCGCGCCAGCGAGCATCTGGATCGAGCCCATGAATAGGGCTTTGTTTTCGTCAGCGGCACGCTTCAGGTCTTCGACGAACTGTTCCAGTTCCTCCGACATGGTGTTGAAAGTCGATGCCAACTCGCCAATTTCGGTCCTGGTCTTCACATGGACGCGCTGGGTGAAGTCTCCCTTGGCAATGGCGCGGCTCGATTCCGCCAGCACCTGCAATGGTTGAGTAATGCGACGTGCCGACAAAATACTCATGCCGACGCTCAGGAACACCGCCAGCCAGGCCAGCAGCCTTCCGGTCCGCTGCATTTCGTAGATGCTGCGATAGGCTTCTTCGCGCGGTTTCTGCACCACTACGGCCCAGTCGAGCGCCGACACGGGACTGTAAGTCCCCAGCATGTCTGTTTGTTTCTTACCCTCGCGAATGGCAAACTCGCGCGTGGCGGCGAGCTGAGCCTTGGCACCTTCGTCCACAAAGCTGCGGACGATATCGAAGCTCGTCATGTCCTGGCCCGTGGCGAACTCCGCGGATGCAGCCGCGACCAGCCGTCCCTGGCTGTCCACTACGTAGGGCATCAGGCCCGCGCGATTCACCTCTTGCAAGCGTCGCAGCAGGAATTGCAGGTCCACGACCGACCCGATCATCCCGAGAAAGCGATCGCCATACACGATGGGTATGCTCACCAGCAGCACCGTGCGCGCGGACTTTCCGCTGCCCACGACCAGCGGTTGGCCGCTGTAACCGCGTTTCTCGTGGGCGGCAGCGTACGCGCGTTCCAGTTCGCGTTGCAGGAAGGCGTCGGGCTCAATGCGGCCGGCCGAAATGCCCTTGGCGTCGGCGTTCAACACGGTGGCATAGGCGATGTCATTCGAGGACGAGACGAAGTGCTCCAGCAGTGCACGCAGTTCCGGAGCCTCGATATTCTGGGGGCCGATGTCGTTTCCCGTTGTGACCTGGATCGACGATGCCAGGTTCGCCAACATCATGCGCAAAGTTTCCTGATGCTGAGAAATATCGTCGGCCAACGAACGCGTGACGGTATTCTGCAACAGCATTTCGTTGGTTTTGAGCCGTTCCCGGTTCAGCATTTCGATCTGTGCCGAGTAGAAATACATCGGCACAACGCTGAGCGCCAGCAGCACGCCAAGGATGACGTACAGCAGCGGAATGCGCGCGGGGATCGGCAGCTTGAGCTTCAAAGGGCAGTCCTGCGGCCCGAGCGCAGGGGTAGGCTCGTGCGGCTTACCTTCATTCTAAGATCGGCCAGGGCCGGAGACTTAGGTGCTGCTGGTACAACTGACCGTTACGAAAGTACTCAATCCAGGATCACGGGCGCGTGTAGGGACGGGTCTTTGACTCGTCCCCGCCGGGTCGGAGACCCGGCGCTACATGAGTCGACGACCCGGCTCTACGTGGCTGTCTGATCGGCGAAATCTTGCTTCGCATGATACAAACTTGGCATGCCTGGGAAGCCCGCACCGCCGCTTCGTCCTGCCATCACCACCCACGCGCCTTGCCGCGCCGATCTCGCCGGAGGCACTGTGGACCTCTGGCCCCTATATCTGTTTCATCCCGGCGCTCTGACCTTGAACTTTGCCGTGGACATCTTCACCACCTGCCGGGTCACACCGCTGAAGGGACAGCGCATCGAGCTTTGTTCCATCGATACGCGTTGCGAAGAGGCGTTCACGAATCTTGACGAACTGAGCGCCCGCCGAAGATGCCGGCACGCGCTGGCTGCCTATCTGGTGCGCTTTTTCGCGCCCGAGCAGGGCCTTCGCGTGGAGACCGACTCGCAGTCGCCCGCTGGCGCAGGGATTTCCGGATCGTCAGCACTAATGATTTCGACCACCGCTGCACTGGCTCGATTCACCGGGCGCGAATTGGATCTGGAACAGATGCGTGTGATCGCGCAGAATGTGGAAGCCCAGATTATCGGAGTGCCCACCGGATGCCAGGACTACTATCCGGCTTTGTACGGCGGCGTTAGCGCCATCCATCTCGATCCTGACGGAATTCGCCGCGCCGCGGTTCCCATCGCGCCGGAAGAAATCGAGTTGCGATTCGTGTTGACCTACACCGGGGCTCCGCGCAAGTCGGGCATCAACAATTGGGAAGTCTTCAAGTCGCATATCAACGGCGACAAACACGTCTTTCGCAACCTGGAAAAGATCGCCAGCATCGCGCGCAGCATGAACCATGCGCTGCTTCGTCACGATTGGGATGACGTGGCCCGCCTTCTTCGCGAGGAGTGGAAGATGCGTCGAACGAACGCTCCCGGCATTACCACTCCACTCATCGACAAGCTGATTTCAGTCGCGGGGAAAAACGGTGGTCGCGCCGCCAAAGTCTGCGGCGCGGGAGGCGGGGGATGTGTCCTGATGATGGTCGAGGAAGGCGCCAAAGAAGCCGTGGCTCACGCCGTCTCCAAGGCTGGGGGGCAGATCATGCCCTTCCGGGTAGCTCGCGAGGGTCTGCGGTTTGCACAGGCTTAGGAGACTGTCTATGCGCTCGCAGCAATACTCACAATGACGGACTTCGACGCGGGAGTCATGCTCCCACGCGCCCGCCGGCCCAGCGGAACGAGCGGGTTGGACTCCGGAAAATACGCCGCCGCATTCCCGCGCGGCAGGTCGTAAGGAATCGCGCGAAAGGCTCGTACTGTGCGCTTCTCGCCGCGGTAGTGGCTGGTGATGTCCACTTTCTGCTGTGCCGCCAGCCCACGCTCCCGCATGTCTTCGCGGTTCAGGAATATCACACGCCGCCCGTTCCGGATACCACGATAGCGATCGTCATTGCCATAGACTGTCGTATTGAACTGATCGTGTGTGCGGATGCTTGTCAGCACAAGTTGCCCGGGCTCCAGTGGCAGCGGTTGAATCTCGCAGATGGCGAACTCCGCCTTCCCGCTGGCGGTGCGGAACTCGCGCTGCTTCGGCGGCACGGGTGCGTAGAATCCACCCTGATCCAGGCGCTCGTTGAAATTCTCAAACCCCGGCACGATGCGCGCGATCTTGTCGCGCAGACGGCGATAGTCGCCCGCGTATTCACGGCTCCACTCACTGCCCAAGAGTCTGTCGGCGATCCCCGCAACGATCGCCGCTTCGCTTCGTAATTCGGGAGAGATCGGCGGGAAGATTCCGCGTGTGGGCGATACCCATGACACCGTGTTCTCCACCGAACCGATCTGATCGAGCTCTGTCCGCGAAAGGCACGGTAAGATCAGCGCCGCTTCGCCCGTCACGAGATGCGAGCGGTTGAGCCGTGTCGCAATGGAAGCGCTCAACCGCGTTTGTCGCAACCCGCGCGCGACTGCATGGGTATCTGGCGTAGCCGACAGAAAGTTGCCTCCCAGGCTCAGGAATACTCGGACGCGCCCGGCCACCATCGCCTCAATCGCTTCCACGGTGTTGAAGCCACGGGTCCGCGGGCAGGCGAATCCAAATTCGCGTTCCAATGCCGCGTAGAAGCTGTCAGGCATATGTTCCGCGATGCCCATCGTGCGGTCGCCCTGCACGTTGGAGTGGCCGCGCACGCAAAACAATCCCGCGTTCGGTCGGCCGATGTGGCCGCCGATGAGCAGCAGGTTCGTAAGCTCGCGGACATTGTCCACCGCGTTCTCATGCTGTGTGAGTCCCATGGCCCAGCACGCAACCGTACCACGGCTTTGGGCAAGGAGCCGGGCAGCTTCTTCGATCTGTGCTCGCGCTATTCCCGACTCGCGGACAATGAGGTCCCAATCGGCGGCTTCAATGTGCCGCCGATACTGATCAAAGCCGCTGGTATAAGCGGCCAAGAAATCCTTGTCGATGGTGTTCTGCGCCAGCAGACACTTTGCCAGGCCCTGCAGTAGCGCCACGTCGCCGTTGATTCGCACTTGCAGATAAAGATCGGTGAGGGCCACTCCATTGCGCAGAATCGCGATCGGGTCCTGCGGGTTCACGAAGCGCGTCAGTCCGACTTCCTTGAGAGGATTAACGGCGATGATCCTCGCCCCGCGCTTCTTCGCGACTTCCAGCGAGGACAGCATGCGCGGATGATTGGTCCCTGGATTCTGTCCGAGGATGACGATGACATCCGCACCCTCCAAGTCTTCAAGCGTTACCGTAGCCTTGCCGACACCCAAAGCTGCACTTAAAGCAACACCTGAAGATTCATGGCACATGTTGGAGCAATCAGGGAGATTGTTCGTGCCAAGCTTTCGAGCCATCAACTGAAATAAGAATGCCGATTCATTGATCGCCTTGCCGCTGGTGTAGAAGACGGCCTGATCCGGTGTCGAACAGGCACGCAAGTCTTCCGCGATCAGCCGGAACGCTTCAGCCCACGCGATGGGCCGGTAATGATCCTCGGACGGCGGTAGGAACATCGGCTGCGCGATGCGTCCCTGCGCGTTGAGCCAAAGATCGCTCTGCTCAACGAGTTCGGCAACGGAATACCGGGCGAAAAAGTCTGCCTCGCAAAGGCGGTTAGAGGCGTCGTCGGCAAACGCCTTGGCGCCGTTCTCGCAGAACTCTAGCGTGTGCCGCTTACCAGCAGGATCGGCCCACGCGCAACCGGGGCAATCAAAGCCGTTGGTCTGGTTCACTCGTTGCCAGGCGCCCACAGTCCGCCTCGGCCCCAACTGACGCAGGGAAAAGCGCAGGGAACTGATGACGGCAGGAATACCGGTCGAAGCCTCGGGCCGATCCTCAACCCTGGGACCATCGGCTTCGAGCGGCGGCTCCGGAGAAAAGTCCCGCATGCCCGCAGTATAGGACAGACCGCCGGGGTCCGCGAGAGAGGTTGCCAAAGCTGAGCGCCATTCTCGGTCCCTTTCGGGTCTATAATGAAGCCATTGGTTCGGGGTGCTCCGTGCCGTTCCGACGTTTCCCGCTCTTGGCGATCCTCTTAGTCGGCTCTACCCTGGCCTTGGCCGACAACACTCCGCCTCCCCGCATGACCAAGCAGACTCGGCTGGAGATCGTTCGCGTCTTCAACGCGGAGCTGGTCTACATCCGCACCAATTTCCCGATGGGCAAGGTCGGACTCAAACTCAAAAAGGGAGTGACTACGCCGAACGGCGACGAATTGCAGCACCTGATGTCTCTGTGGGGACCGGCTGCCAAACCCGGCGATCAGGCGCGCATTACCAACGTTGCCATCAAAGGCGACTACATTCACTTCGAGTTCAATGGCGGTCCGGTCAAGAAGCAGAAGTGGTATCAGCGCATTGAGATTTCAGGCTCTGGCGGGTCAACGCCAGTTGCGCCTTCCGATTCCAACGCCAACGCCCGCGGTTCCTTTGTGGATCTCTACTTCGACAAATACGTGCCCGACTTGGCGGGTCCGGAGTTGAAGCAACTGCTTCGCCCGGTGTTTGATTTCGACGCCAAGTCGGCACTCGAAGCGTATCTCGAGACGGTTTCACCCAAGGTCAAAGAGGCCATCAAAGCCCATCACGTCCTCGTGGGCATGAACCGTGAGATGGTGACGTACGCCAAGGGGCGTCCGCCGAAGAAGTTGCGGGAGCGCGCCGACGAAGTTGAATTCGAAGAATGGATCTACGGCGCCCCACCACAGGATGTTGATTTCGTCCGATTCGTCGGGGATGAAGTAGCGCGAGTCGAGACCATGAAAGTGAACGGCGAGAAGGTTATCCGAACTGAAAGGGAAGTCGACCTGCCGCCCGCCGTTGTAGCGGAGAAACCGCAGGAGCGACGCGTCAACGCACCCACTCTCAGGCGTCCTGGAGAAGACATGCGCGAAGGCCGGCCGGCCGGCGGAATTAACGGGACGCCACCCGTTGCCCCGCCACAGTCAACCGATCCCAGCGGCAATCCGGTTCCGAATTGATGTCGCAAATACAGGGCGATTCTGGACCGTGAAACGCTCGAAAACCCGCGAGCGACCAACGACCATCGACCAACGACCCGCTCTCCCTCTAAACTATTACTGTGAAGATTGCCCTCGGCCAGATCAACCCCACCGTGGGGGACTTCTCTGGCAACGCTGCCAAGATCATCCAATTTGCCCAGCAAGCGCACAACGCCGGCGCCGGCCTGATTCTGTTCCCCGAACTGGCTGTCTGCGGATATCCGCCCCGCGATCTGGTCGAGCGCCCATCGTTTGTCGCGCGCAACCGTGAAAGCATCGAGAAGATTGCTGCTGCAGCGCAAGGCATCGCCGTGATCTGCGGGGTGGTAACTCCGGCGAAGGCCGAAACCGGCAAGTCGGTGATGAACTCCGCCGCGCTCTTACGCGATGGGCGAGTCGAGTTCATCCAGTCGAAGATGCTGCTGCCTACCTATGACGTCTTCGACGAAGCGCGAAACTTTGCTCCCGCCCGCAGCCAGCAACTTTTTGGCTTCTGCGGCAAGCAGATGGCCCTGACCATCTGCGAAGACGCGTGGAACGACAAACATTTCTGGAACCGGCAACTCTATGGAGTGGACCCAGTAGAAGAACTGGTCCGGGCGGGCGGCAATGTTGTACTGAACATTTCCGCGTCGCCGTTCTGGCTCGGCAAGCGCGAACTGCGCCGCGACATGCTTGCAACCATTGCGAAGAATGACAACGTGCCGGTGGCGATGGTGAACCAGGTCGGCGGCAACGACAGCCTGGTTTTTGACGGTTCAAGTCTCGTGATCGCCCCCGACGGCCGCGTGATCGCGCAGGCCAAGTCGTTCGAGGAAGATCTGATTCTCTTCGACTCCCAGAGCCTGGCCGGCGACATGCACGAGCAGATCGAAGGCGAGGAGTCCAGCGCCTACGAAGCGCTGGTGTTGGGGACACGCGACTACGTTCGCAAATGCGGGTTCCAGCGCGTGATCATCGGCTTGAGTGGCGGTATCGATTCTGCGCTCACGGCGGCGATCGCTGTGGATGCGGTCGGCAAGGAAAATGTCACGGGCGTGGGCATGCCAGGACCGTTTTCCTCGCAGGGATCGATCGACGACGCGCGCCAGCTCGCGAAAAATCTTGGCATTCGCTTCGAATTGCTCTCCATCAACGAAATCTACGAAGCCTGCCGCAAGACGCTCGCGCCGGTCTTTGCCGGCTTGCCAGAGGATGCGACCGAAGAGAATATCCAGTCCCGCAGCCGGGGCATGGTGCTGATGTCTTTATCGAACAAGTTGGGCGCTCTGGTACTCTCCACCGGCAACAAGAGCGAATTGGCGGTCGGATACTGCACTCTTTACGGCGATATGGTGGGCGGGTTGGCCGCCATCTCCGACGTTTCTAAAACTCTCGTGTATCGCCTGAGCGGTTATGTGAACTCACGACGGCCCGTCATTCCCCAGGCCACGATCGATAAGCCTCCGTCGGCGGAGTTGCGTCCCGATCAAAAGGACTCCGATTCGCTTCCGCCCTACGACATGCTCGATGCCATCCTGGAAGGCTATGTCGAGGAAGCGCGCTCGGCGGAGCAGATCGCGGTCGCCCACGATTTCGACCTGGATCTAGTGAAGCGCGTCATCCGTATGGTGGAGCGCACCGAGTACAAACGCCAGCAGGCCGCGCCGGGAATCAAGATCTCCGCCAAAGCCTTCGGACAAGGCCGAAGATTCCCCATTGCCGCCAAGTCGGAGCTGTAGCGGTCTCCGATCACGCGACGAGATACTATAAGATTATTCGAGGAGGAGATTCTACCCATGCGATTTCTTGTAACTCTCTTCTGCGCTCTCCTGGTAGGTGCAAATGGCGCTTGGTGTGAAGAAGGCCACCACCACGAGCTTACGGAACAGCAGGTAGGGTCCGTGCATTTTACGACTTCGTGTGCAAACGCCGTTCAGACGGACTTTCAACGCGCTGTTGCGTTGCTGCACTCGTTCGAGTACGAGCGAGCCAGAGGGGCCTTCCAGGAGATCGCGAAACGCGACTCAAACTGCGCGATGGCGGAGTGGGGAATCGCAATGTCGCATTACCACGGCCTGTGGGATAACGGAGACACGGCTGCGGGCCGGGAAGCGATCAGAAAGGCACAGCAGATCGCAAGTGCCGCCTCCGTCACTGCCCGTGAGCGCGCCTACATCGGGGCATTGTCAGAAATCTATCGGGAGGACGACAAGAGCGCCTACGAACACGGACAGGCGTTTGAACAAAAGATGGCAGAGCTCCAGGCGTCCTATCCGGACGACAGCGAAGCGGCCATCTTTCACGCCCTGACGCTCGACATCATCGCGCCCAAGACAGATAAGACGTTAGCCAATCAGCGCAAGTGCGTGGAGATCTTGTTACCGATTTTCGCGAAGCAGCCGAGTCACCCCGGTATCGCCCATTACATTATCCATTGCAGCGATAACCCGGTTTTGGCGGAGGCGGCGTTGCCGGCGGCCCGCAAGTACGCGGGGATCGCGCCAGCGTCGGCCCATGCCAACCACATGCCATCGCACATCTTCACGCGGGTAGGGTCGTGGGACGAATCCATCCAGTCGAACCTGCGGTCGGCGGAACTTGCCAGTGAAGCAGAAGCGGCCTCCACCAACGGAGAAGCCCGCGACCAACGCCTTCACGCCATGGACTACCTGGAATATGCCTATCTTCAACAAGGCCGAGTCAAGGATGCCCGGGCGGTCCTCGACGAGATGACGTCGTTGCCGCCGGTTCCCGGACTGACTCTAAGCGGGGACTACGCCGCGGCGGCTATTCCCGCGCGTTACACAACCGACCTGGGGAAATGGGAGGAAGCGAGCCGGCTTCAACCCAGAGTCGATGGCGTTCCGTGGGCGCAGGCGATCACGTGGATGGCAGTTGGACTAGGCGCTGCGCATTCGAAAGACCTTGCCCGCGCCTCGGAGGCAGAGAAGAATCTTGCCCGGCTGCGGGATGTCACCGCCCAGAAGAAAAATACCTACTGGTCGAACCAGATCGAGGTCCAGCGCCAGGAGGTGGCGGCCTGGATCCTGCAACGGTCCGGCAAGCCTGCGGAGGCCAGAGCGGCGATGCGGTCGGCGGCTGAACTCGAAGAGAGCATGGACAAGAACCCTGTGACTCCCGGTGCGGTGGTCCCGGCTCGTGAATTACTGGCCCAGTTGTTGCAAGAGCAGGAGCGCCCGGAGGAAGCGACCGCGGAGTACGAAGCTGTTCTGAAGACTGCGCCGAACCGCTTCAACGCGCTCTGGGGCGCAGCCTCAAGCGCGGAGGCGGCGGGCAACACCACCGCGGCCTCGAAGTATTTCCGGAAGCTGACTGACGTCGGCGTCGGGAGCGAACGCCCCGAACTGGAGACCGCACGCAAGAAAGCAGGAACCGTAGCGGGGAACTGAGAGCCTGGCTGCAAGATTCTGAAAGGAGTGTATGCTCAAGAACTTAATGGTTGTGTTTTGTCTGGCAGTGGCGGTGGCCGCTCAGACCAAACCTGCCTCGGCGGCGAAGCCGGCCGTCAGACACCAAGCGTCGGCACCGCAGCAGGCTCCGAGCACCGGCTTGCCCTCTGAAGATACTGTTAACACCTTCATGCAGCAGATGGTCGGTTACAACCCAGGTGTGACATGGCGGGTAGCGGAAATTCGCCCCTCCCTCGTGTCCGGCCTCACCGAGGTTTTGGTCGTCATCACCGACTCGCAAGGCTCCAACACCAACCGGTTCTACGTTACCGCCGACGGCAAGCACGCGGTAACGGGCGATATCATTCCGTTCGGTGCCAAGCCGTTTGAGGAGGCCCGTGCCAAGCTCGAAAAGGGCCTGAACGGACCCGCCAAAGGTCCAGCGAAAGCGCAGGTCACGATTGTGGAGTTCAGCGACATGCAGTGTCCGCACTGCAAGCAAGTCGCGCCGACGGTTGAACAGCTTCTCGCGCAGGAGCCAGGTGCTCATTTCGTCTTTCAGAACTTCCCGCTTCCTGGACACAACTGGGCGGAAATCGGTGCCAGCTACGTCGATTGCGTTGGGCGCGCCTCGAACGATGCTGTGTGGAAATTTATTCAGAAGGCTTTCGAGCAACAGGAGAGCATCACCGAGGCCAACGCCCAAGAAAAGTTAAAGGCCATTGCCGCCGAGTCCGGCGCGAACGCCGACGAAGTTACCGCTTGTGCTACCAAGCCCGACACTAAGGCGAGAATTCAGGCCTCACTCGCCCTCGGCAAATCGGTTGGAGTGACAGGAACGCCCGCGATCTTCATCAACGGACGGATGCTGACCGGCGGCGTACCGTTGGAGGTGTTAAAGCAAGTCGTGGACTTCCAGACTTCACAGGCAAACGAAAAACAGAGCGCCGCAAAACGGTAGACAGTGGCGCGGCGCCCCCGCCGGCTGTCCGGCTGGCGCCGCGCCAGCCGCACTGTTCGTACGCAGTGCGGCGGATCGACTCTTACTTGCTCAGCCAGATCTCCGGCGTTTCTTTCCCGTCGGGAGCCAGGACCACGTAAGGAGTGATCACGATCAAAAGCTCGTCGTCTTCTTCCTGCTTGGAACTCTCGGCGGCCAGGGTCTTAAGCAGGGGCACCCGTGAGAAGCCCGGAAGTCCGCTTAGACTCTTCTGTTCGGCCTGCGTGAGCATTCCGGCCACCACAGCGGGCTCGCCTTCCTTCAGCGCGATTCCCGCCTTGTATTCGCGATTGGAAATCACGGGCACGCCGTTCAGACTCGCACCTCCCAGCGTTCTCAACTGCATCTCCAGCTGCATGCTCACGTCGGAGGTTCCGTGCACCGATGGTTTGACTTTGATCGTGAGTCCCAGATCCTCATAGCTGAAGGACGGGAAGGGCGCTGTAAAACTCTGGTTGCCGATCACCTGTGAGATGGCGGCACTGTTGAAGATGGGCGCGAAACTGGCGTTGATGATGGGATACCGCGAGCCCAGCTTGAAAGTGGCTTCTCTCTCGTGGGCAGCGCGTAGCGTCATGTGCTGGAGCGTGCGCACGGAACTCTCATTTAACGAAAGGCTTGCCCGCAGCTGGTCGAGGCTCAGTCCCATCAGCGTGATTCCGCCGCCGAAAGTGGCCAGCGGTTGGCTGAAAATCGAGTTTTGCTGACTTTGCAGTTGCGCCAATAGCGCCTGGATGCTCTCGTTTCCCGCCTGGTTGATACCACCGGAGGCAATCAGTTGGTTAATCAGGTCCTGGATGTTCTGCCCGCCCAAGGCCGCCAGTGCGCCGAGCGGAATATTGAAAAGACGAAAGTCGTTGGGGATATGCACTCCAATATTCCGCGCGAAGGTGTGATCGATCTCATAGACCTTCACGTCGAGCATCACTTCGGGCCGCGTGGAGTCCAGCGTGTCAAGAAACTGGGTGGCCGCTTCCAGCGTGCCTTGTGGCCCCCGGATCGTGATCGTGCTGGATGCTGCATTCAGGCTTACAAAACGCAGCTCGAAGAGGGACCGCAATGCGTTCAGCAGGTCGTTGAGCTCTTGTGGAGTGCTGCCACCGGGAATAGAGAACGACCGCAGGCCCATGCGATCGTAAAGGCGATGGTTCTCAGGTGTGTCCAGGGTTGCGAACAGAACCTTTTCATCCAGCGGAACGCTGAAGCTCTTGGTCACCGCCGCTGCCGCCTGCATGGCGGTCCCGAAATCCACTTCTTCAACGTCGAAGTGCACGCGCCGGCTGGGGAAGGAATCGTCGAAGATGACCGTAAGGCCGTAGCTGTTAGCGATGGCCGTGATCAGGCCGCGCGAATCTCCACGGTAATGGAAATCGTGGTGTTCTTCTTTCGGTTTTGCCGCAACCCCGTCAGCGCTGGCCACCAGTTGCGGCGTCCCCGAGGTGCGGACTGGTATCGGCCCCACCGCATCCCGCAGCCGTTGTTGTGCGAACTCGTTCTGCGGGTCCAGGTTCAGCGCCAAGCGGAATTCCGCCAGGGCCTCTGCAGGCTTTCCATCCTGAAGGCTGTCGTTGCCTCTCTCCAGATGATGAGCGACGAGTTCTTGACGCACCATCTCGCGCGCGGTCAGGTATTCCACGTTCTGCGGGATTAGCCGGTACGCTTCTTCAAACTGGGCGAACGCGTCCTCCAGGTTCTTGGCATGCTGGAGTTTCAGACCGCGGGAAAAAGCCTGGCGGGCAGCTTTCAGATCTTTTGCCGCTCCCTTGCAGACGGGCGCGCCGGCGGCGTCCGAGCAGGCAGAGGGCGCAGTGATGGCGGGAGGGTCCGAGGCCAGGCACACCCCAACCGACAACAACACGATTCCCGCCAGCAGCGATCGCATGACTGTTCTTACTATAGAATGCGTCGCGCCCGGTGTCTTGCAAGGGAAATCCGGGGTGAGGGAACTACTGACGTAACGGGGAGGGGGTTGCAGGGTTTCTATTTCAGCATCAGCCGTTCGATCCGCGTAGCGCGGCCCGTCTTGCCATCGCACTCTACGACCACTGCGCACAGACGGACATCTCCCGTCGCCGCTTCGAAGCGGGCCGGCATTCCGTGCAGGAACTTGTCCACCACCAACTCTTTTCGCACTCCGATGACGCTGTCGTAGGGTCCTGTCATTCCCACATCCGTGATGTATGCCGTGCCCTTCGGCAGCACGATTTCGTCTGCCGTCGGAATGTGGGTATGCGTGCCGACAATCGCCGTCACCCGCCCGTCGAGATACCAGCCGAAGGCCACTTTCTCCGAAGTCGCTTCTGCATGGAAATCGACAAAGATGACCTTCGCCGTGATCTTTTCCAGAATCTTGTCCACAAACCGGAAGGGATCATCGCTCGCGCCCATGAATACACGCCCTTGTAGGTTGACAACGGCGTAGCCCACGCCATTCTTCTGGCCCTCATACACTCCCCAACCGGGCATGCTCGCGGGAAAATTTGCCGGACGCAGCAGCCGCCGCGCTGGACTGTGCGGGTTGCCATCCGCCATCTGGAAGTACTCGATAATCTCGCGCTTGTCCCAGACGTGGTTGCCCGTAGTCATGACGTCGATGCCGAGATCGAAAAGCTCGTCGGCAAGAGGTGGAGTGATGCCGAACCCGGCGGCGGCATTCTCGCCGTTGGCAATCACCAGATCCACGGAATGCTGCTTCACGAGTTCCGCCAAGCGATCCTTGACGATCGTCCGTCCTGGGCGGCCAAAAATGTCGCCGATGAACAAAATATTCAAAGTGAGTTCGATGGTATCACGCGAAAACCACGATCCCTGAAGACGCGGTCTCGCTCAGCGGTCAGACTTGCCCGAAGTCATTTTGCCAGCGGTGGGATTTTCCGCGACGACCGGCTCTTCTTTCTTCAGTAGCTCGATGGCTTGCGCAAAGGTCATTTCAGGGACGGGCTTGAAGTCACTGAAGACGTCGGTGGTGTTGAGGTAGAGACTCCTGATCAGCAGAATCTTCCCGGTGAACGTCAGATTCATGCGAGAGATGGCCCAGTGATTGTCGCCGATCTCCTGCTGTTGGACGAGATAGTGACCTCCCTTGTCCAGATGCCCCAGAATCCCCCATCCAAAGCCAACTTCCTTGAAGAGCGTTCCCTCAACGCTGGCGAGTCGGCTGCGAGCGGCGTCCACGAGCAGCGTGCCCTCCATTCCAGTCAGAACCTGCTCGATACGTGAAGGCGGGTCATAGCGTGGATTGGGGCGGAATTTCAACGCCACCAGAGAGTCGCCCAGCTTGCCGACTCCCGGCGATGCAGCTTGTTCCCCGGCATATTCGAAGATAAAAGCGACAGGAATCGCACGAAGAATGCGCAAACTACGCTCGGCGTCCTGTTGTTCCTGACGGCGCTTCTTTCTTAGTTCCTCGGGATCCTTAACGAAACGGTCGATGCGCGCCTCTTCGGCCTGGCGCTGCTCGGGAGCGAGTGGCTTACCGTCGTAGGCGACGACCAGGCCGGCGGTAGCCTCGTTGGTCTCGACGTAGATCTTGGTGACGGAGCCTCTCGGCGTCGTTTTGGTGCCGCGGAACATAGAGCGGGCAGTGTCGTCGGTGGCGGCCTTGACTTCGTTAGCGACCGCCTTGCGAACCAGCTCACCGGGCTCAGGGGGTGCGGAAGAAATCGTCGCCTGCTGGGCAAAGCCGACGGCGGCCACGAGAACAGTTCCGGCTGCGGCGCGCGAAATGAAGGCAAAACTCGACATTGGGAAGGTGCAACCGTCCTGCAATTAGACGATGGTAGCAGACTGCGCGTTGCATTCTGCCGGAACCAGCGCTTCGGGAAAACGCCGGAAGCCCGCAGGAAAAGGAGCTTCCCCCCGGTGGCAATCCTCGGCGGGGGCGGTCTGATGATTTACAATTTGAGTCTCCGCGGCAGGATGGAAGCGCGACGAGATGGAGGCCTAAGGATGGAAGCTCCGAAGACGGGCGAGTTTGCCCATATCGGCAAGTCGGTGATTATCAAAGGGGAGCTGTCGGGCTCCGAAGACTTGTACGTGGATGGGCACGTGGAGGGCAGCATTGAGCTGCGCAATAACAGCCTGATCGTCGGGCCCAATGGAAACATCAAGGCAACAGTGCAAGCCAAGGGCGTGGTGATCCAGGGCAAGGTGGACGGCGCCATTAGTGCTTCCGACCGAGTGGAACTGCGGAAAACGGCGGTGGTAAACGGCGATGTTTCATCGCAGCGGATCGCGATCGAGGAAGGCGCCTCCTTCCAGGGGAAGATTGATATTCAGAGGGAATCCGGAAAAGCAGTGGCATCGTAGATGGCGACTACAACTTGGCGGATGTAGTACTTGATGGCATCGGTTGCTGACAACGTAATGAGATTCTTTCGGGGCTCTTCGGACCAAACTACGGCTCCCGCCGTTCCGCAGAAGCGGAATCGGCGTTCCAGTGGCATGGCGGAGATTTCTCGGCTGCTGAATTCCGACGAATCCTTGTGTGTGCTCGACTTGGGTTCCACCTCCGCCAACAACATCCGCTTCCTTACCGCCAAGGGACACAAGAATTACAGCGAAGACCTGCTGCAAGCCTCGTTGGACCCGACATTGCACGTGAAAGACGATACCGGGAAGCTTGTTCCCGACAGCAAGAAGTTTCTAGACGAAAACCTGACCTACGCGAACGGTATGTTCGACGTGGTGTTGTGCTGGAATCTTCCCGACTATATGGAAGAGAGTCTGGTCAAGCCGACCATCGACCGTCTGTGGTCGGTGATGAAGCCTGGCGGCCTCTTGCTGGTGTTCTTCCATACCCGCGATGCCGGTCCGGACGCGCCGTGTTATCGCTTCCACATCACCGGCACGGACATGCTGGAGATGCAGGAAGTCCGCCTGGCTGCCAGCGGGGACAAGCAGACTCCGCGCCTGCAGCGGGTTTTCAACAACCGCAATATTGAAAACCTGTTCCGCGATTTTGCTTCCATCAAGTTCTTCCTGGCGCGAGATGCCATCCGCGAAGTTCTGTTGGTGCGCTAGAGTGTGTGCCTGACAACTCGTCTTCGGGTGATCCGGTGTAACGATCCTTCCAAAAGTTGAGCCCCGAAGGGGCGTGCGAGCTTAGCCCAGCGCTTCAGCGCTGGGAACAGTGGGCGAAACGATTCAAAGTCCCAGAGGGACGACCGAGTCTCACGCACAACAGAAGCGCTTACCCGCAGCAATCCTCTACTATACTTCCAGCGGTTTCGAGCGCGTTGTTTCTACCAGGTAGCGCGCCAGGCGGGGGCTGCTCTCGCAGGCTGCCAGTAGTGTCGACCGCAGCCCTCGTGGGATCCTTAGGAATTTTCGCAGAAGCGAAGAGTTGCGGTGCACCGGCCGCAGAGCGCGCCGGTAGCCCCGCTCATATTCGGCCAGTGATTCTTTCAACTCACACTCGCCACGGAGAAATGCCGACAAGGTGTGAGCAGCAAGATTCCCTCCGCGCAAAGCCAGAGAGATGCCGTCGCCGACAAACGGGTCCACGAAACCTGCCGCGTCTCCCGCGTTGAAGACGTTGTCTGAGACGGGCACAGGATCTCGCAAGATCACCGGAAACGTCGAGACAGCGGGGAAGGCAGGGGTCCAATTGCGGCTGCGGGTCCTAAGCAGAGGACTACAACGGAACACATCCTCGAGCGTGGCTGCCACGCCCGGACGAACCAGGGCGCAGGCATTGAGCAGCGTCGATCCGTCGGGAGCGCGGACCGGCTGTACCCCACAGTATCCGCCGTCGAAGAAATAAAGATCGACGCTCGGCTCCTGGTCGCCGTGGAAATGCGCCTTCAAGCCAAGCCAGCGCGAACCATTTAGGTGATTGTCGGCGAGCTTCAGATTAGACCAGCGGCCGCTGGCGTTGATGACAGCCCGTGCCAAAAAATCTCCGGCCGACGTCGACACGCAGAACGGCCGCTCGCCTTCGATTCGCTGCAGGGTTGCTTCCTGCAGAGCCGTTACGCCGGCTTTCTGGGAGGCCGTCCATAGTGCCAGATCAAGATCGTAACGGGCGATGCTGACGGCAGCCGGGTTAATCGGAACGCGAACCGTGCGTCCATCCAGAAGCAGACGTGATCCTGCGAGTGGGAGCGAGCGCTGGAGCAGGTCTTCTTCTGCGTTACGGAGCAACCACTTCAGCAGAGCAAGCGACTCGGCGGATACGAACTCTCCACACACCTTGTGGCGGGGAAAACGGCCGCGTTCGAGCAGCAGCACCCGCCAACCTTCTCCCGCGGCCGTGATAGCTGCTGACGTGCCCGCCGGGCCGCCGCCGACTACGATGAGATCGTAGGGGTGAGTCATGTCTTCCACACGATGATTCCCATGCGATAAAGGTAGTGCCTTGAGATTTGAACTGGTCTCGGGGTCAAAGGTTGCAGCAGATCGCGCAATTCGTCCGGCGTATAGGCTTGACGCACGGATGCGGGAGCGTCGTTGCGAGTGATCCGGCTGCGGTAAATAGGAAATCCGGCGTAGGTCACCGCCAGATGGACGGGATTCCGGACAACATCATTCACCAGGAAAGCGACCCGGCACACACGTAGCGCGTCGCGAGCGAATCGCTGGAGTTCGTCTGGAGCAAGATGATGCACGAAGAGATTGCAACTCACAATATCGAAAGACCCGTCGGCGAAGGGCAAGGTAATCGCATCGCCCACGACTGCTCGGGCATTGCCATTCAAGTGGGTGCGAGCGCGGTCGAGCAGGGTGATTTTCAAGTCCACTTGAGGGGAAAGACGTTCAAGAATTTGGTCCGGAACGTAACCCGCCCCGGCCGGCACTTCGAACAGGGGAACTGTAATTTTACCAGTCTGGACGAGCGCGTGCCGGACCAGCTTCTCGGTGGTGCGCACGCCCCCGAACCACTGATTGAACATCTGCAGATCGCGCAGAGAGCCAGCGATTTCGCGCTCGGTTCCCGCGTCGGAATCCAGAAGTTCGAAGCTGGGGCGACGTTTCATAGACCAACCGATTGATGATACAAGCCGTCGAGTATCGCCGTCTGATCCACTGCAAACCGCCGCTCTTGCTAGAATTGGATGTCAGGCATCGGTCCCGCGCGACGTTTTCCCGCGAACCCCGCCAGGTCCGGAAGGAAGCAACGGTAACGGGCTCTTTCGTGTGCAGTGGGTCGCCGGTGCCTGGCTTTTTTGCAAGACATCGTCGAGTCCCCATGACGAATCGGCTCTACTATACGACCTCAGATCTCCACGAATTCGATTCCGTCGTGCAGGAAACAGTGCCTCGCGCCGCCGTGCAATCTCGCCCCGGCGTAGTTCTGCGGGAAACTGCTTTTTACCCCACCAGCGGCGGACAAGTCTACGACACCGGCTGGCTGACCACCGATTCGAATGATCGCCTGCGGGTCGCCGAGGTCGCGGAGACCGAGGATGGCAGGATCGTCCACTATCTCGAGGCTCCCGCGAGGTTGGTGCCGGGTGCAGCCGTGCACGGCAGCATCGATCCCGAACGCCGCCGCGATCACATGCAGCAGCACTCCGGACAACATGTTGTCTCGGCCGCGTTCATTGAGCTCTATCAGATACCAACGGTTTCTTTCCACATGGGTAACGACAATTGTTCGATCGATCTCACGACGCCATCGCTGACCCCCGAACAAGTCGTCGGAGCCGAGAAGCGCGCCAATGAGATTATTTTCGAGAACCGCCCAGTGACCATCCGCTTCGTTTCGCGAGCCGAGGCAGAAAAGCTGGGCTTGCGCAAACTGCCTCCCGCCGACCGAGACGAACTGCGGCTCATTGAAGTCGCGAACTTCGACTTGTCGGCGTGCGGGGGAACTCACGTCAACGCCACCGGCCAAATCGGTTCGATTCTTCTGCGCAAGACCGAAACGGTTCGCCAGGGAATGCGGGTGGAGTTCGTCTGCGGCGGCCGGGCGGTCCGCACTGCGCGCCGCGACTACAGCGCTCTCAGCGAAGCCGGGAAGCTCTTCTCCGCCCAACTGTGGGACGTCCCCGCGCAAATTCGAAAGACCTTCGACGACGCCAAGCTAATCCGCAAGCAGCGCGACGAAGCACTCGAACAACTGGCCGAAGCGATGGCGTCCGCTGCGCTGCATGAACAGTCCGAAAAACAGGGCAGGAAAGTAGTTGTGCGTTCGTTTGCCGATCGCGACATCGCCTTCGCCAAACTGTTCGCGCAGAGAGTGGCTCGCCTGGGGGTTCCTGCCGTGGCACTGGTAGGAAGCACGATGGACCCTCCGGGCTTGGTATTTGCGCAATCCTCCGGAGGCGTCACCGATCTGGGCGCGCTGCTCAAGCAGGTTCTGGCAGCAGTCGGTGGGCGTGGCGGAGGCAGCCGCGACTTCGCTCAGGGTGGAGTACCACCGGGCGGCGATGTCGAACAGCTTCTCAAACAGGCAGCAGGTACAATCGGGGCCTAGATCCCGGCTCCGCGGGTTAGCCTCCGGAAGAGAATGTTTCGATGGAACAGCGGCTGATTCTCGTCAATCTCCTGATCAAGCTGGGCGTCGCCGCCGCGGTATCGAGTGCGCTGGTCCGTTCGAAAGAATTCAAGAAGCTGCTGTATCAGGAACATCGGGAGACCCGCCACAAGATTTATCTGGCCTTGTGGATGGCCATCCCCATCTCGCTCGGTGTCTGGATTCGCTTCAGCGCGCGCAGCTTTCTCGCCGGCGATCTCGCGCTCGAGACCACGCTCCTGTTGGGGGTGATCGGCGGCCGCTTGTCCGGCGGACTGGGCGGCGCCTTGATCGCCCTGCCGGCGGCACTGCATGGAGAATGGGCCGTGCTCCCGTTCAATGTGTTCTGCGGCCTGGTGGCAGGCCAACTGCGACACGTAGCCCCCGAGCAGGACGACATCTGGTCCTTTTCGCCGTTTATTGATCTCAGTATCTACAATTGGATTCGACGCAATCTGCCGTTGCCGCGGCTATTCGACTGGCAAATCACGTTTCTTCTAACGATCGTCGGCCTCCGTTTCCTCCAGACCGAGATCTGGCGATTCTGGCCGAATGCGATTTTCAGCCTTGAGCATCCCAATCTGTGGGTGGAGGGTGCGATTTACCTGAGTTCAGTCATGGTGGTTGGCACCGAGCTGAAGATCTTTAACTCCGTGCGCATCCAGATGAAGCTGGAAGAGCAGGAACGGCTCTTGCTGCAAGCGCGCATGGTGGCGCTGCAGAACCAGATCAATCCTCACTTCCTGTTCAACACCCTGAATTCGATTTCGTCGCTGGTGCGGTTCGATCCAGACACCGCCCGGGAAATGATCATCAAGTTAGCGACGATCCTTCGCCGTCTGCTCCACAGCACAGATTCCTTCGTCCCGCTGCGCGAAGAAGTAGAGTTCATCGACAACTATCTCGATATTGAGGTGGTGCGCTTCGGGCGGGACAAGCTGCGCGTACTCAAAGAACTGGATCCGGCTTCGCTCGAAGTCATGGTCCCCAGCATGCTGCTCCAGCCACTGGTGGAAAACTGCCTGAAACACGGCCTTTCTCCCAAAGTGGAAGGCGGCAGCATTACGCTACGCAGCCGGGTGATCAAGTCGCGACTGATCATCGAAGTGGAGGATAACGGTGTGGGCATGGCGGCGCACCTGCTCGAACAACCGGACGGATTCGGCGGAACCGGCATCGGGATGGCGAACGTCGCTGAGCGCTTGAGGGTTTTGTACGGGGATGCCGCCAAGATGATGACCGAGAGCCAGGAAGGCGTCGGCACCCAGATCCGGCTACGCTTGCCCGTCCTTCCCAATCCCGAGGAGTTAATGACGACTACGACGATTGCCCCAGCACCCGCCGGTAAAAGTCTTCATAAAGCGGAATAATCTTGCTGGTACAGAAGCGCGCCCCGGCACCCTACGGCGCCCGCTTGCCCATCCCACCCAAACCCGACACACCCCCCTGCAAGGCCGATGGCCGCCCCC
>JACXTT010004447.1_pt1 | contig 20844 bp, 19 predicted proteins | sample 9270951 | NCBI WGS metagenome assembly JACXTT01 (sample SAMN15532306, study PRJNA645909) | rock metagenome | isolation source: weathered quartz diorite | place: Puerto Rico | collected 2017-06-21
CCGCGTCACCCCGCCGGCCCTGGGCCAGCGCGGCGATGGCGCCGCAGCGCCGCCGCTGGATCCTGCTGGACGGGGTAGGCCACAGCACTCTGTTCAACCGCGCCGATGTGAGTCCGGCCTACTGCGCCTTCGTCAACACAGGGGTTATGTAAAAACGGCGGCCGATTCGCGCGAATCGGCCGCCGTCGAAGAAGCAAAATTACATCAGGCGACGATGGTCTGGTGCTCGTCACCCTCGCGGGTGCGAATGGTGCCGATCTTGCTGACGGTTTCGCCGGCCGCCTGCAATTGCGCCAGCGCGGCGTCGGCCTGGTCGGCGGCAACGATGACGATCATGCCGATGCCGCAGTTGAACACGCGGTGCATCTCGGCGTCGGCCACGCCGCCATGCTGCTGCAGCCACTGGAACAGGGGCGGCATGGTCCACGAGGACGAATCGAGCACCGCGGTCAGGTGCGGCTGCAGCACGCGCGGCACGTTTTCCACCAGGCCGCCGCCGGTGATGTGGACCATGCCCTTGACGTCGAAATTCTCCATCAACGCCAGCAGCGGCTTGACGTAGATGCGGGTCGGCTCCATCAGCACGTCGGCCAGCGGGCGGCCATGGAAATCGGCGTTCAGGTCGGGTTTTGCCACTTCAATGATCTTGCGCACCAGCGAAAAGCCGTTCGAGTGCACGCCGGACGAAGCCAGGCCGAGAACGACGTCGCCGGCGGCGATGGTGGTGCCGTCGATGATTTTCGATTTTTCGACCGCACCGACGGCGAAACCAGCCAAATCGTATTCACCGGCCGGATACATGCTCGGCATTTCCGCCGTCTCGCCGCCGATCAGGGCGCAGCCGGACTGTTCGCAGCCCTTGGCGATGCCGCCGACGACGGCGGTGGCGGTGGCGACATCCAGTTTGCCGCAGGCGAAATAGTCGAGGAAGAAAAGGGGTTCGGCGCCCTGCACCAGGATGTCGTTGACGCTCATGGCCACCAGGTCGATGCCGACGGTGTCGTGGCGGTTCAGTTCAAACGCCAGTTTGAGCTTGGTGCCGACGCCGTCGGTGCCGGACACCAGCACCGGCTCCTTGTACTTTTTGCTGATCTCGAACAGCGCGCCGAAGCCGCCGATCCCCTTTAAAACGCCTTCGCGCATGGTGCGCTTGGCCAGCGGCTTGATCGCTTCGACCAGGGCGTCGCCCGCATCGATGTCGACACCCGCATCGCGGTAGGAAAGAGACACATTCGAGGGTTGGTTCATGGTGTTTTTGGCAGCGGAGGCGGTAGAATGGAAAGGCGGCGAAGCGCGCGCCGATATCGTCCCGGCCCGCGGTCAAGCCGGTATTTTATCAAAGTCGGCCAGATCGAGCCCGTCTGCGCCCTTACTTTCACCGCTTTTATCTCCCAAATCGCCCATTCATGCCCTTCCCGCTGACGCCCGAACAAAAGCAAACCGCGTTCTGGCTGGCAGTCTGGCTGGCGTTTTTCTTGCTGGTGTATGCGCTGGGGCCGGTATTGACGCCCTTCCTGGCCGCCGCCATCCTCGCCTATGCGCTGAACGGCGGCGTCGACTATCTGGCCGGACGGCGCATCGGGCGCTGGCCGATCCCGCGCGTACTCGCCGTCACCGCCGTCATGCTGCTGTTCCTGGCCGCCGTCACCGCGCTGGTGTTGATCGTGCTGCCGGTGCTGCAGACCGAGATACCCCTGCTGATGGCGCAGATTCCCGCCTTCCTGGTCCGCCTCGACAATGTGCTCGCGCCCAGGCTGCACGAGATGGGTTTTAATATCAAACTCGACAGCACCGGCCTGCGCACCCTGCTCAGCGAGCAGTTCACCGGCGCCGGCGGCGACATCTGGACCACCGTGCTCGCTTCCGCCAGGATCGGCGGCACCCGCGTGATCGGCTGGCTGGTCACCCTGATCCTGATCCCGGTCGCCCTGTTCTACCTGCTGCTCGACTGGCACAAGCTGCTCGCCTCCGTCAGCGACGCCGTGCCGCGCCGCTGGGTTGTCGCCACCACCGGCATGGCGATGGAAGTGAACGTGCTGCTGGCCCAGTACTTGCGCGGCCAGCTGCTGGTGATGCTGATCCTGGCCGCCTATTACTCGGTCGGCCTGGCGATTGCAGGCTTCGAGGTGGCGCTGCCGGTGGGGATACTCACGGGTCTGCTGGTATTCATTCCCTACATCGGCTTCGGCACCGGGCTGATTTTGGCGCTGATCGCCGCCATGCTGCAGTTCTCGGGCTGGGGCGGCATCATCGCGGTGGCCGTGATCTACGGCTGCGGCCAGCTCATCGAAGGCTTTTTTCTGACCCCGCGCCTGGTGGGCGAGCGCATCGGCCTCAATCCCCTGGCCGTCATTTTCGCCTTGCTGGCGTTCGGCCAGCTGTTCGGCTTCGTCGGCGTACTGCTGGCTTTACCGGCGTCCGCCGTGCTGATGGTGGCGTTTCGCCACCTGCGCCACCACTATCTGCGCTCCTCCTTCTATAATGCAGGCTGAAAATGAATGGGACAATGCGCGGCACCGAATGAGAAGACCCCGATGAAACAGCTGGTGCTCGACCTGGGCGCGGAGCAGGCGCAAAGCCTCGATTCCTTCGAGGTGGGCCAAAATGCCGAACTGGCGCACCTGATGCACCAGTTCGCGGGGAGAAGCTCGCGCGAACACTTCGCGTATTTATGGGGCGAAGCGTCGGCCGGTAAAACCCATTTGCTGCACGCCCTGGCCGCCACCCCGGGCTCGCGCTACATCCAGGCGGACAATCCCGCCGATTTCGTCTACACCCCGGACATTTCCCTGTATCTGCTGGACGACTGCGGCGCCCTGTCGGCCGATGCGCAGATCGACGCCTTTGCGCTGTTCAACCAGATCCGCGAACACGGCGCCTACATGGTCAGCACGGGCGCGGTGCCGCCGGCGGTGCTGCCGGTGCGCGAAGACCTGAGAACGCGCATGGGATGGGGCTTGATCTACCAGATCCACGGCCTGTCCGACGAAGAAAAAATCGCCGCCCTCACGCACGCGGCCGACGCCCGTGGCCTGACCATCTCGGCCAGCGTGTTACCCTACCTGCTCTCTCATTTTCGGCGCGACATGCGCTCCCTGTCGACGATGCTGGACGCCCTCGATCAATACTCGCTGGAGACCCAGCGCCCGGTGACCCTGCCCCTGCTGCGCGACCTGCTGCAGCAAGCCAGTTCTCCCGACGGCGCGGAGGATTTCAAAGCATGACCCGCCTGGCCCTGTTCGACCTCGATCACACCTTGCTGCCCATCGACTCGGATCACGAGTGGGGCGAATTTTTGGTGCGCACGGGCGCCGTGGACGCCGCCGCCTTCAAGCGCGCCAACGACGATTTTTATGCGCAGTACCAGGCCGGCACCCTCGATCCTGTCGAGTATCTCGAATTCGCGCTGGGGACCTTGTCCCGTTTTCCGCGACAGCAGCTCGACGCCATGCACGCGCAGTTCATGCGCGAAGTGATCGCGCCGGCCATCCTGCCGCAAGCGAAGGCGCTGATCCAACAGCACCTGGACGCCGGCGACGTCGTCGCCATCATCACCGCCACCAACCGCTTTGTCACCGCGCCGATCGCCGCGGCGCTGGGCGTCGAGCACCTGATCGCCGCCGTGCCGGAAGAAGATGCCGAGGGCCGGCTGACGGGCAAGCTGCTCGGCGTGCCCACCTCCGGCGCCGGCAAGGTCACCCATACGCATGCCTGGCTGCAGACCCTGGGCACGCCGCTGGACAGCTTCGAGAGCAGCCATTTTTACAGCGATTCGCACAACGATATTCCCCTGCTGTCGGCCGTCACCCATCCGGTGGCGACCAACCCCAACGCCGCCTTGAGCGCGCACGCATCCCGATACGGCTGGCCTTCACTTCAACTATTCAATGATCAATAAATTCATCCGCAAGATCCTCGGCGTCAAAGAGCCCGCGCGCGACACCACCCAGGCCGTGGTGCTGGGACCGGACCAACACGGCATCGATCCGAAGCTGGTGTCGTCGAATGCGATCCGGGTGACCTCGTCGCTGCAGGAAGCGGGCTTCAAGGCCTTCGTGGTGGGCGGCGCCGTGCGCGACCTGCTGCTGGGCGTGAAACCGAAAGATTTTGATATCGCCACCGACGCCACCCCGGAGCAGGTCAAGCGTTTATTCAGGCGCGCGTTCATCATCGGCCGCCGCTTTCAGATCGTCCACGTGATGTTCGGCCAGGACCTGCTGGAAGTGACGACGTTCCGGGGCGCCGGCGACGTCAACGCGCCCAAGGACGAACATGGCCGCGTCCTGCGCGACAACAGCTTCGGCCCCCAGCACGAAGACGCCATGCGCCGCGATTTCACCATCAACGCCATGTACTACGACCCAGCCACCCGGGAAGTGATGGACTACCACGGCGGCATCGAAGACATCCGCGCGAAAATCCTGCGCATCATCGGCCAGCCGGAAGCGCGCTACCGCGAAGACCCAGTGCGCATGCTGCGCGTGGTGCGCTTCGCCGCGCGCCTGGGTTTTACCATCGAGCCGACCACGCGCGCGCCGATCGCCGTGATGGCGCCGCTGATCGACAACGTGCCGGCCGCCCGCGTGTTCGACGAAATGCTGAAACTGCTGATGAGCGGCCACGCGCTGGCCTGCCTGCAGCAGCTGCGCACCGAGGGCTTGCATCACGGCCTGCTGCCGCTGCTCGACGTGGTGCTGGAGCAGCCGATCGGCATGAAGTTCGTCACCCTGGCGCTGGAGTCCACCGACAACCGCATCAAGGCCGGCAAGGGCGTCTCGCCCGGTTTCCTGTTCGCCTCCCTGCTGTGGCACCAGGTGGTGGAAAAATGGACCGCCTACCGGGCCGCCGGCGAATCGCCGATTCCCGCCCTGCACCTGGCCGCCGACGATGTGCTCGATTCGCAAACCGAGCAGCTGGCGCTGCAGAGAAAAATCGCTTCCGACATGCGCGACATCTGGTCGATGCAGCCACGCTTCGAACGCCGCAACGGCAAAGCCCCGTACAAATTGCTGGAACACGTGCGCTTCCGCGCCGGCTACGATTTCCTGCTGCTGCGCTGCGCCTCGGGCGAAATCGACGCCGAACTGGGAGAATGGTGGACCGCGTTTTACGATGGCGACGCCAGCGAGCGCGAACAGCTGCTGACCAGCGAACGCATGCCGGCGCCCGGCGCCAAGCGCAAGCGCGCCCCGCGCCGTGCGCCGCGCAAATCGGGCGAAGGCGCGGTGGTGGAAAGCAGTGGCGGCGGCGAGGAATGACCGCGTTTTTATGATCAGTTACATCGGCATCGGCGCCAATCTCGGCGATGCGCGCGCCAATGTCGAAGACGCGCTGACCCGGCTGGCCGCGCTGCCCGCCACCCGGGTGACGGCGCGCTCGTCGCTGTGGAAAACGGCGCCCATCGATTCATCGGGCGACGACTACATCAACGCGGTTGCCCGTATCGACACAGCGATGCAAGCAGGCGCTTTGCTGGATGCCCTGCGCGGCATCGAACTGGCGCACGGCCGCGAACGCCCCTACCGCAACGCCCCGCGCACGCTCGACCTGGACATTCTTTTGTACGACGGCCAGCGCATCGACACGCCCGCCTTGACGGTGCCGCATCCGCGCATGCACCAGCGCGCATTCGTGCTGGCGCCGCTGGCCGAAATCGCATCCGATGCCGTCATTCCCGGTATCGGCGCGGTGGCGGCGCTGCTGCCGGCGGTGGCCGACCAGGCCATCGAGCGGCTGGGCTGACTTCGGGCCGCTTCCGGCAGAATTTTCGAACCGGCGATACACTGTCGGCGTGCAGCGATGAGCGTCGACCGACGCCCGCTGGTTTTTATCAGTTTCGACTTTTCAGGATACGCGATGAGCTCATATTTGCAGGGTAGCGACATGCAGGGTAAAGAACCGGCGCCGGCAGCAGCGGTGGCGGCGCCCGCCAAAGTGGTGCCGCCCAAGGCCGTCACCGCCCCCATGCTGGCCGCCTTGAAAGCGGCCGGCACGCCGATCACCATGCTGACTTGCTACGACGCCAGCTTCGCCTCCCTGATGGACCGCTGCGGCGTCCACATGCTGCTGATTGGCGACTCGCTGGGCATGGTCTGTAACGGCCACACATCGACGCTCCCTGTCACCGTGCAGGAAGTGGCCTATCACACGGCCGCCGTCGCCCGCGGCGCCAAGAGCGCGATGATCGTCGCCGACCTCCCCTTCGGCGCCTATCCTACCCGCGAGGCGGCCTACGCCAACGCCGTCATCCTGATGCAGGCCGGCGCCCACATGGTCAAGCTGGAAGGCGGCGCCTGGCTGGCCGACACCGTCAAATTCCTCACCGAGCGCGCCGTTCCCGTCTGCGCCCACCTGGGCCTGACCCCGCAATCGGTGCACCAGCTGGGCGGCTACAAGGTGCAAGGCAAAACCACCGCCGGCGCCGACCAATTGAAAGCCGACGCCAAGCTGCTGCAGGAAGCCGGCGCCACCATCGTCGTGCTGGAAGCGATTCCCGCGACGCTCGGCAAGGAAGTGACGGAACTGCTGACCATGCCGACCATCGGCATCGGCGCCGGCGTCGATTGCTCCGGCCAGGTGCTGGTGATGCACGACATGCTGGGCGTGTTCCCGGGCCGCAAGGCGAAGTTCGTCAAGAATTTCATGGAGGGGCAGACGTCGATCGAGGCGGCGGTCACGGCCTATGTGAATGCCGTCACAGATCGCAGCTTTCCGGGGCCTGAGCACACGTTTTAAATCAAATAAAAGTGGAAACCTACTTTTATTTGGATTGATGTGAAAACCTGAGGGAAAACCGGCTTAGAAGCGCGGAACCAATCAGGGAAAAATCACCGGCGAAGCCGGATGATTTTAGGGACGCAAACCCGATTCTGTGCGGAGTGCGCCTCGGGGGCGGGCGGCGTGGATGATATGAGCGAACGACTGTTTATAGGCTTGTGGCCGGGCGCTGCCGTGCAGGCGGCGTTGTCGCGATGGCGCGATGCGTATGTCTGGCCGAAAGGGGCGGCTTTGGTCACCGATGCGAAGCTGCATGTCACGCTGCACTTTCTTGGCGATGTCCCCGTCGAAAAAATAAATGCCTTGGGCAACGCCCTGGCTGTTCCCTTTTCTCCTTTTACGCTCGACTTCGGCCTGCCGGCGATGTGGCATGGCGGGATCGCCGTGCTGGAACCAACAACGGTGCCCGATGTCTTACTCGGGTTGCACGCCACGCTGGGAGACGCGCTCGACCGCGTCGGCCTGGTCCGTGAACAGAGGGTGTATCGGCCTCACGTGACACTGGCGCGGCGCGCGGCCGGTGCGGTGCCGCCGGAACAGGCGCGCGCTGTTGCGTGGGCGGTCGACGGGTTTGCGCTGATGGCCTCGCGCAACGGTCGTTACGAGGTGTTGCGGGCATACCGCGCCGGGCAATAAATCCGTCATCGGCGCGTCACATTCGGCCGGTATTGTTCCGATGCTAATGCATCCATAACAACTTCCTGACGGAGAACCCATGAAATTATTGCCACTTGCCGCGGCCTTGCTCGGCGCCCTCGTTTCAGTGTCGGCACAGGCCGGTCCCCAGTTGCTGGCAATCGGCAGCTTGAACGCGGGCGGCAGCGATTTGTCGACCCAGACCGCCGGACCGCTGGAAAACGGCGCGGCCGGCAATCTGCTGGGCGGCATGGGTTCCGGCCTGGCCTGGGCCGGCGGCTCGACCTTTCTGGCCACCCCAGACCGCGGCCCGAATGCCATCGCCTACAACCCGCTGGTCGACGACACCACCTCCTACATCGCCCGCTTTCAAACGGTGACGATGGGCTTGACGGCCAATACCAGCGGCACCGGTACGTTGAAATTCAATCTGACGCCAACGCTCACCGCCACCACCTTGCTGTCGAGCCCGACCGCCCTGGTGTACGGTACGGGCGCCATGGGCACCGGCAGCTTGAACGGCGTCAATTACACCCTTGGCAGCGGCACGCCGGCCCTGAACGCCATCAACAACACCAATTATTTCACGGGCCGCTCGGACGGATTCGACCCCACCAAAACCTCGGCCAATCCGAACAATGCCCGCTTCGATCCGGAAGCGATCCGCGTGTCGAACGACGGCAAGAGCGTCTTCGTGTCCGACGAATACGGTCCCTACGTCTACCAGTTCGACCGCGCCACCGGTTCGCGCATCGCCTCCTTCGCCCTGCCGGGCAACCTGGCCGTGTCGAACCTGAATTCGCGCGGCGACCTGGAAATCAGCGGCAACGCCACCGGCCGCGTCGCCAACAAGGGCATGGAAGGGCTGGCCATCACGCCGGACGGCAAGACCCTGGTCGGCATCATGCAAGCCTCGCTGGAACAGGACGCCAACAAGGTGGTGCGCATCGTCACCATCGACATCGCCAGCGGCGCCACCCACGAATACGCTTACCAGTTGACCACCGGTTCCGGCGTCAGCGAAATCGTCGCCCTGTCCGCCACCCAGTTCCTGGTCGACGAACGCGACGGCAAGGGCCTGGGCGACGGCAGCAAAGCGGCCGTCAAGCAGATCTTCAAAATCGACTTGACCGGCGCCGAGGACGTCACCAATCTGAGCGGAGATTTGTCGGCCAAGGCGGTCAACAAGACCGTGTTCATCGACCTGGTGGCGGCCCTGAAAGCCTACGGCATCACCACCGACAACATCCCGTCGAAAATCGAGGGCATCGCTTTCGGCGACGACGTCATGGTCGACGGCGTGGTCAACCACACCCTGTTCATCGCCAACGACAACGATTTCCTGACCAGCGCCGGCAACAACAATTTTTATGTGTTCGGCGTGACCGACGCCGATCTACGCGCCGTCGGCGCCACTTATACGAAGCAAGCCTTCGCCGTACCGGAACCACTGTCGCTTTCACTCGTATGCCTGGGTTTGATGGGCATCGCGGTTGCCCGCCGCCGCCGCGGCTGAATACCGCAGCGTCGAATACAAAACGCCGCCCTGCACGGGGCGGCGTTTTTGCATTTGGGCGCAATGTAATTACTATTGTGGTAACGGCGTCACGCTCCATGCTAAAGGCCACGGCGCTGCGGTCGATGACGATATAATCGACAAAGTTTCCTCAAGAACATCTCCCACATTCATGAATACCATCCTGATCACCTCGGTCGTGCTGTATCTCGTCGGCACGCTGGGCCTCGGCCTCTGGGCCGGCACGCGCATCAAGAACACCAGCGATTTTGCCGTGGCCGGCCGCAGTCTGCCCCTGATCATGGTGGTGACGACCACCTTCGCCACCTGGTTCGGCGCCGAAACGGTGATGGGCATTCCCGCCAAGTTCGTCCAGGGCGGCCTCAATGCCTTGGTGGAAGACCCGTTCGGCGCAGGATCGTGCCTGATCCTGGTCGGCCTGTTCTTCGCCGCCAAACTGTATAAATTGAATTTATTAACCATCGGCGATTATTACCGGGCCCGCTACGGCAAGGGCATCGAAATATTTTGTTCGGTCGCCATCATCCTGAGCTACCTCGGCTGGGTAGCGGCGCAGATCACGGCGCTGGGCCTGGTGTTTTCCGTGCTGACCAATGGCGCCATGTCGGAAACGGCGGGCATGATCGTCGGCACCCTGGCCGTGCTGATCTACGTCGTGGTCGGCGGTTTCCTGGCGGTGGCGATCACCGATTTTATTCAGATGATCGTGCTGGTGATCGGCCTGTCCGTGATCGCCTTGTTCGCCGCCGACCTGGCCGGCGGCGCCGCGCCGGTGCTGGCGATGGCGACCAAGGGAGACTTGTGGCGCTTCTGGCCGGCGCCCACCATGACGGAAATTTTCGCCTTTATCGGCGCCGGCGTGACGATGATGTTCGGCAGCATTCCCCAGCAGGACGTGTATCAGCGCGTGATGTCGGCCAAGAACGCGCCCACCGCGCGCGCCGGCGCCGTCATCGGCGGCGCCAGCTACATCATGTTCGCCTTCGTGCCCATGTTCGTGGTCGCCGCCGCCGTCGTGGTGATGGGCCAGGACGCCATGGACATCGCCAAGAACGATTACCAGAGATTGCTGCCCACTTTCATCCTCACCAAGATGCCGCTGACCATGCAGATCCTGTTCTTCGGCGCCCTGCTGTCGGCCATCAAGAGCACCTCGTCGGCCACCTTGCTGGCGCCATCGACCAGCTTTGTCGAAAACATCTTGTTCAATATTCGCCCGGAGATGAACGACAAGCAAAGGCTGTTCGCCATGCGCGTCACCATCGTCGTGTTTGCCGCCATCGTGCTGACCTACGCCATCGCCATGAAGGGCACTTCGATCTACGAGTTGGTGTCGTCGGCCTACCAGGTGACCCTGGTGGGCGCCTTCGTGCCGCTGGTGATGGGGCTGTACTGGAAGCGCGCCACCACCCAGGGCGCGATCGCCTCGGTGGTGGTGGGGATTGCCGTATGGCTGCTGTTCTTCCCGCAACTGAGCAATTTGGGTGCCGTGTTTCCGGGCCAGCTGGCGGGCTTGCTGGCGGGTTTTGCGGCCATGATTGCCGGTTCGCTGTTGCCGCAGGTGCTAAGCAACCGCCACGACACCACCAAGACGATGACTGTTTAAAAACGGCATACTACCTACCGTTTCAAACCTGCATAGAAATTTTCATGCGAACCCAGGCTTAAAAGCAGAACAGCCTCTGGTGCCGACTTGTCGGGCTGAAGATGGTACGCAAGTAATACTTCCTGCTTGTTCAGTTTAAATTTATACACAAAGGTGCCGGCCAAGTCACCTTTCTTTTCTACACCAATGGTTGGGTCGGAAGCGATCGCGGCAATCGCCTTATCAATGGCAAGTTTGTCTTTGGTATGTACTTTTTTGATTGCTCTGGCAAAAGTCGGCGTTGCAAGAACTGTCAGCACATTCAGACTCCGAACTGGTAAGGAGCGAGCAAACCAGCTTTCGCTTCCTGACTCGCCAGCAATATATCCTTAATCAGTTGTAATGGCAGCTCAGGATTGTCGTCGACTGCCTTCCCGAGCCGGGCCCAATATTCGATTTGTTTCGGTACTGAACGATGCTCGGCTGCGGCATGCGGCTTCGCCATCTCAACCAACTCATCCGACAGCTTCATAGCGATTGACATATACCTCCCAACAGGATAGGTTGCATTGTGTTCCGCTTTACGACCTTTTGCAACCTCCCCTCACGGTCAAGCGCTCATTTCTTCTTGCATAAGCGTCTTCGCCTGTAATTCGGAAAGCGTATTGTCCAGCGCCAGCCTGATGCGCTTGACCATCTCGTCGATATCCTCCCGCGTCATCACCAGCGGCGGCGCGACGATCATGCGCTCCCCCACGGCACGCATGATGATGCCGGCGTCGAACATGTGGGTGCGGCAGATCATGCCGACACCGAGATCGCCATCGAACAGCTCGTGCTCGTGCAGATTGGCGCCCTTGGCTTTCACTAGGTTGAGGCCGGCGACGAAACCGAAACTGTCGGCATAACCAACCAGCGGGTGCTCGGCCAATTTCTTGAAGGCGGCGTTCAGATATGGGCCGGTGTCGTCGCGCACGCGCTCGACCAGGCCCTCGTCTTCCATGATCTTCAAATTTTCCAGCGCGGCGGCGCAGGCGACCGGGTGACCTGAATACGTAAATCCGTGATTGAAATCGCCGCCCTTGGCCGTCAGCACGTCGGCGACCCGGTCTCCCACCAGCACGCCGCCCAGCGGGATGTAGCCGGAAGTAACACCCTTGGCAAAGGCGATCAGATCGGGCTGGATGCCCATTCTCTGGCTGCCGAACCAGGATCCGAGCCTGCCGAAGCCGCAGATGACTTCATCGGCGACCAATAAAATCCCGTATTTGTCGCAAATTTTTTGAATTTCCGGCCAGTAGCTCGCCGGAGGAATGATGACGCCGCCGGCGCCCTGTACCGGCTCGGCGATGAAGGCGGCGACCTTGTGCGGCCCCACGGTTTTGATTCTCTCTTCCAGCCAGCCGGCCGCGACGATGCCGAACTCGTCTTCCGTCATGCCGTGGCCGTGTTCCAGGTAGCTGGGCTGGTCGATGTGGACGATGCCGGGCAGCAGCGGGCCGCCCTGCGCGTGCATGCCGGCCATGCCGCCCAGCGAGACGCCGGCGATGGTACTGCCGTGGTAGGCATTGTTGCGGCTGATGATGATGTTGCGCTCGGGTTCGCCCATCAATTCCCAGTGGCGGCGCACCATGCGCACGATGGTGTCGTTGGCTTCCGATCCCGATCCGGTGAAGAACACGCGGTTGAAATTGGCCGGCGCCAGTGCGACCAGCTTGGCGGCGAGCATCACCGCCGGCACGTTGGTGGTGTTAAAAAAGCTGTTGTAGAACGGCAGGGTCTGCATCTGCTGGTAGACGGCGTCGCTCATGCGCTGGCGGCCGTAGCCGATGTTGACGCACCACAGGCCCGACATGCCATCGAGAATGCGGTTTCCCTCTGAATCCCACAGCCAGATGCCGTCGCCCTTCACCATCACGCGCGCGCCCTTGGCCGCCAGCGCCGCGTGGTCCGTAAATGGGTGCAGATAGTGGGCGCTGTCGAGTGCTTGCAGTTGTTTGGTATCGTAGTTTTCCATCGCAGCCCCGCTTAAACGTGCAACAACAAATGTTCGCGCTCCCACGGGCTGATGACCTTCATGAATTCCTGGTGCTCGAGATCCTTGATGGCGCTGTAGACATCGATAAAACGCTCGCCCAGCACGCTGCGCAGCTTGTCTTCGCCGCGCAATAAACCCAGCGCTTCCGGCAAGCCTTGCGGCAGCTCGAAGGGCATGTCGTAGGCGCTGCCGGCCATCATCGGTGTCGGTTCCAGCTGCTCCGTCATGCCGAGGTAGCCGCAGGCGAGCGTCACGGCCAAGGCCAGATAAGGGTTGGCATCGGCGCCGATGATGCGGTTTTCCACGCGGCGGTCCTGGTGGCCCGATTCCGGCACGCGGAAGCCGACGGTGCGGTTGTCGATGCCCCACTGCAGGTTGATCGGCGCCGCCGTGTGACGGACGATGCGGCGGTAAGAATTGACGTAAGGAGCGACGATCGCCATCGCCGATGGCATGTAGCGCTGCAGGCCGGCAATGTAATGTTTAAAAATGGGCGCGGCGGAACCGTCTTCGGCGCTGAAAATATTCAAGCCGGTCTTGATGTCGACCACGCTCTGGTGCACGTGCATGGCCGAGCCCGGTTCACCGGCCATGGGCTTGGCCATGAAGGTGGCGTACATATCGTGTTTCAAGGCCGCTTCGCGCAAGGTGCGTTTAAAAAAGAACACCTTGTCGGCCAGGCCCAGCGGATCGCCGTGCAAAAAATTGATTTCCATCTGGCCGGCGCCGATCTCGTGGATCAGGGTGTCGACATCGAGGTTCATCATCTCGCAGTAATCGTAGATGTCCTCGAACAGGGGATCGAACTCGTTGACGGCGTCGATGCTGTAGACCTGGCGCGAGGTTTCCGACCGGCCCGAGCGGCCCACCGGTGCGCGCAGCGGCAGGTCGGGATCGATGTTTTTCGCCGTCAAATAAAATTCCAGTTCGGGCGCCACCACCGGTTTCCAGCCTTTGTCCGCATACAGTTTCAACACACGCCGCAACACCGTGCGGGGCGCGAAATCGACCAGCGCGCCGTCGGCGAAATAACAATCGTGGATGACCTGCGCGGTGGGATCGGCTGCCCAAGGCACCATGGTGATGGTGGTCGGGTCGGCTTTTAAAATCATGTCGCGGTCGGTGGAGGAGATGGCGCGGTCGTAGGCGGCGTCATCGGTGGGCACGTTGCCCGTCACCGTCATGCCGAGTACCGCTTCCGGCATGCGCATGCCGCGTTCCTGGGTGAACTTTGCGCGTGGCATGATTTTGCCGCGCGCCACCCCGGTCAAGTCGGGGATCAAACACTCGATTTCAGTGACCCGTTTTTCGTTGAGCCACAAATCCATATCGGTATAACTAAAATTTTCGCGAATTGCCATTTTGTTCTCTCAATAATTGTTCAAAGTCGGCGAGCCCCGCTGCGCCGATGGGATCATCGAGAGCACCGCTAGGGTTCGCGCAACACTGCCCACCTCATGTTCATGCTTGCCTCGGGCGGGCAAGCTGATAGGCCCGGCAGGCGGCGCCGAAAGCGCCGAACAGTTTCATCGACACGGGGTTTTCCGTGATGCGCCATTCCGGATGCCATTGCAAAGCCAGCGCGAAGGCGGATGCGCCCGGCACCGAGAAGGCTTCGACCAGGCCGTCGGGCGCGCGCGCTTCGATGGCCAGGCCGGGCGCCAGCTGATTGACGCCCTGGCCGTGCAGGGAATTGACCTGGATGTCGTCCGGGCCGAGTATCCCGGCCATCATGCCCAGCGGCGTCAAGGACACCGGATGGGCCGGACCATATTGTTCGTCGAGTTCCTGCTCTTCGTTCTCGCGATGGTCCATGTGGCCCTCGACCTCCTGCACCGCCTGGTGCAGGCTGCCGCCCAGTGCGACGTTCATTTCCTGAAAGCCGCGGCAGATCGAAAAGATCGGAATACCGCGCCGCAGCGCCGCGCGGATCAGCGGCAAGGTGGTGGCGTCGCGCATGGGGTCTTGCGGCAAGGACGGATCGCGCACGTCTTCCGCGTAATGGCTGGGATGCACGTTCGACGCGGCGCCCGTCAACATGATGCCGTCGCACATGTTCAGCACGGTTTCGAGGTCGGTCGCTTCGCCCAGCGCGGGCAAAATCAGGGGCACGCAATCGGCACCCAGCACGACAGCATCGATATATTTGCGCTGCACCACGTGATTGGCATGACTGCCGACATCGCAGGAACAGGCGGGTACTAAAACAATGGGGCGGCGCATAAAGACAGTCCCTCTATGTATTGACGCACGGCTCCATGATAAGCCAGAAGGGAAGCGCGCATCGTTGGCTGATCGGATTCTTGTCAAAAAGCATACTCTCAATGCGACTTCGATGCCAACACGAAAGGTTGAAGGGATGGCCGACCGGTTGCACCGTTTTGGACTACCATGCCGGTATCAGTCTATTCATACTTCAACAACATGAGGTCAGCATGCTCAACCTGAAAGATCCCAGCCTTCTTCGCCAACAATGCTATCTGGATGGCGAATGGTGCGATGCCAACGACGCCTCCACCTTCACCGTCACCAATCCGGCCACCGGAGAAACGGTCGGCACGGCGCCGCACATGGGCGCGCTCGAGACCAGGCGCGCCATCGACGCCGCCAATGCCGCCTGGCCTGCATGGCGCAAGAAAACCGCCCGCGAACGCGCCCTGATCCTGCGCAAGTGGAACGACCTGATGCTGGAAAACGCCGACGACCTGGCCTTGATCATGACGGCGGAACAGGGCAAGCCGCTGCCGGAAGCCAAGGGAGAAGTCGCCTACGCCGCCTCCTTCCTCGAATGGTTCGGCGAGCAGGCCAAGCGCATCGAAGGCGACACCTTGCAGTCACCCTGGGCGGACCGCCGAACGGTGATTACGCGTGAACCGATTGGAGTCTGTGCGGCCATCACGCCATGGAATTTTCCCGCGGCTATGATTACCCGCAAAGTCGGCCCGGCCCTGGCCGCCGGCTGCCCGATCGTCGTCAAGCCGGCTGAATTGACGCCGTTTTCCGCTTTTGCGATGGCTGTGCTGGCCGAGCGCGCCGGCGTGCCGAAGGGGGTGTTTTCGGTGATTACGGGAGACAGCAAGGCGATCGGCGGCGAGATGACCTCGAACCCCATCGTGCGCAAGGTCAGCTTCACGGGTTCCACCGCGGTTGGCCGCTTGCTGATGGCGCAGTCGGCGCCGACCATCAAGAAACTGTCGCTGGAACTGGGCGGCAACGCCCCCTTCATCGTGTTCGACGATGCCGACATCGATGCCGCGGTCGAAGGCGCGATCGCCTCCAAATACCGCAACGCCGGCCAGACCTGCGTGTGCGCCAACCGTTTATATGTGCAGGACGGCGTCTACGATGCCTTCGCCGAAAAGCTGGTGGCAGCGGTGAACAAGCTCAAGGTGGGCAATGGCGTCGAAGCGGGTGTGACGCAAGGGCCGCTGATCGAAGAAAAGGCGGTCGTCAAGGTCGAGCAGCACATCGCCGATGCCTTGTCGAAAGGCGCCAAGCTGGCGGTGGGCGGCAAGCGTCACTCTCTCGGTCACAGCTTCTTCCAACCGACCGTGCTGACGGGCGTCACGCCCGACATGCTGGTGGCCACCGAAGAAACCTTCGGACCACTGGCGCCGCTGTTCCGCTTTAAAACGGAAGAGGAAGTGATTGCCATGGCCAACGACACCGAGTTCGGCCTGGCCGCGTATTTCTATTCGCGCGACATCGGCCGGGTCTGGCGCGTCGCCGAGGCGCTCGAATCGGGGATGGTGGGGGTGAATACGGGTTTGATTTCGAACGAGATCGCGCCGTTCGGCGGCGTCAAACAATCGGGCCTGGGCCGCGAAGGGTCGAAGTACGGGATGGATGATTACTTGGTGATCAAGTACATCTGCATGGGCGGGATTTGATCGTACGCTTTAAAGCTGGGGTCAGGCCGGGCCGCGTTCGGACGCAGAGCCAGACCCCGATGCTGCCGGCGTCCGCAGTATCGGGGACAGGCCCATGGGCCTGTCCCCAGCTTTATTCGCCCGCATCCTTGTATTCGTAATACTTCCGCGCATCTCCCCGCACTTTATCGGCCGGATACTTCGCGCGATTGAGCACCATTTTTTCCTCAACCGCCGACACCAGATCCACATTCAGTTTATCGGCCAGCCGCACCAGATACACCAGCACATCGGCCATCTCATGCTTCACCTCGGCCAACTTGCGCTCGCCCAGTTCCGCCGCATCGCCGATCTGCAGCCACTGGAAATGCTCCAGCAACTCCGCCGCCTCCACCGACAAAGCCGCCGATAAATTTTTCGGCGTATGAAACTGATCCCAGTCGCGCTCGTCGACAAAGGTGCGCACCAGCTCGCGCAGCTGAGAAAATTCGCCGTCCATTATTCGTAGGTGGCCAGGCGTGCCGCCGTCTTCGGCGCCAGGTCGTCGACCCCAGCCACGCTCATGCCCAGGTCGCGCAACAAGCCGTCGCGCAAGCCGTAGCACCAGCCGTGCACAGTCAAAGGCTGGCCGCGTTCCCAGGCATCGCGCACAATGGTCGTTTGCGCCACGTTGGCGACCTGCTCGATGACGTTGAGCTCGCACAGGCGGTCGGCGCGCTCGGGGGTCGGCATGACTTCACCGAGATAGCGGCCGTGCTTGTGCGCCACATCCTGCACGTGGCGCAGCCAGTTGTCGGCCAGTCCCACCCTGCGGTTGGTCATGGCCGCATGCACGCCCGAGCAACCGTAATGGCCGCACACGATGATGTGCTTCACTTTTAAAACATCGATGGCAAATTGCAGTACCGACAAAGAATTCAGATCGGAATGCACCACCACATTGGCGATATTGCGATGAACGAACAGTTCGCCCGGCGCCATGCCCAGCAGTTCATTGGCCGGCACGCGGCTGTCCGAGCAGCCGATCCACAAGTATTCTGGCGTTTGCTGGGAAGCGAGGCCCTGGAAAAAATTGGGATCCTTGGCAACCATCGATGCGGCCCATTCACGGTTGCGCTCGAACAGTTCGTCGGTGGTCAAAAAACCGGTATTGGATTGTGTCATGGGTTTCCTGTAAAACGTATACGCGAAAAAAAACCGCTGGCGGCGTCTGCCACTCCAGCGGTTGTCGATTTTACTCGAAGAAGTCTTTGACCTTGTCCATCCAGCCCTTGCTTTGCGGACTGTGCTTGGAACCGCCCTCGACCGTCAGCTTTTCAAAATCGCGCAGCAGGTCCTTTTGCTTGTCGGTCAGCTTGACCGGCGTCTCGACCTGCACGTGGCAGAACAAGTCGCCCGCGTAGCCGGAACGCACGCCCTTGATGCCCTTGGCTTTCAAACGGAAGGTCTTGCCGGACTGGGTACCCTCGGGCACCGTGAACGACACTTTGCCGGACAGGGTCGGCACTTCGATTTCGCCGCCCAGGGTTGCCTTGACGAAGGAGATCGGCATTTCGCAGTGCAGATCGTCGCCTTCCCGTTGAAACACGGCATGCGGCTTGATGTGGATTTCCACGTACAAATCGCCCGGTGGACCGCCATTGGTGCCCGGCTCGCCATTGCCCGACGAGCGGATGCGCATGCCGTTGTCGATACCGACCGGAATTTTGACTTCCAGGGTCTTGTTGCGCTTGATACGGCCTTGGCCGCCGCACGGGGCGCACGGGTCGGTGATGATCTTGCCGTTGCCGTGGCACTTGGGGCAAGTCTGCTGGATGCTGAAAAAACCTTGCTGCATGCGCACCTGGCCGTGGCCGGCGCAGGTGGTGCAGGTGACCGGCGCGGTGCCCGGCTTGGCGCCGGTGCCGTGGCAGGTTTCGCACTTGTCCCAGCTCGGCACGCGGATGGTGGTATCGAAGCCGTGCGCAGCTTGCTCGAGGGTGATTTCCAGGTTATAGCGCAAGTCGGCGCCGCGGTACACCTGCGGGCCGGCGCCACGACCGCGGCCGCCGCCACCGCCGAAAATATCGCCGAAGATGTCGCCGAAAGCATCGCCGAAACCGCCCGCGCCGCCACCGAAGCCACCGCCGCCCCCCATGTTCGGATCGACGCCGGCGTGACCGTAACGGTCATACGCTTCGCGCTTTTCCGGGTTGGTCAGCATCTCGTAGGCTTCTTTGACTTCCTTGAATTTTTCCTCGGATTCCTTGTTGTCCGGATTGCGGTCCGGATGGTATTTCATCGCGAGCTTGCGGTAGGACTTCTTGATGTCTTCTTCCGAAGCACCCTTTGCGACCCCGAGGATCTCGTAAAAATCACGCTTTGCCATTTGGCACCTTGCTGTCTAACTGTCACTAAGTTCTAATAATGCAAAAAAACCGAGCCGGGGGCCGGCTCGGCTTTTTTGCAGGCTTACGGCGCTGAATTACTTGGCGTCTTTGACTTCCTTGAAGTCGGCATCGACGACATCGTCCTGCTTTGCACCAGCTTGACCGGCATCGGCGCCAGGCTGTTGACCTGCATCACCGCCAGCAGCTTGTTGCGCTTGCTGATCGGCGTACATCTTCTCGCCCAGCTTCTGCGATGCGGCCGACAGCGCGGCAACCTTGGCGTCGATCTCGGCCTTGTCGCCGGCTTTCAGCGAGGTTTCCAGATCGGCGATGGCGCTGTCGATCTTTTCTTTCTCGCCCGCTTCCAGCTTGTCGCCGTATTCCGTCAGCGACTTCTTGGTCGAGTGCACCAGGGCATCGGCCTGGTTGCGCGACTCGGCCAGCTCGCGCAGCTTGTGGTCTTCTTCGGCGTTGACTTCGGCGTCTTTCACCATTTTCTGGATTTCCGCTTCCGTCAGACCCGAATTGGCCTTGATGGTGATCTTGTTTTCCTTGCCGGTAGCCTTGTCTTTCGCGCCGACGTGCAGAATGCCGTTGGCGTCGATGTCGAAAGTCACTTCGATCTGCGGGGTGCCACGCGATGCTGGCGGGATACCTTCCAGATTGAATTCGCCCAGGCCCTTGTTACCGGCAGCAATCTCACGCTCGCCCTGGAACACCTTGATGGTCACCGCAGGCTGGTTGTCGTCGGCGGTCGAGAACACTTGCGAGAACTTGGTAGGAATCGTGGTGTTCTTGTGGATCATCTTGGTCATCACGCCGCCCAAGGTTTCGATACCCAGGGACAAGGGGGTCACGTCCAGCAGCAGCAAGTCCTTGCGCTCGCCCGACAGCACGGAACCTTGAATGGCGGCGCCGACAGCGACGGCTTCGTCAGGGTTCACGTCCTTGCGTGGGTCCTTGCCGAAGAACTCTTTGACTTTCTCTTGCACCTTCGGCATACGGGTCATACCGCCGACCAGGATGATGTCGTCGATGTCGGACACCTTGACGCCGGCATCCTTGATGGCGATGCGGCATGGCTCGATGGTGGCGCTGATCAGCTCTTCCACCAGCGACTCCAGCTTGGCGCGGGTCATTTTCAGGTTCAGGTGGACCGGCGCGCCGTTCGCCATGGCGATGTACGGCTCGTTGATTTCGGTCTGCTGCGACGACGACAGTTCGATCTTGGCGCGCTCGGCCGAAGCCTTGATGCGCTGCAGGGCGATCGGATCTTTTTTCAGATCGAGGCCGTTGATCTTCTTGAACTCGTCGATGATGTAATCGATGATGCGCTGGTCGAAATCTTCGCCGCCCAGGAAGGTGTCGCCGTTGGTCGACAGCACTTCGAACTGCTTTTCGCCATCGACGTCGGCGATCTCGATGATCGACACGTCGAAGGTGCCGCCGCCCAGGTCATACACGGCGATCTTGCGGTCGCCCTTGTCGGTCTTGTCCAGGCCGAAGGCCAGCGCGGCCGCGGTCGGCTCGTTGATGATGCGCTTGACGTCCAGACCGGCGATACGGCCGGCGTCCTTGGTGGCCTGGCGCTGCGAATCGTTGAAGTAAGCAGGCACGGTGATGACGGCTTCCGTCACTTCTTCGCCGAGGTAGTCTTCGGCGGTTTTTTTCATCTTGCGCAGCACTTCTGCGGAAATCTGTGGCGGCGCCAGTTTCTTGTCGCGCACGCCGATCCAGGCGTCGCTGTTGTCGGCCTTGAGGATTTGGTACGGCATCAGAGCGATGTCCTTCTGGACTTCTTTCTCGTCGAATTTACGGCCGATCAGGCGCTTGACAGCAAACAGGGTGTTTTTCGGGTTGGTGACGGCCTGACGCTTGGCGGGGGCGCCAACGAGGATCTCGCCATCTTCCTGGTACGCAATGATCGACGGCGTGGTGCGCGCGCCTTCAGCGTTCTCGATGACCTTTGGCTGACCATTTTCCATGATCGCGACGCAGGAGTTGGTGGTTCCCAAGTCGATTCCGATAATTCT
>JACXTT010004448.1_pt1 | contig 20839 bp, 15 predicted proteins | sample 9270951 | NCBI WGS metagenome assembly JACXTT01 (sample SAMN15532306, study PRJNA645909) | rock metagenome | isolation source: weathered quartz diorite | place: Puerto Rico | collected 2017-06-21
GGGAAGGTTGGGGGGCTTGAAAGTGCAATCGTGGACCAGCACCGTTTGGACCGGTTCAGGTTCGGCAATTCCAGTGACGGTCGGGCGTAGCGCAACCCAAACGCCCAACGCCTGGAATGTTCGGTTATGCTCGGCATAGGTGAAAAACATCGACGGTGACAGCCTCAGATCGCCCGAGACGCTCGCCAGTCCCGCTGCGCCTGGGGCCTTATGCCATACGGCCACGAGTTGCTCCGCATTCGGATATGGCAGAGGTTTGAGCAGCACGCTATTGACGACGCTGAAGACCGCCGTGTTCGCGCCGATTCCGAGCGCCAGCGTGAGGAGCGCCACGATACTGAACGTGGGATTGTGACGCAGAGTGCGCAGCCCGTAGCGCGCGTCGCGGGCGAGTGAATCCAAAAGGCCGATCGTGTTCATGCGATAAATCTCCTCGCGAATCAGAGTGCTGTTGCCCAGTTTTCGATGAGCCGCCTCGCGAGCCTCACCGGGCGGCATACCGCGCTCCATATTGTCGGCGGTGGCGATTTGCAGATAAGACTCCAGCTCCTGCTTCCGCTCTCGATCCAACTTCGCCCGCCGCAAGAACCGCCGCCAGCTCATCGCTTTACTCCTCAACGGGCTTCAGAATCCGGCCGATGGCGCGCACCAGTTGCTCCCAGCGCGTGGTTTGAACAATTAACTGTTTTCGCCCGGCCGGTGTCAGCCGGTAATACTTGGCCTTGCGATTGTTCTCCGACGTGCCCCAGAAGGACGCGATCCAGCCGCGATCCTCGAGTCGGTGCAAAGCCGGATACAACGAGCCGTGTTCGATCTGTAGAACATCTTCCGATCCGCGCTCGATGACATGCGCGATCGTGTGCCCGTGCGCCGGCCCCAGCACCAAGGTCTGTAGCACGAGCATATCGAGCGTTCCTTGCAACATTTCGCTTTGCAGCGGCGATTCGCGTCCTGGCATGCTCTTCAGTATACTCCACTAGACGATCTACCGATACGGTCCACATGATATACGTGGCAATGCCAATTTGGTTTCGAAAATAGTTCAAAATACAATCTACTGATACTCTGTCTTTGGAGAAGCAGCCCAGTAGCGGTACTGGGGCTGATTAAGGCGTGGTCACGCCTTCTTCCAGGTGGCCGCCTTCGGCTTCAGCGATGCTACGTATTCGTAAACATCACAGCAGTTCTTTCGGTGGACCGCTCATCACCTGGCGCACCTCGATCGGTTGACTTCCCCGGACGCCACCGGGCCCGGGCGCAGCCGAAGCCCGAGCTGCGATTTTGTAGGCTTGCTCCGCGCTCTCTACTTCAACGATCCAATATCCCATAAGAAACTCTTTCGCCTCCGGGAAAACTCCATCGGTAATCGGCGTCCCGTCCTGGCCCGCGCGAACGATCTTGGCGTGGTCGGGGAACGCGAGGCCTTCGGCCCCAACGTACGCTCCGGCATCCTTGAGCTCTTTGCTGAACGCGCGCATGAAAGCGGTATTCGCCTGAAGGTCTTGCTTAGACCATTTCATATACGACTCGCAATCCGCCTTCGTGCCCGACATCATCAGAATGTACTTCATGTTATTGTGCTCCTTTCGATTCTGGCACCGTTTGGTGCGTTTTCATGTTGTAGTCGGATCAAACCCGCGGTTCTCTACATCAGAGGACCGGCAATGTCATCGTGGTTAGCGCTCCTGAACGGTCTCCATCAGGAAGTAAAATAGATGTAGGTGACTCCCCAGGCACAACCCGATCGCGGCAGGCTTGCGTCGATACTCGCTGATTTCGATCCGCTGGTCACCGAGTGGTTCACGAGCCGCTTCGATTGCGCTACGGAACCACAAATCTTCGGCTGGCCCGAAATTCGCGCCGGCCATGACGTTTTGATTTCTGCGCCAACCGGCTCCGGCAAGACGCTGGCCGCGTTTCTGATTTGTCTCGATCGCCTGGTACGAGCCGCCCGCGCGGGTACGCTCGCCAACGAAACCGAGGTTGTCTACGTCTCGCCGCTCAAAGCTCTCAGCAACGATATTAATAAGAATCTCGAAATTCCGCTCTCTGAAATCTCCGAACTTGCCGCGCGCCAGGGCATCGCGCTCGATTCAATCCGGACCGCGGTACGCACCGGCGACACGCCCGCCTACGAGCGCCAGCAGATGGGCAAGCACCGCCCCCATATTCTGGTAACGACTCCGGAATCGCTCTATATCCTTCTGACCGCCGAGCGATCGCGCGCCATGCTGCGGACTACGCGCACTGTGATCGTCGATGAGATCCACGCCGTCGCCGACGACAAACGCGGCTCGCACCTCGCACTATCTTTGGCCCGGCTGGACGCACTCACCGGCGAATCCGGCGTCAAGCCGCAACGCATCGGTTTGTCTGCCACTGTAAAACCAATCGACGACGTCGCGCAATTCTTGAGCCCGTCGGCGCGCATCGTTAACATCGGACATCGCCGCGCCATGGAGCTCGCGGTCGAAATTCCGCGCGACGAACTCGGTCCCGTCGCGAGCAACGAAATGTGGGGCGAGATCTACGACCGCGTCGCTCAACTGATCCTCGCGCATCGCACCACGCTCGTCTTCGTCAACACTCGCCGTTTGGCCGAACGGGTTGCCCATGCTCTTGCGGAACGGCTGGGCGAAAACGTAGTGTTGCCGCATCATGGCAGCCTGTCCCGCGCTCTCCGCTTGAACGCGGAGGAACGCCTGAAGAAAGGTGAACTGCGCGCCGTTGTCGCCACTGCATCACTCGAGCTCGGCATCGATATCGGCACGGTCGACCTGGTCTGCCAGATCGGATCGCCGCGCTCCATCGCGGTGGCTTTACAACGTGTCGGACGCTCCGGCCACTGGATCGGCGCGATGCCGAAGGGCCATTTTTTCGTTACCACGCGCGACGAGTTGATCGAGTGCGCCGCCCTGGTCCGCGCGATCCGATCCGGCGATCTGGATCGTTTCGAAATCCCGCCTGCTCCTCTCGACATCCTCGCGCAGCAAATCGTCGCTGAAGCTGCCGCGCGCGATTGGCGGGAAGACGACCTGTTCGAGCTCTTCCGCGGCGCCTATCCGTATCGCGATCTTCCGCGCAGCGAGTTCGACGCAATCGTCACGATGCTCTCGGACGGCATCACAACGCAGCGTGGCCGCAACGGCGCGTTCCTTCATCGCGATCAAGTGAACGGCCGGATTCGCGGGCGCCGTGGTGCGCGGCTTGCAGCCATAACATCGGGCGGCGCGATTCCTGAAACCGCCAACTACGCCGTGGTCGCCGAGCCGGAAGAAAAAGTTGTAGGAACGCTCGACGAGGATTTTGCCGTCGAAAGCCTGGCTGGCGATGTTTTTCTGCTGGGGACCACGTCGTGGCGTATCAAACGCGTCGAGCCCGGCCGCGTCCGTGTCGAGGATGCTCGCGGCGCGCCGCCGTCGGTTCCTTTCTGGAATGGCGAAGCACCAGGCCGCACCATCGAGCTTTCTCAAGCAGTCTCCGACGTTCGCGAACAGATCGTCCGCGATCCCGATCAAGCCCTCGCGTTTTTAACCGAACACTGCGGGCTCGATTCCGGCGGCGCTAGTCAGGCCATCGTCTACGTTCGAGCAGGCGTTGCGATGCTAAACGCTTTGCCCACGCAGCAGACCATCGTCGCCGAGCGATTCTTCGATGAAGGCGGCGGGATGCAGCTTGTTATTCATGCGCCCTTCGGCTCTCGCATTAATCGTGCCTGGGGACTGGCGCTACGCAAACGCTTCTGCCGCTCTTTCAACTTTGAGCTGCAAGCCGCCGCTACCGACAATGGCATCAACATCTCGCTCACCGAGCAGCATGCTTTCCCACTCGAGTTGGTTTTCGAATTTCTTAAACCCCAAACGGTCGAGCACGTACTCACGCAGGCTCTGCTCGATGCTCCGATGTTTACTGCCCGCTGGCGCTGGAACGCGTCACGCGCGCTCGCCATCCTCCGATTCCGCGGCGGCCGCAAAGTTCCTCCGCCTATACAGCGCATGCGCTCCGACGATCTGCTCGCTTCTGTCTTTCCCGATCAGGTGGCCTGCGCCGAAAATCTGACCGGTGAAATCCGCATTCCCGATCATCCGCTGGTCAACGAAACGCTCGCCAACTGCCTGCACGAAGCCATGGACCTCGATGGGCTCACTCGCATCCTCGAAGGTATGGAATCGGGCGCGATCCGCAAATTCGCCATCGACAACGCCGAGCCGTCGCCGTTCTCGCACGAGATTCTGAACGCGAACCCGTACGCCTATCTGGACGATGCTCCACTGGAGGAGCGCCGCGCCCGCGCCGTTCAGTTGCGCCGCACCCTGCGCACCGATGTCGCAGGTGGCGCTGGTATTCTTGACCCCGCTGCCATCGCGCAAGTCGTCGCCGAGTCGTGGCCGGACGTCCGTAATGCCGACGAACTGCACGATGCGATGCTCAGTCTGATCCTGCTCCCGCCCAGCGAGCAGTGGCAATCATTCTTTGCGGAACTTGTGGCCGCCGGCCGCGCCCATCAAGTCGGACGATTTTGGGTCGCCACCGAACGTCTTTCCGTGAAAGACGACCCGCTCGCCGTCGTGCGTGGCTGGATGGAATCGATCGGCCCGGTCACTGCTTCGCATCTTTCGGAAACCCTCGGCTTCCCGGTCGAGGAGGCATTGTTCCGGCTCGAATCGGAAGGGCAGGCGATGCGTGGGAATTTCAATTCGCAACTTCCTACCGATGAAATTCAATGGTGCAACCGCCGCCTGCTGGCCCGCATTCATAGGCTCACGCTCGGCCAGCTTCGCCGCGAAATCGAGCCAGTGAACGCCGCGCAGTTCCAGCGATTCCTGCTGCGATGGCAGCACATTATTCCTGGCAGTCATCTGCACGGCGTCGACGGCACGCTGCAAATCATCAAGCAGCTCCAGGGCTACGAGATTTCCGCAGCGGCCTGGGAGCCCGATGTTCTCGCGCGCCGCGTGGCCCGTTACGACCCTGAGTTTCTCGATCGGCTGTGTCTGTCGGGTGAAGTGATGTGGGCGCGGCTTTCGCCTCATCCGGCTTTTGAAGATCCCGAGCCGCGGCGTGTCCGCCCCACGCGCACTGCTCCCATCGCTCTGTTTCTCCGCGAGAGCTCCGAGTGGCTTGAGACTGCGTCGCAGCAGCCTACGTTGTCGCACCCGGCCGGCGAAGTTCTCGCCCAAATCCAGCAACGGGGCGCGTCCTTCTTTAACGACCTCGTCCGCTCCACCGGCCGCCTCGCGAGCGAAGTCGAGGACGGGCTCTGGGAACTGGTCGCGGCTGGGCTGGTCACCGCTGATGGTTTTGAAAATCTGCGCTCCCTGGTCGATCCCAAACGCCGCCGCGGCGAGGGGCGGGGAAGGCATTCCCGTCCGCGGCATGCCGCTGGACGATGGGCCCTGGTTCGGCATTCGTCCAACACGCTCACGGGCGAAGCGCGCGCGCTTGCTTTCGCCGATCAACTGCTGCTCCGATGGGGCGTCATCTTCCGCGATCTACTGGCGCGCGAGACTCTGGCCCCGCCGTGGCGCGACTTGCTGCCTGTACTGCGCCGCAAAGAAGCGCAGGGCGAGATTCGGGGCGGCCGCTTCGTCTCCGGTTTTAGCGGCGAGCAGTTCGCACGGCCCGAAGCGCTGGATCTGCTGAGAGCCGTCCGGCGCTCTGAAACATCGGAAGACGAAAATGTCTCAATCCCGAATTCCGATCCCTTGAACCTGGCAGGCATCATCCTGCCCGGGCCGCGCGTCAGCACGCTGCTTCGCAACATCGCGCCGCTCACATCAACGTCAACGGGTCCACATCAATTACCAGCGCGGTAGGGTTCCACTTCCGCTCGCGCGCGAACTCGCGCAACTCGCGCAGCGTCTCGTTCAGCCGCTTCCGGCTCGCCGCCTTGATCAAAAGCTGATAACGAAATTCGCTCTTCAACTTCGGCACGGGCGCTTCGGCGGGTCCCAGGATTTTCAAACCCTCCGGCGCCGGATCGAGCATTTCGCCGAGTTCCGTGCTCAGAGCCAGTGCCTCTTCCTGCTTCTGGCTGCGCACCAGAACATTGGCCAGCGCGCTGAACGGCGGATAGCGCATCAGCTTTCGAAACTGAATTTCCTTTTCGTAAAAGCCGTCGTAATTTTGTTCTGACGCGTAGCGAACGGCGTAATGTTCAGGATTGATGGTCTGGATCAGAACGATTCCCGGCAGGTCGCCTCGGCCCGCGCGCCCGGCGGCCTGCGTCAGCAATTGAAACGTGCGCTCGGCGGCGCGAAAATCCGGAAGCCCCAATCCGACGTCGGCCGACACGATGCCGACCAGCGTGACGTTCGGAATATCGTGGCCCTTAGCGATCATCTGTGTGCCGACCAAAATGTCGTAGTCGCCCTCGCGAAATCCGTGCAGGATACTTTCGAAATGCCGCTTGCCGCTGACGGTATCGCGATCCATGCGCGCAATTCGAGCCGTGGGAAAATCGCGATGCAACTCTTCCTCCACCTTCTCGGAGCCCGTGCCGACGAAATGCAGATACTCGCTGCCGCATTTCGGGCAGACCGTCGGAACCTTCTGCGCGTAGTTGCAGTAGTGACACAGCATTCGACGATCGCGCCGGTGATAGGTCAGCGTGACGGCGCAGTCTATGCACTCAAGCCTTTCGCCGCACGCGCGGCAAGCGACGAAGCTCGAGAAGCCGCGCCGATTGAGAAGTAACATGGTTTGCTCGCCTTTTTCCAAGCGCTCCGTGATCGATTCCACCAGCCGGTGAGAAAACGTGGCGAGCTTGCGGGTCTCGAGAAACTCCTGCCGCATGTCGATCACTTCGACGTCCGGCATCGGCCGCCGCTCGATGCGCTCGGGCAACTGGATGCGCGTGTACTTGCCGCGTTCGGCGTTGTAGCGGCTTTCGAGACTCGGCGTCGCCGAGCCGAGCACAACCACTGCGCCGGCTGCTTGCGCCCGCACGATGGCGACGTCGCGGCCGTTGTAGCGCGGTGTCTCCTGCTGCTTGTAGCTCTGGTCGTGTTCTTCGTCGATGACGACCAGTCCGAGATTCTGAACGGGAGCGAACACACCCGACCGCGTGCCAACCACCACCGTCGCGAGCCCGTCCCGGATTCTGCGCCACTGCTCGGCGCGTTCGGCGTCGTGAAAGGCCGAATGTAAAATGGCCACCCGATCGCCGAAGCGATGAAAGAATTGGCCGGCGACTGCGGGCGTGAGCGCGATCTCAGGCACCAACAGCAGCGCACTGCGGCCGAGCGCGATACACGCATCGATCCCCTTCAGATAGACTTCGGTCTTTCCCGACCCTGTTACGCCTTGCACCAGAAACGTGTGGAATTTCCCGCTGCGCAGCGCTTCTTCGATCTGCTGGTATGCTTCGAGTTGATGCGGATTGAGCGTGTGCGGCGGCCCCTCGGAGGCGAACACACCTGTCGGAGCTTCGGGCTCGAGAGCAATCAATTTGCGGCGCGCCAATGATCGTGCGGCCTGGCTCGCTCCGGTCACCGACGCTTCGAGTTCGCCGAGATTGTGTGTGCCCGGATGGAGTTCCAAGAACGCATGTAGCTCGCGCTCGCGTTTGGTCAGCTTCTGCCCATCCGGATTCGGGCCGAGCCACGACGCACGCAGCCGTGCCGAGGAAGCACGCAGTGGATCGCGCTCGGCTTCGAGATCCTCGATTGCAACGAGGCCCTTCTTTTCGAGCGACCGGATCACTCTCGTGGCATTCGGCATCTTCTTTTGCAGGTACGACGCCGACAGTGGGCGTGTATCGAGCAACTGCAAGACTTGCACCGCCGAATCCTCTTCGCTCGCGCCCATCACGAACTGCCGCGCAGCGTCGCGACCGGCGTCAGTGAGCGAGTACAGTCTCGTCTTGCGAACCTCACCGCTCAGCGGCGTCATCGATCGCAATACTTCGCCCAAAGGCGCGCAATAGTACTGCGCGATCCAACGGCCGAGCGCGAGCAGCGTTGCGTCGAGCACCGGCTCCTCGTCGATCAAGCGCAGAGCTTCTTTGACGGGACCCTCCGGCGCGCGGTCGTGGAGCTCGACCACAACACCGGTCAGTTTCCTGACCCCGAACGGCACCAGTACACGGCATCCCGGTTGCACGCGATGCTGCAGCGTCTCGGGCAATTCGTAGGTGAAGCTTTGATCGAGCGGCACCGGCAGGCTGACGTCGCAATAAATCATGGAGCGGGTCGTTTGTAGAAAGCCTGTAGCGCCGGGTACAGCGACTTATAAATAGGATGGCCCGCGGCGTAAACACGCGCAACGTCCGGCTGCGGCGAAACGGAATCGACTTCGCGAATTACGGCTTTCGAAACCTCCGCCACCGAGGAATACGCGCCAGTCCCAACGAGAGCGAGCAGAGCCGCACCGTAGGCCGAGCCTTCCTGCGTCTCGAGCGTCACGACACGCTTGGCGAAAATATCCGCCAGCATCTGGCGCCAGAACGCGCTGCGCGCTCCGCCTCCGGAGACGCGAATCGTATCGACCTTCACGCCCATTCCCTCGATGATGTCGAGGCAATCCTTCTGGCTGTAGGACACGCCTTCGAGCAGCGCGCGAATCATGTCGGCGCGAGTATGTTTGGCGGTGAGCCCGATCCAACCGCCACGCGCGGCGGCGTCCAAGTGCGGCGTCCGCTCGCCCATTAAATAAGGAAGCCAGTAGAGACCTTGTGAGCCAGTCGGAGCCTGGGCGGCTTCGGCTGTGAGACTCTCGTAATCGGCGCCAGCAGCGAACTGGCTGCGATACCACTGCAGACTGAGCCCCGCGCCCTGAGTGACGCCCATTACGTGCCAGGCTCCACGTACGGCATGGCAAAACGTGTGCACGCGGCCTGCCACGTCGTAGGCCGGCTGATCGCTGTGCGCGAAGACAACACCCGAAGTCCCAATGGTGCAGGAGACAATTCCTGGAGCGACGATTCCGTTGCCGACCGCGCTCGCTGCCTGGTCGCCACCACCGGCGACGACCGGAGTGCCTGGCGCAAGTCCTGTCTCGCGCGCAGCTTCAGCGGAAACTGCGCCGGTCACTTCGGTTGATTCGTAGACTCGCGGAAGGATACCGCGATCGAGGCCCAGCTTTTCAGCCAGCTCGTGAGACCAACGCCGATGAACGACATCGAATAGCGCGGTGCCCGATGCATCGGAGACGTCGCTTGCAAACTCGCCGGTAAGTTGGAAGCGGACGTAATCTTTCGGCAGGAGCATGTGCCGCACGCGCTCGAAGAGGCTCGGCTCGTTATCGCGAACCCAGAGTAACTTGGGTAGCGTGAAACCGGTCAACACCGGATTGGCAGTCGAGCGCAGCACCATTTCTTGACCGGCCGTATGGTTGATCCAATCGACTTGGGGCTGGCTGCGCTGATCGCACCAGATGAGAGCCGGCCGGATTACCTGCTTCGTAGCATCGAGGATGACAAGCCCATGCATCTGACCCGAGAGTCCGATGCCGCGCACGTCTTTCCCGGACGCGCCCGTTTGACTCAACACGCCACGGATCGCCTGGCGCGCCGCATCCCACCAGTTTTCCGGACGCTGCTCGGCCCACAACGGCCGCTCCATGCGCATGTCCTCGTGCGGCCAAGTGCAGGCGTGCCGGACGCTTCCGCTTTCATCGACTAGCAGCACTCGAGTGCCGCCAGTGCCAACATCCAAGCCCAGCCAATACATGAAGCCGAATTGTAGCGCAGCCGGGCTAGTACTCATTTTGCTCTTTACAAGTCAGTACAAATCTTGCAATATTGTTTTTAATCTATTGGTTTGGATGGCTCTGAAACGATGGGGCATTCGATAGCGTCCCTTAGGTGGGGCTGTAGGTTTGAGTCTTCGCGGTCGATGAGATAAGAGGCAGGCGGTTTAGCTTATGGACATCGTCGGAGATCGAAAGTTCGTCGAGTTGCCGGGAGAGAAAACTCACGAACTGCCTCCCTTGCTGGTCCGTACGACCCCCAAGGTAAAGAGGCTGGACCGCGTGGTCGGGATGGCCAACGATCTGATCGACGGCGACGACATGATTCCGCTCGACGGCCTCGCGCAGGAACAAGAAGTAGACCGGCGCAAGATGGATCTCGCCATCAATCTGGTCGATCAATATCTTCAATTGGTGACGCAATGGCAGTGGGGCGACAGCATTCTGGAATGGATCCGGCAATGCGAGATCACCTTCGGCACCCGGCTGGAGTTGCGCAACCTGCTGCGTCCGGATGTCTGGCCGCATGCCGGCCGCTCGAGCTTCGTCACCTTATTAGAAGACAAAGCGGTAGCGAGCGAGGGGATCCAGTTTGAGCGCGCGGTCGGATTGCGCCTCACGTTCCGGCAGCCGCCGCCGATTTCCTGCTTCTCGAACCAGTTTCTGTTCTACCTCAACGGCACCGTCGCCACCACCGCTTACCAAACGTGGGCGCACATGATGCCGGATCCGATTTCGTCGCTGCCGCCCGAGCGGTTCGCGTTCGACATCATCGACATGTCCTAAGAAGTCTCCACGGGCTCGAAAGCCTGTACCACCTTTTAGAATCCGCTGGCCGCACGCGGCAGCCGCGCAATCAAGTCAATCTGCTGAGGCGCTTCCGGTTCCTCGCCGCTCGAGACACCCAGCTCACGCATCTTGCGGAGTGCTGGTACTAGCCGCGAATCCCACGATCCGACCGAGCGATTGTACGCTTCCACGGTTTTTTCAAGCAGGCGCCCGGTATCGGCGTAGTGGTTTTGGACTAGCTGCACGCGGTCGTAGAGTTCCGAAGCAACGCGGCGGATCTCTTCGGCATTTTCCGCGAGCTGTTCCTGGTTCCATCCGTACGCGATCCCCTTCAGCACGGAAATCAGGGTGACCGGCGTCGCGATCACGACCTTGCGCGCGAGTGCGTCCTCGATCAAATCCGGATTCGCTTCGAGTGCCGCACTGAAAAAATGATCGCCAGGAAGAAAGAGCACGACTAGTTCGGGCGCGGGCTGGAACTGGCTCCAATACTGCTTACTCGATAACTGGCGAACATGTTCACCGACTTGCTGGCTGTGGCGCTGTAGCGCTGAACGCCGCGACGGCTCGTCCATCGCCGATACGGCATCGAGATAGGCGGTGAGCGGAACTTTGGCGTCGACCACGATCGAGCGATCGTTGGGGAGCCGCACGATCATGTCGGGCCGAATGCGAATCCCGTCGGTTTCTTGTGTCGACTGTTCGAGGAAATCGCAATTCTTGATCATGCCCGCAAGCTCGGCGACGCGCCGCAGCGTTACTTCGCCCCAACGGCCGCGAGCCTGTGGAGATCGCAGAGCCGTCGATAGTGTCGTAGTTTCGCGGGCTAACGACTGCAGTTGTTCGCCGAGGCTTCCGAAGGCTTTTTCGCGGGCACGCTCGAGCTCTCGCACGTGCGTTTCCAAGCGCCCGAGCGAATCGCTGAGCGGTCGCACGACGCCTTCGATGGCGGTCTGCTTCTGCGCGAGGTCGCCGGTCAGTTGCGCTCGCGCATTTTCGAGCGTCGCGCGCGCTGCTTCGAGAAAGACGCTCTGATTCGAGCGGAGAGCGGCATCAGCCAAAGACTGGAAGGTTTCATTCAATTTCGCGGCGGCCGCTTCGGTGGTTTGGTTGGCCACTTCCAGGCGGGCCAGCTTGATGCGCATCCAAAGGCCGACGATCAGTCCGCCGGTAAAAAGTCCGGTAATGAGAGCAATCCAAACCACGGTACTAGGATAAATCATTTGGAAGCTGAAATGTTCTGGCGCTTTAAATCTGGTGGAAGCTGATCCAGGCCGCGCCGGCCAGAATCGTCAAGACTGCCAGCGGCGCTCCCACTCGAAAATATTCCCAGAATCCGATCTTGACGCGATGCCGCGCCTGTTGGATGACGATCAGGTTCGCGATGGAGCCGACTACGGTGAGGTTTCCAGCGAGCGTCGAGGACATGGCGAGCGTGAGCCAGGCGCGGGAGGGATTGGCGAGATGTCCAACGAGAGGCTTGAAGACCAGCACTGCCGGAACGTTGCTGACCAGATTCGAAAGCAGAGCGGAGAATCCGCTCAACACGAAAACGCTGTCGAGACGCAGTCGCGCGGCGAGCGAAACCAGATCGTTTTCAAGCGAACTCCTCTCGATGCCAGCTATCACGATGAACAGGCCGGCGAACATGACCAGCAATCCCCAGTCGATGCTGCGGTAGACCTTGTCCGGGTCGACACGCCGTGTAATCAACAGGGCCGCGCCGACGACGATTGCTACTTTGGGCACGGGCCAGCCGCCGAAAAACATCACGATCATGAAGAGCGACGCGATAATGGACTTCCACATCAGGCCCCGGTCGACCCGCACCGGCTGCTTTGCAATTTTCACGCGCCCGGCGGCCACGAACTCTCGGCGGAACGAGACAAAGATCACGATCACCGCGAGTACCAGGCCGATGAGAGCGATGGGCGCCAGGGCGCGTAGAAACGTTGGGTAAGCGATTTCCGAAAAGCTGCCGATCATCATGTTCTGCGGATTCCCGGTAATGGTCGCGACGCTGCCGATGTTGGAGGCCATGGCGACGGCCAGCAAATAAGGAACCGGGTTGAGACGCAGCGTCTCCGCGATTTCGAGCACCAGCGGCGTCAGCACCAGGCACATGGTGTCGTTGACGAAGAAAGCCGAGAAGAAGCCCGCCACCGCGACGATTGAAATCAGAAGCACGATGGGACTACGCGCGTGCTCCACGACGCGCTCGGCCACGAGTGAAAAGAAGCCCGAGAGTTGCAGATTCGCGACCACGATCATCATCCCGAACAGCAGAATGATGGTGTCGAGGTTAATGGCCGCATAGGCTTGATTGAGCGTGAGCGCGTTCACTCCGACCATGAAACTGGCGCCGATGATGGCGGCGCCCGTGCGGTCAATGCGGAAGCCGGGCAGACGCCCGATGGCGATCACGAAGTAGGTGATACCGAAGATGATGATCGCGGCCATTTCGTCAAAGACGCAGCGCTAATACAACACGCGCACGCGGATCGTGCCCGGAACCTCCTCCAGTTTCCGCTTCACTTTGAGCGATGCCGCGCGCTCGCCGGTCTCGACATCGATGACGACGTAGCCGATCTGCGCGTTGGTCTGCAGATACTGGCCCGCGATGTTGATCCTTTCCCGCGAGAAAACGGCGTTGATCGCCGAGAGTACGCCGGGCTGGTTGCGATGGATATGCAACAAGCGATGTTTGCCGGGATGCTCCGGCAGCGCCGCTTCCGGAAAGTTGACGGCGCTGATAGTCGAGCCGTTGTCGCTGTACTTGATGAGCTTTTCCGCAACCTCGAGACCAATGTTCTGCTGCGCTTCTTCGGTGCTGCCGCCGACGTGCGGCGTAAGCAAGACATTGTTCATTCCGCGCAGCGGCGATACGAACTCTTCGCCCGCTTCCTTGGGCTCGACGGGAAACACATCCATGGCGGCGCCGGCCAAGTGTTTCGACTTCAGCGCATCGAACAGTGCATCGATATCGACCACGGTTCCACGCGACGCGTTGATGAGCTGAGCGCCGGGCTTCATGCGCGCGAGTTGGGGAGCGCCGATCAAGCGATGAGTTTGCGGCGTCTCGGGAACATGCAGCGTCACCAGGTCGGCCGTCTCGAGCAGCGTATCGAGCGACGGCACGGCGCGCGCGTTTCCGAGTGCGAGCTTGGTCTCGATGTCGTAGTAAATCACCTGCATGCCGAGCGCCTCGGCCAGCAATCCGATTTGCGTGCCGATGTGTCCGTATCCAACGATGCCTAGACATTTCCCGCGCACTTCGTATGATCCGGCGGCCGACTTCACCCACACTCCGCGATGGGCCATGGCGTTGCGATGAGGAATGCCGCGCAGCAGCATGATAATTTCCGCCAGAACCAGTTCGGCCACGCTGCGTGTGTTCGAGAATGGCGCATTGAACACGGGTATGCCGCGCTGCACTGCCGCGTCGAGATCGACCTGATTCGTGCCTATGCAGAAACAACCGATACCGATCAGTCGAGGCGCGTGTTCAAAGATCCGAGCCGTCAAATGCGTTGCGGAGCGGATGCCGAGGATGTAAGCGTCGCGGATGGAAGAAGCAAGCTTGGCCTCTGGAAGTGCTTTCGGATGCTCTTCTATGTTGGTGTAGCCGTCCCGGCGGAACGCTTCCACGGCACTCGAATGAACACCTTCGACGAGCAGGATTTTGATTTTTCTCTTGTCGAGAGAAGTTTTCATCATGAGGCGACTGCCAAAACTCAAGTTTCGCACGCGCATTACGGCTGGCTGAAATAAGCAAAGGATTCCCAATTGAGAACCCTTGAGTTCTGAAAAAGTGACTTCTGGAGCGGTGTGTCGAAAACTGTTACGCTGGGATATTATGACAGCCAACAATGGAGACAAGTCGCGTTTCGGGCGGCAGCGGAAGAATAAGTTGCGCCGCAGGATCAAGATGCGAGCCCTTAGGAAAGAATTAGTTGAGGCGAAGAAGACGAAGTAGCGTAGTCGTCCAGGGTTTGGCAGGCAGCGTGCTCATCGACAGTGTGACGATGGTAGCCGGTTAGTGATGGAAGAGAGCGCGGACGTCGTCAGGAGCGTTATTATGAGGCACCAATGGATCGCTGCGGAACATTATCGTTTGCATACCGTGGAGAGCTGGGCGGACGGTCCTCATAAGGATGCGACGCTTCGCGCGATTCGGTCCACACTTGCAAGTCTCGAGCAAGGCCCGGGCCTGATCGCAGGTCTTCCGCCTTGCGAAATTTGCTTGAGCCGAAGAAAAGTTTCTCAGGTGGTCAAATTTCCGGCCATTCCTCGCGTTGAAATGGCCGCATAGCTCGCCTTACGCTTCCCCTCCACCGGTCCGAGCACAAGAACCTAAAACTCGGATATCATTCCCACATGAAGCGAAGATCTGTTTTGTTGGCGGCCGGTGTAGCGCCATTAGCCGGTCTGCTGGATGATATGCAGGCTCAGACCGCCGGAAGGCTCAAGCAGTCGGCCGCACGATGGTGCTACGCGAAAATAAGTCTCGACGATCTGTGCAAGAACGCGGCGCGAATCGGGCTGAAGGGTCTTGACCTGGTCAATCACGACGACTGGCCGACACTACAGAAGTACGGCCTTACTCCCGCGATGACCCCCGGCGCCGGTACGATTCCGAACGCGTGGAATCGCAAGGAAAGTCACGACAACCTGGAGCGCGAAATGCGCGAGAACATCGAGCGTGCGGCGGCAGCCAAAGTTCCGAACGTGATCACGTTCTCCGGTAATCGGCGCGGCATGCCTGACGACGAGGCTAAAGACAACTGCGTGGCTGGCCTCAGTCGCGTGAAGCGCATCGCCGAAGACAAGGGCGTGACCATTTGTCTGGAGCTGCTGAACAGCAAAGTGAATCACAAGGATTACCAATGCGATCACACCGAGTGGGGTGTTGAGGTGATCAAGCGAGTCGACTCGCCTCGCGTGAAACTGCTCTACGACATTTATCACATGCAGATCATGGAGGGCGACGTGATCGCAACCATTCGTGCGAACATCCAATACATCGCGCATTTCCACACCGGCGGTGTTCCTGGCCGCCACGAGCTTGACGACACGCAGGAGTTGAACTGGCGTGCCGTGGCGAAGGCGATCGCCGATCTGAATTTTCAAGGATTCTTCGCGCATGAATTCGTACCAGTGCGCGATCCAATGCAGTCTTTAGAAGAAGCGGTGAAATTGTGCACGGTTTAGCGCGGCTGCTGGTTTCAGTCGCGCTGGCGGCGTGGGCTCTGGCGACGGCGCAGGTGCGCCAGTTGGATCCAGCGGCAATCGAGCAAGTCGCGTTGGAGGAACTCCGATCGACGAAGACGCCCGGCGCCGCTGTCGCAGTAGTCGCGGGCGACCGCGTCGTCTTCTCGCACGGATATGGAACATCGAACGTCGAGACCGGCGCGCCAGTATCTCCGGACATGCTGTTCCGCTTGGGATCGACGACCAAAATGTTCACGGCTTCGGCCGTTGTCGGGCTGTCGGTGGAAGGCAAGATCGATCTGAATGCACCGGTCTCGCGCTACATCGCCGGGCTGGACGAGTCAATCGGAAAGCTCACGGCCAATCAATTGTTGAGCCACACGTCGGGGCTGCATGACGAGGCGCCGATGTTCGGTTCGCACGATGAGGCTGCGCTCGGCAAAGGCATTCACGCCTGGAAGCCTGATTTTCTCTTCGCGCCGCCGGGCCGCATCTACTCCTACTCCAATCCCGGATTTTGGCTGGCCGGCTTTTTGGCGGAGAGCGTGAGCGACATGCCCTACGCGGACGTGATCGAGGAACGATTATTCCGGCCGCTCGGGATGAAGACCAGCACGTTACGCCCGACCATGGCGATGACGTGGCCGCTCGCGCAAGGCCACGAGGTGAAGGACGGCAAGCCGCAAGTGATCCGGCCTGCTGCTGACAATGCCGCGGGCTGGCCGGCCGGTTCGATTTTTTCAAGCGCGCTCGATTTGTCGCGATTCGTAATCGCGTTCATGAACGATGGGTCGCTCGACGGCAGGCGAGTGCTCTCGGCCGAACTGATCGCGATCATGTCGACGCCCCACGCGAACATTCCAGGCTCGGAAGCAAAATACGGCTACGGCCTGGAGCTCGCGACCCGTCGCGGAGTGCGATGGGTTGAGCATGGTGGATCGCGCGCCGGCTATGGATCGACGATCCGGATGGCGCCGGAGAGAAAGTTCGCAGTGATCATTACCGCCAATCGAACCGGCGAGGGCATGCCGAAGCTGGCTGTGGCTATTTCAGAAGCCATGCTGCAGCTCGAACCGGAACATCATGCCGAGCACCTGATGCACAAGCTGGATGCCGCGGAGTTGCAACGCTACGCTGGAGTGTACGTGAACGGGCCCAGCCGGATTCGCCTGGAAGCCGCGAACGGAATATTGATGGGCGGCCCAGGCGAAGGGAAGTTGCGCTACACGCGCGCGGGCGATGGATTTCTCACCGGGGACGACGAAACACGGCGGCTCACTGCAGTTCCTGATTCGAGTGGCCGAATGGAGTTCCTATTCGCCGGCGGCCGGGCGTACCGTCGGGCCAATTGAATCTACGCCCCGAGAATCTCCAAATATCGCGCCATCGCCTCGATGCCACGGAAAAAATTCGGCAGGTGCATTTTTTCGTTCGGCGCGTGAAGGTTGTCGTCCGGCAAACCGAATCCCATCATGACGCTCGGAATTCCGAGGAACTCATCGAACGCCGCGACGATCGGAATTGAACCGCCAGATCGAATGTAGACGGTTTCTTTGCCAAAGATTTGCTTCATCGCCTCCGCGGCAGCGTGGATGAACTTGATATCGGGATTCACCAGCGACGGCCGCGCCGAATGAATGCCCTTGAACTCGGCTGTGACTCCTTTCGGGCAAGCAGCCCCGACAGCTTTCTGAAGTTGCGCAGTGGCTTCGTCAGGCCGTTGATCGGCGACGAGCCGCATGCTTAATTTGGCCAGAGCTCGAGCGGGAATTACGGTCTTGGCGCCTTCGCCAGTGAATCCCCCGCGAATGCCGTGAACTTCCAAAGTCGGCCGAGCCCACAGCCGCTCGAAGAGTGGGACCTCGGGTTCACCGACCAGTTCCTTTACTCCGACTTCCTTGTCCTTGTACTCCTGCACATCGAATGGAAGGCGTGACCAAGCGGTGCGTTCCTTCTGACTCGGCGGCTGCACGCGATCGTAAAAACCGGGGATACGGATGTGGCCTTCGCGATCTTTCAGCGCCGTCAAAATTTCGGCGATCGCTTGAATTGGATTGGGCGCTGCGCCGCCGTAGACGCCGGAGTGCAGATCGTGATCGGCGCCCTGCACGATCAACTCGCCGTAGACGATGCCGCGAAGCCCCACACAAATGGTCGGTAACTCCGGCGCGAACATTTCGGTATCGCAAATCACGGCCGCATCGGATTTGATGCGTGCAGGCTTGCCGGCGACATAGCTTTCAATGTGCTCGCCACCGACTTCTTCCTCGCCTTCGATCAGGAACTTCACGTTCACAGGAAGACGCCCGTGCTGCTTCAGCAGTCCCTCGACAGCTTTGATCTGGATGTACGTCTGCCCCTTGTCGTCGGCCGATCCACGCGCATAGATATTGTCATTGCGAACATCCGGCTCGAATGGCGGCGACCTCCATTCATCCAGTGGATCGGGCGGCTGAACGTCGTAGTGTCCGTAGAACAGGATGGTCGGCTTGCCCGGCGCGCCGAGCCACTCGGCGTAGACCAGCGGGTTGCCTTGGCCTTCGATCAGTTGCGCCTGATCGAGCCCTGCTTTTTGCAATTCGCTCTTGACGAACTCCGCAGCTCTTCGAATATCGGGCTTGTGCTCGGAAAGCGTGCTGATGCTCGGAATGCGAAGAAAAGTCTTCAACCCTTCGAGATAATCCTGTCGATGCTGCTCGTAATAATTCATGCCTTACTTAATCGTAAACGTTCCGAACACGAGTCCGAATGTACGTGAGTCGCCCGGAACCGTGGTCGTGCGATTCACCTCGATCTCTATTTCGATCGATTTGCGTCCCTCGATGCCGGCCGGTAAAGCATAACTCAGCGTGAAGTGTTGATCGGGTTGTTTCAGCGTCGCCGATCCAATCGGCATTCCGTCGGCGCGGAACGAGACTTGTACCGGGCCTTTCATGAGAAGGGTCGCCGGACAAAAGCCGGTGATTTCGAGCATTTGCCTAGCATTTCGAGGGCCGCCGATTTTGAGCGTGGCCGACTTTGGCATCCATCGGAAGCCCTGTTCGGCCTGATACCAGGTGGGCCCGAGGCGCGCCTGATACATCGGATCTCCGACGGCGACGTAACCGGGATGGTTCGAGGCGAACTCGACGGCGCTGAGATAATGCCCGGTCACGTCGCGAAGATTGCGGCCTTTGAGTTCGAAAACGACGGCTTCGTGATTGCGAATGAGTGTGACGGCGTTATCGAGAGAGATCAGCCAGCGCGAGATGCCACCCCATTCCAAATGAGGATCGATGGACGTTTCCGAGCCGGGCGTGACGTAGATGCGAGAGATGTCGAGCAGCCGAAATGGATCGTCTGCCATACCGCTCCAAAACATATCGTTATCGACGCCATCGATCAGGATGGTTTTGCTGGTCTCAGACTTCGGCAGAGCTTGGAGCCCCAGGACGAGGTACTTCATCCGGCGGGCGCGTTCATAAAAGAACTTTTCGGTCAGATGAGTTTCGGCGATGGAGACGGTCAGGTACAGGCCTGCAAGCATGGCGGCAAGCACGGCAGTGATGCCGCGAGCGGACGAGACAGCCCAAGCGCCCAGAATCGCGAGCCCGATGGCGGGCACAGCGACATAGTACTCGGTGAAGTGTTCGCGCAGCGGAAGAACAGGCGCAATTACGATCAGGAACCAGGCGATGGCGAAGGCGGGGCGCCCGTCACGCACGCGCAGCTTTTTCACCGTGAAGAACAGCAGGGAGGCGGTGATCGCGATAGTCGTGGCGAGGCCGAGCCACAGCGGACGCCAGTCGGTGCGTGAATCGCGCAGTGCACCGATCGCGTAGGACCAGTATGTCCATAGCATCACGAGCGGTCCAGCGCCAAAGTGCATCTTGTAATGCGGATCGGTGGGCGGCGGAATCAGAGTGAAGTGCAAAACGAGGAAGACGATCGATGGAATAAACAGGAGCAATGTTTTGCGAAAGTGCGTGCGAGCGCAACAAAGCGCGTAGCCCGCTGCGATCGCCGGATAGACCACGGCGCTTTCCAGGACGCCAAAACCCAGCAGGAAAACAATCCAATGCCAGATCCAGAATTTTCGCCGGCCCGTATCGATATAGAGCAGGTAAAGACGGAATGCGAGCAACACGACAAACGCAAACGCGATTTCGTTGTATGCCGAACTCCAGGCGAGCGCGAATGCCAATCCGACGTTGGCAGCCCAGAGAATGGCTGCGAGAAAACCAGCGGCAGCAGATCCAGTGAGGCGTCGCGTGATTTGGATGAGGAGTACGATACTGGCGAACTGCGTCAGGAAAGCCCACGCACGAAAAGGGATCACGTTCAACCCGAACAGTGACGAGAAAACCAGGAAGTAGAGGCGCTCGCTCAGCGTCCGAACTGTTCCTTGCGCTTTCGGCACGAAGAGCGCTTCGAGTAAATCGTGTGGCGAGCTGATATCCAGCCGAAGCGCGAGCCACGCGAAGTCGTCTTGGAAGAACCAGGTTTTGAGTGCGAACTGGTGTACGGCCAGGCAGAACAATAATGGAATGCCATAATAGGCGATCTGGCGGCCGCGCGGCATCACTTCACTTCGAGCCCGACTTCATTCACGATGACACCAAGCTCGCGACTGTCGGCTGCGCTGGGCGGGAGCGCGTGGTCGAGGGCAAATTCGATGAGAACGCCGTCACGTTGAAGATGCTCCGCGGGTACGTCGCGAGTGTAAGTGTATTGTCCCGGATTGATGAACTGCTGTGGCGGCAGAGCCAGGCCATCAGCGGTCGCACCTATAGTGACCGACTTCAGATTTTGAATGATCGTTTCGTGAATTGTGAAGCGGAGCACCAGCTGCGCTCCTTTTTGTGCAGAGCCTCGGGGCGGCGCGAGAGTCACTGAGAAATTCTTCTGAGTCCAGCGCCAGGGATTCTTGTCCTCCGCGTAAAAGCCGCTGGTGAGTTGCGAAGCGGTTCGGGGATCGGCAGTACTGATGGTACTGGCCAAAGTTGAAGTGGCGCTGTTGTCGCTTGGATCGCGCTTGCAGGCAGGCAGTGTGACGAGAGCAATTGCGAGTGGGACGAGACGCCGGGAATTCAATCCCCGCACTTCGCTACCTCGACCAGGCAGCTAGAGAAGGTTGGACCGCCACCGATATCGGTGAGACGGTCCGAGG
>JACXTT010004449.1_pt1 | contig 20837 bp, 17 predicted proteins | sample 9270951 | NCBI WGS metagenome assembly JACXTT01 (sample SAMN15532306, study PRJNA645909) | rock metagenome | isolation source: weathered quartz diorite | place: Puerto Rico | collected 2017-06-21
GCGGAGGGGGAGGCCCTTTGCTATGGGTCCTGGGTTCGGGCCGGCGGGGTCGGACGGATTTGGGCGAATCCACCGGCCGGTGGGCCGTCCGGCCGGCCGGCGGTCGCTACCGTTTTTGGAGCCGGACTCACGTCCGCCGTCGCCTTCTGGGGCACGATGGCGCTGTCGATTCCCGACTTCTCGCGCTACGCACGGTCACAGCGCGACCAGGTCGTTGGCCAGGCGGTTGGACTACCCGCCACGATGGCGCTGTTCGCATTCATCGGAGCGGCCGTCACGAACGCGACGGCCGTGATCTTCGGCACCCGCATCGCCGATCCGGTCGCGCTGCTGGCGCGGATCGGTGGGCCGCTGATGATCATGCTCTCGATGGCGGGGCTGATCGTCGCCACGCTCACGACCAACATCGCCGCGAACATCGTCGCGCCCGCCAACGCCTTCTCGAACATCGCGCCGGACACGATCTCGTTCAAACAGGGCGCGATGATTACGGCAATCATCGGGATCGTGATGCTGCCGTGGAAGCTCTACAATAACGCCGCGGCGTACATCTTCACGTGGCTCATCGGGTACGGGGCGTTGCTGGGCCCGGTCGCGGGGATCATGATCGCGGATTACTTCCTGCTGCGCCGCGGCGAGCTCGTGGTCAACGACCTCTACCAGCGCCACGGCGCGTACGAATACAGTCACGGCGTCAACTGGCTGGCGGTCGGGGCGTTCGCCCTGGGCGTGGCGCCCAGCCTTCCGGGCTTCGTGGCCGCGTTGCGCGGAGAGCCGGCCGGCGGGCTGTTCAGTTCGGTCTACAACTGGGCGTGGTTTGTTGGCTTCCTGCTGTCCGCGGCGATTTACGTGATCGGAACGCGCGTGTCTGTCGGGAGCAGGGAGAAGAGAGAGGTACGCGCCGGTGCCTGACCCCGTTGCGGTGCTTTCGGATGAGGAGCTGCAGCACAACTTTGCCGACATCGCGCCGCCGCTCACGAACGACGCCGCGCTGCTCGAGGCGAACCAGTGCCTCTTCTGTCACGATGCGCCGTGCACGATCGCCTGCCCCACGCATATCGACGTCCCTGCGTTCATCAAGAAGATCGCGACCGGCAACCTGCGCGGCTCGGCCCGGGTCATTCTCGAGGCGAACCCGTTCGGCCATTCGTGTGCGCGCGCCTGCCCGGTGGAAGTCTTGTGCGAAGGGGCGTGCGTCCTCAACCACCGCGACGAGCAGCCGATCAAAATCGCGCTGCTGCAGCGCCACGCCACCGATTACGTCCTCGCGAAGAAACTCAAGCTGTTCGAGCCGGGCCAGCGAACCGACAAACGGGTCGCGATCGTGGGCGCGGGACCGGCGGGGCTCGCGTGCGCCCGCGACCTGCGGTGCCGCGGCCACGAGGTCACGGTCTTCGAGTCGAAGCCGCAGCCGGGCGGCCTCAACACGTACGGGATCGCCGAGTACAAACTCAAAGCCGACGTCGCCCTCGCCGAAGTCCAGGATATTCTGGACCTGGGCGTGGCACTGCGACCGGGCATCACCATTGGTCGCGATATCCCATTCGAGACACTCCTGTCCGACTACGACGCGGTCTTCATCGGCGTGGGCCTGGGCGGGACGAAGAGGCTCGGCATCCCGGGCGAAGAGCTGCCCGGCGTAATCGATGCCCTCACGTTCATCGAGCACCTCAAGACGCACCCGTATCGCGACACGACGGTCGGACGCCAGGTCGTGGTGATCGGCGCGGGCAACACGGCCATCGACGCCGTCACGCAGGCCAAGCGACTGGGCGCGGCGACGGCCACGATCGTCTACCGTCGCGGTGAGGCCGACATGCCGTGCTATCACTATGAATACGAGCTGGCCAAGCGCGACGGATGCGGGTTCCGTTTCGATGCGGCGCCGCAGCGCATCATCGCAAACGGATCCGGTGCGGTCGCCGGCATCGAGGTGCGGACCGCCAGTGGCAGCGAGACGATCCCCTGCGACATGGTGATCGTCGCGATTGGCCAGGGGTCTCCGGCGCTCACGTGGCCCAAGGACCATCCCTCAGTCTTTGTCGGGGGGGACTGTGCCAACGGCGGCGCGGAGATTGTGAATGCCGCGGCGGAAGGCGTAACCGCAGCGAAGCGAATACACGAGATGTTGGGCGGTACGGTGCGGTAGAGGAGGCAGTATGGCTGACCTACGAACCACATTCGCGGGCATCGAGAGCCCGAATCCCTTCTGGCTCGCTTCGGGGCCACCCACGAACACCTACGGCCAGGTCGCCAAAGCGTTCGACCAGGGCTGGGGCGGCGCGGTTTGGAAGACGATCGGTGAGCCCATCATCAATGTCTTCTCGCGTTACGGCTCGGTGGACCTCGGTCAGAACCGCATGATGGGTTTCAACAATATCGAGCTCATCAGCGACCGGCCGATTGCGGAAAACCTCAAGGAGATCGCCGAGGTCAAGCGCAACTATCCGAAGCACGCGCTGATCGCGTCGTTGATGGTCGAATCGAAGCGGCACACGTGGCACGAGATGGTCAAGCAGACCGAGGACACGGGCGCCGACGGGATCGAGCTGAACTTCGGCTGTCCCCACGGCATGAGCGAGCGCGGGATGGGCAGCGCGGTCGGCCAGGTGCCCGATTACACCTGCCAGATCGTCGAATGGGTGAAGGAAGTCGCCACGATTCCGGTGATCGTGAAGCTCACGCCCAACGTCACCGACATCACGTACATCGCGCGCGCGGCCGTCAAAGGCGGCGCCGATGCCCTGTCGCTCATCAACACCATCAATTCCATCGTTGGCGTGGATCTCGCGACGTTCGAGCCGCAACCTTCCGTGGCCGGCAAGTCGAGCCATGGCGGCTACTGTGGACCGGCGGTCAAGCCGATCGCCCTGCATCTCGTCTCCGCGGTCGCCGGCGACGCCGGCGTAATGATTCCGATCTCCGGCATCGGCGGCATCGCCTCCTGGCGCGATGCGGCGGAGTTCATCGCCCTGGGCGCCGGCACACTGCAGGTGTGCACGGCGGTGATGCATTACGGCTTCCGCGTCGTGGAGGACCTGATCGACGGGCTGTCGAACTGGATGGACGCACGCGGGCACCGCACGCTCGCGGACATCCGGGGCCGAGCGCTCCCCCGCGTCGCAAAGTGGGAAGACCTCGATCTGAATTACCACCTCCTCGCACACATCGATCAGGACAAATGCATCAAGTGCGAGCTCTGCTGGACGGCGTGCGAGGACGGTGCCCATCAGGCGATCCGACGCTTGCCGCGCGACAATGGAGGGCCCGTCGTCGAGATCATCGAGGAAGCGTGCGTCGGGTGCAATCTCTGTGCGGCGGTCTGTCCCGTGCAGGACTGTATCACGATGCGGCAGGTTCCGAATGGCTACACGCCGGTGACGTGGAAGGAATACGCAGCGGGAAAAGCGAGCCTGGCGCCGCGGTCCGAGCACTTTCATACCGCGACGTGGAGTAAGAGCCGCTAGAGCCTTCCTGGCGGGGCAACCGGCGGCACCGCAACCTGCTCCGGCTCCGGAGTAAAGTCCTCGCCGGGATTGATGAATCTGTCCCTCTCAAAACTGTACTGCTTATCGTAGAGCTGCTTGTACCGCCCGTTCGCGACGAGCAGCTCTTCGTGCGTCCCCCGCTCCACGATTTGACCGCCCTCGAGCACCAGGATCTGATCAGCGCTGCGTATCGTCGATAAGCGATGCGCGATCACAAACGTCGTGCGACCGCGCCGGAGGGCGCGTAGCCCGTCCTGGATCTTGGCTTCGCTCTCGGAGTCGAGGCTCGACGTCGCCTCATCCAGCACGAGGATCCGCGGATCGGCGAGAATCGCGCGCGCGATCGAGATCCGCTGCCGCTGGCCGCCGGAGAGCTTGACGCCCCGCTCACCGACCACCGTGTCGTACTGCTCATCGAACTGCTCGACGAACTCGTCGCAGTGCGCGATGCGCGCGACGGCCTCGATCTCCGCCTGAGTCGCATGCGGTCGCGCGAACGCGATGTTCTCGGCGATCGTGCCGTCGAACAGAAAGTTGTCCTGCAGCACCACGCCCAGCTGCGTGCGGTAGTCAGCCAGCGGCACGGTCCCGAGATCGCGCCTATCCACGAGCACCCTGCCCTGCTCGGGCCGGTGGAAGGCCAGGACCAGTCCGACGAGCGTACTCTTGCCCGATCCCGACGACCCCACGAGCGCCGTGGTCGAGCCTGGTCGCGCATGGAACGAGACATCCTTGAGCACCGGGACGTCCGGCTTGTACGCGAATGTCACGTGCTCGAACGCGACGTCGCCCCGCACCGTGGCGAGCGGCGCGCGCTGCGCATCGTCGGCGTCCTCGGTCGTCATGCGGCGCAGGTCATAGATCCGGTCGAGCCCCGCGAACGCCTCGGTGATCTGTGTGCCGATCGATGCGATGTTGATCAGCGGCAGCGCGACGAGGCCCACGAAGAAGACGTACTGGACGAACTGCCCCAGCGTCATCGATCCTGAAAGCACAGCCCGGCCGCCGATGAGAATCATGACGACCGAGATCGCGCCGATCACCAGCTGCGCAAACGCGCCGACGCCGGAGACACCGGTCATCGTCGTCGCGACGTTGCGGAACAGCTTATGGGCGCCGCGCGCGAAGACCAGCCGCTCGCCACGCTCCGAGCGATACGCCTTCACGATCCGAATCCCGCCCAGCGTCTCGGCGAGCCGGCCCGTCACGTCGGCGTTGAGCTTGCCGCGCTCCCGAAACAGGGGGCGGAGTTTGGAAAACGCGTACGCCATGCCGCCGCCGAACACCGCGAGCACCAGGATGGAGATCGCGGTGAGCTTCCAGTTCAACCAGAAGAGCACGGCCAGCGCGATCGTCGCGGTGACCAGGCCCCCAACCAGCTGCACCAGGCCCGTGCCGACGAGGTTGCGAATACCCTCGGCGTCCGTCATGATCCGCGAGATCAGGATGCCGGTCTTGGTGGAATCGAAGTACGAGATCGGCAAGCGCAACACGAATGCCTGTATGGATTTGCGCATATCCGTGATGGCGCGCTGGGCGGCGACGCCGAGGATCTGCGACAGCCCGAACGAGGTCACGCTGGAAACGACGGCCGCGGCGCCGACCGCCACGGCGATGATGCCAAGGAGGTCGGCGCGTTTCTGACCGACGACCTGGTCGATGATGTACCGTGACGACCACGGCAGGACGAGCCCCGCCAGCCGGCTGATCAGCATCAAGAAGAGACCGATCGCCAGCCGATTCCGATGCTGCCAGACGAGCCGGCGTGCTTCGCGCCACGCGTTGGCGTAATTCGGTTTAGGCTTCTTGTCCGCCACGGCGAGAAGCTTACCTGGTCCGGGAAGGCCTTACCAGGAGTCCCGTGGTGGAGACACGCACTTCGTATGTGTGCGGGCCCAGCGGCTCTGTCTTGATCGTCGCCGCCAACGCTTCGTGCGTGAACATGCGGTAGCCATGGATGCCGAGCGTGGTCGCGCCGCACAGCAGGCCGAGCGAGAGAAGCAACGCCGCGGTGAGAAACCCGACGACGGAGCTGACGCGATTGCGCCTGCGCCAGGCCGATGCCGCGAGGAGGATGAACGCGATCGCCAGCAGGTCGAACACGATCATGACGATTCGCAGGATGCCAGTCATTCCCTACACGTTAAGTGAGGCCTCCCTCTGGCGCGAATTCGGCCTCCTCACCACCTTGTTCGACTCACCCGAACCAACAAGGCACATGAAGCGCTCGACATGGATCACGATAGCCGTCGTCGCGGCGGTGATTGCGCTCTTCTTCTATATGTCCACGGCCCGCGCGACCCAGGCATGCACCGTTTGCGTGGAGTTTCAGGGGCGTTCGAACTGCGCCAGCGGGGCAGGAGCCACGGCCGCCGAGGCCACGCAAACGGCGCACAGCACCGCGTGTGGACCGGTGGCGAGCGGCATGAACGAAACCATCGCCTGCGGGAACCGCGCGCCGGTGTCGGTCCAGTGCAGGAGCCGGAGGGGATAGGTGACCGGCTTCTCGATCCCGAGAGTCGCGCTGCCCGCCACTTTGCTCCAGACGGCCGGTGGAAAACGTGACGGCGAGATCTACGTGATGGAGCGGGTCCCCCAACATGCGGGGCACGAAACGCCGCTCGACATGCTGAATCGCGCGGCGGACGGATGGTTCCCGTTCCGGCCCAAGGGCAATGGGGAGGGCGCGCGTGTGCTGCTCGTCGCCAAGGCGCGCACGGTGTCACTCACCGTGCCCCTCACCGAGCCCGAAGACGCCGCGCGACTCTCGGCCGCGAAGCAAGCTCGTCTGGAGGTGACGTTGGCAGACGGGTCGCAGATCAACGGCTGGGCGACGCTGGAGCTGCCCCAGCACCATTCCCGCGTGCTCGACTATCTCAATGCCGCGGTGGAGCCGTTCTTCGCCGTTACGGCCGACGATGGGGTGCATCTCGTGAACCGCGCGCACGTCTTGTACGCGCGCCCGGAGGATTGATTCATGGTGGCACGGCTGGATCCGTTTGTCGATGTGATGCTCCGCGAGCGCGCCGATCAGCTATACCTGCTCCCGGACGAGCCGGTCACCCTGGTGAAGGACGGCAAGCCGCGGAAAGTCTCCAAGCAGCCGCTCACCGATCAGCACATCTACGCCCTGATGGTCGAAGTCGCCCCGCCGGAGGCGGCGGACAAGATCGACCAGCAGTCGGAGACCGAGTTCGACTACGCGGCGGGCAACGGCCTGGTGCGCGTGAGAATCGTACCCGAGGCGGGACGCCTCACCGCGGTCATTTCCGCGATTCGCCGGCTGTCGCAGGAAGAAGTGGCGGCGCGTCCCCAGGCAGCGGGGGCGGAGACCACCGCCAAACGTGCCGCGGTCCAGCCCGCGCCTCCGCCGCCAAAGCCGGCAGCGCCGGCGAAGGCACCGCGGGCATCGGTCATCGCCGCCGCACCGATGGTGGACAGTCCGGTGTCGGCGCCGGGCGAGTTGCCGGGCGAGTTCGCGTCGTCGGAATACGAGGCCGCCGAGCAGAAGCTCGGCAAGCTGCTGCGCACGCTGGTGCAGTCGGGCAGCTCGGACCTGCACCTCCGCGTCGGCGAGCCGCCGCTGTTCCGCACGCACGGCGAGATCAAGCGCCACTCGGGCACGGCGCTGAGCGTGAACGACCTGGAGCTATTGGTCTTATCCATCATGCCGGAGCGCAACCGGGGCGAGTGGAAGGAAACGGGCGACTCCGACTTTGCCTATGAGATTGCGGGACTGGCGCGCTTCCGCGTAAACGCGGCCCGCGATCGCAAAGGCCCGGTCGCCGTGTTCCGCGTCATCCCGGCCAAAGTCGTGACCGTCGAAGAAATGGGGTTATCCGGCGAGGTGCAGAAGCTCTGCTACCTCAAGAAGGGGCTGGTGCTGGTCACCGGTCCCACTGGCTCCGGAAAATCCACGACGCTGTGCGCGCTGATCGACCTGGTCAACCGCTCACGCAACGATCACATCATCACGATCGAGGACCCGATCGAGTTCGTGCACGAGAACAAGAAATGCCTGATCACGCAGCGCCAGGTGCACGTGCACACCGAGAGCTTCAGGTCGGCGTTACGCGCGGCGCTGCGCGAGGATCCCGACATCGTGCTGGTCGGCGAAATGCGCGACCTCGAGACGATCGCCATCGCGATCGAGACGGCGGAGACCGGACACCTCGTGTTCGGCACGCTGCACACGACGACCGCCGCCTCGACGGTCGACCGCATCATCGATCAGTTCCCGGCCGATCGCCAGGCGCAGATCCGCGTCATGCTGTCGGAATCGCTGAAAGGCGTGATCTCGCAAACGCTCTGCAAGAAGGTCGGGGGTGGCCGGGCTGCGGCACGTGAGATCCTGCTCACGACGCCGGCCATCTCGAACCTGATACGCGAGGGCAAGACGTTTCAGATCCCCTCGATCATTCAGACCAGCAAGAAGCTGGGCATGCTGACGCTGAACGACGCGCTGCTCGAGCTCGTCGAGAAAAAGGTGATCGACCCCGACGAAGCCTACATGCGTTCCGTCGAGAAGGCCGGCCTCGTCGCCAGCCTCAAGGCAAAGGGCATGAAGGTCACGCTCACGACCGAATAGCCTTCGTCGCCTCGTCCCACGTCACCGTGGTGCGCCGGAAATACGCTTCGTTCGCCATGTGACACGCGAGCGCGGCGTTGTGCCCGAACACCACATCCTCGACCACCGGTTTCCGCGTACGCACCGCTTCGAAATAATTCCACAGGTGCGGCCGAGTGTCGTCGAAGTCCGGCGTACTGAAGGTGAGGGTTTCAGACAACGGCGGCGCCTGCCCCGCCTGCAGATCGTGCTCCTTGTGCCACTGCGCAGTGTACGCGTCGCGCAGCGCGCGGGGGTAACTGCCGGTGTAGTAGCTGGGCCAGTGGTCCTTGCCGTCCTGCGGTGAGAACGTGAGCGTGCTCCCCGACACCTCGAGCACCCCGTTCGATCCCTGGATACGGTACTGCTCGGGCATCTCGGTGCCGAGGTTGAGCCGCATGTACACGGGGAGATCGGTCGCGCCGTAGTAGTACATCGTGGCGTGCACGTCGGGCATGTTGCGGCCGTCTTTCCAGCGCCGGATGCCGCCGACCGACGCGGCCAGCTTCGGGGGCTCGTTGATGCCGAGCATGAATTGCATGCCGCTGATCAAGTGGACGAGCAGATCGCCGGCGACGCCGGTGCCGTATTCCTTCCAGCAGCGCCACCGCGCAAAGATGTTGGGATCGAGCGGACGCTTCGGGACGTCGTTCTGCCACGTATCCCAGTCGAGCGTCTTGAGCGAGAGGTCGGGCGGCGGCGGATATTCCCACGCGCCGGTCGGCTCGTTGCGGCCGAGCCAGCCTTCGACGAGCGTCAAGTCACCGAGCATGCCCTGCGCGATCATGTCCTTCGCTTTCGCGCAAATCTGCGAGCTGACCCGCTGCGAACCGACCTGGAGAATGCGCCCGCTTTTCTTCACGGCGTCCACCATCGCCACGCCGTCGGCCGGGCTGTGGGACATCGGCTTCTCGATGTAGATGTCCTTGCCCGCGCTCACCGCCTCCACGACCATGCGCCGGTGCCAGTGATCGGGCACCGCGGCAACGATGCAGTCGATGTTCTTATCGTCGAGCAGCCGGCGATACTCGCGCGTGGTGGGCAGATCGGGCCGCACGATTTCCTGGGCAAGGGTATGGCGGCCGTCGTACAGGTCTGCCGCGGCCGCGCACGTCACACCGGGCAGCTGGATCGAGGTCCGCAGAAGCCCGGAGCCCTGCATACCCACCCCCACCATCCCGAAGCGGACGGTATCGCTGGGGGCGAGGGCCCGGGTGCGGAACGGCTGGGTGGCGAGCGAGACACCAGCCGCGGCGGCGCTTGCTTCGAGAAATTCGCGGCGGGACCAGGTGGACTTCTTCATGACGGTGCTCCCGGATGCGGGTTGAGCCGCCAATTATGCTCCCGGAGTCAACTCCTCCGGAAGAGCCCGCCTCGGCCTAGCGTATCGGGTAGGTGCCGAGGATGCGGACGCCGGACGCGAATCCGCGCAGCTGCTCGACCGCCTCCGCGACGCCGCCACGGCCGCCGTCCACGACGTCGAGGTAAAACAGGTACTCCCACGGCCGCCCCGGCAGCGGCCGGGACTCGATCTTGGTCAGATTCAAGCCCCGCGCGGCGAACACGCCGAGCGCGCGGTGCAGCGTCCCCGGTCCATTCCCCAGCGCGAACAGCAACGACGTCTTCGTTTCCGCACCGGGCTCGGCCCCGGCGGGCTCCCGCATCACGACCAGAAATCGCGTGTAGTTCTCGGCGTGATCCTCGAGCCCCTCCTCGAGCACCGCGGCGCCGTAAAGCTCCGCCGCGAGCTTCGAAGCGATTGCGGCCTCCGCGTTCGCCCTCCCCGCCATGAGATCCCGCACACTGCCCGCCGTGTCGTACGCCGGGACGGCCACCAGGTCGGGATGGGTGGTGAAGAAGCGGCGGCATTGCGCCAGTGCCACCGGGTGGGACGCGACGCGGCGCACATCGGGGAGTCGCGTCCGCGGGGAGGCGATCAGGCAGTGGCGGATGCGCAGCTCCGTCTCGGCGACGACGTGCAGCGCATGCGCGCTGAGCAGGTCGTAATTCTCGTGTACCGAGCCGGCGAGCGTATTCTCGATCGGCACGACGCCGCTCGCGGCCTCGCCGCCTTCGACCGCGCGAAATAACTCCACGAACGTTGGGCAGGGCAACAACCGGATCACGTCGCCATGGGTTTCGAGTGCCGCGGCGTGACTGAACGAGCCCGCTTCGCCCTGAATTGCGACGGCGTCAGGCATCCGTCACCGCCCCGTGACTACTGCTCGACACGAGCCGGGCGTATTTCGCGAGCACGCCGGTCGTGTAGCGCGGCGCCGGTGCCTTCCATTTCGCGCGCCGCGCGGCCAGCACGCGGTCGGTGACGTTGATGCGCAGCTCGCCTCGGGCGGCGTCGATCGTGACCTGATCGCCCTCCTGCACCAGCGCCAACGGGCCGCCTAAGGCCGCTTCCGGCGCCACATGTCCCACGACGAGGCCGTGCGTGCCGCCGGAGAAGCGGCCATCCGTGACCAGCCCTACCGTCTCGCCGAGCCCAGCCCCGATCAGGGCCGCAGTGGGCGCCAGCATCTCGCGCATCCCCGGGCCGCCTTTCGGTCCCTCGTACCGAATCACAATGACGTCACCGGCATGAAGACTTCCAGCCAGAATGGCCGAGAGACATGTCTCTTCCGAGTCGAACACCCGCGCTGGACCGGTGATCTCGTGCGAACCGTGGCCGCTGACCTTCGCGACTGCGCCCTCGGGGGCGAGGTTGCCGCGCAGGATGACGATGTGCCCCTGGGGCGCCAGCGGCCGATCCCACGGCCGGATCACTTCCTGATCGGGCGATGGCCGCGCCGGCATGTCCTTGATCACCTCGGCCACGGTGCGGCCGTCGATCGTGAGCGCGTCGCCGTGCAGTACACCGTTCGCGTACAGGATGCGCATCACCTGCGGAATCCCGCCGGCATGATGCAGGTCGGTGGTGACGTAGCGCCCCGACGGCTTGAGGTCGCACAGCACCGGCACGCGCCGGCGCGCGCTTTCGAAATCCTCGAGCGCCAGCCGCACGCCCGCCGCGCGCGCGATGGCGAGCAAGTGCAGCACGGCGTTGGTCGATCCGCCGATCGCCATCACCACCGCGATCGCGTTCTCGAACGCCTTCTTGGTCAGGATCTGGCGCGGCAGGCGTCGAGCCCGCACGGCTTCGAACAACACCTCCGCCGCGCGCGCGGCGTTGTCGGCCGTCTCCTCATCGACGGCTGCCATCGTGGACGAGCGCGGCAGGCTCATGCCCATGGCCTCGATCGCCGCGGACATCGTATTGGCCGTGAACATCCCGCCGCACGAGCCAGCGCCCGGACAAGCCCGGCGCTCGATTTCGAGCAGCTCGTCGGGCGGCATGCGCCCCGCCCCGGCTGCGCCCACCGCTTCGAACACGCTCACCACGGTGAGATCGTGCCCGGCGAAGTGACCGGGCTTGATCGTGCCGCCATAGACGAAGATCGCGGGGATATCGAGGCGCGCGATCGCGATCATCGCGCCGGGCATGTTCTTGTCGCAGCCGCCGATCGCGAGCAGCCCATCCATGCGCTGCGCGCCGCACGCCGTCTCTATCGAATCGGCGATCACCTCGCGCGACACGAGCGAGTAACGCATCCCTTCGGTGCCCATCGAGATGCCGTCGCTGACCGTGATCGTCCCGAAGGTCTGCGGCATCGCGCCGGCCTGGCGGAGCGCCTGCTCGGCGCGGCGCGCAAGCCGATCGAGCCCGGAGTTGCAGGGTGTGATGGTGCTGTGCGCGCTCGCGATCCCGACGATAGGCTTCGCAAAGTCGCCGTCCTTGAATCCCACAGCGCGCAGCATGGCGCGATTCGGGGCGCGCTCGAGTCCCTGGGTGATCGCGCGGCTGCGAAAATTGTCGCTCACGCCAACCCCTCGAGCGCTTCGGCCCCGGCCAGCTCGGCGACCACCCGCGCACCCATCTCCGCCGTTCTAATCCACGGCTCGCCGTTCAGCGCGAGATCTTGCGTGCGTGCGCCCGCGTCCAGCGTTGCCGCGACGGCCTCGTCCACGGCGGCGGCGGCATCCGCCTGCTTCAGGCCATGGCGGAGCAGCATCGCGACGGTGGCGATCGCACCGAGCGGATTGGCGACGTCGCGGCCGGCGAGCGACGGGGCGGAGCCGTGCACCGGCTCGAACAGCCCGGGTCCCGACCCGAGCGATGCCGACGGCAGCAGGCCGAGCGAGCCCGCGAGAACCGCGGCCTCATCGCTCAGGATGTCGCCGAACATGTTCTCGGTCAGCACGACGTCGAATGTCGCGGGATCGGAGACCAGCCGCATCGCGGCGGTGTCGACATAGCAGTGCTCCAGCCGCACCTCCGGATAGTCGCGCGCCACGCGCGCGACCGTTTCGCGCCACAGCTGCGACACCTCGAGCACGTTCGCCTTGTCCACGGATGTGACGAGTCTCCTGCGTCCGCGCGCCGCCTCGAACGCCACCTGCGCAACGCGGTCGATCTCGGAGGCGCTATACGCGAGCGTGTTCACCGCACTCGAGCCATTGCGGCCGCGCGGCTCGCCGTAGTAGAGCCCGCCGGTCAGCTCGCGGACCACGAGGAGATCAACGCCGCGCAGCCGTTCCGGCTTGAGTGGCGAGCAATCAAGCAGCGCCTGATGCACGATGACCGGCCGTAGATTGGCGTAGACATCCAACAGCTTTCTCAATGCGAGCAGGCCGGTTTCTGGACGCAGCTCCCGGGGCGCGCCGTCCAGCGACGGATCGCCCACCGCTCCCAACAACACCGCGTCGCTTTTCAGGACCGCGGCACGGGTCTGGGGCGGCAGCGGATTGTTCGCGACGGCGACCGCAGCGGCGCCGATCGGGAGCGTCTCGAGCGCAAATCGCAGATTGAAGCGCTCACCGACGGCCTCGAGGACCCGCACCGCTTGCGCGATCACCTCGGGCCCGATGCCGTCGCCCGGCAGCACGGCAATGCGATACGTCTTCACGCGTGGCTCCGCTCGTACGCGGCGATGCTCGGCTCCTCGAGCAAGGTGCGGCCGATTTCGTCGAGGCCGCGCAGGAGTAGCTCGCGGCCGTAGGCATCAGGACTGAACCGCGCGGAGAAGCCGCGGTCATCGGATGCAGTGCACGTCTCGAGGTCCACCGCGATCTCGTAGGATCCGCCCGCCGCGCGTCCCAGCAATGTCTCGACATCGGCCACCGGCAGCTGCACGGGCAGGACGCCGTTGCGGTAGCAGTTGGCCAGGAAGATGTCGGCGAACGACGGCGCGATGATGGCGCGGAAGCCGTACTGTGCGAGCGCCCAGACGGCGTGCTCACGCGAAGACCCACAGCCGAAGTTCGGACCCGTCACGAGGATCGTCGCGCCCTGCGCCTCCGGGCGATTGAGCTCGAAGTTCGGATCGGCGCGCCAGTCGAAGAACAAGTTCGCGCCGAATCCCGTGCGATCGACGCCCTTGAGGAACTGCTTCGGGATGATCTGATCGGTGTCCACGTCGCGGCGCGGCAACGCCGCGGCCTTCCCGCGATGACGCACGAACGGCCTCATGCGTCACCACGCGCGGACGTCCACGAGACGTCCCTCGATCGCGGCGGCGGCCGCCATCGCGGGACTCATGAGGTGCGTGCGCCCGCCGCGGCCCTGGCGGCCTTCGAAATTGCGGTTCGACGTCGCCGCACAGCGCTCGCCCGCGCCGAGCACGTCGGCATTCATGCCGAGACACATGGAGCAGCCCGCGTTGCGCCACTCGAAGCCCGCTTCGCGGAACACGCGATCCAAGCCCTCCTGCTCGGCCTGCGCTCTGACGCGCTGCGAGCCCGGCACAACCATCGCCCGGACGCGCGAGGAGACGTGGCGGCCGCGCACGATGGTGGCGGCGGCGCGCAAATCTTCGATCCGCGCGTTCGTGCACGATCCGAGAAATACGCGATCGATGGGAATCCCGGCGAGCGGCGTGCCGGGCTTGAGTCCCATGTACTCGAGCGCGCGCGCCGCGGCCTCGCGCCCGCTCTCGTCGAGCTGCGCCGGATCGGGAACGCGTGCGGTAATGTCGGCGACCATGCCGGGGGTCGTCCCCCAGGTAACCTGCGGACCAATCGTCCCGGCATCGAGGCGCACCTGCGTGTCGTAACGCGCGGTCGGGTCCGAGCGAAACGTGCGCCAACGCTCCACCGCTTGCGTCCAGGCCGCGCCGCTGGGCGCGCGGGGCCGGCCTTCGAGGTAGGCGAACGTGACCTCGTCGGGCGCAATCATCCCGGCCCGCGCGCCCGCTTCAATCGACATGTTGCACACCGTCATGCGCTCTTCCATCGACAGCGCGCCCACGGCGTCGCCGGTGTATTCGATCACGTGGCCGCTCGCGCCCGCCGTGCCGATCTTGCCGATCAGCGCGAGAATCAGGTCCTTCGCCGAGACGCCGGGCCCGCGCCGCCCCGTGATCCGCGCTTCCAGATTGCGCGGCTTTTTCAGCACGATACACTGGGTCGCCAGGACGTGCTCGACCTCACTCGTCCCGATGCCCAGCGCGAACGCCCCGAACGCGCCATGCGTCGAGGTGTGCGAGTCGCCGCAGACGATCAGCATCCCGGGCTGCGTCGCTCCCAACTCGGGACCAATGACGTGGACGATCCCCTGATCCGGCGATGCGAGATCGAACAGATCGATCCCGAACTCGCGTGCGTTCGTGCTGAGCGCATCGATCTGCCGCGCCGCGACCGCATCGGCGATCGGCAGCGACCGGTCGCCGGTGGGCACGTTGTGATCGACCGTTGCCAGGGTCAGCTCGGGCCGGCGCACGGTCCGCCGCTCGCGCTTCAAGCCCGCAAACGCTTGCGGCGACGTGACCTCATGGACCAGGTGCAGATCCACGTAGAGCAGCGACACGCCCCCCCCGTCCGCGAGCTCGCGGACGATGTGCGCGTCCCACACCCGATCGAACAGCGTTCGGGTCACGCCCGTGCGGGCTCGCGCTCTGCCGGTTTCGGGGGGGCGCCTTTCGGCTTGGCGCGCTTCCCTTCCTCAGTCCACGGCATCATCGCGCGGAGCCGTGCGCCGACCTGCTCGATCTGGTGGTTCTGCGCGGCGCGGCGCAGCTCAGCAAACCGTGGAGCACCGGCGCGACATTCCGCGATCCATTCTCTCGCGAACACCCCGTTGCGGATGTCGGCGAGCAGTTTCCGCATCTCCTCGCGTACGGCCGGACTGATCACGCGCTCCCCGCGGGTCAGATCCCCGTACTCCGCCGTGTTGCTGATCGACTGGCGCATGAACCCCAGGCCACCACGATAGATGAGATCGACGATGAGCTTCAGCTCGTGAAGACATTCGAAGTACGCCATCTCGGGCGCGTACCCCGCCTCCGTCAGCGTCTCGAAGCCCGCCTGGATGAGCGCCGTCACACCGCCGCACAGCACCGCTTGCTCGCCGAACAGATCGGTCTCGGTTTCTTCGGCGAACGTCGTGGCGATGACGCCGGCGCGCGCGCACCCGATTCCCGTGGCATAGGCAAGGGCGTTCTGGAGTCCCTTCCCGCTCGCGTCCTGATGGATCGCGACCAGGCCCGGCACGCCGCGTCCGGCCTGGTACTCGCTGCGCACGAGATGTCCGGGAGACTTCGGCGCGATCATCGACACATCCACGCCTGCCGGCGGCACGATCTCGCCGAAGTGGATGTTGAACCCGTGCGCGAACATCAGCGTCTTCCCGGGACCGAGCGCGGGGGCGACGGCAGCCTCGTAGACCGCGCGCTGCTCCTGGTCCGGGACCAGCATCATGATCACATCGCCCGCCTTGGCGGCTTCGGCGACGGGGCGCACGTCCAGACCATCCGCGGTCGCCTGCTTCCATGATGCGCCGCCGGGCCGGAGTCCGACGATGACCTTCGCGCCCGCGTCGCGCAGGTTCTGCGCGTGGGCATGGCCCTGACTGCCGTAACCAATGATGGCGAACACGCGATCGCGCAGCCGCGCGCGATCGGTGTCCGCCTCGTAATACACGCGCACCGATGAGCTCATGTGATCTCCAGAAGAAGGAATGGACGTGGCGGTCGCCTTGCGGACGCCGACCACATTTTGGATTTGCAGAAGGAGGCTCTCGACCGTCGCGTCGTCCGCGTCGATCTCACACGACAGCCGCCAGATACCCGGCGGGCCGTGGGAGTCGACGGCGAACCCGCGGATCGGCAGGTTGCGACGCCGCAGCGCGCCGCACGCGCGGCCGAGCGTGAGGAGCTCGCTGCTCAACAGCACAGTCACCGTACGGGAACACTTCATACAGGCGCGGCCTCGAGGGGCTCGGAGAGCGAGCCGCCCGGCACGATCATCGGGAAGACGTTGGCTTCTTGCTCGATCACCAGCTCCACTAACGCCGGACCGGGAGTCGCATTGGCCTGCCGCAGAGCCTCGGTCACGTCGCCGGCCTGCTTGACCCGCCAGCCAGGAATCCCGTACGCATCGGCCAGCTTCACATAATCGGGACTCAGGATCGGCGTGTTCGAATACCGGCCGCCGTGGAAGAACTGCTGCCACTGGCGGACCATGCCGAGGTAGCCGTTGTTGAAGACGGCGAGCTTCACCTCGATCCCTTCCTGCACCATCGTAGCCATCTCGGCCATGTTCATCTGGAAGCCGCCGTCGCCGGAGATCGCCCATACCGGCTCGTCGGGACGCGCGAGCCGGACGCCCATGGCCGCGGGGACGGCGAAGCCCATGGCGCCGAGACCACCCGAGGTGATGTGCGTGTTCGGCCGCTGGAACGGGTAGCGCTGCGCCACCCACATCTGATGCTGTCCCACGTCCGACACGATGGTGCAGCGCCCGTGCGTGACATCGGCAAGCGCGGACAGAATGACTTCGGGTGACAGGCCGCCGGTGAACAGCTCCTCGCGATCGTGCCTGAGGCGGCGGATCTCTTCCCGCCACGGGAGGCAGGTCCGCGGCGTTACGGCCGACAGCAGCCGCTCGAGGACACGGCGCGCATCGCCCACGATGCCAATAGCGACAGGCACATTGAGGCCGATCGCCGCCGGGTTTACGTCGATGTGCACGATCTTCGCGCGCGGCGCGAACGTGGCCGTATTGCCGGTCACGCGGTCGTCAAACCGCATCCCGATCCCCACGATGAGATCGGCCGCCTGGATGGCCTTGTTGATGTGCACTTCGCCATGCATCCCCGGCATGCCGAGATGGAGCTCATGCGCCTGCGGGAACCCGCTGATGCCGAGCAAGGTGGTGATCACCGGCGTGCCGGTACGCTCCGCGAGCTCTCGCACCTCCGCGTACGCGCCGCTCACGATCACGCCGCGGCCAATCATCAGCAGCGGGCGTTCCGCTTCGGCGATCAGCCGTGCGACCTCGCGCACTGTTGCGTCGTCCAGCAGCTCCGGACCTGGCTCACGCTGCCGGCGCAACGGCTCCGTGCGGGACCGGTACTCCGCCTTCTGGTTCTGCACGTCCTTCGGCACGTCCACGAGCACGGGTCCGGGCCGTCCCTCCAGCGCGATCGCCATGGCCTCACGAACGTCGTCGGCCAGATCTTCGATGTCGCGCACGAGCACGTTGTGCTTGGTGACGGGCAGCGTGACACCGACGACATCGGTTTCCTGAAATGCATCGCGGCCGAGCATCGGCCGCCCCACCTGACCGGTGATCGCGAGCACCGGCGAGCCGTCCATGTGCGCCGTCGCCAATCCCGTGACGAGGTTGGTCGCGCCGGGACCGGACGTCGCGACGCAGACGCCCACGCGGTTGCTCGCGCGTGCGTAGCCGTCCGCGGCATGTGCGGCCGCCTGTTCGTGCCGCACGAGGATGTGACGGAGCCCGGCGTGGCCGTGGAGCGCGTCGTAGAACGGCATGATGGCGCCGCCGGGGTAGCCGAACATCACCTCGACTCCCGCATCCACCAGTGTGCGGCACATGATTTGCGCGCCCGTCAGGAGCTCGCTCATGACCTACACTCCCCAGTAGTAGCTGCTGCTCAGCGCCATCGTCTCCAGCCCGTCGGCGTGGTCAGCTTTGTTGAGGGCATGGACCAGCGCGCGCGCGCCCGCCTCGACGATATCCGTGGATGCGCCGTGGCCGCTGAGTGATTTGCCGTCGACGCGTACCTGCAGCAGCACTCTGCCGAGACTGTCGCGACCCGGGGTGACCGACTGTACCGACAGATCGAGCACTTCGATCGTGCGACCCAGCGCTTCGCCCACGGCCGCGAACGCCGCGGCAATCGGCCCGTTCCCGGTCGCGGTCGCGGTGCGCTCGTTGAACCCCGGTCCCGCGATGCGGACGTCGGCCGTCGCGGTCTCCGTGCCGCAGGTCACGCGCAGGCTGGTGAGGGTGTAAACCTCAGGCGCCTGGTGGAACCCTTCATGCAGGAGGGTGAGCAGGTCTTCGTCCAGGATCTGCCGTTTCTTGTCCGCCAGCGTCGTGAATGCCTCGTACAGCTGCTCGAGCGTGGTCGCGTCGGGCTCGTAGCCGAGCTCGCGATAGCGGCGCTCGAGCGCGTGCCGGCCCGAATGTTTGCCCAGCACGATGCTCGACCCGCCGGCCCCCACCGTTTCGGGGGCGATGATCTCGTACGTCAGGCCGTTCTGCAGCATGCCGTGCTGATGGATGCCCGCTTCGTGCGCGAAGGCGTTGCGGCCGACGATCGCCTTGTTGGGCTGCGGGAAGACTCCGATCTCGAGCGAGAGCAGCCGGCTCGTCCGCACGATCTCGCGCGGATTCACCTGACACTGAAACCCGATGACCTGTGGCCGCGTGCGCGCGGCCATCACGATTTCCTCGAGCGCGGCATTGCCGGCCCGTTCGCCGATGCCGTTGATCGTGCACTCGACCTGTCCGGCGCCCGCTTCGATCGCGGCGAGTGAGTTGGCGACGGCGAGGCCGAGGTCGTCGTGGCAGTGGGCGCTCAGCACCACCTTTCCCGCTTCAGGCACGCGCTCGCGCATGCTCCGGAACAGCGCGGCGTACTCCGCCGGCGTCGTATACCCGACGGTATCCGGCAGGTTGATCGTCGTCGCCCCCTCGGTGATGGCGACCAGGACGACGCGGGCGAGGAAGTCGAAGTCGCTGCGCGTCGCGTCTTCCGCCGAGAACTCGACGTCGGGCGTGAACCCGCGGGCCTGCCGCACTGCGGCGCGCACGCGTTCGATGCAGGTCGCGCGATCGATGTGCAGCTTTTGCTCGAGGTGGAGATCCGACGTCGCGATGAAGACGTGGATCCGCTTGTGTTGCGCGCGTTGCAGCGCTTCGCCGGCGGCGGCGATATCGCGATCGTGGCAGCGGGCCAGGGCGGCGATGACGGGTCGCCGGACGGCCTCCGCGACTTGCTGGACACCACGCAGATCGCCTTGCGACGCGGCCGGGAAGCCCGCTTCGATGACGTCCACGCCGAGCGCGTCGAGTTGGCGAGCCAGTCGCAGCTTGCCTTCGGGTGACATCGCATTCCCGGGCGCCTGTTCGCCGTCGCGCAGCGTGGTATCGAAGATGATGACATCCCTGGCCATGGCTCTCCTCCGCGGTGGAAAAAAAAACCGCGAACCTGTTCGGGTTCGCGGCGCCGGTACTGCTTCGTGCTTCGACTACGCTGCTATTTCTTGCTCTCCGCGCGCGCCACGACCCCTCCCCCGAGCAGACTAAGGCTCAGGAGCAGGACCAGGCTAAGCAGCAGCGCGAATGAGGTCATCGGTGACTGTAATCTCCACCGAGGCCGGGAACTGTCAAGGCATGACTATTTGCGTTAGGGCACGACGACGAGCCCCGTCATCCGCACCACTTCGAAGTCGCTGGCGTGGATCTGCTTGAGCCGGTCGATGTCGGCGTCGTTCCAATGCGGGTCTGGAGCGCCGCTCAGGAAGAATGGCCCGCCGTTATCCGCCACGTACATCCCGTAGGTCTTGAGGGCCTGCAAGATCACCCGGTCCTCTGGTGGATATCCGGAGATGTCGACGTTCGCCTTGAGCCGGACCCGCATCCCCATCGGCGGCGCGTGCGCGGAGCTGGTTGATCCAGCCTGGTGCCGCGCCGGAGGGACGTACGCCCGTCGCGTGACCGGGCACGTGAAGCGCAGCGCGTGGGTGATCACCCCTGTCGTGACTGCCTCATCGTAGCGCACGAGACCCGGGAAGATCGGCAGCCCCGCTGCGTCGGCGGAGGTCCAGCCGTCCGGCCGAAGCGCGCCGGTGGCGAGGTCGAACACAGCGCCCGAGCCCGCGGTCCATGAGGCTCCGCCGCCGACCGGCCGAGCGTCGAAGAGCTCGTAGAGTTTCCATGCGACCACATCCACGACGATCACGTGGCGGTCGCCCGTCGACGCCGAGCCGCCTTCAATCGGTATGTTGGGTGGAATCGGATAAGGACCAGGGTCGCTTTCGCTCGCGTAGTAGAACGAGACCGGCGCGCGCGGCTGCGTGGAGCGCACAGTCGCAAATGGAATGCCCCACAGGGCGCCCTGATACCAGGTGCCGAAGTCGGGGTGTAGCGCCGCGGCAGCGCCGCAGTGAGCGATGAGCGAATCGGAATCGACATCCACCGAGTCGGCCGAGATGTCGCGGTTCCAGTCGTTGGCGGGCGGGAAGACCGCGCGAGCCGGAAATGGTGGGCCCGCGATCAGGGAGTCGTTATTCGTCGCGGGCCGCAGTTCGACGCTGGCGCAGGCCAGCAGAAAGCCGCCGAGCAACAGGGCGGCCATTGGACGGAGGGTCATGGCCCTGAAGCTTCGGCGCCGGTCTGGAATGGACGTTGACGTGGATCACTAAGCGTCAGTTCGCGTCGGTCTC
>JACXTT010004450.1_pt1 | contig 20833 bp, 24 predicted proteins | sample 9270951 | NCBI WGS metagenome assembly JACXTT01 (sample SAMN15532306, study PRJNA645909) | rock metagenome | isolation source: weathered quartz diorite | place: Puerto Rico | collected 2017-06-21
ACGGGCCGCGCTCCCCGGCTCGCTCCGCTCGGCTGCGCGCGGAGAATCCCTGTCGGGTCAGTGTGCTGGTTGCGCCTTAGTTGGGGCGGCCGGCCCGACGGCGGGCGATCGGCACGGCGGGCGCTGGGGGCGCGAAGGAGAAGCGCCGGCCGGCACGGGCCGCGTGGCGCTCGACCGCGAGCGCGATCAGCCGATCGACGAGGGAGCGGTACGGGAGGCCGCTAGCCTCCCACAGCTTCGGGTACATGCTGATCTCGGTGAACCCGGGCATCGTGTTGATCTCGTTCACCAGCACGCGGCCGCCGCGCGCGAGGAAGAAGTCGACGCGGGCGAGCCCGCTGCAGTCGACCGCCCGGAAGCTCCGGATCGCAAGCGCGCGCATCGTCTCTGCTGTCTCCGGCGGCAGCGCCGCCGGGATGATCACCCGCGCGCCCTGCTCGACGTACTTGTCGACGTAGTCGTAGAACTCGTGTGACGGCGCGAGCTCCCCGACGACCGAGGCGTCGGGGGCGTCGTTACCGAGCACGGCGACCTCGAACTCGCGCCCGTCGATCGCCTCCTCCACGACGATCTTCGGGTCGTAGGCCCCCGCCTCGGCCAGGGCGGCAGCGAGCGCGGCCGGTTCCTTCACCTTCGAGATGCCGACCGACGAGCCGAGGTTGGCCGGCTTGACGAAGCAGGGAAAGCCGAACGCCTCGCGGATGCGGGCGGCAAGGACCTCGGCCGTCGCCTCGCCGGCGTGGATGACCAGCCAGCGGCAGACGGGGAGCCCGGCGTCGCGGAAGACCGCCTTCATGACCGCCTTGTCCATGCCGACCGCGGAGGCGAGAACGCCCGCGCCCACGTACGGCAGGTCGGCGAGCTCGAGGAGCCCCTGGATCGTCCCGTCCTCGCCGAACGTGCCGTGGAGCACGGGGAAGACCACGTCGAGCCGCACGGCGCGGCCCCGGCCGAGGGGGATCAGGCCGTGGCGTGACGGATCGGCGGGGACGGTCACCTCGCTGCCGTGCTCCGGGATCGGCGCCAGGTCGCGCTGCGCGGCCTCGAGCACCTCGAGGCTGTCCGGTCCGGTCAGCCAGCGGCCGTCCCTCGTGATCGCGATCGGGACGACCTCGTAGCGCGCCGGATCGAGCGCCGAGATGATCGACGCCGCCGAGCGAAGCGAGATCTCGTGCTCCCCCGACCGCCCACCGTACACCACCCCGACCCGCATCCGCTCCGTCATGCGCTGTTCCTCCGCCGGCCGTCAGGGACCGTCAAGCCGTCACTATGCGGCCGGGTCGGCCGAGGTGCAACGCACGACGCCGCGGCGCGTGCGGGTAGCAACTCTAATGCACATACGTGCGAACAATTAATTTGCCTCATGGCATTCCGGACCGTACGCTTGCGGCGAGGAGGTGGATCGACATGATCGACGCATACGTCACCACGCTCCCGGGCTCCGCGCTCGGCGCGATCGGGGGCGCCCTCGCCGTCGTCGGTCTCTCGCTGATCGTCGGCGTCGTGCTCAGCGCGGTCGCCCTCGTGGCCGGCGCGCTCGTCGAGCGGGCGTTCGCGCCGCGCGCGAGTCGGCGGCCGGTGCTCGGGATCGTCGAGGCGGGCGAGCGCGCTCGAGCCGCCTGATCCGCGGGCGCTAACTTTTTCTCTTGACAGCGCGGAGCGATTCGGCTACGAGAGCCGCGTTCGTCTCGTCCACCGTCAGCGATCGAGCCTGATCAGCGAGGGAACGGCTTCAGGTTCCGTGTGGAGTGGTGCGTGCTGCGGCTCGTCGGCGACGGTGGAGGCGACGAACGTGAACGGGCTGGACGAGAAGCGCGGCTTCTCCCCAGCTGTGGATAGGACGCTGTGCCGGAGGCCCGGGGACTGGTGGTGCCAATTTGGGGTGGGGCAAGCAGAGGTTCGGTCGCGCGAGCGATGGATTCTCGCCCGGGCCTCCGGCAGAGCGCCCTCGTCGGTCAGGGAAATCGTTGACCCGGCCGTAGCCGACCGGGCAGATCGGGGTTCGGTTCCGGGGATTCCCGGGGCAATTCGCGAGGCAATTCACGGGGATTGATCGGCTGCCCGAACGAGAACTCGACCTGGTTCCCGTCCGGGTCTTTGACGATGCAGAAATAGCCGACGATCGGCCCCGCGTAGACCGGCTCGAGCGCCAGAACACCCTCCGCGCGTGCCGCGGCCGCCGCCGCGTCCACCTCGGCCCGCGACGCGACCGAGAAGCCGAGGTGCTGGAGGCTTCCGGGCCCGAGCGCGACCTCTGCCGAAACCTGGAACAGCACCAGCACGAAATCGGCGTCGGCCTCCCGCTCCGCGAGCCAAACGATGCGGTTGCCGTTGTCGATCCGCTCGTGGACGACGTGCAGACCGACGTGCTTGCGGTAGAACGCGACCGTGCGATCGAGATCGTGGACGCCGAGCGCCAGGTGAGTGAGCACCGGTCTCATGGCCGCTCCAGCGCACGGCCGACGCGCTCGGCGAGCAGCGCGGCGAGCGCGGGGCGGAGCTCCGGGAGCTCGCAGCCCGCCGCCGCCGCATGGCCGCCGCCCCCGAGGGCCGCCGCGAGCCGTGACAGGTCGACGCTGCAGCCGGGCGAGCGGCGAAGACTCACGGCGAGACTCTTCGCGTCGTAGAGGGCGAAGACGGCATTGGCCGTCTCCTTCCCCCACGCATCCGCGATCTCGCTCGGATGGCCGTCGCACAGCGCCGCCACGAGGGTGACCTCTCCCACGCGCCGCTCCGTCCGGCTGGCGTTCGCGACCGCGAAGCTGCGCGCGATCTCGGCTTCGACGCGGGCGCGAGCGGCCGCCATCCGCGGGCTGTAGGTGAGGCTCGCGTCGAGGGCGAGGAGCTCGTCGTACGCCTCGGCGCCGAGGGTGCGCACCACCCAGGCGAGCTCACGCGAGCCCTGGAGGCGATGCAACCAGCGGTCGTTGTCGTCTGCCAGGGCGATGAGCGGCGCGAGGCCGTCGAAGCGGGGCGCGGAGCGGCCCTCCGCGGCGAGACGGGCGCGGAGGTACTCGTAGGTGAGCCGCGACGCGGCATACTCCTCGCTCAGCACGCGCCCGGCGAACGGCACCCGGACCGTGCCGGCGGCGAAGCGCTCGAGGGCCGTCCGGTGGTGATCGATCCAGTAGATGCGCACGCCGGCGTCGGCGAGCGCCGTCAGATGCGCATCGGTCGCGGGTTCGCGCCAGGAGATGTCGGTGATCCAGAGCTCGCCGCCGTCCGCCGAGCCGAGTCCGCGGAGCGCGGCGTCGATCTCGCTGTTCCCGGCGAACTGCGGGACCACCTCGGCGGTGTCGTCGTAGTAGCGCGTGACGGCGACTGCCGCCGCAACGCCGTCGAGGCAATGCGGGCCGTGGCTGACGACGTGAACGCGCTTCTTCATGCCGGGAGAAGTGACATTATCGCCGATCGGCCGGCCGGCCGGAAGCTGTGAGGATGGGGCGCGAGCCGAGGTCGAGCTGGGCGCGATCGTAGACGACGCGCTCCCCCTCGACCCGTGCGAAGGGTGTCATGGCGTGCTCTTCCGCGGCCCGTGGACCGAGAACGTGGCGCACCACGGTTCCGCGCGCCACCAGGGCGTCCGCGATCAGCTGGCGGTGACACCGCCACGGCACGGCCTCCGCGCACATGATCGCCGTCGATCGCTCGCGAGCGCGGGCGACGAGCCCGGCGAGCGCCTCGCGGAACTCGGCCGTCTCCATGTGATCGGCGTAGCCGCGGAAGCTCTCGTTCCGCCAGGCTACGTGCAGCGAATCGGGCCGCGCGCGGCGCCGGCCGCCGAGCCCGGGCAGCCACTGGTAGGCGACGCCTGCGCTCGCGAGCGCCCTGGCGAGCGCGTCGCGTGCGAAATGGGGATGGCGCCGCGAGGCCGGGTAGCGACGGACGTCGGCGATCGCGCCGATCCCGTGCGCGCGGAGCAGTGCCAGGAACTCCTCGAGAGGAAGGACCGAGTGCCCGACCGTGTGGACGACCACGGTGGAACTGTAGCAGAAACCAGGCATGCGGTGGCTCGCGCTCGGCGCCGTCCTCGCCTGCGGCTGCCCGACACCGCCGCAGTTCACGGAGGTCCGTCCCGGGCTCGGGTGCGAGCGGGCGACACGGGTGGCGTACCGCACCCTCCAGACCCTCGGCTACACGGTCGCCGAGGTGGTGGTCGCCTCGCCGGAGCGCAGCGGTGGCGTCACCGGGACGAAGACGTTGCCGGACGGGACGACGAAGACCGGCCGGGTCGTCATCACGTGCGGCGGGAACGGCGCGGTCATCCGGCCCGTCGAAGACGAGCTCTTCCCCGACTACGAGTTCAGCCGGGGCTTCGGCTACAGCTTCAAGGAGCTGGTGCAGCGACCGGACGTCGAGGAGCCGCGCGCGGCCGTCGGCCTCCAGGTCCTCGTCCACGCCGTCACCCCGCAGGAGGCGACGCTCGACCTGGGCGGCGTGCCGACGGCCGGCGGCGCCGTTCCCGTCCGCGTGACGATTCGCAACAACACCGACCGTGCCATCGCCTTCGATCCCGCACGCCTCGAGCTCGTCGACGGCGAGGCCGCCTCGCCCCTGACGGGCGCTCGACTGGACGGCGCCCTCGCCGCCGGGACGGCCGGCGGGCGTGTCCGCAGCGAGCTCCTTCCGTCACGCCGCGTGCCGCCGCACACGACCGCGACGGGCTTCCTCGTCTTCCCACCCGGCGCATATCGCGAAGCGCGGGTCACGATCGAGGACGTGGAGACCGGGGAAGGCGAAGGCGTCGTGACCCCGGTCCAGTAGTCACGATTGCCGCCCCGCACGGACCGCGCTAGGTCTCGCGTCGGATGCGGTGGAGCGGACAGCGCGAGAGCGACCAGGTGGAGGATCGTCGCGGGCTGCCCGTCCCGGGCGGCGGCATCGCGCTCGGTGGTGGGGGCGTCCTGCTGCTCGTGGTGCTCGCGCTCGTCACCGGGCAGAACCCGCTCGACCTGCTCGACGCCATCAGCGGCGGCCCGCCGCAGTCGTCCGTCGAGCCCGCGCCGACGGCGCCCCGCGGCGTGCCAGGCGACGAAGCGGGCCGCTTCGCCTCGGTCGTGCTCGCGTCCACCGAGGACGTCTGGCAGAAGCAGTTCGCGCAGCGCGGCGGCGAGTACAGGCGCCCCACCCTCGTTCTCTTCACCGACGCGGTCGAATCCGCCTGCGGGCTTGAGTCGGCCGCCGTGGGGCCGTTCTACTGTCCCCGCGACGGCAAGGTGTATCTCGATCTCTCGTTCTTCGGCGAGCTCAGGGATCGCTTCGGTGCGCCCGGTGACTTCGCGCGCGCATACGTGATCGCGCACGAGGTCGGCCATCACGTCCAGAATCTTCTCGGCCTCGGCGACGCGGCCGCCGACGCGCGCAGCCAGGGTTCCGCGGCAGAGGCGAACGCCGCCTCCGTCCGCGTGGAGTTGCAGGCCGACTGCCTGGCGGGTGTGTGGGGTCACGACGCCGGGCGCGACGCGAACCTCCTCGAACCGGGCGACGTCGAGGAGGGGCTCGCCGCCGCCGCCGCGATCGGCGACGACCGGCTGCAGAGGCGCGCGCAGGGCTACACCGTGCCGGAGACGTGGACGCACGGGTCGTCGGAGATGCGCGTCCGCTGGCTGCGGCGCGGTCTCGAGACCGGCGACATCCGCGCATGCGACACGTTCGCCCGCGGAGAGGGATAGCCGCCGGCCGGCGTTCTACTGGCTGATCCGGATGATCTGATCGCGGATCAGGGCGAATGCCGCGTTCAGCTGCGAGGCGTCGCCGACGAAGTAATAGCGGCCCTCGGGCTGAGAGTCGTTGTAGCTCGGCGCGCTCGGATCGTTGGCGACCCGTAGCAGAATGGACGAGCCGGTCTCGGACTCCGGGCCCTCGTTGGTGGTCAGGAGGTCGCCGAGGCCGAGCACGTAGATGTGGATCGGCTGTGGCCCGGAACCGTCACTGCGGATGGCGTTCGCGACGATCTCGGTCAGGTTCCGCGAGGCGTTGGCCGCGCTCCTCACGTTGTCGTTGTACGCGAAGCCGGGTGGCGGCGGGGTGCCGCCCGACGGGGTGGCGGGCGTCAGCGGCCGGTTCGCGAGTCCGCCACTCCCAGGCCCGCCCGTCAGGGCGTTGTCGATGAGAAAGAACGACGTCGGGATGCCGGCGGACACTGGCCCGGCGTGCGTGCTCGCCGTCGGAAGCCACGGAATGTCGGCCAGCGTGGGACTGGTGTACGGGCTGCTGCTGTTCGACGGCGGCATATGGTAGCAGCGATGCCCGTGGGGATCGCTGCTGTCCCGGGTGGCGGCGATGCAATCCGGCCAGCTCGTGAGGTCGCTGGCCGATGTCGCGGGATAGAGCCCCTCGACGAACGACTGGGCGGGTGGCGCGAAGTCCTTGGTGTGGAGGCTGCCCAGCGCGTTGACGAAGGTCGAGGAGCCGGGAGTCGCATGCACGCGGAACGTGCCCGAAAAGCTGTTGGGCGCCCCGTCGGTGAACAGGACGACGACCCGTAGACCCGACTGGATGCCGCTCGGGACGCTCCGCAGCTGGTCCCAGCCACGGTAGAGTCCCTCGGCCGTGGCCGTGCAACCGTCGGCGGCGGACGCGTCGATGCGGCTCACGATGTTCGATTGGTTGAAGCCCCGCCCGCTGGTGTTGATCGCCTCCGCGACGGTCGTGTCCGAGCTGAAGAAGACGAGAGCGATCCGATCGACGTTCGGATCGAAGAACTGGATGAACTGCGTCGCCGCGGATTTGACCTGCGGATACACGGCTTGCAGCGACTGGGACCGATCGATGACGAACGCCATGTCGACGAGCCGCCTCGTCGACTGACCGGCAGCGGCGACGGTGACGTCGTTGTACCCCGCGACGCGCATGAACGCGGTGGAGAGGACCGCCGTGGAGCTCACGTCGATCTGGGTCGCACCCGCGTTCGCTCCGCTCTGCACGGTCGAGAAGCTCACGCTGGGCGGGTTCTCGACCGAGCTCACACCGAGATGGCCGTCGGGGAAGTTGACGTTGAAGATCTTCTGCGCCTCGTTGCGGGCGGCGGCCTCGCCGGAACCGATGTACTTGGCCGCGGCTAGCGCGGCGGCGTCGACCGCCTTGCTGAGGTCGGTCTTCACCACGTAGGCGCGACCCAGGTCGACCGCCAGCCCGACGAACCCGAGGAGCGTGAACAGGGTGATCCCGACGTACGCGGCGGCAATGCCGCGCTGGCGGCCGCGACCTCGCATGACGACGCTCAGAAGTACGCCCCGGTGGAGAGCGTCGCGGGCAGCGGGACGTAGGGGGCGATCGAGGTTCGCCGCGTGAAGACCTCGGTGACGTAGATCGTTTCCCCCGCCGCGAGCGAGAAGCCGTTCGGCAGCGGACCGCTGATACGGATGCTCGTGTCGTTGCCGGGATTGTTCGCCTTGTAGTCCGGAGAACCGCCGTATGACGCTTGTGGGGGGTTGCCGAGCTGGCTGGTCACGCCGCCGAGGCTGCCCATGGCGTGGCGCTGCACGATGATGGGCTGACCGTTGTTACCGCCCGAGGTGCCGAGCGTGACGACCGACAGGAAAACCTTCGTGTTCGCGTCGATGTGTACCGGCCCCGTGGTGGCGGCCGCGCTGATCGCGGTCTCTGCCTCGTCGATCGTGTGGTTGCGCGAGACGACGTTCGAGCCTTCCCGTGCCAGGCTCCTGATGACGACGGCCTGGAACAGCGCGTAGCAGACGTCGAGCGCCCCGAGGATGAGCACGAGCATGATCGGCAGGATCACCCCGAACTCGAAGAGGGCCTGGCCGCCCTCGGGTCGCCGATGGGCCATGCGTCTGCTCACGGCGGCGGCTCGTTCGTCATCGTCGACGAGACGCGGACGGTGGCGACGCCACCGGGGAAGACCGCCGACCAGAGCGGCGTCAGGAGCTCCCAGTCGTGGGTCACGGTCACCCGAACCGTCTGTCGCGGGCCACCCGAGGAGCCCGGCGTCCCCGTCGTCACGTTGAAGAAGGTGATGTCACCGTCGGCGATGGCGAACCCGGGCGTCTGCTGACGCACCATTTGCCGGATCGATTGATCGCGTGACAGGCTCTTGCCGGGATTGTCCGGGTCGGGGAGCGTGTTGTTCGTGATCGCGAAGCGCGTCGCCTGGTTCACGCCGTTCTGGAAGGCGAGGAACGCCCAGAAGAGACCGCCGAAATCGAAGACGGTGAACGTGATGAGGATGAGAAGTGCGACGACGATGCCGGCTTCGACCAGCGCGACGCCCCGCGTCGACGGCGTGCTCTTGCAGCAGTGCACTGCGCAGCCGCCACAGCAAACAACATACCGAGAATCCAGTTCGGGAAGCGTTTCACGAATCGTGCAGCAGTGCGCGTTCCGCACAGATAGTGCGATAGTGCACGATTATCATGCGCTTTCGCCAGATTTCTCGACCGCGCCCGGAGGCGCGGTTCACCGGCAGATCGTGGGTTCCATGTCCCGGAGCCGTGCTTCCATCTCGTCTCCGCCGGGACTGGTCGCGCGCCCACGCGCCGCGTGGAGGAGCTCGCAAGCCTGCGTCTTGCGGCCGTCTTCGGCGAGGAGGGTCACCTGCGCGAGGCGCGCCTCGTACCACGCGGTCCCGCCGGGCGGGCTCGCGTCGAGGATCGCCCGCCAGTAACCGAGCGCGCGCTCGCGATCGCCGAGCGCGGCCGACGCGCGCGCCGCTCCACGCATCGCCTCGGCGGAGCTGCCGTCGCGGCCGAGGACCTCCTCGTACAGCCGCCGTGCAGCTGCCGCATCGCCGGCACGGAGATCGAGGTCGGCGAGCGCCACCCGGTCGCCCGGCTCGCCACCCTGCTGCACGAGGATCTCGTACACGCGCCTCGCGAGCGCGAGGGCGGGACCCCGTTCGGCCTCGGGGGCGCGCTCGGCACGCGCCGTCAGATCGCGGCCGATGCGCCCGAGCGTGCGACGGCGCTCCGCCGGGCGGCTCGCGGCGAGATACGCATCGAGATCCCGGCCGGCGCCGTCGAGCTGGCCGACGGCGACGCGCGCCGAGAGTCGCAGCTCGACCGCCCGCGGTCGCAGGTCGCGCGCTTCGGGGTACCGCCTCTCGAAGTCGTCGAGGAGCTCCAGCACGGTCGCGTGATCGGGCGGCGTGGCCGTCGCCGCGACCACGGCGCCGAGCAGTGCGGCGCGGGCGCCGAGCGCCTTGTCGGTCGACTCGCGGGCGAAGGCGCGGAGCGCGGTGAGGACTTCCGCGCGCTCCGCGGGGTTCTTGCCGAGCGAAACCACCCGGCACTCGAGGCCGCCCAGTCGAGCACGCGGGGCGAAGTTCCCCGTCGTGACCTCCGTGTACTCCGGCTGTGCGCGCTTGCAGTCGCCGTCGGCGCGGTAGAGTTCACCGAGGAGGTAGTGCGCCTCCGGGGCGCCCTCGGCGCGCGGATAGGCGGCGACGTAGCCGCGGAGCGCCTCCTCGTACGCCACACGGAGCGAGGGATCGGCCGCGCGGGCGACGTCGAGCGCCCGGAAGCGATAGTAGGCGGCCTCGCGCGCGTGGGGGCCTTCCGGGAACTCGTGCAGGAGGAGCGCGAAGCGGTCCGCCGCGGGGCGTGCCTGGCCCGCGTTCAGCCGGCAGCCCGCGTCGAGGAATAGGATCTCCGGACGATGACGTGCGCGCCCCGCATCCTGGACCGCGGCGCTCGCATCGGCGAGCGGCACGACGTCGGCGCACCGCCCGCGGTCGACGGCGAGCTGCGCGAGGAGGAAGAGCCCGTAGCTCGAGTGAACGGCCCCCGGCGCTCCCCCACCGAGCTTCTCGGCGACCAGGCTCGCGACCCGTGCCGGCCACACTCCGCCGCGCGCGGCGAGGCCCCGCGCGAGACTGGTCGCCTCCTTCTCCGCCCCCGCCTCGCCGCCCGCAGCGCGGGGGAGGAGCTCTCCGAGGCGAGCGAGCTGCGACTCGGGCTCGTTCTCGGCAGGTGCCTGCTTGCCGCCGGCGCGCCGGCGCGCTTCTTCCAGTGCCGGCCGCGCCTTCCCCGCCACCCGCGGCTCGTCGGCGGCCGCCGTGAGATCCTCGATCGCCTTCGCGGTCTCGCCGAGGTCGAGAAAAGCGAGGCCGCGCCCGAGCAGGCTGTCGGCGTAGATCTCAGGCACCTCGTTCACCAGCAGGAACTGCGAGAAGCCCTCGATCGACTTCTGGAGGAGCGCCTTCTTCTTCGCCGTGTCGCCGATGAGCTGGGCGCCCTGGTAGCGCACCCAGGCGAGGTGGTAGGCGGCGACCAGCGACATGATCTCCGGGTCGCGCCAGCGCGGGCTCCGGTAGAGCTCTTCCAGGTCGCCGTCGCGCTCGATGACCTCGTCACGCATGCGGCCGAGACGGTCCTCGAGGCCGCCGCGGAAGCGGGCGAGGTCGGCCTCGAGGGCGGGCCAGAGCGAGCCGGCGGGCTCGCGCTCGCCGCGGTCGAGCAGCTCGTAGAACGCGCGGCTCCGCTGCTCGAGCTGGGCGAGCGTCGCCCGGTCGCCGTCCTCGGCGTGCGCCGCCGCCGCACCGGGCGCCGCCACCAGCGCGAGCGCCGCGACGCCGAGCCTCACTCGGACGCGAGCGCGAAGCCGGTCGCACCCGCCTCCTTGGCGAGCCCGAGCACGCGCACCACCTCGCCGAGCACGACCTGCCGGTCGCCGGCGAGGATGACCACCTTGTCGGGGCTGCGCGCCAGCGTGTCGCGCAGCACGCTCGCCAGCGAGGCGTCGTCGGCGGGCACCGGCCGCTCGTTCACGAACACCTCCTTCGAGGGCGTGATCGTCACCATCACGCCCTTCGCCTCCTCCTCGTTCTCGGGCGCCTTCGGGAGGTCGACGTCGGCCGCCGGCTTCACCATCGCCGAGGTCGTGATCATGAAGATGATGAGGAGGACGAGGAAGACGTCGGTCAGCGGCGTGACGTTGATCTCGGAGATGATGTGGCCGCGCGTGTGCGGCCTAAACAGCGCCATGGGTCCTCCGTGCCGCGGCGACGGCTTCGAGGAGGCGCGCGCTCCCGATGCGGAGGGCCCCGTCGATCCGCTCCACCCGGTTCTGGAGGTAGTTGTAGAACACGAGCGACACGATGCCGATCGCGAGCCCGAGCGCGGTCGCGATGAGCGCTTCGGAGATGCCGCCGGCGACGACGCCGAAACCGCCGGTGCCGACGAGGGCCATGCTGTGGAAGGCGCGCATGATGCCGACGACCGTGCCGAAGAGTCCGATGAACGGTGCCGACGAGCCGATCGTGCCGAGGATCCACAGGTAGGATCCCGACGCCTCGACCTCCTCGAACTGCCGCTCGTCGGCGACGCGCTCGAGGGCCTCGAGCGGCGCGCCGGGCGCGGCCTCGAGCACGTCGCTGAAGACGCGCCGCGCGGGACAGCGGCGATGCGTGCGGACGGCTTCCGCCGCTCCCCCGAGATCGCCGCGCGCGAGCAGCGGGACGAGCGTCGCGGTGAGTGCGCCGGCGGACGACACCGCGCCGCGGAGCGCCCACAGGCGCTCCACCACGACGGCCAGCATCACGATCGAGCAGGCGATCAGCGGATAGGTCGAGATCGCGCCCTGGCGGATCAGGTGCACGAAGTCGAGATTCGGGGTCTCCATCGTCGTCGTCCTTTCCGGGTCAGAAGCCGCGTGCGATGCGGCCCACGTCTTTCTCCCACTTGGGACCGAAGGTGAGCACGAGGAGGTGCTTGACGAGCGCGTTCTGCTGCCCGAGCGCGATCATCTCGCCGCCGCCCTCGTGCGCGATCTCGCCGAAGCTGTCGGCCACCTGCTTGTAGAACTCGGGCAGCGGGCTGATCTCCTTCGGATCCTCGCCGTGGAGCCAGCGGTAGATCTTCCGCTCGTGCTCCTCGTGGAGGAGGAGGCTCACGTCGATCGTGCTCACCACGCCGCCGCGGGCGTGCCACTCCTCGACCAGGCGCCTCACGGCCGGGACGTCCTTCTCGTGCGGCGGCGAGCTGCCGACCAGGATGATCACCCTCTTGGCGTCCTGCCGCCACTTGAGCTGCCGCATCGCGCACTCGAGGCCGTCCTTCACCGCCTCCTCCCAGTCGCCGCCGCCCTCGGCGACGATGCCGTCGAGGAAGGTCTGCACCTTCTTCACGTTGAAGGTCAGGTCGCTCCACTTGACGAGGAAGTCCTCGCTCTGGCGCGGCGCGGTCGCGACCTTGTCGTCATCGCGGTCGCGGTAGGCGACGGCGCCCACGCGCGCCGTCGGCACGAGCCGCTGCATGCTGGCGGCGAGGTCGTCCATGCGCCGCTTTATCTCGTCGATCACGTTCTGCATGCTGCCGGTCGCGTCGACGACGATCGCCACGTCGAGCCCGACTTTCCGGAGCCCACCCACGTACTTCCCGAACGAGGTTCCGAGCGACCACCCCGCGCCGCCGCCTCCCCCACCGAGCCCGAGACCGCCGCTCCCCGCGCCCGCCGACGCGAACCGGCTGCCGAGATCGATGCCGGCGCCGACCGGACGCGTCGGGCGCGCGAAGTGGACGACCGGCGACGTCGGCTTCGGGACCGCCTCGTGCGGCACGGCGATCGCCTCGGGACGGGCGGGCTGGAGGAGCGCCTTCAGGGTGTCCTCGGCAGCGGGATCGTTCGGCGGGACCGGCGTCGGCAGATCCTGGAGCGAGAAGATCTCGCGCCGCCGCGCCTGCCCGAGCCCCGCGCCGCCACCCGCGCCCATGCCGAAGCCCGGCCCGACGCCGAGTCCGAACCCGCTGCCCGCGCCCATCACGTCGAACACCACCATGAAGGCGACGAGCACGTGCGCGGCGGTCGAGGTCGCGAACGCGGCGAGGAGCCGTCGCGCACGGGGGCCGGTCGTGGCTGCAGGGGCTGCCGTCGAGATCATCGCGGGGCGGGCATCGAATCGGGTCTATGGACGGCGCAAAAGCCCGTCAAGTCAATCCAGACCCCGTTTCTGCCGCACACCCGATCCTACCATTTGAGGCGCGCGCGGAGCTCGCGCGCCTGCGCCCGACTGAGCGCGACCTCGCTCCCCGCCTGGTCACGCATGACGAGCTTGTAGCGTCCGCCGAACCACGGGACGATCTCCTTCACGTGCCGCAGGTTCACGAGGCTCGACTTGTGCGCACGGAAGAAGACGGCCGGATCGAGGCGCTCCTCGAGCTCGCGCAGGGTGTAGTTCGTCATGTAGGCGCGTTCGTGCGTGTGGGCGTACACCAGCCGGTACTCGACGGCGAACCACGAGATGTCGCCGACGGGCACGATCAGGATGCGCTTGCCGCTGTGCACCGGCACCTGGCTGACGTACACCGCGCCGCGCTCCTCCAGCCGGCGAAGGAGGTTCTCCCAGTCCGGGCCGGTGCGCGGCGTGCCGAGCCGGTCGCGGACCCGCGAGACCGACTCCTCTACCCTCCCGCGGGCGTACGGTTTCAGCAGGTAGTCGACCGCGCCGACGTCGAAGGCGCGGATCGCGTACTCGTCGTACGCGGTCGAGAAGACGACCTGCGGCAGCGGCGGCCGGAGCGCCTTCAGCACCTCGAAGCCGTCCATGCCCGGCATCTGCACGTCGAGGAAGACGAGGTCCGGCCGCTCCTCCGCGATCATGCGCAGAGCCTCGATGCCGTCGGCGGCCTGGCCGACGAGCCTCACGCCCTCGACGCCGGCGAGGAATCCGGCGAGGCGGTCACGGGCGAGCGCCTCGTCGTCGACCACCAGCGTACGCAGCTCGGGCATCCCTCAGGCAGCAGCCTCACCGGGGTGCACCGGAAGCCGGAGGCGAACCTCGGTGCCGCCGCCCGGGTTGCTGCGGATCTCCGGGAGATGCGACGGACCGTAGAGGCGCGCGAGGCGATCGCGGAGGTTGCGGAGGCCGACGCCGCGCTCGTAGACACCCTCGAGCGCCGGCCGCGGCATGCCGAGGCCGTCATCACCGACGGTCAGGTCGAGACAGCCATCGGTCACCGCGGCGTCGATGCGGACCGTGCCGGCGCCGCGCTTGCGGGAGAGCCCGTGCTTCACGGCGTTCTCGACCAGCGGCTGCAGGATCAGGTTGGGGATCAGCTGGTGCAGGCTCCGCGGGTCGACGTGCGTCTCGACGCGCAGCCGCTCGCCGAAACGCGCCCGCTCGATCTCGAGGTACGCGTTCGTCATCTCGAGCTCGTCGGCGAGCGGGACGAACTCCTTCTCCGCGCGTCGGAGGATGTAGCGGAAGATGTCCGCCAGGCGCTCGACGCACACCTCGGCCTTGTCGGGATCGGCGCGGATCAGCTGGGCGATCGAGTTGAGGCTGTTGAAGAGGAAGTGCGGGTTGATCTGCGCGCGGAGCGCGGCGAGCTGCGCGGTGGCGGCGAGCTCGGTCAGCTCGCGCTCGCGGTGCTGGAGCGAGAGCACGCGGTGCCAGTACTGGTGGTAGCCGATGAGCGTGATCATGACCGTCGGCACGATCGGCAGGAGGGCGTAGAGGCGCTCCGCCATCTGCCGCATCGCGGGCGTCACGGTGACCACCTGCTCGGGGCCGGTCGGCGCGCCGAACATCGCCGGCGCGCTCATCAGGGTGACCACCACCTCGGTGGTGATGAACGAGAGCGTCGTGAAAACTATGCACGAGACGAGGGTCTGGAGCCCGATCTGGGCGGCGAGCGACGGCCCGGCGAGGCGGGGGAAGATCCAGCGCCAGAGCGCATAGGTCACGCCGGCGAAGACGAGGGCCGAGGTGAGGAACGTCACCAGCGCGAGCCAGGAATGCCAGAGGAAGACGTGTAGCAGGCCGGACTGAAGACCGATCGCGGCGCCCGTCCCGAAGACGAGCAGCATCATCCGGTTGGTGCGGCCTGGCGGCGGCATGGGATCGATCGCCGGCGGCATGGAACGGATTGTAGCCCAGGCGCGACGGCCGCGACCACAATGAAGTGGGCGGGCGTCATCCGCCAGAACGGCGGGCCGAACGGTCGAATCGGGGGACGGAGCGGCTCTCAGCGCGCGGGACGGAACTTCGGGAGGGTCACGTCCGGCGCGACGTCGTCGAACGTCACCTCGACCGGCATCCCCGCCCGGATCTCGGCGGCCGGGCAGTCGAGCAGATTCGAGACGAGCCGCGCGCCCTCCTCGAGCTCGACGACGACGACCGCATAGGGAACCTCGTCGGCGAACCCCGGGTGATAGATCTGGTGCATCACCGCCCAGGTGAACACCGTGCCCCGTCCTGAGACGGGGACCCAGTCGGCCTCGCGCGAAAGGCAGCTGCTGCACAGGTCGCGGGCGGGGAAGCGGTGCGCCCCGCAGCCGCGACAGCGCTGCACGACGAGCTGGTGGCGTCGCGCCGCCTCCCAGAACGGGCGCATGGCAGGCGTGAGCTCGGGAAGGGGCTTCGGGTACTCGCTCACGACGGCTCCCGGGCGAGAACGAGCGTCGAGTGCGTGGAGAGCACCCCACCGTTCCCGGAGACGAGCGCGACGTCGTGCCGGGGAGCCTGGCGCGCCCCGCCCTCGCCGCGGAGCTGGATCACCGCCTCGGAGACGGGCGTCATGCCCCACATGTAGAAGCTGGAGAGCTGGCCACCGCCCGTGTTGACCGCGAGGCGGCCGGCCGGGCCGGTGACGTTCTCGAGCACGAACGGCCCACCCTCGCCCTTCGCGCAGAAGCCGTAGTCCTCGAGCGAGACGAGGACGGTGAACGTGTAGCAGTCGTAGAGCTCGACCACGTCGACGTCGGCGAGCGCGAGCCCGGCCATGGCGAATGCAGGCTCGCGGGTCAGGACCGCACCCGAGGCGAGCGTGTCCGCCGGGTCGCCGCCGAGGTGTCCCTGCGCCATGCCGCGGATCCAGACGGGCGGCTTCCGGCACTCGCGCGCCCGGCCGCGGCCGGAAACGATGACCGCGAGCCCGCCGTTCGACACCAGGCAGCAGTCGAAGAGGTGGAACGGTTCGACGACCCAGCGCGAGCGATGGTAGTCGGCGAGCGTCAGCGGGCGGTCGTGCATCTCCGCCTGCGGGTTCAGGTTCGCCCATCGCCGCTGGGCGACGGCGACGGCGCCGAGATGGTCGTGCGTCGTCCCGTAGCGCACCATGTGGCGGCGCGCGACGAGGGCGTACATGGCGTTCACGCCGAAGTAGCCGTACGCTGCCTCCCAGCCGCGGACGAAGCCGTAGGCGCTCGCGCTCGACGAAGGCGCGCGCTCCGGGCTCGGCGGCTTCAAGGGGGCGTCGGAGAACACGCAGGCGACGGTCGTGCAGACGCCGGCGGCGATCGCCTGGGCGGCGTGCTGGATCATCGCGCACGCCGTCGCCCCGCCGAGTCCCATGGTCACCGACAGGCGGAGGTCGTGGAGGCCCATCGCCTGCTGGAGCTGGAAGGACCCCATGCCCAGGTCGTTCCAGGCGAGCCCGGGGTTCAGGAGGAGGCCGTCGAGATCGCCGCGCTCGAGGCCGGCGTCCTCGAGCGCGAGCCGCACGGCGTCGACCGCAAAGCCGAGCGGCGAGTTGCCGTAGACCTTCCCCTGCGGCGTGATGCCGAGGCCGACGATCGCGGTCGCGCCGCTGAGCGCGTGAGACGGCATCCGGGCGGTCTACGGCGCCCGGCGCGCGAGCGTCAAGCGGCTCTACCCGGGAACCGCCGCGACTCGCCGTGGCGTAGCACGGCGACGCGCTCCACGAGGCCGCGCTCGCGCGCGAGCACCTCGAGCCAGCCCACCGGCTCCTCGATCGGTTCGTACGACACTACGAAGGTGCCCCAGTGGATCGGCACCATGACGCGCGCCCGAAGATCGACGAGAGTCTGGAGGGCGTCCTCGGGGTTCATGTGGACGCGACGGAACGCGGGCGGGTCGTAGGCACCGATCGGGAGCAGCGCGACGTCGATCGGCCACCTCTTTCCGTAGTCACGGAAGCCCGGGAAGTAAGCCGTATCACCGGGGAAGAAGACCGTCCCGTCGGGGTGCTCGAGGACGAAGCCGGTCCAGCCGCGCTGGTCGGGCCACAGGTTGCGCGTGCCCCAGTGCTTGACGGGCACCGCCGTGATGGCCACGTCGCGGATCGTCACGCGGTCACCCCACCCGAGCTCGACGACGTCCCGGTAGCCGCAGCCGGCGACGAGGTCGCTCAGGTTCTTCGCCACCACCGCCACCGTGTCGCGCTTCGGCAACCGGCGATGGGTCGGTACGTCGAGGTGGTCCATGTGGCCGTGTGACACGAGCACGGCGTCGAGGGGCGGCAGCGCGGGGAGCGGGACGCCGGGCGCGACCAGCCGCTTCGGCAGGATGAGGCGCGAGGAGTAGACAGGATCGGTCAAGAGCGACATGCCGCCCAGCCGGACGAGGACGGTTGCGTGGCCGACGTACGTGACGCTCACGCCCCCCGCCGGCTCGGCGGAGCGCCCGTTGCCCGCCGCCGGCGCGGTGGGCAGGAGGAGCGAGCGGGCCATCAGCCCGAGCATCCGCCCGGGCCGGTAGCCGGCGCCCGGATCGGCCATCCTCAGCGCAGAAGGATCAGGAAGTGGCGGCGAAGGAGCTCAGCCTGATCCTGTACCGACGCGCTCCGCCGCGCGGCCATGAGCACGTCGAACAGCTCGCGGTCGCCGGCCTCCTTGCGCGTTGCAGCGTCCTCGTGCAAGGCGTCCAGGATCTCGTGGATCACGCGCGGGATCTCGCGCTGCGGGATCACGAGGTCGCCCCGGCCGAGCGTGCCGCTCCAGTTCGAAGCGTAGGGGCGAAGCACGTTCAGGATGCGCTCGGTGATGCTGCGGTCGCTGCGCATGGACCGATCGCCGCGCAGTATGAACTCGCGGCGCGAGCCACGCAAGGCGAAAATCGGCTTGCGGGCCCGAGGCCGAGCCGCTACGCTCCGCGCCGGAAGAGCGGGCGATGACGACCACCTTCCAGCCGACCACGGCGTCCGCGGCCGTCGAGGGGCTGCCGCAGCTGTTCGACCCCACCGCCGCCGCCGGAGTCGAGGCGGTGATCCTCTTCGACCTCGGCGGGCGCGAGCCGGGTCAGTGGACGGTCGTCGTGCACGACGGCCGGTGCCGTGTCATGCACGGACGGACGATCGAGCCGACCGTCACGCTGACCATCGACTCCGACCTCTGGCTCGCCATCGCGCGCGGCGAGAAGAGCGGTCGGGACGCGTTCATGAACGGCGAGTATCAGGTGAGCGGCGACCTGATGTTCATGATGCGCTTCGGGAAGCTCTTCCCGGTGCGCTGAGCGCGGTCCCCTCCCCGCCGCTCCCTATGCGGACTGAGCGAGGCGGACAAGGTCGAAGGTGTGAACCGCGGGGCGGGCGACCGGAGCGGCGTTCACCCGGCGCCGGACGCTGTCGGCGTCGAGGTCGAGGGCGTCGCAGATGCGCTCGAAGGCGAACGGCCAGCTCGCGTCGCTCGAGGTGAGCCACTCACGGGCCTCGCGGCCGGCGCGGCTCCGTGGCTGCTTGCGCAGGATGTTGATCGCGTCCTCGAGCACGGCTGCCATCAGCCGGAGCTCACCGACCTGGTGCCGCCAGGGGCGGGACGGCGGCAGATCCATGATCACCTCGCCGAGGACGTCGGTCACTTGGTCTCCGATGGCGATGTTGGCGCTGCTCCCGGTCATGGCGACCCTCCGTTCTGGCGCCGGTGCGACGGCGGCGTATGGGGCTGCTGCACGTCGCGTGCCGGGATGAAACCCGCGTCCTCGCACGTGAAACCGGGAACGATGTGCCTGATTCGACGATCCGTCCCGGCCGTGTCGGACTACGCGACGCTGAAGCGCAGCCCGGCGTTCATTTGCGCAGCGCGCGGCGCTCAGAGCAGGGTGCCGCGGAGCACGACGCTGGCGACCGAAAAGTAGATCACGAGCCCGCTCACGTCGACCAGCGTCGCGACGAACGGTGCCGACGCGCTGGCAGGGTCGAAGCCGAGACGGCGGAGCACCATCGGAAGCATCGAGCCGGCGAGCGTCCCCCAGGTGACGACGCCGATCAGGCTCCCGGCGACGGTGAGCGCGATCAGCAGGTAGTGTTCGCCATAGGTCGAAAAGGCGAACTGCCAGACGAGGATGCGGGCGAGTCCGATCGAGGCGAGGATGGTGCCGAGGGCGAGGCCGGAGACTACCTCCCGCGACGCAACGCGCCACCAGTCGCGGAGCTTGAGTTCGCTCAGGGCCAGCGCGCGCACGACGAGCGTCGACGCCTGCGACCCGGAGTTCCCGCCGCTGCTGATGATGAGCGGCACGAAGAGCGCCAGCACGACGGCGCGCGCGATCTCGTGCTCGAAGTAGCCCATGGCGGTCGCCGTGAGCATCTCTCCGAGGAAGAGGATCGCGAGCCACCCGCCCCGCTTGCGGATCATGGCCCAGAAGCCGACGTCCAGATAGGGCGCGTCCAGGGCCTCCATGCCGCCGATCTTCTGGATGTCCTCGGTGGCCTCCTCCTGGACGACGTCGACGATGTCGTCGACCGTGACGATGCCCTTCACGTGCCGCTCGCGGTCGAGGACCGGGATCGCGAGGAAATCGTGTTCCTGGAAAAGGCGGCTCAACGCCTCTTGGTCCATTTCCTCGGGCGCCGTCACCACGTCGGTGTGCATGATGTCGCGCACCCGCTTGTCGGGCGGCGCGGCGAACAGCTCGCGGAACGAGACGACGCCGAGGAGCCGCTGCTCGGCATCGAGCACGTAGAGATAGTAGATCGTCTCCAGCCGCTCGCGTGCCTGGCGGCGGAGGTAGGTGATCGCCTCGTCGACGCTCATCTCCGGCCGCAGCCGCGCGTAATGCGGGTTCATCAGGCCGCCCGCGTCGTCCTCGGCGTAGGCGAGGAGGGCCGCCACGTCCTTGCGGGTCGGCTCGTCGAGGAGCGTGAGGAGGGTCTCGCGCGCGTCCTCCGGTGCGGCTTGGATCACGTCGGCCGCGTCGTCGGGGGGGAGCAGCCTCATCCACGAGCGCCGCTCGGTCGGCGACATGCTGAGGATCAGTTCGGCCTGATCGCGCGCCGAGAGACCGAGCAGGAGATCCTCGGCCTCGGCGTGGGGGAGCAGCTTGATGCCCTCGAGCCGCTCCTCGGGCGACAGGACGGGCCATGCGTCCTGGAGTTCCGACGCGAGCAGGCTCCGCTCGCGCGCGCGCTCCACCGTCGCGGCGGTCATGGCTCATCTCCCTCCTCCCGCCCCGCGCCGGAGGATGGGTCCGAGCCGCGCTGGACGGGTTACTTCTCGTGTGGACGGCTTTGGCCGTCGCTACTCATGGGCTTTGCGTCGTTAGCGCAACGCGCGCGACGCGTCCAGCGCTCCCGTCAATCCTCGTCGGGCTCGGCCCCGGGCTCGCGTGGGGGGTGCCGCGACTCGGGCTCGCGCCCGCGACCCTCCCCGCGCGACAGCTTGAGGCCCTCGCGCAGCTCGCGCAGCGCCTCGTCGAGGTGGTCGATCGCCGCCCGCCGGTGCCCGCCGTACTCGGTCCCGGCGGCCTGGAGATGGTCGCGCGCGATCTTCAGCTCCTGCTCCGCGGCGAGCATCTCGTGGTCGCTACCGGCCGCCACGGGCGCCGCGGCGAGGAGAAGCAGTCCCGTTGCCAGCGTCGGCCCGAGCTTCATGGTCAGCGCTGCAGCCGCTCGTCGCGTCGCTCGAGCTGCTTCTCGCGCTTCTCGACCTTCTTCTCCCGTCCCTCGACCGAGGCGAGCCCCTCGCGGACGTCGGCGAGCGCCTTGTCGACGTGCTCGATCGCCTGCTTGCGATGGCCCGCATAGTCGTGCGCCGCGGCCTGCAGGTGGCCGCGGGCGGACTTGAGGTCGTTCTCGGCTGCCTGCATCTCGGCATGCTCCTCGGCGCGCAGCGGGACCGCGACCGCGAAGAGAGCCAACAGCGTCAGCGTCGTTCGTCGCATCAGCACGTCCTCCTGTCCCCCCCTAGCAGTGCCGGC
>JACXTT010004451.1_pt1 | contig 20829 bp, 18 predicted proteins | sample 9270951 | NCBI WGS metagenome assembly JACXTT01 (sample SAMN15532306, study PRJNA645909) | rock metagenome | isolation source: weathered quartz diorite | place: Puerto Rico | collected 2017-06-21
GCCGGAATCTTTCGACGGAAGTTTCGAAAACCGCGCTGTGAACTGAAGTGCAACGCGAGTGGCTCTGAAATCCGGAGCAAAAGAAAAAAGCTCGCGCGCGGGGTTTGCGTGTCGTTTTCCTTTGGCAGCGACAATCGGTTGCCGCAACAGCGGCTGGCAGTGGTCTCCTACATCATCGTGGGAATGATCGGCGTGTTATTGCTTGGCTTCTGGAAATTGCAGGTCATTGACTCCGATCAGTACGGCCAAATGGCCGAACGCAATCGTGTCCGCTCCATTCCTATCATCGCCCCACGCGGCAGAATGCTCGATCGCGATGGCCGCGTGCTCGTGGACAATCGTCCTTCTTTCAGCGTCCTTCTCCTGCGCGACGATCCCGCCCTTGTTGAAAAGAATCTCGCTCCCATCGCGGACGGCCTCGGCCTTTCCATCGATGATTTGCGAGATCAACTCGACGCTACCAAAGCACTCCCCAAATTCCAGCCGATCGTCATTAAGCCGGAGGCCACTCCGGCCGACGTCGCTTTCATTGAGTCGCACCGCGCCGATGTCCCCGTTCTGGAAATGCTCTCCGTTTCGCGCCGCCGTTACTTGCCAGGTGGTTTCATGGCGCACGCTAGCGGGTACGTCGGTGAAGTTAGCGAACAGCAAATTGAGGCTAGCAACGGCAAGCTGCGCCCGGGCGACGTCGTAGGCAAAGCCGGCCTCGAGCGCCAATACAACGACATTTTGATGGGCACGGACGGCATGCGCCGGGTCATCGTGAATAGCGTCGGCAAAGAAGTGGATCACCTCACGCAGCAGGACCCTATCCCCGGCAAGCAAATTCAGTTGACGATCGACTACGATTTGCAGGTAGTCGCGGAACAATCGTTGGGAGCGCGTCCCGGCGCCGTGGTCGCTCTCGATCCGCGCACCGGTGAAATTCTTGCCATGGTCAGCCGCCCCACGATGGATCCAAACGATTTTGCGGTGAGAATTTCAAAGGACGAGTGGAGACAGCTTAACGAAGATCCGCTGCGGCCGCTTTTCAATCGTGCGATTCAGGCGCAACTCGCCCCCGGTTCCGTATTCAAAATCGTCACTGCGACGGCGATGCTTGAGGATCACAACCCGCCCGAAAGTTTTGCCACATACTGCCCGGGCTACGGAACGTTCTACGGACGCCAATTCAAGTGCTGGGTCTATTCGTCAAGGAAGGGTCCCACCTCGCACGGAACCTTAACTCTTCACGACGCGATTCTGAAGTCCTGCGACGTCTTCTTCTATACCGCGGGCATGAAGCTCGGCATCGATCGCCTTTCCTACTACGGCGACAAGCTCGGAATTGGACACAGAACCGGCATTGACCTTCCTTCCGAAGAAGTGGGACTAATGCCCTCGGAGCAGTGGGTCGAACGCGTCTTCCACCGTAAGTGGTATGCTGGCGAAACGATTTCCGTCGCCATCGGCCAGGGCGCAGTCACGACAACTCCCGTTCAATTGGCGCGCCTCATAGGCGGAATTGCTTCCGGCGGCGTCTTCAAACAGCCGCACCTTCGCAAGGATCTGCAAAATGTCAGCGAAGAAAGATTTGCCCTCTCTGAACCAACGGTCGAAAAAATCACCGAGGCTATGTACGGCGTCGTAAACGAACCCGGCGGCACGGGCACCGCACTCAAGATCAAGGACGTGGAGTTGAGCGGCAAATCCGGCACCGCGCAGGTCATCGGTTACGACACTCGCGCGAAATTCGGCAAACAGAAGAAATTTGAGGACAACGGTTGGTTCGTTGGCTATGCGCCCAGGCGTGACCCGGAGATCGTTGTCGCGGTGCTGGTGCAGGAAGGCGGCGGTCTCCACGGTGGCGAAACGGCCGGACCAGTCGTGCGCGATATCGTGAAAGCCTACTACGACAAAAAACTGAAGAAGACCCAGGGCCAGATTACCGCCGACAATTCGAATACGCCGAAACCGGCTCCGAAGAACGGCGCGCCGGCCGCGGCGCTTGCTCCTCGCGCCGCAATTTTGAAGGAGGACGAAACCGCGGTACGAGCTGAACCTGCGCGGAACGACCAATGAGAGACGCGCCTGGCACTCGCGATTACGATTGGTGGCTCCTGGCTATCCTGGCGGCAATTTGCGCTCTAGGTGTCTTGGAGATCTATTCCGCCACTCACGGAAGCTCGCTCGCCGGCATGCATACTAAGCAGCTGCGCTGGCTCGCCGTGGGTGCAATCCTGATGTTCGTGCTGTCGCGAATTGACTATCACTTAATTATGGAGCAATCGCTGGTTCTCTATTTGATCTGCATTGCGGCCCTGATAGCCGTGCTTTTGCTCGGAAATACCCGGTTTGGCGCCAAGCGCTGGATCCCCGTGATGGGCCAAATGTTTCAGGTGTCGGAATTGGCGAAGTTGATTATAATCATTGTACTGGCTCGCTTCTTTACGGAAGTGCGCTCAGATAAGCTTGACCTGCGCGATTTAATCAAAGCAGGGCTGTTGATAGGTGTTCCGCTAGTTTTGATTTTGAAGCAGCCGGATTTGGGCACCGCGTTGGTGCTCGTGCCTTTGTTGTTTGTCGGGGCGTTTCTGGCTGGCTTGCAGTGGCAACATATGGCGGCGATTGTCCTAGTGGGGGCAATGCTCGTGGGCGCGGTTTTTTATCCGCCCGTCAGCAAGCACATCCTCAAACCCTATCAGCGCGAACGGATTACGTCTTTCCTGCATCCAGAAGAGGATGCCAAGGGTTCCGGCTATCAGTTGTTGCAGTCGAAAATAGCCGTGGGCTCCGGCGGCTTCTGGGGCAAAGGATTTGGCAACGGCACTCAGAATCAGCTCGGTTACATTCCGGTCCGGTACTCCGATTTCATCATGGCGGCCTGGGCGGAAGAGACGGGATTCAAAGGGGTGCTGGTTGCCTTAGGGCTGTATATGGCGCTGCTTCTGCGCCTCGTCCAGAATGCCCAGCGCGCGAAAGACCGCGCGGGAATGTTTCTGGTCATGGGTGTGGCGGCTGCGCTGGGGTTCCATATTTTGGTGAACGTGGCTATGGTTATTGGCGCCATGCCGGTTACCGGCATCCCGTTGCCGTTAATGAGCTACGGGGGCTCAGCCACGTTGTTCGTATTCATGGCGATTGGCCTTGTGATGAATGTGCGGCTCCGCCGCTTCGTCAACTAGGCCTTGAAGTAGATTCCGGTGCTCGGCAAAGCCGAACCCGGAGCAAGACAAGATTGAGTACTTAGGATTGCAAGAGTGAGGACAGCATCGTCCGCCGTTCCCCTGGCCCGGTTTCAGGGTTTGTACTTACACCGCTTCTTCTCTGAAGCGCAGCGAAGAGAAACCCTGAGCCACAAAGATCAGGAACAGACCAGCCTCGTTAGCTTGAGGAACAATCGATTCCCCATCAGCAGCGAACGCATCGCGGCCGCCCTTCGGGTGTCAGGGTTTGTACTTACAAACCCTGAAATTACAAGTGTGTGGCCTGCGTGTGCACCCGCAACTCGGGGCACGGACTTTCCTTCCCGGACCGCCAACGGAACTCGAACCAGGGCGATGCGTCCAGGTAGCCCTGCAGGGGCTGCCAAGGATAAGGAGTTTTCATGTCGAAAGAATTGGTCATCAACGCAACCTCCCATGAGCGGCGGGTTGCCATTTTGGAAGAAGGCCAGCTAGTCGAAATTTACATCGAGCGCGAAAAAGAGTTCGCCCTCGTCGGCAGCATCTATAAGGGAAAAGTCACACGCGTTTTGCCGGGCATGCAGTCCGCCTTCGTGGACATCGGCCTTGACGGCGACGCATTTCTCTACGTAAGCGATGTTTTCGAGAATCTCGAGGGCTACGACCATGGCCACGACGATCATGGCCATGGCCACGAACATGCCGCTGCGCCCGCCGAGGGCGGTGAGCCCTCGATTGATGTTCTCCCGGGAGAATCGCTCAGCCGCACGCAAGAGTCTGCTCCGGCTGCGATCTCACGCGAAAATGAACACGCCGACCCCGAAGATCAGGAAATTCGCACTCACGTTGAGGAAGTTCACGCAGGCGTAGAGAATGTCGCCGAAGAAGCGCAAGGCGATCAAGCGGAAATCCTCGACGACGAGCGGCAACCGGATTCGAATGAATCCGCGCCGAAGAATTTCGCGCCCCAGTACAATCCGACGCAATACAAGCCGTCGCCCAGTTACGGCAACCGCCCGAATCAAGGCAATGGCCGTTCTGATTTCAATCGCGGTGATCGCGGCGGAGATCGGGGCGGCGACCGAGGCCGCGGCGGACGATGGGGCCGCAGAGGTGGCCGCCGCCGTGGCGGACGTCCGGGAGGACCGGGCGGCAGAAATCTACCGCCTTCGAAATACGCTTCACCCCAAGGCGGCGAGCGCGACAACCGCGGTCACTATGACAATCGTGGCGATCGGGGCGGGTATGACAAGCGCGGTCCGCGCCGTGATTTCAATAACAACCGACAGGAAGGCGGACGCTACAATCAGGCTGGCGCTCCATCGGGCCCTTCGGGGCCCGCGGAAGACGACATTCTCCTGCCGGGCGAGTCCCTCGCAAAATTCCGCAATCGTCCGGCAGCTGCTGCACCAGCAGCTCCAGTCGAAGAAAGAATCGACGAACCGCAACCGGACTTTTCCGAACACGCTCAGCCGCGCGGCGCAGTTTTGCTGCCTGGTACCGCCTCCGCACCGCGCCGTTCGCGTGGTTCTCTTCCCAGCTGGCTCCTAGCGGGCGCTGGCGCGGAATCGGCCGAAGTCGCCGGTGAAAACGCCGAAGCCGCAGCACAAGAGGCGGAGGAAGCCGCCGAACTCGACGCTGAGGAAATCGAGGCGCTTGAGGAAGCCCAGGCCGTCGCCGAAGAGACTGAAAATGGCGTCGAGCTGAGCGACGAAGAGCGCACTACGCTCTCCAACAGCTTGATTGATGCAAAACAGGATGAAGTCCGCGAAGTCGTGCAGGCTGACGGTGTTTCCGGCGGCGCGATCTTCGAAGAAGAAGAAATCGTGGAAGAAGAAGAAGAAACGGAAGAGGAAGAACTCGCCGAAGGCGAGGAAGACGACGAGGACGAAGAAGAACACGAGCCGGCGGTCCGGGAAATCCTGAGCGCCCCCCAAGCCATCGCGGAAGCCGAGGCCGACGCGGCACACGAAAATGCGCTGCACATCGCGGCTCTTGGCGATCACGTCGAACTCGAACAGCACCAGCCTTCCCACGAGGAAGATTCCGAAGAGCACCACGAAGATCATGAACATCCGTTCGAAAACGAGCCGGCCCAGATCGCAGCCGCGGGCGCCGAAGAAGGCGAAGTTTTGCTGCCGGGCGAAACTCGCGCTCCGCATACCGGCCCTCGAGAAGAATTCCAGCAGCGTGACTCCGCGCGCATCGGTAGCGGCCCACGTTCACGTTTCCAGCGGCCGTTCCGCGGCGGCAGGGATCGTGGCCGCGGTGGGGATCGCGATGGACGCCCCGATCGCGGTCGTGGCGGACGCGGCAGATTTGATCGCCGCGGCGGCTCCGGCCACGGACATGGCCACCATCACGGCGGACAACGCGGCTATCGCCATAGCGGCCCGCCACGCCGTCCACAACTGATCTCCGAGATGTTGAAAGCGGGCCAGGAAGTCGTCGTGCAAATCGCCAAGGAGCCTCTCGGCAAGAAGGGCGCGCGCATCACCAGTCACGTCGCTCTGCCCGGCCGCTTCCTGGTTTACATGCCGACGATTGACCACATCGGCGTCTCGCGCAAAATTGCCAGCGCAGAAAACCGTTCGCGCCTCCGCCGCCTTGTCGGTGAAGCGCGCGGCGCGTTCCCCGGCGGCTTCATCGTTCGAACGGCCGCGGGCGGCGCCACGGACGACGAAATTCGCACGGACATCGAATTCCTCGGCCAGACCTGGAATGAAATCAAGCACAAGAATGATGAGCGCAAAGCTCCAGCAATCCTGCATCGCGACCTGAATCTCGTCGAACGCATCCTTCGCGATTACGTCAGCGACGATTTCACCGCCATCTGGATCGACAGCGAAGAGGAATATGGCAAGGTCGTGGAATTCGTCAGCCGCTTCCAGCCGAAGCTCGCGAATCGCGTCAAGCTCTATACGAAGGATCAGCCGATCTTCGAAGAGTTCGGTATCCAGCACGAACTGGACAAAGCGCTTCGCGCGAAAGTCTGGCTCAAGTCCGGGGGCTACATCGTCATCAACCACACCGAAGCTCTTGTCGCCATTGACGTCAACACGGGCAAATTCGTCGGCAAAGGTTCCACGCGGCTCGAGGACACGATCGTCAAGACCAACCTCGAAGCCGTCAAGGAAATCGTGCGGCAAATTCGCCTGCGCGACCTCGGCGGCATCATCGTCGTGGACTTCATTGACATGGAAGAGCGCCGCAATCGCGAAAAAGTTCTCACTGCGTTGCAGCAGGCGCTGGAGCAGGACAAAGCGCCTTCGAAAGCGCTTTCCTTCAACGAGTTCGGCCTCGTCTGCATCACGCGCAAGCGCACCAAACAGGCGCTCGAACGCGTCCTCTGCCAGCCTTGCCCGTCCTGCAGTGGCTCCGGCATGGTCAAATCCATTCCGACACTCTGCTACGAAATTCAATCCGAAGCGCGCAAGATGGCCGTCGCCGACCACGAGAATCCAAACCTGACCTTGCGCGTCCATCCGGAAATCGCGAAAGCGCTGAAGACGCGCGAGTCCATGCTGATTGACGAGCTTGAGCAAAATTCGCACAAGCACGTCATCATTCAGTCCGACGCCACTCTCCACTGGGAGCAGTACGACATCTACTAATCTTCGTTTCCATTGCCTTGAGAGAGAGAACGCCCAGGTTCACCCCTGGGCGTTTTTCTTTGTTGGGATTGGGTGTAACCAATTCAACGCGCGCGAGTCCGCGAAACTTTTGCGGCATGAATCAAAGCACGAAGCGCCTTGTTAACAGACTTCTCGTCCGGGAAATGGGCCGCAACATCTGGCGACAGAAGCACCAGGTTTGTGCCCTCTCGATAACGCGCGGTGTATTTCCCTCGAACGCCGCCCTTTAACTGGGAGAGATCGTACTCTCGCCGCAATTCGTCCTGGGCTCTCCGCTTTTCACTTTTCTTCTTCATAGTGTTTTCGCTCAAGCCGCGTCGCCTTTCGGGCGCTTATAATTCTGATACCTTCTTCGCGGTCTGTATGAGCCACGATTAGGACCCTGTTGGCGCCCGACATTCCAACTGTGATGAACCGACGTTCCGAGATGGAGTGATCCGGGTCCGAATACGTTAGCGCCAAAGGATCGCCAAAAACTGTAGCGGCTTCCTCGAATGAAACCCGATGCTTGCGGCGGTTTTCTCGGGCCTTGGCCGGGTCCCATCCAAAATTCACAGGTTGATGTTACGCCGTCCGTTTCGGCTCGGCAAGTTTGTCGCACCTCAAAACAACCAAGATGCTAAAACAAAATGTAACCATCTGTGGTCATCCCTAGTAAATATAAATAGAGGGGCAGCGCATGGACTTGCTCGAGCGGTTCGCGGCGGGAGACCTCGACGCATTCGAATCGCTTTTTCGTCAGCACCAGGGCGCTGTCTACCGCTGGATCGTGCGCATTGTGCGCGACCAGGCCACTGCGGAGGATTTGACTGTGGACACTTTTTTGCGCGCCTATCGAGCCCACGCCCGCTTCCGGCCCGACGGTAATTTCGAAGCTTGGCTCCGTCGCATCGGCACCAACGCCGCCTTGGACCATCTCCGCTCGTCGCAAAAACACGTGCCTCTGCCGGAAAATCATCCCGCCGATCCCGCGCCAGACACCGCCGAACAGAGCGAATCGCGCGCAGCAATTTGCTCCGCCCTGGCTTCTCTCCCGCCGCGTCTGCGCATTGTTGTTCAACTCGGCCTGATCGAAGAAGAACCCTATCGCGCAATCGGCGAGGCTCTGGCAATTTCGGAAAGCGCTGTCAAGTTGCGAATGTTTCGCGCCGTTCGAATTTTGCGCAAAAAACTTCAGCAATGGGATGTGAGGCCATGAGCGACCTGGAATTCAAAGAACTCGGCAAGAAACTGCGCGAGGCAATGCCGCCACTGCGCCAGCCGGAACTCCGCCGCGACCTCTGGCCCGCCTTGCTCCAAAAAATGAGCGAGCCGCGCATTCGCATTCCCTGGTTTGACTGGGCGCTGGCCGCACTCGCCGCCGCAATCCTTATTTTTTCACCCGGGGCAATCCCCGCGCTGCTCTATCACCTGTGAAGCAAGGAGGCTCGCGATGAACAAGCACACTTATTTGCGCGCATACATGGCGGGAATCATGATTCCCACCTTGTTCCTGCTCGTCATGATGACCGTCTTCTCCGTTGCGCGCTACGTCTACAACGTCCCAGTCCCCATCGAACGCGTCATCATGTTTCCAATGGCCGTCGTACCGAATTTGTGGGGAGTGTGGAATATTCTTTATGTTGCTTTCTTTTCGCGCCGCGTGCCGCTCGGACTGTACGGCGGAGTCCTACCGCTTCTACTCGCGCCCCTCGGCTACAGCATCGCTCGGCTTGTGGATTTTCCGATTCCGCACTTCATTGCTGGCGCGTTTCCCATCGTATTTCCCGTTGGCCTCATTGTTTATTACCTCGCCTGGAAACACATCGTGGGATTCCTCAACACCGAGCTCGGTGTTGGCTGAGCACACTCTCCATTCATGGGAAATCAGTAGTCGAGCAGCGCCGGTGAATTATCCACAGTTACTTTGTTTCGCGGATCGGGAACGTGAATCGTCGTCTCGATCACATTTGGATACCTGTTTTTCCCTTCCAGAAAAGAGCCCTCCGCGTTGATTTCGACGTGGACAATATAATCGCCTTCGGGCACGCCGGTGATGTCAATCCACTGGCCGCTGAGCTGCTTGAAATACCAATCCGCCCATCCGGTGGTGATGCCCTGCGAAGCGCACGTGTAGCCGCTGCTCTTGGTGTCATTGCTGTACTTCAGCAAATCTTCCAGACAAAAAGCCTGCTTGTGCCCCTGTGCCGCCACGCTACGGTCCAGGTTCAATAGCTGGTAATTCGAAAAGCCCAAAATGTGATAGTGATTGTGGCACGGCGAGAAAAAGAAGAGTCCTTGCTGGACATACGGGTTATTCGGATCCGTTGGACTTCCAACCACCAGATCTCCGTCGCCCGCGTTGATCAAAACCGTGTCAAAGCGCAACAACCGCCGGTATCCCGTGCCTCCCACGGAACCCTCGATCAGCTCGCAGCTCGAAGCATCGAAGCTGCGGTCGACAATCTCCATTTGCGAGACGAACCGCTTTGGATCCACCGTTAGGTCGGGCTGCCCGCCATTCTTGTAAACGGGAAAGAGCCGCGAAACATCGGTACGCTGGCTGGAAGCGAGCCCGGCGATTAACAGTATGAGAAGAAGCGACCTAACGACGATTACCTTTTTCATTTGAGCGACCTCCTCGCTGAAAGGAAATCTCGCAAACACGGCAGACGCAACGAATAACTTGCGGAAGCCTACTTCCTGAGGAATGGATTGTCAATCTGGTATGCGGTAAGAATGGGAAGAGCGTGACGCCTTTACCTTTCTCGTCTTCGAGCGCTCAACTGAAACGTTCGAAGCAACCTCAGCCGTCGAATACCGCTGCTCTTTCCTCGGATCCCCGTACGCGTGATACCCGTTCCGCTCCCAGAATCCTAGCCGGTCGTGGTCGAGCAGCATAAACCCACGCACCCGCTTCACGCTTTTCCAGGCATACAAGTGCGGCACAATCAGCCGCAGTGGTCCTCCATGCTCCGCCGTCAGCGGCCCGCCTGTCCTCTTGGTCAGTTTCCGAACTGCGCAAATCCATGTTCTTTCCCTGTTGCCCCCTCGGAAGACGCGGCAGAACATGGACTTCACAATGCTCCCTCCCAACCGGGAGCAAACACTCTTTACACCCCATGAGGGAGGTTTTATGTGGTCCAAGCAGCAAGCAGTAGCCGAGCCGCCCTCGGCTTCGCCTTCATCGCCCGTCGTCCCGTTTAATTCTCCGTCTTCCTCGAAAGTTGGCGGCGTCCCGTCTCGCAGCGTTGCGCGTCTCGGCTCAACGATTCAAATCAAGGGTCAGGTTAATGGCAACGAAGACCTGCAGATTGATGGCATCGTGGACGGACCAATCTTTCTGGAAGGCCACCAACTCACGGTCGGTTCCGACGCCAAGCTCACGTCCGAAATTCACGCCGGCGATGTAATCGCTTATGGAAAAGTCGTCGGCGATGTGTGCGCGCGTGGTCGCGTCGACATCAGGCGCGAGGGTTCCATCATCGGGAACATTTCATCCGCACGCATCAGCATCGAGGACGGCGCTCACTTCAAAGGGCGCATCGAAATTGATCCGGCCAAACAAAACCGGCCAGCGGCCGACTAGCAAGACACATCCGCTTCGCGGGCTCGCTTTGACGCCCATTTACAGGGGCGCAGTACCTCTGCGCCCACTCCAAAACCCATTGTGTTGTTCAGTTTGGCGAGCCGCATTTAGGGAAAAAACGCGGCTCAGTGAGTATCGGTTCTTTCAGCCAAAAAAGTGATTTCGTGGATGCCCGCTTCGCGGACCTTATCTACCACTGCCTTTGTGTCGCCGTATTTCGAACGCGCGTCTACAGCTAGATAGACCTTGCGTTCGGCTCCATCTCGGACTGCTTGACGAATGGCCCTCGGGAGCTCCTCTATAAGAACCCTCATATCGCGAAAGTAGACGCTACCATCTCTAGTCACGGAAATGCATATTGCGTCCTCACGAACTGCTGCGGCCTGCGTGGTTCCGTGCCTGACGAGCGGCCAATCGACCGGTGCGAACCTTGGATGGTGCGGTTGCACCTGACCTATAAATAGAAAAAGCATCGCGACCATTACAGCAGCAAAGGGCCACATATTGAGGCTCGCTCCAACTCGGCTCCTCCGCTTCGCAATCCGTGCTTTTGCAATTTTGCTTGGCAGCCACATGACGCACACCGCCCTGGCGATTAGTGTCCTCTACAATTAGACACCGCCTTCAGGTATGGGTTCCTTGGACTATGCCTCTGTGGTTCTCTTCTAGAAACTTGTTAGCTCCCCGAATATCTCTGCTCTTTCCATGGATCGCCGTACGCGTGATATCCGTTCCGCTCCCAGAATCCCAGCCGGTCGTGGTCGAGCAACATGAACCCCCGCACCCATTTCACGCTCTTCCACGCATAAAGGTGCGGCACAATCAATCGCAACGGTCCGCCATGATCGGCGGTCAACGGTTCGCCATCGTGCTCGAATGCGAACAACACGTTCGGCCGCATTAAATCTTCCAGCGGCACGTTCGCCGTGTACCCTTCCTCCGCTAGTACCAGGGCGAATTTCGCATCCCGCTGTGGCTGCACCAGCTTCAGCACATCCGAAAACAGCACGCCCTTCCAGCGATTGTCCAGCCGGCTCCACCGCGTCACGCAGTGAAAATCCGAAGTCACTCCCGTCTGCGGCAGCGTGCGAAATTCCTTCCACGATAATTTCACCGGAGCTTCCACTTCGCCCGAAACCTTGAAATCCCATTTTTCCGGATCGAATTCCGGCACGCGCCCGTAATGCAAAACAGGCCACTTCAGCGTCACCGACTGCCCTGGCGGCAGCCGCCCTTCCTTCTTCGCTTGCTTCTCCAACTCTCTTCTCGCAACCGATTCTTCCGCCGTCGTCACACCTGGTCTCCCCCTGAGTTTTGATCCTCCCACACCCCAAGAGTTTCCACACTTTTTCTGTTCGTGGCCAAGGCCAGCCACACCAAATTTGTCCTTAGGCTCAATTGTTTCGAATCGTTTTTCGTTCTAACGTTACGCATGAACTTCGCGCCATTTCAGCTTCGCTCGCCCATGCACTGTAGCCCCGCGACCGTGGAGGTTCCGTATGCGTTTCACCTAACTTCTTGCTCCTCAATATCTTCCACACACTTTGCACAAACCAACCTCGCAGAAAACGCCGTATCTCCTGCATTTTCAGTTTGTTGCGTACACTTGCCAAAACAATGGGGGTGGCTCTCATCCGTCTTGTCAAAACCTCCCGCTCTTTGCTCACTCTTTTGCATTCTTTGGAAAGAGTGGGAGCTTATCTCGCTTTCTTGCAATCGTTTGCGCACTCTTTGCCAAAAAATACCGGGGTGTACCCCAAAGCGGGCGTTTCAATTTGGCCACAGGCCTCTATGCTATTCTTCATTTTCCTTATCTCGAAAGGGAGCCAGCATGACCGCACGCGTCCTCGACGGACTGAAAATTCGCGACCAAATCTTCCTTGAACTCAAGGAGGAAATCGTCCGCCTCACCGCTCAGGGCATCCGACCCGGCCTCGCCGCCGTCCTCGTCGGAGAGAATCCCGCTTCGCAGCTCTACGTCAAAACCAAAATCGCCGCCTGCGAACAGCTCGGCCTCGCCAGTTGGCTGCACACTCCGCCCGCTTCCGCCACCACGGAGCAAATGCTCGCTCTCGTGGATCAACTCAATCGCGACGACAACGTTGACGGCATTCTCATCCAGCTTCCTCTTCCCAAACAGGTAGACACAAAAAAGGTTCTCGAAGCCGTAGATCCCGCAAAAGATGTGGACGGTTTTCATCCTGTCAGTCTCGGAAAACTTGTCAGCGGCCGCGAAGGACTTGTCGCTTGCACGCCCGCAGGCTGCATGGAAATTCTCCGCCGCAACAATATTCCTATCGAAGGAGCAAACGCCGTCGTCCTCGGCCGCAGCGACATCGTCGGCAAGCCGATGGCTCTCCTTCTTATGCATGCCAACGCAACCGTGACCATCTGCCACTCCAAAACGCGAGATCTACCAAACGTCGTGCGCCGCGCGGATATCGTCGTCGCCGCCATGGGCAAAGCCGGTTATGTCAAAGCCGACTGGCTAAAGTCAGGCTCGGCTGTCATTGACGTTGGCACGAACAAAATTACCGACGAGCTCGAAGCGGAAGAACTTCTGAAAAATTTTCCGCAGCGACTCGCGAAATTCCGCGAAAAAGGTTCCGCCCTCGTCGGCGACGTTCATCCCGACGCGGTCAACACAGCCGGCGCGCTCACGCCCGTTCCCGGCGGCGTCGGCCCCATGACCATCACCATGCTCATGAGCAATACCGTCAAAGCCGCTCGCCTCCGCCGTCGAAGCGTTGCCGTAGTGGCGAATCATTAGATTCACGGGTCTAATGAAATTATGAAAAGACTCGGCCTCACCGGGGGAATCGCCAGCGGCAAAAGTTGGGTCGCATCGCAACTGCGCGAACTCGGTTTTCACGTCCTTGACGCGGATTCGCTCGGCCATCAACTCATCGAACGCGGTCAATCGGCGTACCAACCCGTCGTCGACGAATTTGGAGAAAATATTCTTCGCGCCGATCGTTCCGTTGATCGCAAGAAACTCGGCGGCATCGTTTTCGCCGATCGCGTCAAACTCGCAAAACTCAATTCCATTTTGCACCCGCGCATCGAAGCCGCCATGGATGTGCAATTTTCTGCATGGGAAAAGGAAAATTCGCACGATGCCGTTTTCGTCGAGGCCGCGCTTCTTGTTGAGGCCGGAATGCATAAGCGTCTTGACGGCCTCGTTGTCGTCTACTGCCGCCCCGAAGAACAAATCGAACGGCTCCGGGCGCGCGGTCTAAACGAAAAAGAGGCGCGCCATCGAATCGCTCTGCAACTCCCCAACGAAGAAAAACTCAAGCACGCTACCTACCGGATTGACACTTCGGGAACGATGCAGCACACGCGGGAACAAGTCGTCGCCCTCGCGGAGAAACTCCGGGGGCAATCCGCATGACGCGCGTTCCTGCTCACTTTTTCCTATAATGGAAGTCTCAATCGAAGAACCCGGAATGTCCCGGGAGGACAAAGAAGGACAACGACCATGAGTCCCGCCAAGAAAAATGCAAACCAGTCCTCGCGCATCGTTGTGATTGTTCTCTTGCTGCTCGCCGGCGCGTATTGGGCTGGCGCCCGCTGGGGACCTCGCGATCCGCAAGATGTCGGCGCCGTTCCCCTCGGCTCTAATTCAAAATCGACAAACGCTTCTTTCGTTCAGCGCGATGCCGCTCTCACGGATGAAGAAGCCATCAACGTGCGCGTCTATCGCCAAGCCTCGCCCGCGGTCGCAAACATTCTCACCAAAGCCACCGAATACGATTTCTTCATGGACCCGGTTCCCGTCGAAGGCGCAGGCTCCGGATTCGTCATCGATGCCAAAGGCTATATCCTCACCAACAATCACGTAGTGGAAGGCGCACAGTCCATTGAGGTCGTCCTCGGCGATCAATCGCGTTACCCTGCGAAAGTTGTCGGCGCCGATCCGCGCAACGACGTTGCGTTGATCAAAATCGAGCCAAAAAATAAGCCGCTCGTCGCCCTTCCTCTCGGAGATTCTTCAACAATTCAAGTCGGCCAAAAAGTTCTCGCCATCGGCAATCCGTTCGGCTTTCAAAGCACGCTCACAACGGGAGTCATCAGCGCGCTTGGCCGCACCGTGCAAACCAGCCAGACAACTTTCATTGACGAAGCGATCCAAACTGATGCCGCTATCAATCGCGGCAATTCCGGCGGCCCGCTCATCAATTCGCACGGTGAAGTCATCGGCATCAACTCCGCAATCTACACCCCCACTGGAACCACCGCGGGCATCGGTTTCGCCATTCCCGTCAACACCGCCAAACGCATCGCGCACGATTTGATTACCGACGGCCGCGTCCATCAAGCTTTTCTCGGAGTCGAAACACTTTCTGTCGGCGGCGGCCTCGGCGAAGCGCTAGATCTTCCCGTGCAGGAAGGTTTACTGGTGCAGACCGTTTCTCGTGGCGGCCCGGCGGCTCAAGCGGGTCTCCACGGCGGGGATCGCATCGCGCAAGCCGGCATGCGCCGCTTTTACGTTGGCGGAGACGTGATTGTCGCTATTGACGGCCAGAAAGTGGCAACGCAACTCGACGTCAATCTTGTACTCAACAAGAAACGTCCCGGCGACTCAGTAACAGTGACCGTTTATCGAGGCGGCAAAAAGATGGACATCCCGGTCAAACTCGGCGAGCGCCCGCGCTAAGAGAATTTTTTAGTTTCCGAATTCGGCGCGATACAGATCGCGCTTTTCTTCGCTCAGTGAAAACCATCCTTCTGCAATATCGCGCACGCGTTCGAGTTCGCGCTGCATCTCCGCGTGCTTGGCCTCCATCAATTCGACGCCGGCATCTTTCGGCACATAAATTGGCGGAGCAAAAAAAATCACGGCACGTGCGAAGGGCATCGGCAGTAGGAAATGGTCCCAGGTTTTCTCAAACGTTTTTCCGCGATCTACACTGACGTGAAACACCATAATCGGCGCGCCGGTTTTTCTCGCGAGCATCACTGGCCCGGGCTTGGCGATATAACGCGGGCCACGCGGTCCATCAATCGTGAACGCGCAATCTTTTCCTTCTTCAATTCTTCGGGCCATCACGGCGAGTCCGCGCAAACCTCCGCGCGAGGAACTTCCCTGCGCCGTTCCAAATCCCAACCATTCAATTACTTTGCGCGTCCACTGCCCGTCGAACGCGGTTGTGTTCATCACCACGACGCCGTGATTGCGATACCACCACACAATAGGAATAATCACGCGATGCCAAAACGCCCAGATGCATTGTTTTTTCGCGCCATATACTTTTTCCGCGTGATGCCAGCCGAAAACCTCGTAACGGAGCGTCGGTCCCAGCGTCCGAATGATGCTGAAAACCGCAGCCGCAATGAACGGAATCTGAATCCGCCGCGACCACTTCAGCGGCGGCAGGCGCGTGTCGTAATGGGTGCTTACGCTTTCCTGTTGCTCGTTCGAATCAGTGGCTGCGTCCGGTGTACTCATCGTGGTTTACTATACGGAGCCGCAAGACGCTTCGCTTGCGGCGGTTTATAGTATAGCGGGCGCGTAAGCAATCAGGAGCGGTCGCATTTTCAGGAATTATCGAGAGTTCAAAGCAAAAAAATGGCACGAGTAGATCTTAGACGCCGAATGTCTTCGTGGTTTCTTGCTACAGGGTTGCTTTGCCCATGCTCCCTTAGTTTGCACACCGCCTTTGCGGATGAGCCCGCCAAGGAACTCGTCGGTATCATCGAAGGCGACTCAATTTCTGTGCAAGGCCCGATGACGGTTCGCGTGATTGACGGCCAGGCCAAAACGATTCTCCGCAGCGGGGGCGACGTGCGCGTCAAGTCCGGCCGCGCTACGATCGATCTCGTCGAAGGGGGAAAAATCGCCGTCTGCGGTCCGGCCCATCTTTCCGTTTTGAAATCTGCTGGAGCCCTTACCGTTGCTCTCGATTCCGGCGTCATCCACACTTACGTGGACCAGGAGCTTGCACTTACCGTCTACACTGCGCTGTTGCAGGCCAAGCCGATCTCCATCGGCGGCGCAGCGCAAGACACGATTGTAGGTTTGGATGCACAAGGCTCGCTTTCCATTCGCGCAATTGCGGGCGCCGTCCGAATCGAACACCAGCTTACGGGTCAGAGCGTTGTGCTCCCCCAGAACAGCGATCTTCTGCTGATCAACGGCCAGCTCAACGATTTGCATCCAGGCGCCGGGCGCGTCTCATGCGAGCTCGGCGAACTTAAAATACAGCAGCCGCCTCCGCAGGTCAGCGTCCCGGCCACTGCGGAGGAAGTGAAGCAACGCCACTTCGGAGACGCAAAGCCGAATGTTCCGGCGGCTAATCCCGGCACAACAACGGAAGAAGGCCCCACTTACCAGGTCTTCCTTCCGCCGATGCGCTACGACGCCAATCTCAAGGTGCAGCCGGCTCCCGATCCGAGTCTGATTGTTCTGGTGCGCCGTGTTCGCGTTCGCCCGACGCTCATTTTCCGGGGCCGCGTCGAAGGCGAACCACTCGTCGCAGAAAACCGTCCCGCGCCCGCGCTGTCTGCAGCTGCCCCCAAGCAAGATCAAACGCAATCTTCGCAAACCAAACCGCCCGCAAATAATCCTACTGTCGTCAACCGCGTCCGCACCTTCATTAAGCGCCTCTGGAATTCCAATTCCTGATTCTGAGATTCTGTCCCGCTCGATTTTCGGCTAGTTCATACTTTTCTTTCTCCATAACATCCCGCTCGTGCTAGGTTTTATGCACAAAAAAGGGCGGCCTAGCCCCCAGGTGGTCCTGTACGTAGAGCAAGAAAACTGAACCGCTGCAAGGGAGCAAGTAGCCGTGTACTGGGCAAACACCTGCCCAACGCAATGTCAGGTCATTTATGCCTATGATGCGACAAACTTAGGCACGAAGCTCTGGGACAGCACGCAAGCGGCGAGCAACCGCGATCAATCGGGTGGAGCAGTGAAATTCACCGTGCCCACGGTAGCAAACGGCAAAGTCTACGCCGGCGGACAAAACAGTTTCACGGTTTATGGTCTACTGCCGAATTGACGGTCTCTTTAAGGAAATCTTCGCTTGGAGCTGCCCAAAAACTACATGCCTTCATAATTCGGGCCGCCGCCACCTTCAGGCACAACCCACGTAATGATTTGATAGGGATCGGCGATGTCGCAAGTCTTACAGTGCACGCAATTCGCGGCGCTGATTTTTAGTTTTTGACCGGGGCCGTCTTTCACCATTTCATAGACGGCGGCCGGGCAAAAATACTGGCAAGGATTGCCGTACTCTTCCACGCACTTTGTCGCGCAGATATTTAGATCCGCAACATGCAGATGGCACGGCTGATCTTCTTCGTGACGCGTTCCGGAGTGATAGACGTCCGTCAGGCGATCGAAGGTGAGTTTTCCATCGCCAGCAAAGCGCGGCTCCGCGGGTGCGCCGTTGATTTTCTTATAAGCTTCATGCCCGGCATGTGCGGGCATGGGATCAATGAGGCCGCGTCCGCCACTGATCTGCTGGAACGCTGTGTTGATAAAACCCCGGAATTGTCCATGCGAAAATCCCTGATGGAAATTGCGGACTTTCCACAATTCCTTCCTGATATAACTCTGCTCGACTTTTTTCTGAAATGAGCTGAGAGTTCTGGCTGACGTGTCGCCCGTCTTCAGTGCTTCGAACGTCGTTTCCGCCGCGAGCATGCCGCTCTTTATCGCCAGATGAATGCCTTTGAGTTTCTGCGAATCCAGAAAGCTTCCCGAATCGCCGATAATCAGCCCACCGTCGAAATAGTTTCGTGGCATGGAATACCAGCCGCCGTACGGCAGCGATTTCGCGCCGTAACGCACGAGTTTTCCGCCCTCCAAAAGCTTCGCCACGAACGGATTTTTCTTCCACTTCTGAAATGTCGCGTGCGGATCAAAACGCGGGTCCGCGTATTCGAGTGCTATGACAAGGCCGATGGAAACGCGATTGTTTGAAAGCCCGTAAATCCATCCGCCGCCATACATGCTCGATGGCACAGGCCAACCAAGCGTGTGCGCCACGTAGCCCGGCTGAATTTGTCCGGGCTGGACGTCCCACAATTCCTTGACGCCGATTCCGTAGCTTTGTGGATTGATGTTATCGAGCTTCTTTCTTGTGACAAGTTCTTTGGTAAGTGAGCCGCGCGTTCCTTCTGCCAGCACGGTGACTTTTGCGCGGAGTTCATAGCCCGGCTGGTAGTTGTCCTTCGGCTTGCCATTCTTGTCGACGCCTTTGTCTTCCGTGATGACGCCGCCGATTCCTTCGCGTTCGTAGATGAGCTGGGCGCCGCCGAATTCCTTGAAGACATTCACGCCCGCAGCTTCCACTTTTTCGCTGAGCCACTTCGTCATTTTGCTTAGCGAAACGACGTAATTGCCTTTGTTTTGAAACGGCGGCGGCGTGATGGGAAGACGAAACGAAGATTTCTCGGTGAAGAATAGTGCTGCTGAATCCGTCACTGGTGTATCGAGCGGAGCGGATTTTTCGAAGTCCGGCACGAGTTCGGCCAGCGCTCTCGGATTCATGATCGCGCCGGAAAGTTGATGCGCCCCTATTTCGCGCCCTTTTTCGAGGACGTAAATATTTTCCGCAGACAGTTCCGGCTTCGCGCCACTTGCGTTATGCGCTTTGATCAAATTCGCCAAATGTAGCGCGCACGCCAACCCAGCCGGCCCCGCGCCAACGACGAGAACGTCCGCTTCCAGTTGTTCGCGCTGAATGGTCATGCTCTGCGCATTTTATCAGATAGAGTGGGCAAGACTTCCGCCGCTGTGCGCTACTTTGCTTTCTGCAGTTCTTCCGTCAGCGCGGGCATGATTTCGAAAATGTCGCCGACGACGCCGTAATCGGCGATTTCGAAGATGGGCGCGTTTTGGTCCTTATTGATGGCTACGATGGTGCGTGCGCCCTTCATTCCTACAACGTGTTGAATTGCGCCGCTGATTCCGAGCGCGAGGTAAAGTTTTGGCGCGACTGTTTGGCCGGAGCTGCCGATTTGCCGTTCCATCGGGAGCCAGCCTTCGTCGCAAATCGGGCGCGAGGCTGCGATTTCTGCCCCCATGGCCTTTGCGACAGCTTCCGCCTGAGAAATATTTTCGGGTGCTTTGATGCCGCGGCCAATGGCGACGATAAGCGGCGCTTGCGTGAGATCGACGGCGGACTTTGCTTCCTTGAAAAGTTCGAGTGGTTTCGTTCGAATCTGCTCCCCTTTCAAGTCGACTGCAATCGCGTTCACCGGCGCTTTGCCCGACGCATGCGCCTGCACCAAATCGGCGCGAAACGCGCCAGCTTGAAACGACGCAAACCACGGGTTTGCGCCGAGGAACGAAACATCGGCGACAGTTTTTCCCTGAAACATCTGGCGAACAAAAATGAGTTTGCCGCCTTCGCTGCGATAGCCGACACAATCCCCGATCATTCCCTTACCGAGAGATGCGGCGAGCTTCGGCGCGAAATCACGCACCTGATAGGTGTGCGGAAACAAAACCAAGTCGGGCTTTGCCGATTCGATGACTTGTTTGAGCGCAACGCAATATCCGTCGGGCGTGTAGTCGGCGAGGAGCTCGTGATTGACGGAGAGAACTTCGGCGACGGCTTTGCCGGCGAGTTCGTCTGCAAAGGCGCCAATCCCTTTCCCGAGAATGGCGGCGCTGATAATGCCGCTCGTCGCGCCTGCGATTTGTTGCGCCGCAGCCAGCGTTTCAAAACTCGCGTTGTTCCACTTGCCCTGCCGGTGTTCGGTAACGACGAGGATTTTCATGACTAGAGCACCCTCGCTTCGAATTTGAGCTTCTCTACGAGCTTTGCCGCCATCTCTTTCGGGGTTCCCGTCAAAAATTCGGTTTTCTTCGTCTTTGTGGGCACGTAAATCTTTTCCACGCGTTGCGTCGGCTCGCTCAAAACGCCGAGGGACTCGCGCGTCACGGCCGCAATCTCTTTTTTCTTCGCCGCCATGATTCCCTTTAGCGTCGCGTAGCGCACTTTGTTAATTCCAGACTGAATCGAAAGCACCGCGGGCAGCGGGCACTCTACCCACTGAAACCAGCCGGCTTCGAGCTCGCGCTTCACTTTCATTTTTCCGTCCGTCACTTCTATAGCCATGATGATCGTCGCGTGCGGGCGGTCGAGTTCCGCCGCCATCAGTACGCCCGTCTGGCCGAATCCCTGGTCGTCGCTCTGCAGTCCAGTCAGAATCAGATCTGCGTTTTCACTTTTGACCGCAGCCGCGAGCGATTTCGACGCTGCCAACGGATCGAGTTCAAAAAACTTGTTGTCGGCAATGTGAATGCCGCGGTCCGCGCCCTTTGCCAGGGCTTCTTTGATCGTTTGCTTCACGCGCTCCGGCCCCATGGAAAGCGCAATCACTTCCCCGCCGTGCTTTTCCTTCAGCCGCAGAGCCTCTTCGAGCGCAAAACTGTCCGGCTCATTCATTTCAAATCCGATGTCGGATTCCTTGATCCAGTTTCCCGCAATCGCCAGCGGCG
>JACXTT010004452.1_pt1 | contig 20828 bp, 18 predicted proteins | sample 9270951 | NCBI WGS metagenome assembly JACXTT01 (sample SAMN15532306, study PRJNA645909) | rock metagenome | isolation source: weathered quartz diorite | place: Puerto Rico | collected 2017-06-21
TCGGGGGGCGCCTGTGGGGCGGGGGGCAGAGCTTGGTGTTCCTGAATCGCCGGGGCTTCGCGCCGGCACTGGTGTGTGGCGCCTGCGGCTGGGTTGCGCAGTGCGGGCGTTGCGCTGCGCGTCTGGTATGGCATCTACGCAAAGAACGGTTGCAATGTCATTACTGCGGACATGAAGAACACCTGCCAAAGGTATGCCCCGACTGCGGCAATCAGGATCTGAAGGGCCTGGGCCAGGGTACCCAGCGTCTCGAAGAAGCGCTTACCGGAATTTTCCCCGGCGCACGCATCCTGCGTATCGACCGCGACAGCACCCGCCGCAAGCGGTCCTGGCAGGCGATGCGCGAGGATATTCACGGAGACCGCGTCGACATTCTGGTCGGGACGCAGATGCTCGCCAAGGGGCACGATTTTCCGAAACTGACGCTGGTTGCCGTCGTCAATCCGGACAGCGCGTTGTTCTCCGCCGATTTCCGTGCAGCCGAGAAGCTGTTCCAGCAGTTGATGCAGGTTACCGGACGGACCGGCCGCGCCGACCGGTCGGGCGAAGCGCTGGTGCAAACGCAGTTCCCCGCACATCCGTTGTATCAGGCGCTTGTGCTCCAGGATTACCGGACCTTCGCAGACGAATTGCTTGCGGAACGAAAGCACAACGGCTTTCCGCCGTTCGTGTATCAGGCGCTGTTGCGCGCCGAGGCACTCAGCGAACGCGCGTTGATGGATTTTCTGACGCAGGCAGTTCACCGTGCTGCGGGTCAAGATGAGGACGTGACGCTTTATGACCCGGTGCCTGCGGCGATCGCACGGGTTGCAGGGCACTATCGCGCCCACCTACTCGTGCAATCCGGCTCACGTGGCGCGCTGCAGCGCTTCCTGTCGAACTGGGTCCCGGCGCTCGCGCAGAAGAAGGCGGGCCGGGTGCGCTGGTCGCTCGACGTCGACCCGCTCGAGTTGTGAGAAGTCCGGCGTGTGCGAGCCGGTATAATTCCACTTTTCTCGACTCTCCACGCAATGAGCTACGGCCCCGCGCTGGACCTGCGCTCCCATTTCACCGGGCTGTTGCGATCCGCCCTTGTCGAGATTGCGCCCGACGCAGCTGATCTGCCGGTGATTCTGGAGCGCCCGAAGTCCGCGCAGCACGGCGACTACGCCTGCAGCGCGGCGATGCAACTCGCCAAGGCGATGAAGCGCAACCCGCGCGACATCGCGCAGGCGCTGCTGAAGGCGCTGCCGCAATCGCCATACCTGCAGAAGGCGGAAATCGCCGGTGCCGGCTTCGTCAATCTCTATCTCAAGCCTGCCGCCAAGCAACAGATCGTGCGTGTGGTTCTGGAACAGCGCCAGGCCTACGGACGCGTCGAGGTCGGCGGCGGCAGAAAAATGCAGGTGGAATTCGTTTCCGCGAACCCGACGGGCCCGCTGCACGTGGGCCACGGCCGAGGCGCCGCATATGGCGCCAGCCTCGCCAGTCTCTTGGAAGCGGCTGGTTTCGCCGTCACGCGAGAGTACTACGTCAACGACGCTGGCCGGCAGATGGACATCCTCGCGTTATCGACCTGGTTGCGCTACGTGGAGATTGCTGGCACGCAGTTGACGTTTCCGGCAAATGCCTACCAGGGCGACTACGTGCGCGGCATGGCGCGGCAGATCTTCGAGGCGCATGGCAAACGCTACCTCCACCCGGTCGATTCGATAATGCGCGATTCTTCGTCGGCGGGGAGCGACCCGGAAGCGCGCCTCGACAGCCTGATCGCCAATGCCAAGAGGGTGCTCGGCCCGGACTACGATTATGTGCACGATTTCGTGCTCACCGAGCAACTCGGCGATTGCCGCAACGATCTCCAGGAATTCGGAGTGACCTTCGACTCCTGGTTCTCGGAAAAGTCGTTGTTCGACTCGGGCCTGGTGGTGCGCGCAGTCGAGCAACTTGAGGCAAGCGGGCACGTCTACCGGAAGGACGGGGCAAAATGGTTTCGTTCCACCGTTTTCGGCGACGAAAAGGACCGCGTGGTCCAGCGCGACAACGGTCAGTACACCTACTTTGCGTCCGACATAGCCTATCACCTCAACAAGTTTCAGCGCGGCTTCCATCTGCTGGTCAACGTCTGGGGCGCCGACCATCACGGTTACATTGCACGCGTGATGGGCGCGCTGCGGGCGTTGAAGCTCGACCCCGCGCAACTCACCATAGCGCTGGTGCAATTCGCGGTGCTCTACCGTGCCGGCAAGAAAATCCCGATGTCCACGCGCACCGGCGAATTCGTGACCTTGCGCGAGTTGCGTAGAGAGGTCGGCAACGACGCAGCGAGATTTTTCTACGTGCTGCGCAAGAGTGATCAGCACCTCGATTTCGACCTCGATCTGGCCAAATCGCAGAGCAACGACAATCCGGTGTACTACATCCAATATGCCCACGCGCGCGTGTGCTCGGTACTCGAGCAATGGAGAGGCGACGCTTCCACGCTGGTCAACGCCGATCCGGGGCCGCTCGTTGATGAACAGGAACTTGAGATCCTGCGGAAGCTGTTGGATTACCCAGAGACGATCGAGAGCGCGGCGCGAGATCTCGCGCCGCACCAGTTGGCTTTTTACCTGAAAGAACTGGCCGCTGCGTTCCACAGCTACTACAACTCGACCCGCGTGCTGGTTGATGACGAGACCATCAGGCTGGCGCGTCTCGCGCTGGCCGACGCAGTGAGGCAGGTACTGGCCAACGGTCTTGCAATCCTCGGGGTGAGCGCCCCTGAGAAGATGTGAGCTCGCATCCGAATCTCTGAGGTAAACTTCGATTTCATGAGCCGCGACTACAAGAACAGCGGGTCTGCTGCGCCCAACGGACGCGGCAACCCGATGGGGGTCGGGATCCTGATCGGGCTGTTGCTCGGTCTGTGCATTGCGCTCGGCGTGGCGCTGTACATCAACAAGGGCGCCAATCCGTTCGTGCAGAAAGCGAAGCCAGTCGAGGCCGCTGGACGGGAAACGCCGGCCAGTGATGTCCCCAAGTTGCCGCCCCCCGCCGACAAGCCAGCCAGGACCGCGGAGGCCAAACCGCGCTTTGATTTTTACAAGATCCTGCCGGGCACCGAGGAAGCGATAACCGACAAGGAATTCAAGCGCGCACCGCCGGCCTCGAGCAAGGAGGTCTATTTTCTCCAGGTAGCGGCGTTCCAGAACCCGGCGGATGCGGACAATCTCAAAGCGCGGCTTGCCCTCGCCGGGATCGAGGCGCAGATCCAGACCGCCACGCTGCCCGACGGCAAGGTATGGCACCGGGTCCGGGTGGGTCCGTTCTCGAACAAGGATGAACTGGGCAAGTCCCGCGCCGCCCTGAAAGAAAACAATCTGGAAGCGAACCTGATCAAGGTTCGCGAACCGACACAGTAATCTCCATACCGCTATGGGAATATCCATGAACCGTTTTTACACAGCGCTGATCGCCGCGTCCGCTTTTCTCGGCCTGGCATTCGCTCCGGCCGGGCTCGCCAGGCCGACTCCCGACGTCGAGTACAAAGCGATCACTCCTCCGCAGCCCGTCGCAGGCAAGGGAGTCGAGGTGCTGGAGTTTTTCAACTATGCCTGCTCGCACTGTTACGACTTCGAGCCTCTGCTGAAATTGTGGCTGAAGACCAAGCCCAAGGAGGTGGAGTTCCGCTACGTGCCCGCGGTGTTCAATGAACGCATGTTGCCGCTAGCGAAGACTTATTACGCCCTTGAAGAGTTGGGGCTGCTCGACAGGATGCACGAAAGGGTCTACGAGGCAATTCACGAGAAGCACGTCAATCTTGCCGACCGGAACATGATGATCAAGTGGGTCGCCGAGCAGGGCCTCGATGCCAAGAAGTTCGAGGCTACTTACGACTCCTTCAGCGTAGACAGCAAGGCGCAACGCGCCGGGCAACTCACCCGCGGTTACCGCATTACCGCTACACCCTACGTCGCGGTCGCAGGCAAATATCTGACCGCCCCTTCGCTGACGCTGCGTGCGGACGGCAACATTGATCCCAACCGCTTTTTCCAGGTGCTCAACGACCTGGTAATTATGGGGCGTGGCGGCGCCAAATAGGCCCGCGGCAGGCATTCCCGTGGGGCGCTTTACTGCCGCGCTGAGTCTCGCATTGATCTTTGGGGCGCCCGGCGCGACTGCTGCGGCAGAACCGATGGAGGACGTGGATTACGTCCTGATCCCGCTTCAGCCGGCTGCAGGAGGCGGGCGCATCGAAGTCGTCGAATTCTTCTATTACGGTTGTGATTCCTGCTATCGCTTCGAGCCTATGCTTTCTGGCTGGCTCAAGAAGCTGGCGCCCGACGTTTCTTTCAGGCGGGTGCCGGCACTGCGGCGCATGGAATGGGTGCCCCTGACCAGACTGTATTTCGCGCTCGAAGAAGCGGGCGCAGTCGATCGACTGCATGATGAGGTCTACAAGGCGATTCACGAGAAGGACATCAGCCTCGGTGATTCGAGCGAATTGCCTAAGTGGGCGGAAACGAACGGGCTGGAGCGCCCCAGCTTCGAGAAAATCCTGGACTCCGAAAGCGTGAGCGCGAAGGTGCAGAAGGCACGCGACACCACCGTCGCATACGGAGTCCGCGCCACACCGTCCATGGTGGTGGACGGCAAGTATTTGACAAGCGGTGGCATGCTCGGCAGCCTCGACGCGCTGTTGCCAGTGGTGGACGGCCTGATCGACAAAGCCCGCAAGGAACGCGCGGCGAAATGACCGAAGGGCCGCTCAGTGTCGTCATCACCGGCGCTTCGAGCGGAATCGGCAAGGCGCTGGCACACGAGTACGCCAGACGCGGCGCTACCCTGGCATTGATCGCGCGCCGGGGCGATCTCCTCACACGGCTCGCGGGTTCGCTTCCGGTACGCTCCTACACTTATGCCGCAGACGTTCGCGATGCGCGGGCGTTGACAGTCATGGCAGAGGACTTCATCGGGCGAGTTGGCTGCCCGGATGTGGTCATCGCCAACGCTGGCATCAGTGCCGGCACGCTGACCGGCAATCCACAGGACAACCAGGTATTCGAAGAGATCCTGGCAATCAATGTAACCGGAATGATGCTCACCTTTCAGCCTTTCATCGAACCGATGAAGGCGCGCCAGCGCGGCACGCTGGCGGGGATCGCAAGTATTGCCGGATTCCGCGGCTTGCCCGGAGCGGCAGCGTATTCGGCATCGAAGGCTGCGGCTATCTCTTATCTCGAGAGCTTGCGCGTCGAGCTGACGGCAAGCGGCATTTCGGTGGTGACCATCTGTCCGGGTTACATCGCGACACCGATGACGGCCAGCAATCCATACCGGATGCACTTCCTGATGGATGCGGATGTGGCGGCACGGAAAATCGCCGGTGCCGTCGCAGGGCGGAGACGGTTCTACGTGCTGCCGTGGCAGATGGCGGTGGTCGGATGGCTCATGAGGAGATTACCACGCCCGCTCTACGATTTTCTGTTCAGTCGCGCGCCGCACAAGCCGCGCCGCAGCGTCACCTAGGCTGTAAGCGCGTCCTTATGCTGCGCGGCCACCTGCGGACTCAGCTGAGCATGTCCGCGCACTTCATGTCCAGCGGCGCGCGTCTCCGCAGCGTACGGCCGATCGAACTCCCCGGGGGTGAGTTCGGAACGCTCGAAACAGGCCCAGGCGTTACCGTCGGCGTTGCAGGCAATGATTTCGCGCAGGAAGTGCGCGGGCAGCCCACGAGCCCGCTCGAAACGACGGAAGGCGACAAAAGGACTTTCGGTCATCACGCCGCCGAAGTCCCGGAGCACGGCACGCACCGCCGGGTTCGGCATGCGCACCCTACTTCTTGTTCTTTTTGTAGGTGTCCACCGCGCGCTTGAGTTCCTTGTACTCCTCGCACGGGATCGGCGTGCACAGCTTCTGCAACTCGGCGAGATGCTGCTCGGCCTTGGGCAGATTATCGGTCAAAAGATAGGCCTCGCCGATGTACTCGTGTGCATGCTTGTGCTTGGGGTTAAGCTTGAGCGCTTCGTTGTAGTGGTTAAACGAGGCATCGAATTTGCCGGCCTTGCGATAGGCGTAGCCGAGGAAGTTGTGCGCATCCGCATTCTTGGGGTCGGATTGAACCGCTTTGGAGAGCAGTTCGACCGCCTTGTTCCAGTCCTGCGATTCCACCGCTTTTTTGCCATCCTGGAAATTCGGGTCGTCGCTCGCGGGAGCGTCATCGTCGCCCAGGTTGGCTGCCACCAGTGGAACGAACGCGACCAGGAGCGCCGCCAGCAGCGCAGCTAAGAACGATTTAAATGGGTTCTTCATCCTGCCCTCCTTCCACCCGGAAACGGGCCAGTCGCCGCTGTATTTATAACGTATCGGCAGCCGGTTGGGAGGCCGCAGATGCCTTTCTATTCGACCGTCACCGACTTCGCCAGGTTCCTCGGTTTGTCCACGTCGGTATCCTTGGCGAGCGCCGCATGATAGGCGAGAAGCTGCAGGGGTACGGTGTGCAGGATGGGACTCAAATATCCTGCGTGCTCGGTCATGCGGATGACGTGGATGCCGTCGCCGGCCTGGATGCGGCTGTCGGCGTCGGCAAATACGTACAGCTCGCCACCCCGGGCGCGAACTTCCTGCAGATTGGATTTGAGCTTCTCCAGCAACGCATCATTGGGCGCGATCGCGATCACCGGCATGTCCTTGTCCACCAGCGCCAGCGGGCCATGCTTGAGTTCTCCGGCCGGATAGGCCTCGGCATGGATGTAGGATATCTCCTTGAGTTTGAGCGCGCCTTCCATTGCGATCGGATAGTGCATGCCGCGACCGAGGAAGAGTGCGTGCTGCTTGCCGGAAAAGCGTTTGGCCCACTTCGTCACTTCCGGCTCGAGCGCCAGAACCTGCTGCAACGCCGACGGCAAGTGGCGCAGCGCATGCAGATGCTGCTTTTCCTGCTCCGCCGACAGCTGCCCGCGCAGCTTGGCAAGCACCAGCGCCAACAGGAACAGCGCCGCCAGCTGGGTAGTGAATGCCTTGGTCGAAGCCACCCCGATTTCGGGGCCGGCGCGGGTGAGAAATTTGAGGCTGGCGAGGCGAATCAGCGTGCTTTCCGCAACGTTGCAGATCGCCAGGCTCAAATCCTGGCCGAGGGATTTTGCGTACTGTAGTGCGGCGATGGTGTCGGCTGTCTCTCCCGACTGCGAGACGGCGACGATCAACGCATCCGGGTTGGGTACGCTTTCGCGGTAGCGGTACTCGCTGGCGATTTCCACCGAACAGGGTATGCCCGCGATCGCCTCAATCCAGTAACGGGCCACCAGTCCTGCATGGTGGCTGGTGCCGCAGGCGAGCAGCGTGACCGCGTTGACGCGCTTCAGCAAGGTTTCGGCCTCCACGCCGAACAGCTGCGCCGCGATCGACTGCGCGCCGGTCACCATTTCCAGAGTGTTGGCTACTGCGCCCGGCTGCTCGAAAATTTCCTTCTGCATATAGTGGCGGTAGGGTCCCAGTTCGACCGCGTCGGCGGAGAGGTTGCTCTCGTGGATAACGCGCTCGGCTTCTTGACCATGTGCGTCGAATACGCGATGGCCGTCGACTTGGAGCTCCGCCACGTCGCCTTCCTCCAAATAGACGATTCTCTTGGTGACCTGCACCAGCGCCGAGGCATCCGACGCCACGAAATTCTGGCCTTTGCCCAATCCCAGCAGAAGCGGCGCGCCCTTGCGTGCCGCCACCAACGTGCCCGGATGCTTCTCGGACAGCACCGCAATTGCGTAGGCACCCTGGAGTTCGACGGCTGACTTGCGCACTGCCGCGAACAGACCACCTCCGCTACTGAGATTGAGGTGGATCAGATGCGCAACGACTTCGGTGTCGGTGTCGGAGACGAATTTGTAGCCGGCCGCGCTGAGCCGCTCACGGATCTGTTCGTGGTTCTCGATGATGCCATTGTGCACCACCGCCAGTCCGTCCTCGCTGACGTGCGGATGCGCATTGCGTTCGGTCGGCGCGCCATGAGTGGCCCAGCGGGTGTGGGCGATGCCCAGGCTACCATGCACCTTGGCCTGTTCCGCCATTTCAGCGAGCACTGCCACCCGGCCGACGCTGCGCAGCCGGTGCATGCCGCCGTTGACGACGGCGAGCCCCGCTGAATCATAACCGCGGTATTCGAGTTTGCGCAGGCCTTCAAGCAGGATCGGAACGACGTTATGCCGGGCTATTGCTCCTACGATTCCGCACATGTTAGTTCGGTAATGGGTAACGGCAACGAGTAATGAGTGATGGGTAGAAACGTCTCACTGGAGAGCCGCCGCTCTCGCAAGGAAGTGCTTGGATCGCATTACCCATTACTCATCACTCTTTACTGTCTTTTTGGGTCGCTTCCAGCCGGGCACCGAAACCTGCTTCGAGCGAGACAGTGTCAGCTCGCCGGGCGGGGTGTCCCTGGTAATGGTGCTGCCGGCACCGATCGTGGTGCCGCGGCCGACGGTGACGGGTGCGACCAATTGTGTGTCCGAGCCGACGAATACGTCGTCCTCGATCACGGTGCGATGCTTGTTGGCACCGTCGTAGTTGCAGGTGATAGTTCCGGCGCCGATATTGACGTTGCGTCCGATGGTGGAATCGCCCAGATAGCTGAGGTGATTGGCCTTGGACTTGTGGCCAAGTTCCGTCGCCTTGATCTCGACGAAATTGCCGACATGGACCTCGTCGGCCAGTTGCGTGCCCGGGCGCAGCCGGGCATAGGGACCGATTCTGCAATGCTTGCCGACCACGACGCGGTCGAGGTGTGAGTAAGGGGCGATCACGGTGCCGGCGCCGATCTCGGCGTCTTTCAGCATGCAGCTGGCGCCCACTTTCGCGTCATCGGCCAGCGACACTTTGCCCTCGAAAACGCAGTTCACGTCGATGGAAACATCGCGACCGCACACCAAGTCGCCGCGCAAGTCGAAACGCCACGGATCGGCCAGCGTTACACCTTTGCGCATCAGTTCGCGCGCGCAATCCAACTGATAAACCCGCTCCAGGTAGGCGAGCTGTTCCTTGCTATTGACACCGAGAATTTCCCAGGTCTCGGCCGGGTACACCGAGGTTACCGGGGTCTTCGAGGCAACGGCCAGCGACACGATGTCGGTAAGGTAGTACTCCCGCTGCGCATTGCGATTGGTGAGACTGGCCAGCCATTCACCAAGCCTGGCGGTTGGCGCGCACAGCATGCCGGTATTGATCTCGCGGATCTTCTTTTCTTTCTCGCTCGCGTCTTCTTCCTCGACGATGCGCGCAATCGCGCCGTTTGCGTCGCGCACGATGCGGCCGTAACCGGTCGGATCGTCGAGCAACGCGGCAAGCAGCGACAGCTTCGCGGGATTTGATGCCAGTCGCACCAGTGTTTCGTCCCGTGCGAGGGGCACGTCGCCGTAAAGAATTAACGTGGACCCGCCCGGCAACAAATGCGGCAGCGCCTGTTTTACCGCGTGACCGGTACCGAGTTGCGGTTCCTGCAGGACGAATTTCAGCGCGGGGCCGGCGAATGCTGCGGGCACGGCATCGCCCCCGTGGCCATACACGACGATGGTGCGGCCGGCGCTCAGCGCCCGAGCGCGGTCAAGGACGTGAGCAAGCAGCGGCCTGCCGCCGAGCGCGTGCAAGACCTTCGGCAGACGGGAATACATGCGTGTGCCCTTGCCGGCAGCGAGGACCACGACGTTGAGGGGAGCGCTTTTCACGGGGGCACGGAAACCGCAGAGGATTATCGCACAACGCCCCGGAAAGACGATGCTGCCGCTCGGGATGCTCAGATCAACTCCACGACGCGTGTTGACCGGCTGCGGACGGCTGCTAGGGATGCCGGAGCGCGGAACAGGGGCCAAAGCGGCGCAGCACTAGCGCGCGGGCGTAATCTCTGCGGGCAGCTCCCCCGTCCACAACTAGAAATGGCCGATGCCGTCGATTACTTCCGGCCGCAACAATCCGCCGGGTATCCCTCCTGCACCCATTCGAGGAGCGCGTCCTGGGCGGCCTGCGCGTTGCGCGCGCCCGGATGATTGATCAGGAACACGACCACGAGCATGCGCCCGCGGCTATCCATGACATAGCCGGAGATGGCTCGCACACCGTCCAGGTAACCGGTCTTCACGTGTGCCTGACCGGCCACCGGCGAGTTGTTGAGACGCCGGCGCATGGTGCCGTCCACTGCTGCCAGCGGCAGCGAGGCGATGTACTCGGGCATCAACGGGCTGTTCCAGGCGGCGACCAGGAGCTGGCCGAGTTGGCGGGCGGATATGCGGGTGGTGCGTGAAAGTCCCGCGCCATTCTCGATGCGCATTTCGGGGAACGACATTCCCCGTCTTGCCAGCCAATCGCTGACCGCGCGATCGGACTTCTCCAGCGTGGCAGGCCTGCCGTCCTGCGCGCCGAGCGTCAGGAAAACATTGCGGGCCATGACGTTGTTGCTGAACTTATTGATGTCGCGAAGGCTTTCCACTAGCGCAGGCGATTCCCAGCTCGACAACAATCGCGCGTTCGTTGGTACCTCCGCCTCGCGCACGCGCCCCAACCAGGTGCCGCCTGCCTGCATCCAGAATTGGCCGAAAACGGCAGCCATGTACTCGTTCGGGGTGAGCATGCTGAAGCTGCGGGATTTCTCGCCGCAACTGGACGGAAACGTGCCAAAAAAGGTCAGGGTGTTGCCGTCGCGCGCCGGCTTGTCCGGCCAGACATCGCAAAATCCCGGAGCAAGGTAGAGATTGTTGACCACTGTGACCTGGGGCAGGACCGGTTCGGAGTACACCGACACCGCGCGCTTTTCCTCGTCGGGAACGAATCGAAGTCGGAATGACTTGAAATTCAGCAGTAGCGCATCTGCGCCGACGTTGTAAGGCCGCGTCGGTTCGTTGTCGAACTGCGCCGGATCGTGGTTGTCGATGGCGAAGAAACTGCGATCCAGGACCAGATCGCCGGTGATTTCGCGCACGCCGCGGTTGCGCAAGTCGCGCACAAACAGCCAGAAGTTCTCGACCGTCAGTTTCGGATCGCCATAGCCCTTCAGCACCAGATCGCCATCCAGCCGGTCACCCGTGAGCGTCCCGTCCAGATAAGCCTCGGTCTTCCAGGTATAAGCCGGTCCGAGAATCTCCAGCGCGGCAAACGTAGTCACCAGCTTGATCACCGAAGCGGGATTTAGCGGTCGGTCGATGCCGACAGTCACGACCGGCTGGTTGTTGGCCAGGTCATGAACGTAAATGCCCACGCTGCTCTCCGGCACGCCGGCCTGTGCCAGCGCGGCGGCGACCGGGCCGGGCGGCTCGCTCATCGGCGTGGTAGCCAGGGCCTGCGGCGCCGCCGCGAGCAGCAGCAGAAGCAACAAACGGCCGAGGGCGGTCATTGCAATGCGCTCGCCGATACGGAGAAACCTGGCTTCGGAGGAGAATCGCGTGCTCAGAGGAGACTGTCCAGAATTGCGCCGGTACCATCCACCAGGAAATCCATGTTCTCCTCGTCGATCAGGTACGGCGGCATGAAGTACACGGTACTACCCAGCGGCCGTAACAACAATCGGCGCGCCAGGGCGGCCTGATAGAACTTGCGCCCGAATGCGGGGTCATCGCTCGCCACATCGAATGCCCAGATCATTCCGGTGTTGCGGAAGTGCCTGACTCCCGGATGCTGCGCGAGCTTGCTGCAGCGGCGCGAAAGCTGCGCGGATTTCTCGCGGTTGATTTCCAGGATCCGGTCCTCGTCGAAAATATCCAGTACCGCCAGCGCGGCGCGGCAGGCCAACGCGTTGCCAGCATAGGAATGCGAGTGCAGGAAGCCGCGCGCGAGATCGTCGTGGTAGAAAGCCGAATAGATATCTTCGGTCGTCAGCACCACCGACAGCGGCAGGTAGCCGCCGGTAATGGCCTTTGACAAACACAGGAAATCCGGCCGGATGCCCGCCTGTTCGCAGGCAAGGAACGTGCCGGTGCGGCCAAATCCCACGGCGATTTCGTCGGCGATCAGGTGCACCCGATAGCGGTCGCACAGCGCCCGGGCTTCGCTGAGGTAACGCGGATGGTACATCACCATGCCGCTTGCGCCCTGCACCAACGGCTCCACGATCAGTGCCGCAATCTGCGCGTGGTGTTCGGCTAGGTAAGCCTCCAGCGCGCGAGCCGCCCGCAGCGCCACGTCTTCATGGGTTTCGCCGGAGCGAGCTAGGCGCCAGTCCGGCGTCGGCGCTTGAGCGCTTTGTCTCAGCAGCGGCGCATAGGTGTCGCGGAACAGCGGCACGTCGGTCACCGATAGCGCTCCCAGCGTCTCGCCGTGATAACTCCCGTGCAGGCTGACGAACTGCGTTTTGCGCGGCTGCCCGCCGTTGCGCCATGCATGAAAACTCATTTTCAGTGCGATCTCGATCGCCGAGGCGCCGTCGCTGCCGTAAAAGCAGTGCGCCAGACCGGTCAGCGACGACAGCCGTTCGGAAAGCTGCACCACCGGCTCGTGGGTGAATCCCGCGAGCATCACGTGCTCGAGTTTGCCGAGCTGGTCGGTCAACGCGGCGCTGATCCTGGGATTGGCATGCCCGAACAGGTTGACCCACCAGGAACTGATCGCATCGAGGTAGCGCTTGCCTTCGAAGTCGACCAGCCACATACCCTCGCCGCGGGCGATCGGCAACAACGGCAGGTGCTCGTGGTGCTTCATCTGCGTGCACGGGTGCCAGACGGTGCGCAGGCTGCGCGACAGCAGTCGGTCGTTGCTAGTCAATTTGGATTGTTCGGACGCGGGCAATGCAACTGCAAGCGCGGGAATGCATCAGACGAAGTAAGACATCTTTTCCGCGTTCAATCAAGGTGGAACCGTGATGCACGGGTGAGACGGTAACCTCGCGCCGGGACCCGCGCCTGTACTAGCACTCCGGGTCAGCGGCTGCTCGCGATATTGGCGTGTTTGATGCTTGACCCAAGATAAGGATGCTTCGCACTATGCGTTTGCGAAAGGAGGGTGTGAATGAACCTGCTGGAATCGATCTCGGATCGGATGGCTGCGGCCAACCGGCCTCTGTTTGCGATCACGGTGGCAGCGGTACCTTGTCCCGACACGCCGGTGATTCTGACCCTGCACTGGCACGGCTTTATCGAGGAGAAGATCATCGAAGTGGAAGAGGCCGAAACCGTGTCCTACACCCCGATCCCGAGTTCGGCGCTGCAGGTCAACGAGCGCTGGGACGATCTGACTACGCTCGATCGCGCGGCTATGGAGGCCGGCTGGGAGTTGGGCGCGTGGGATGTGGCGCGTGCCGAGCGCGTCGGTTGCCTGCGCCCCGGTGTCGAATCGAACGAGGCGCTCGAGTGCCTTCAGGCTTTCGGTGCTTTCCCTTACGGCGTTAACGGGAATCAAGTCGTGGTATCCGACGCACCGGATGCGGAAGACCTGCTGAATCTCGCCGCGCGGCGCGGCTACTTGCTGTGGATGTTCCGGCCCGTGCACGGTGGCATCTGGGCTGAAGTGGCCGATGACGCGACCCTGCGGCCGGACGGCACCCGCAATCCGCCCTGCCCGATTGCCCCGGTGCCCCCGGCTGGCAGCGGGTCACGCAATACCGTTTACCGCTTCGGTATCTCCGGGAGCCCCCTCCGCCCGAACTGACCAGCTGACGCACGGCCCGCCCGGTTGACCCCGCCTATTCCCGAACCACCTGGCTGTGAGCGCCCGCTCACGCCGGGTACGGCGCCTTTAGGGCTGACAAATCAACTTTGGCCTTGATATTCACTCGACACGCCCCTATTATTAGCACTCGCAAGCACTGAGTGCTAACGAGGCTTTTGGCTCGTTATTTGTTCATAAACAAGAGGAGAGTTGAGATGAAAATCCGTCCATTGCACGACCGAGTGATCGTTAAACGCCTGGAAGAAGAGCGCAAGACGGCTTCCGGCATCGTGATCCCCGATACCGCTGCGGAGAAGCCCGATCAAGGCGAGATCATCGCAGTGGGTCATGGCAAGGTATTGGAAGACGGCAAGATCCGGCCGCTGGATGTGAAGAAAGGTGACAAGATCCTGTTCGGCAAATACTCCGGGCAGACCGTCAAGGTCCACGGCGAAGAACTATTGGTAATGCGCGAAGAAGACATCATGGGCGTGGTCGAAGCCGCCTGAGTCGATTCGAGAAGTTCCACTACATCTAATTCAGGAGCAAATTCTTATGGCAGCTAAAGACGTCAAATTCCATGACTCGGCCCGCGCGCGCATTGTGGCCGGCGTCAACATTCTGGCCGATGCGGTCAAGGTGACATTGGGCCCGAAGGGTCGCAACGTGGTGCTGGAGCGCTCCTTTGGCGCCCCGACCATTACCAAGGACGGTGTTTCGGTCGCGAAAGAAATCGAACTCAAGGACAAGTTCGAAAACATGGGAGCGCAGATGGTGAAGGAAGTCGCGTCCAAGACTTCGGATGTGGCCGGTGACGGCACCACCACCGCCACCGTACTGGCGCAGGCGATCGTGCAGGAAGGCATGAAATTCGTTGCCGCCGGCATGAACCCGATGGATCTGAAACGCGGCATCGACAAGGCCGTAGTCGCGGTGGTCGAGGAACTCAAGAAGATCTCCAAGCCATGTACTACCAGCAAGGAAATTGCGCAGGTTGGTTCAATTTCCGCGAATGCCGATTCATCGATCGGTCAGCGCATCGCCGAGGCGATGGAAAAAGTCGGCAAGGAAGGTGTGATCACCGTCGAAGACGGCTCGGGCCTTGCGGACGAGCTGGATATCGTGGAAGGCATGCAGTTCGACCGCGGCTATCTGTCGCCGTACTTCATCAACAATCCTGACCGGCAGATCTCTATTCTGGAAAACCCCCACGTTCTTCTGCACGACAAGAAGATCTCCAACATCCGTGAACTGCTGCCGGTGCTGGAACAGGTCGCCAAGGCCGGCCGGCCGCTGCTGATCATTGCCGAAGATGTCGACGGCGAGGCTCTCGCCACCCTGGTGGTCAACAACCTCCGCGGCATCCTCAAGACCTGCGCGGTGAAGGCGCCGGGCTTCGGCGATCGCCGCAAGGCCATGCTGGAAGACATTGCGACCCTGACCGGCGGTACCGTAATCGCGGAGGAAGTCGGCCTCACTCTGGAAAAGGCGACCCTGAAGGACCTCGGCCAGGCCAAACGCATCGAGATTGGCAAGGAAGAAACCACCATTATCGATGGCGCCGGCGACGCCAAGGCGATCGAAGGCCGCGTCAAGTCGATTCGCAAACAGATCGACGAGGCGACCAGCGATTACGACAAGGAAAAACTGCAGGAGCGTGTAGCGAAGCTCGCCGGTGGCGTGGCGTTGATCAAGGTCGGTGCCGCTACAGAAGTCGAAATGAAGGAGAAGAAGGCCCGAGTTGAGGATGCACTGCATGCAACCCGCGCTGCAGTCGAGGAAGGCATTGTCGCCGGCGGTGGCGTTGCGCTGATCCGCGCACGCTCCGCAATTGCCAAGCTCAAGAGCGACAACCATGATCAGGATGCCGGCATCAAGATCGTGATGCGCGCACTGGAAGAGCCGCTGCGCTGGATCGTCGCCAACGCCGGCGACGAGCCTTCAGTGGTTCTCAACAAAGTTGTCGAGGGCAAGGGCAACTTCGGCTTCAACGCCGCGACCGGTGAGTACGGGGACATGGTGGAAATGGGCGTGCTCGACCCCACCAAGGTCACCCGCTACGCGCTGCAGAATGCGGCCTCCGTGGCTGGCTTGATCCTGACCACGGCTGCGATGGTTGCCGAGGCGCCAAAGGAAGAACATTCCCACGGCGGCGGAGGCGGTGGAATGGGCGGCATGGGTGGCATGGGCGGCATGGACATGTAATTCCGGCTCCTGGCCTGTTCGAAGAAGCCCCGCGCGAGCGGGGCTTTTTTTTGTGCGGGCGCAACACCGGCCAACGCTTCCCGCAATGGTGCGTTCTCGGCGGGCGTTGCGGCCGGGGGGCACATGTCGTTGACAATTGCGGAGGCGGATAATATGTTGAGTCGCCGTGCCTTCGGTTCGCGCGGCGGAATCCCGCGCCTTCGTGACGACGGTCTGGCCGCGGCGACCAAAAGAACAGTAACCCAGGGAGAAGAACATGACTGGAGTCGCATCCGCAACCACCATTCACGACAAGAACCACCCAGACTTCAAACCGGAGGAAAAGCGGGTCATCTTCGCTTCTTCCCTGGGCACTGTTTTCGAGTGGTACGACTTCTATTTGTACGCGGTGTTGGCGCCATTCTTCGCCGCACTGTTCTTTCCTCCGGGAAACCAGACCGCTGCGCTGCTTTCGGCGTTCGCAACCTACGCCGCGGGTTTTCTGGTCCGACCGTTCGGCGCATTGGTATTTGGCCGCGTTGGCGACCTGGTCGGACGCAAGTACACCTTTCTGATCACCATCGTCGTCATGGGCGCCTCGACCTTCGCGGTGGGGCTGCTACCGACGTTCGAGACCATCGGCTGGTTCGCGCCGGTGCTTCTGGTGACGCTGCGCTTGCTGCAGGGTCTGGCGCTGGGCGGTGAATACGGCGGTGCGGCGACTTATGTGGCGGAACACGCCCCTAACCACCGGCGTGGTTACGACACGAGTTGGATCCAGACCACCGCCACGCTGGGCTTGTTTCTGGCGCTGGTGGTCATCTACCTGTGCCGCCACAACATGGACGCTGCGGAGTTCAAGAACTGGGGCTGGAGAATTCCATTCTGGGGGTCGGCGATCCTGCTGGCCTTCTCCGTGTATATCCGGCTGAAGCTCGAAGAATCGCCGGTGTTCAAGAAGATGAAGGCTGAAGGGAAAGGCTCCAAGGCGCCGCTGACCGACAGTTTCCTGCGCTATCCGAACAATAAGTACGTTCTGCTCGCGCTGCTGGGCGCGACCGCGGGCCAGGGCGTGGTGTGGTACACGGGCCAGTTCTACGCGCTGTTCTTCATGATCATCACGCTCAGGCTCGACTATGTCACCACATACACGCTGATCGGCCTTTCGCTGCTGATCGGAACGCCTTTTTTCATTGTCTTCGGCTGGCTTTCCGACAAGATCGGCCGCCTCAAGATCATCATGGCCGGCTGCCTGATTGCGGCGCTGACCTATTTCCCGCTGTTTCAGGGACTGACCCATTACGTCAATCCCGCGCTCGAACAGTACCAGCAGAATGTCAAGATCACGGTGGAGGCGTCCGACTGCAGTTTCCACATATTCGTCGGACCGTGGAGCAAATTCGGCGATTGCGACCGGACCAAGGACTTTCTGACCAAGCAGGGGTTGTCGTTTACTTCGGCTCCCGGAATCGAGGGCAAGTCGGTGGTGGCCACGATCGGCGACACCAAGATCGAAGGCTGGAACGAACAAAAACTCAACGACGCGCTGAAGGCAACAGGCTATCCCGGCCCGGCGGACAAGACCAAGGTCGACTACGGCATGACGCTGTTGATCCTGGTCATCATGGTGATCTACGTCACGATGGTGTACGGACCGATCGCGGCGTTCCTGGTGGAATTGTTTCCGACGCGGATCCGCTATACGTCGATGTCTCTGCCCTACCACATTGGCAACGGCTGGTTCGGGGGTATGCTGCCGTTGACGGCCACGGCGATGGTCGCGGCCACCGGGGATATCTACTACGGCCTCTGGTATCCGATCGTCGTTGCCGTGATGACATTGGTTATCGGAACCGTTTTCTTGAAGGAGACCAAGGACAGGGACATTCATCAGAACTGACGCGAATCCGCCCTGCTTCGAAAAGCCCGCGCACGCGGGCTTTTCCGTTCACGGGTGCACGATCCGGATCGAACCCGCGCGCACGTTTTCGGGTAGAATGCCGCGCTTTCCGAGCGGCACTTCCTGCCGCGATGACGCGTGGCCAAGTAGCTCAGTCGGTAGAGCAGAGGACTGACAATATGCCAATCAAGGATTGGCCTATTGCAGAGAAGGCTAACCTGACCACCAGTGGTCAGGTTAAGCGGAGCGGCCGGAGCTACAACATGCTGCGAAAGCAGCTTGTTTCGGTGAAGCCTAACCTTCCCGGAGCGCAAGGTAATGTCGGACTAAAATCCTTGTGTCGGTGGCCATCCGTGAAAGTTAAGGACCGCCAGGTCCAGGTTGTATATGCAGCAAAGTGGCCAAGTAGCTCAGTCGGTAGAGCAGAGGACTGAAAATCCTTGTGTCGGTGGTTCGATTCCGCCCTTGGCCACCCTCATCTTCCGGCGTCGTTTTATTTTTCTAAAGCTGCTTCCAAACCCCTGAATCCAAGGGGAAGCTGCCCATTTGGCTTATAATTGACGGCCTTTCCGGGGCCGTCAGGTCCCTTGTCGTTTCAGGGTTCGGATGCAGCTTTTTGCTTTCGGCGTCAATCACCACACGGCCCCGCTCGCGGTTCGCGAGCAGGTGACTTTTCACGCCGCCAATCTTGAGGAAGCGTTGCGCGACCTGGTGAACCGCGAGCCGGTCAGGGAGGCCGCGATCATCTCCACCTGCAACCGCACCGAGGTCTATTGCAGCACCCCGGAACCCGACCGCGCGATCGATTGGCTGGCGCGCTTCCATCATCTCGAGTCGCAATCGCTGGAACCCTTTCTTTATACGCTGCCGCGCGAGCGCGCAGTCGCTCACGCGTTCCGGGTGGCGAGCGGGCTGGATTCCATGGTGCTGGGCGAGCCGCAGATCCTCGGGCAAATGAAAGATGCGGTGAAGTCCGCCGAGCATGCCGGTACGCTCGGCACTGTGCTTCACAAGCTTTTCCAGTCGACGTTCTCGGTGGCGAAAGAAGTACGCACCCAGACCGAGATCGGTGCCAACTCGGTGTCGATGGCTGCCGCCGCGGTAAAGGTCGCCGAACGCATTTATCCAAGCGTCGGCGAGCAGAAAGTGCTGTTCATCGGAGCCGGCGAAATGATCGAACTCTGTGCCGCGCACTTTGCGGCCAAGCAGCCGCGCTACACGACATTTGCCAATCGCACGCTGGACCGTGGCGAGGAACTGGCCACCCGCTACCAGGGGCAGGCGATCACCCTCAACGATATGCCCGAGCAGTTGCCAATGCACGACATCGTAGTGTCCTGCACGGCGAGCCAGTTGCCGATCCTCGGCAAAGGCATGATCGAACGCGCGATCAAGGCGCGCCGGCACCGGCCGATGCTGATGATCGATCTGGCGGTACCGCGCGACATCGAAGGCGAAGTGGCCGAGCTCGATGACGTGTTTCTGTACAGCGTGGACGACCTCGGCAAGATTGTTCAGGAAGGCCTCGACACCCGCCAGGCGGCGGTAACGCAGGCGGAGGCGATCATCAATGCCAGTGTTCACGATTTCATGAACTGGTTCGAGAGCCGCGAGCTGGTGCCCACCATTCGTGCGCTGCGCGATCAAGCCGAACGCATGCGCCGCCACGAATTCGAGCGTGCCGCGAAGCTGCTGGCAAAGGGCGAAGAACCGCAGAAAGTGCTCGAGCAACTCTCCCATGCGCTGACCAACAAATTCATGCATGCCCCGACGCACGCGCTCAATTCAGCCGAAGCCAGGGAGCGCGATTCCCTGGTTGCGGCGCTCGCCCGCCTTTACCAGGTCAATCCGCCGGAATGAAATCCTCGATTGCTTCCAAGCTGGCGCAACTGTCCGCCAGGCTGCAGGAACTCAACGCTTTGCTCTCCGGCGAGGACGTTACGAAGAATCTCGACAACTACCGCAAGCTCACCCGCGAGCACGCCGAGATCACGCCGGTGGTCGAGCTGTACAACGCCTTCAAGACAGCCGAGCGGGATGTGGCCTCGGCATTGCAGTTGGCATACGACCCGGAAATGCGCGAACTGGCCGAAGCCGAAGTACGCGAGGGCAAACAGAGGCTCGCGGACATCGAAGACGACCTGCAAAGGCAATTGCTGCCCAGGGATCCGAGCGACGAACGCAACATCTTCCTGGAAATCCGCGCCGGCACCGGTGGCGATGAATCGGCGCTATTCGCCGGCGACCTGTTCCGCATGTACACGCGCTACGCCGAACGCCAGGGCTGGAAAGTTGATCTGATTTCGGAGAGCGCAGCCGAACTGGGCGGCTACAAGGAGGTGATTGCCAAGATCATCGGTTACGGCGCGTACTCGAAGCTCAAGTTCGAGTCCGGCGGCCACCGCGTGCAGCGCGTGCCCGAGACCGAGACTCAAGGGCGCATCCACACCAGTGCCTGCACCGTAGCGGTGCTGCCCGAAGTCGATGCGATCGAGGACGTGGTGCTCAATCCCGCGGAATTGCGTATCGACACCTTCCGCGCCTCCGGCGCGGGCGGCCAGCACATCAACAAGACCGATTCCGCCGTGCGCGTAACCCACATCCCGACCGGGATCGTGGTCGAATGCCAGGACGATCGTTCCCAGCACAAGAACAAGGCTCAGGCGCTTGCCGTGCTGGCTGCGCGCATCAAGGACAAGCAGTTGCGCGAGCAGCAGGCAAAGCAGGCAGCCACCCGCAAGTCGCTGATCGGCAGCGGCGACCGCTCGGAACGCATCCGTACCTACAACTTCCCTCAGGGACGCGTTACCGATCACCGCATCAACCTCACGCTGTACAAGATCGATCAGATCATGGACGGTGCGCTCGACGAGCTGATCGGTGCCTTGATGGCCGAGCATCAGGCCGAACTGCTTGCCGCTATGGCGGATGACTTGGTCGCGACCCAAACATGATTGTAACGGTCGGCGCGCTTCTTGAGAACGCGGTGCGGAATCTGGTCGCAGACCGGGACGCGGTCGACGCGCGGCCCGAATCGCAGGTGCTGTTGGGTTTCGACCTAGGGTGATCCCGCGCCTGGCTGACCCCGCAACCCGGGCAAGCGGGCGATTCCGAACCTCCTCGACAACTTACTTACCTCTGTCTCCTCCCGGGAGTAGGGTACCCC
>JACXTT010004453.1_pt1 | contig 20828 bp, 29 predicted proteins | sample 9270951 | NCBI WGS metagenome assembly JACXTT01 (sample SAMN15532306, study PRJNA645909) | rock metagenome | isolation source: weathered quartz diorite | place: Puerto Rico | collected 2017-06-21
GGGGGTTCCGCTGGCCTGGTTCCTGGGCCGGCGGGGCGAGGTTCGCGGGCAAAGATTCCTGCTGATGTGGATCGGACTGTTCTTCGCGGCGTCGCTGGCGATCTTCTTTGCGGGCTCTGCGCGCTATCTGCTGCCATTAGGAGCCCCGCTTTGTATCCTGATGTCGTCTAGCCGCCTGGCGATGCCCGCGATCGCGCTACAAGGCGCTCTGGCGCTCGCAATGGCTGCGGTGAACTACCAACATTGGAACGGCATCCGCGAGTTCGCGGCGGGGCTGCCGCTCGAGGGCGTGCGGCGCGTGTTTGTAAGCGATGAGTGGGGTCTGCGGTACTACATGGAATCGCGAGGGGCGATACCGGTCGAAGTGGGACAGAAGTTCCGCGCGGGAGATGTGTTGGTGACTTCGGCGTACGTGGAACCGCCGCCCGGCAATCGCGTGCTGCTTCGGGAGACGGAGGTCAATTCCGCGATCCCGGTGCGGATCGTCGGCCTGGGCTCGCATTCGGCCTACTCCAGCCTTCAGTTCGGCCTGCTGCCGTTCGAGTTTTCGCGGGTTCCTCTAGACAGGTTGCGCGCCGAAACCGTGGTGGATTTCGAACCGACGCTCGAAGCCGTGGCCATCGGCGGGTCTGCTGAAGCAAACCGCCATCTGGCCTTCGGTATCTCGGCCTCGGACCGCTGGACTCTGCAGCAGGCGTCCCTTGTGCTCAAACGTCCCGCGGCGTCGTCGAAGCTGCTTGTGAAGTTTTATGTGCCGGCCAACGGCTTGGGACGGCGCGCGTCGGTCGCTTTGGATGGCGCCACGGTGATGGAAGCAGCGCTCGACCATGACGGCATCTACGAGCTCGAAGCGCCGGTCGCCGCTGGAGGCGCCGCAAGGGCCGTTATCACCATCTCGACGGACAAACCTTTGCAAGCCCCTGGGGACCAGCGCTTACTTGGCGTGAATCTGCTCGAAGCAGGATTCCGGCCGCGTTAGAGCAGCTTCTGGATCGCCGCTTCGACGGTCGCCATCGGAGTCTCGCCAAAGAACGATTGGATTTTCTTGCCGGTCTTGTCGTAGAGGATCAGCGCGGGCAGGGCGCCCTGCCACTTGGGATCCACCTGGCTGATGAACTTGTCGTCGTCCTTGGGCCGCTTGATGTAGGCAGGAAGACCCGAAGCCCCGGTGTCTTTCAGGAACTTGTTTGCGGCCTGGACAGTTTCCGGTTCGTCCGCGGAGATGGTCACCACTTCCAGCCCCCGAGCCTTCAACTTTGCATGCAATTTGACGAGCTGTGGCAGTTCCGCGCGGCACGGGACACACCAGGTGGCCCAGAAGTCCACCAACAGCACCTTGCCCTTGTAACCGGCCACCATGCGTGGATAGGCGGCCTCGTCGACGGGTTTGAAGAACTGCCCGAAGGCGGAAGTGGAAGCAAACAACAGCACGAACGCTAGAACTGATTTCATGAAGGGGATTTCACTCGTTTGAGAACACAACCAAACGCCTTCAGTTCCGTGACCGGAGGCTGCTTGCCCGCCAGCAACGCTTCCACGGCGTTGCGCAGGGCGTGATTTTTGACGCGAGCCTCGTTCGTCGCATCGTCGATCGCGCCGTGATAGCGAATGGCGCCGGTTCGATCGAGTACGAACATTTCGGGCGTGGTTTGCGCCTCGAAGAGGTCGGCGGCGCGGTTGTGATAGTCCTTATACACAGGAAACTTGAAGTTCTCGTGCTGGCGGCGGATTTCCTGCACGGTCTCGTTGTCATTGGCGTTCAGCAGAAGGAACGCCACGCCTTTGGCGGAAAACTCACGGTACAGGCGCTCAATCCGCGCCAGATACGCCTGTGAAACCGGGCACTTGGTGGAAATGAACCCAACCACGGCGACTCTTGCCGGTCCACGCAATTCGCTGAATTGCTCCGTGGCGCCGTCGAGGTTCGAAACTGAGAAATCAGCCGGAATCCGGGCGCCCGGCGGCAGCGCGAGAAACAGCGAAAGCGCGGCTGCCAGCGGGCTTGAAATCAAGGTTTCTTCTCCAGCTTGAGGTCCATGATCGCCTTCTTGCGGGCGTCAAACACGCTGAGCATACGCACCTTGCTGACGGAACCCTTCGCTTCGGCTTTCAACTCATAGTCGTTGTTGACGCTGAGCCCGAAGAAATGGTACTTGCCGTCCTCTTTGGTGACGAACGACCGCACGGACAACGACTTCAGGTCCTTCAACTGGACGATGGCGCCTTCGGCGGCCTGATCGCCCTCGGCGAGCGTCACGACGCCTTCCACGGAACGCTTGGATGCCTCTTCCGCTTTCTCCTTCCTGCTCTGGCCCGGCAATAAACCGGGAGCGACTGCCAGAACAAGGCACACGATGAGGATTCGCATAGCTGCTACTTTGATGCTGGCAGAAGGTTGAACGTTACGTCAATCCGTTCTTCCCCGCCACGCGTCTCGGCGACTTTGGATTCGCCTTTCATTCCTTCCGCTGAAACTTTGATGATGTACTTGGCTTCGATCGGGGCCACTCGAAAGGCGTACTCGCCCCGTGCGTCCGACAGAGCCTTCTGCGGCTTTAGTTTGTAGCCGTTGACGGCGGGCTTTTCCGGTTCGAGCGAAACTTCGGCGCCGCGAAGCGCAAAGCCTGGATCGCGAAAGACCGAGCCGCCAATGATGGCGTACAGGTCAGCGCTCTTCTTCTTTCCGCCCCCCGCGGCAACCAGCGCCAGCGGCCCGAAAAGAGCGAGCAGGACGGACCGTCTACCAGTCTTCTTCATCCTCGCTTTCCTCTTCCTCTTCGTCTTCGTCGAAATCTTCATCGAAGTCGTCGTCTTCGTCCTCGTCCGCTTCGTCGGCGGATTCGAGCTCCAGCGGATCTTTGCTCTTTACCGTGATCGTGTCGCCACACTCTTCGCAAGTGAGCTCGTCGCCTTCATCCAGTTCTTCTTCTTCCACGTCAAGTACGGCGTCGCACATTGGACAAGTGACCATAACTGTTCTTCCCTTTGGAGAGCATAGCGCGACAGCACTACTTCCCGCTTGCTCCTTGATCTTTTACTCCTAGCATAGTTTCAACCCATCAGGCACGGGTGAGTTTCCCGAGAATTGCGGGGTGGCGCGCTCCGGTTGCCGCCGGAACATTTCCCGCGCGGTTCGCCTTCGATTCATAGGCTAGCAGAGCGAACGCGATCGCCTCTTTGCTGCCGGAATCGACGCCGAAGGCGGAAGTCGGCTGGGTGCGCAACCCGGTCGATTTTGCCAGCAATTCCATGAGAAATCCGTTACGGGCGCCGCCGCCGCCCACGATGAGATCGCGATACGAATGGCCCGTCTGCGCGATGGCGAGCGCGACGGTGCGCGCGGTAAACATCGTGGCTGTTGCGATGAGGTCCGGCAGCGCGAAGCCCGTCGCGGCCAGGCGGTCGATAAAATGCGCGCCATATTGTTCGCGGCCCGCGGTTTTGGGGGGCGATTTCCTGAAATACGGATCGCGCAGAAGATCGGCGAGCAATGCGTCCTGCACGGCGCCGGTTCGCGCGATGGCGCCGTTCTTGTCGAACCGCTTGCGACCGGCGGTCATGCGCGAAACCAGCTGATCGATGATCATGTTCGCCGGGCCGGTGTCGAAGGCGATTACGCCCGTGAGTCCGGCGCCGGCGGGGATCGCGGTGATGTTCGCGATGCCGCCCAGATTCAGCGCCACGCGTCCGTATTTGGCGTGCCGGAACAGCAGATAGTCGAACAGCGGAACGAGCGGCGCGCCCTGGCCGCCGGCGGCGATGTCGCGTTCGCGAAAGTTGGTGATGACGTCGATGCCGGTGCGTTCGGCGATTACCGCCGCTTCGCCGATCTGAAACGTGTTGGGAATCCGCCTGCCGAGAAACCTTTCCGGCTGCCCTTCGTGATAGATCGTCTGCCCGTGACAGCCGATCAACTCGATGGTGTTTTGTTCGATTCCAGCCCGCTCGCAGCAGGCTTCGAACGCGTTCGCGTACAGTTCGCCGAGCAGAAAGTTGAGGCGCGAAACCTTGCCTACGTGCGCTTCAGCGTTGGAGATTTCGAGCAGGGCGTTGCGAACGTTTCGCGGATAGTCCTGATGGTGGGTGGCTACAGTTTCGAACTTTCCTGCCTTTCCCTCGATATCCACAACAGCAACGTCGATGCCGTCGAGCGACGTTCCGCTCATGATGCCCGCCACTCTCATTTTCCGCTGCCCAGTTCCTTCTTGAGGTCATGCAGGATCTGCAAGGCTTCAATAGGCCGCAATTCGTCGATATTCAACGCGCGGATCTTGCCCGCGATCTCGTAGCCGACCGGCTCGAACATCTGAATCTGCAAAGGACTGTGTTTGCCGCGTGCGGCGGGCGTTGCGGGCGGCTTCAGTTCCGCGGTCACCTCGTGTTCGGTTTTTTCATGCAGGGCCAGAATTTGACGCGCGCGCTCGATGACAGAGAGGGGCAGCGCGGCAAGGCGCGCCACTTCGATGCCATAGCTGCGATCGGCGCGGCCAGGTTGGACCTTGCGCAGAAAGATGATCTGGTCGCCAGCCTCTTTCACCGAGACGTGCAGATTGCGAACCCCTTCCATTTGTTCGGCGAGTTCGGTGAGTTCGTGGTAATGGGTGGCAAAAAGAGTTTTGGCGCGGATGTTTTCGTGGATGTGCTCGACCACCGCCCAGGCGAGCGAGAGCCCGTCGTAAGTCGCCGTGCCGCGCCCGATCTCGTCGAGGATGATCAGGCTGCGCGAGGTCGCGGTGTTGAGAATCACCGCGGTCTCGGTCATTTCCACCATGAAGGTCGAACGGCCGCGCGCGAGATTGTCCGCGGCGCCGATGCGCGTAAACACGCGGTCCACTACAGGCAGCAACGCACTTTCCGCCGGTACGAACGACCCCATTTGCGCCAGAATCGAGAGCAGTGCGGCTTGGCGCAGGTACGTCGATTTGCCGCCCATGTTGGGTCCGGTGATGACGGAAATGAATTCGGCGCCCGTGAAGTAAATGTCGTTGGGGACGAACCGGACGGAGTCCTTCTCGGTCAGCTTTTCGATCACGGGGTGACGTCCCGCCATGACCTGCATGTTGGACTCGGGCGAGAATCTCGGCCGCGTGTAGCGGCTCTCGGACGCCACTTGCGACAGCGCCGCCGTGAGGTCTAGTTCCGCGACCGCGTTCGCCGTCGACCGGATGGCCGCGGCGAACGACGCCACGAACGTGCGGATTTCGGCGAACATCTCCTTCTCGATCACGAGAATCTTTTCTTCCGCCGCGAGAATCTTCGCCTCGAGCACTTTCAATTCAGGCGTGGTGAAGCGTTCGGCGTTGACCAGCGTCTGCTTGCGTTCGTAATCCGGAGGCGCGTTGTGCAGGTTGGCCTTCGAGATCTCGATGTAGTAGCCGAAAACGTTGTTGAACCGGACCTTCAGCGATTGAATGTTGGTGCGGGTCCGCTCGCGGAGCTCGATCTGCGCAATGTACTGTTTGCTGTTGCGGCTGATGTCGCGCAACTCGTCGAGTTCGGCATGGCAGCCGTCGCGAATCGTTCCTCCGTCCGCGATGTTGACGGGCGGTTCGTCTGCAATCCCCTGCAGGATGCGGTCCCGCGCTTGCGGAACCTCGTCGAGGCCGGCCGCCGTTTCCCCGAGTCGCGCGCAGACTGCGGACGCCAGCTTTTCGCGCAACGGTGGAATTGCATCGAGGGATCGCCCAAGCGCCAGCAAATCGCGCGGCGTGGCGTTGCCGATGGTGACCTTGGCGAACAGCCGCTCGAGATCCAGAATGTTCCCCAGTTGCTTGCGGATTTCCGACCGGACGATGGTCTGCCTGGTGAGTTCCTCCACCGCGTCGAGGCGCGCTTCGATCTCCTCGAGATCGAGCGACGGCCGCAACAGCCGGCGCCGCAGCAGGCGTCCGCCCATTCCCGTGCACGTCTGGTCGAGCACGCTCAACAGAGTGGAATCGCGGCGCTCGCCGGCAAACAGAGGCTCGACGAGTTCGAGGTTGCGAACCGTCACTGCGTCGAGCACGAGCGATTCGCTGCGGTCGTAGAACGTAGGGCGGTCCAGATGGTCGAGCGCGGCGCGCTGGGTGTCGCGCAAATAGTGCAGCACCGCGCCCGCGGCTCCCACCGCAAGGTGTTTGCCTTCGAGTCCGCAGCCGTCGAGCGCCAGAAGTTTGAAATGATCGAGCAGCGTGCGTTCCGCATAGTCGAAGCTCGTGACCCAGGCTTCGACTTCGGTCTGCAGGCACGGCGCCTGTTGCAAACGTAACGATCCAGGCGTCAACAGCTCACGCGCGTTCAGGTTCTCGATGGCCGCGGGGACTTCATTGAGGTCGAGTTCGGTGACGCGGAACTCGCCGGTCGAGACATCCACGTGCGCGAGGCCGGCCCGTTGCTCGCGGATGCAGACCGCCGCCAGGTAGTTGTTTTCGTGCGAGCGGAGCAGGGAAGACTCCGTCGCCGTGCCAGGCGTGACAATGCGAGTGATCTCGCGGCGCACGAGGCCTTTTGCCGCCTTCGCCTCTTCCACCTGATCGCATAGCGCGACGCGATAGCCCTTCTGAATCAGGCGCGCGATGTAGTTTTCGGCGGCGTGAAACGGAACCCCGCACATGGGTACGGGATCGCCTTTTTCTTTGTTGCGCGCCGTGAGCGTGATCTCGAGTTCGCGCGCCGCGGTGACCGCGTCCTCATAAAACAGCTCGTAGAAGTCTCCGAGACGGAACATCAACAAGGCTTGCGGAACCTGCTGCTTGGCGGCGTGGTATTGCCGCATCAGCGGCGTGGAGGGCTCTGGGGACGACATCCGAAGCTTCTATTATCGACCACCTGGCTCCGGCGGATGAATCGTCGGCAAATAACAAAGGCGCGGATTGCGGCCATCCTCTGGTTCGCAATCCGCGCCGTGATGTATGGAATCGAATCCGGCTAGCGCCGCACGAGCAGCAACGCGCCTTCGGCGGGCGTCGTCACGCCGCCGATGTCCACCTTGACCGGAATCCAACCATCCGGAATCGAATCCGGAATGCGGATGCGAAGCTGCTGCATGCCGCTGATCGAACCGGCGGTCGCCCCCAGGTACTGCACGTCGGCTGGGTCGAGTGCCGTGTCGCCGAGCGTGACGGTGAACGGCAGAGCGACTTTGGATTCCGACAGCACCACCTCACCGGTCTGCCAGACCGGATCGGTCAAGCCGAAGCCCGTGCCCGAAAGCAGCACGATTTCACCGGGCTTCGCGCCGCGCGCGTTGGGAATGACGTCCGGATCTCCGATCACCGTGCCGTTGGCAAGCCGCGCCTTGAGAAAGTTTCCATCCACCGTATAGAGCCCAGGTAAAACCGTGAATGCCATCACCGTACCGGCGTCCGAGCGGAGTTCATTCGATCGCCCAGGGTTGGCGATAATTGTCACCTGCTGTGGACCTGGATCGACGATCCAAGGCGTCTGGACGACGAGTTGCGCGTCTGATACGGATAAAATCGCCGCCTTCTGCCCGTTGATTTCCACGGAAACGCAGCTGAATTCCTTCGGATAGAGGTTGCCCGCGAAGTTGCCGATACCGGCAATGCGCTGGATGCCCGCAATCTGCAACTGGGCGCCCGTGATGGTGAGCAGCATTTCAGGGGAAAGGCCATCCTGGCCGGAGGCATTGTTCACGACGCGATTCAATGTGGGGCGCGGATTGGAGCAACCTGCGCTCGCCGACAGCGAAATGCGCTTGGTGTTGGTGAAGATGCGGTCGCCGTTGTTGGTGCCGGAGTTGTCGGCGGCGTTCCCCGCGAAGTACAGCATGATGTCGCCGACGTCATTTGCTGGCGGAGTCCATTCAAAGATGAAAGTATAACCCTCGCCCTTCGCCGTTACGGGCGCATCCGAGTGCGCGATGAACTGGTGCGCGCCTTCGCACGATCCTCCGATGCCGTCGCAACGGGTAATCGTGTCGGCCCCTGGGGTGAAAGATCCCGCCTGGTCATTGGTGTCATTCACGGTGCGCGCGGTCAATTGGAATCCCCAACGAACCGCTTGTGGGTGCCGGATCGTGACCTTGACAATCTGCGGAACGCCTGGAGTGTACTGATCGGACGTTTCGACAGTAAGAGTTCCGTCTGTATCGGGATTGGGGACGACAAACGTGCGGTGGCACGCTGTGCATACGGTTCCCCCATCGTCAGTAGGCACCCCGGACCGTCTCGCTGGCGGGTTCGAGTGGAACGCCAGGACGAGCTGCGGAAGTGCTAGGCATGTGACCAAGAGCAGTTTGGACATACGTCTCCCTATTCAAAGCTGAGTGTTTTGTAACCCGGAGGGTGAAGCATCCACACCGGGTTGAGTCAGACAACGTACTATAGTCTAGCCCAAACGGTGGCTGGATCAGCTAATTCAATGCGAGCGCCTTGCGAGAGGCGGTTGTCAGGGGATACCGATGCAGCTCAGAAAGGCGGACCCACGAGAAGCCCGCCGGCACTCTGCCATGCAACTCCGCCTGGATTACCTGGTAGCTGTATCGATGATGGGTGATCTGGTGCGAAAACTCGCGGATCTCATCCGGAAGGCGCCTAGCGCCGGGTAGCTGGTCCGAGGTAGGAAGTTCCCAGAAACCCGCCAGTTGGCCGCTGCCCGCGCCGCGTTGTTGCAACAGAATTCGATTCTGTTTTTGAATCACGAGCAACCTGACATCGAGATGCACGCGTTTCTGCGGGCGGATCTTGATGGGAAGTTGCTCCGCCGTTCCCGCTTCGTTGGCGAGGCACCACCGGCGCACAGGGCACGCCTTGCAGTCCGGATTCTTCGGCGTGCAGACCGTTGCGCCGAGTTCCATGATGGCTTGGTTGTAGTCGGCGGGATCGGAAGGGTCGAGCAGGCGTTGCGCCTGTTCCGCGAGACGCTTGCGCGTCTTGGGCGATCCGACGTCCGAAAGGTCGTTGTTGAGGCGCGTGAGCACTCGCAGCACGTTGCCATCCACGACGGCATGCGGGAGTCCAAAGGCGATGCTGGCTACGGCCGCGGCAGTATAGTCGCCGATGCCCGCAAGTTCGCGGATGGCGGTGTATTCGTCCGGAAACGTTCCACCCGGCATTTGTTTCGCCGCCTTTTGCAGGTTGCGTGCGCGCGAGTAGTAGCCGAGGCCGGCCCATTGCGCGAGTACATCCTGTTCGGGGGCGGCGGCTAGCGAAGCAATATCGGGAAAACGGGCGAGGAATTTCTCGTAGTACGGAATGACGGCAGCGACCCGGGTCTGCTGCAGCATGATTTCAGAGATCCAAATCCGGTAGGGATCGCGAGTGCGCCGCCACGGAAGGTCGCGCCGCACTCGCTGGTACCAGGCAAGCAGTTGCTTGCGGATGGCGGAAAACCCGGTCTTCTTCAATTGGCTTTCTTGGCGGTTGCGGCAGGTTTCGTCGCAGCGGCCGCCGAAGCTCCGCCGCCCTCTTTGACGAGCTCGTCGAGCATCTTGCGAATGTTCGGAGCCTCATCGCGGAAGAACGGATCGCTGCCCATGTACTGTGCGCGGATCTGTCCCTTGCGGTCGACAAAGAACATGTAGGGCACGAAGGTCCGCGTCATCGGAGACCATTGCGCGAACTGCATCAGTTTCATGTTGTCGCTTTCGCCAACGGGAAATGACGGGTTATAGCGCGCGATAAACGCCTTGGCCGGAATCATGCCCTCAGTATCGATGGTGCCGCCGATGAACTGCACGCCCTTGGCCGCGTATTCCTTCTGGAGGCCGCTCAGAACCTGAACGGTATTTTGACAGTGCGGTCAAGTAGTGAGCAGGCCGGCGAGTAGAATCACCTTGCCTTTGTAGTCGGTCAGCGAGACTTTCTTGCCTGTCGGCAGCAGCACCGAAAACTCAGGCGCGGGCCGCGGGACCGTTTGGCCGAACAGCGCTGCGGCTGTCAGCATCAGAACCGGAAACAGCACTCTTCTGGGGATGATCATGTTGTGTTGGATTATTTCTTTTTCTGTTGTTGGGCCCTGGCGGTGGAAGGAGGCGTGATGCCTTTGGTCCTCATGTAGCCGACCAGATTGCCGTAGTGTTCGTTGAGCGAAGCGATGAGCCCCACCATGACGGCGGCCGGAACCACTTTGCGGTCACCGATGGTGATCTCTTTAGCAGCCTTTTCGTCGTCCATCTCTTGGATCGCGGCGTCGCAGTACGTGAAGGCGTCCGCAAGCCCCTGTGCGACCGCCGCCTTGCCCGTGAGAGTCATGACGGTTTTCGCTTCGGGCGGCGGAGGCACGCCTTTGATACTCGCGCAGGCGTTGTAGGCCAACTGCGCCGTGTGCTCGATCCACTCTCCGAACGGCCTTTGGATGGGCGTGAGTCGATAGCTATAATCGGCCTCCGGCATAACCTGCGCCGTTTCGTTCAGAAAGGTCTTGAACCGGTCGTAGTTGCCGCCGATCGCCTTCATCCATACTGTGGTTGGCTGTTGCGCCATCGCGGAACAGGCGGCGAACACACAGCCAATCGCAAGAATTCGCATAGTCTCAAGTATAAAAGCCCGGTGCAAAAGAACGCTACTCTCGTGCCTGCTCGGCGCTACTGGTTGGTGAGACGCGCCAAAGCCGACGGTGGTAACGACCGGGTTCCGGGAAAATGACGGTCAGCCGGCGACAACCAGCTCGTCCATTATTCGAGTTCGTGCCCGATTTCCCAGTGGTGCCCGAAGGGATCCTTCACGCGGCCCAACCGCCAGCCGTACTCTTCGCCGACAGGAAACACTTCCGTCGCGCCTGCCGCAATCGCCTTGGCGAACACCGCATCGGGATCCGCAACAGTGAGAATGATGCGCACCGCCGAACCTCCCGCCGTCTCGGGACTCGGGTTGCCGTGCTCCGGGGACTCGTCACCCAGCCAGAACTCCGCGACGCCGTCGACCGAGAGCCGCGCCACCACGGCGCCGTCGGGCGCGTCCATGCGAAAAACCTCGACCGCTCCGAAGGCCGCCTTATAGAACTCCACCGCTTTCGCTCCGTTGCGAACGGAAAGCCATGGCGCATCGAGGTCCGGATTGCCTGCTTCACGTTACGCTTTGCCCTTCAGTTCGTTTACGGCCACATGCGCCTTCACGAGCTTCCTGACCAGCGCCGCGGGCAGCGGCTTATCGACCGGAAAGCGGATGCCGCCCTTTGATGTCTCATAGCCCGCGAGTTCCTTCTCGAACTTCTCGACCCAGCCGCCGCCCATCGGAAAGTAGCTGCAGTGATTCTTGAACGCCGCGTACCCCGCAATCGGCCCTTTGTAGCGGAACGCAGGCATCCCGTAGCTCAAGCCTTCGGTCGCTTCCTTCGGCGCGGCCGCGCGAATTGCGGTACGGATCTTCTCTAACGTCGAGCGCGCCGGCTCTGGAACCGCAGCGAGATAGCCCTCCACGGCGGCGACGCCGTCCTCGCCACTCTTCGTATTAGCGCTCTTCTTCATACCGTCTATGCTACATCTTGCCGTCGATGCCCGCCCAGAGGTTCATGGTGTTCAACTCGTCGCGTCCGGCGCCCTTCAAATACAGGAACAACTGCATGCGATACGCACTCAAATGGCACAACACCAGGCTGACCAGCATCGGCCCGCGCGTGGACTTCTGACCAAACATCTCAATCTTTGCCCGCAGATCTTCGCCGGTGCATGCTGCCAGCAGTTCCTCAAACAGCGCGGCCTGACTCTCGATCGAGGCGCGCGCCTCGGCGAGCCCCAGTGTTTTCGCCACTGCCTCGCCGGCATTCCAAGTCTTGCCCCACTCGGCCATAGACCAGGAGGACGCAAGCACACCCTTCATGTGAATGGGGCCGACCAGAGTCAGGTATTGCAGCAATTCGAGCAGGCTGCGCTGCTTGGGCGAAGGCCGGTAATCGAGCATCGCCGGTTCGACCTTGGACATCAGGTGCAGCAGCAGGCGGAGTTCTCCGCGCAGCCCGCTGAGCAATTCTTCTTTCGTAAGAACCATGGATGGAAAATCCTCTCTATTTCGTCGACTGCATTTCAAAAAGTCTGCCGCCCGCCCACGCCGTTGGAAGAGCCGTCACGATGAGCGCCACGGGATACCAATGGGGTCCAAACGCAGGGCCGCCATCCCAAGTGGCCACTGCGCCCGCGATGCAAACCAGAAAGCCAAGAAAGCCGAGCGCGAGCGCATGCTGCATCGGATTCGATGGCGCCAGGCGGGCCGCCACATAGGCGCCGGCGATGCCGAAAATCGTGCGGTAGAGAGTGGCCCACACGAGTGGACCGCTGGACACCGGTTCGCCCCATGGCGGGTAAAAACCGGTGGCGTGCAACACCGCATCGAGGCCTAGCGAAAGCGCCGCCCCGGTGACGATCCCGGCGAGCACAGCGCCAATGCTCCGCAGTTTCATTGTTCGCCTCCCAGATTTGCGAGCAGTTCGTCGAGTTGTGCGAAGTGCGCCGACAGTCCGCTTTCCATAGGAGATTTCGCCACCATATCGCGACCCTCCGTGGATTCGTAGCGCAGAGTAGTGGTGACGGTCGTTGCCTGGCCCGCCTCGGCGAACTCCGTTGTGATCTGCGATTCGCCCGGATACCAGGCCTTCTCGAACGATTCCGTGCAGACGATTCGTTCCGGCGGCGCGACTTCGAGATAGACCCCGCTTGCCGTCATTGCCGCTTCGCAGGAAGCCTTCCTCCAGACGTAGCGGTAGCGGCCGCCCACGCGCAGGTCGATCTCGCATACTGCCAGGTCCCATCCGCCATAACCGCCGAGCCAGCGCTTCACCAATTCGGGTTTCGTATACGCCGCAAACACCAGATGCCGCGGCGCGTCGAAGTCGCGCTTCATGACAATCTCGCGATCGCCATGCGGAGCGATTTGCAATGCCTTGTTGAGAACCATCATTTTCGTTTTCTTCCTTTCGCGGGGGGCCGCTTCTGTTTTTCCTCGATTTTCATGTCCTCGAGCAGGGCGTCGAGGCGCAGAAAGCGATCTTCCCAAAACTTGCGGTATTCATCCAGCCATTGGCTGGCTTTAGCGAGCGGTTGCGCTTCCAGCCGGCGCGGCCGGCGCTGGGCTTCGCGTCCGCCGGAGATGAGGCCCGCGCGTTCCAGCACTTTCAGGTGCTTCGAAATCGCGGGCTGGCTCATCGCGAACGGTTCGGCGAGTTCCGTAACCGTCGCTTCGCCGGAAGCAAGACGCGCCAGAATCGCCCGGCGTGTCGGATCGGCGAGCGCTGCAAAGGTGGCGTCGAGAGAAGATGCGGATGCAAACATAACCGTGTGGTTAGATAACCATTTGATTATGTAGTAACTCGCTAGGACGCGTCAAGAGGCAATAATTTGCGCAGCCCGGGGTGGCGCAGCCAGAGTCCGCCCCATACCAGCACGCCGAAAATCACCGGGAATACGATTTCAAAGGCCGTCCCGCTCGCACGCACGTGGGTCGCCACAGCCCCGCCCAGGTATCCGGTGACCAGCACCGCGCCGAGAATCGCGGTTCGCGGAATTGCGTACAGCAGTGTCGAAACGATCAATGCAAGGCCGATGCCAATGGTGGAGCTATCCGGGTAGCCTAACTGCGCCATCGCCTCGAGCACGGCCGCGGGTTTGAATAATTTCGCCACGCCGTCAAAGAGCAGAAAGAGAGCGGCCAGTCCACTGACGATGCGGCCGGCGATTACGCGGCCGCGGCGGTTGGATTCATCCATAGAACCTCCCAGTGATGACCGTCCAGATCGTAAAAACTCCAGCCGTACATGAAGCCGTGATCCATCGGATCCATGGCGTGCGAGCCTCCGGCGGCGATGGCCTTGCGCACCATCTGGTCCACTTCTTCGCGGCTCTCGCACGAGATTGCGAACAGGCCCTCGGTATGCGTACCAGTGTCGCAGATGCCGCGCTTCGTGAAAGTCTTGAAAAACGCCTCGTCCAGCAGCATGAAGAATGCGCCGTCGTTGACGATCATGCATGCTGCTTTGCTGTCGGTGAATTTGGGATTGAACCCAAACCCGAGCGAGCGGAAGAAATCAATCGAGCGCTGTACGTCGCGCACGGCCACGTTGACGAATATGTTTCGGGAACCACGTTGTGAGTTCGCCATGTTCTTTCTCCTTCGAACATGTAGACTCCGTTCCGCGGCGAAACTCATCGGGCCCGGCAGGCAAAACTCAACGCGGCGGCAAATGCATCGGGAGATCGAACTTGGGGAACAGCATCTCGACGTCGAGAAACGAGTTCCAGCCGGCAATGCGGTCGCCTGACAGTTCCAGCACAACGAGCGCCCACGGCTTGTGTCCGCCGGCTGCGGGATCCGCGCGGTACTGGGCGAATGCGGGTGATCCGCACGCCTCTACCGGAAGCAATCGCGAACCCCGGCAACCGTTGCCCACGCCAAGCAGCCACGTTCGCACGTTTGCAGGACCCTGTAGCCACAACTCGTACGGCGGCATCGAGAACGTCGCGTCTTCACGCAGCAGCGAAGCCAACGTGTCCACGTCGTAGCGCTCGAAGGCCTCGACATAGCGATTCAGCATTTGGGCTTGCGCGCTGGTGAGTTCGCCCGAGCCGCCGTCGTCATTGCCGCCGCGCGCCGCGAGCGCCGTGCGCGCGCGCTGCAGGGCGCTGTTGACCGCCGCGACCGTGGTTTCGAGCGTTTCGGCGACCTCCGCCGCCGACCAGCCCAGCACTTCGGTCAACAGCAGAGCGGCCCGTTGTTTCGGCGCCAGGCGCTGCAGCGCCGCGACAAACGCCAGACGAATGCTCTGGCGCAGCATCACGCGCTGCGAGGGATCCGCGTCGGCCGGAATCGCGCGCGCCTCGGCGATGGGCTCGATCCAATGCGTGCGAGGCCGTTGCGTGAGGCCATCTGGCGTGGGCGCGCCCGCGAGACGCTCCTCCATCGGCCTCGCCCGCCGGTTGCGATCCTCCAGTTCATCGAGACAGACATTGGTGGCGATGCGATACAGCCAAGTCTTGAGCGATGCCCGTCCGTCGAACTTCTCGAGGTTTCGCCATGCGCGGATCAGCGTTTCCTGCGCGGCGTCGTCGGCGTCAATCGACGAGCCGAGCATTCGGTAGCAGTGTCCTGTCAGGGCGCTACGGTGGATTTCGAGTTCTGCGGCGTGTTCCGGCATCACAGCGAACGTACCACAACTCCGTCCAAAATCGCTTTCCGGAAACACCCCCTCGACGTGGAGGCAAACTCGTGCCATCATAGAAGTGTAGTTTGACAGGCCCGCTTTTCTTGGCTACTCGTCTAGTCCGGCTCCAACCGCCTAACCCGCCGCCCGCATTTGCCGTCTGCAAATTCCAGAAAGAAGAATGAATTGAAGAACATATTCGTAGGAAACCTCAGCTTCGGAGCAACCGAAGACGCGGTACGTAATCTCTTCTCCGCTTATGGCACGGTGGACCGTGTCAGCATTGTGACCGATCGTGAAACTGGCCAGGCAAGAGGCTTTGGATTCGTCGAAATGAGCAACGACAGCGAAGGCGAAAACGCGATCCAGGCCCTGAATGGCCGCGAGCTCGAAGGCCGCGCGCTCAATGTGAACGAAGCCCGTCCGAAGGAACAGCGCGGCGGCGGCGGTGGTGGATACCGCGGCGGCGGCGGCGGACGCCAGAACAAGCAACGCTGGTAAACGGCGAACCGAATGCAATTCGAGGGGGCGCGTTGACGCCCCCTTTGTCATGCTGATGCAGCCTTCCCATACTCTGGTGGCTACACACCCACGTGTAACGAAATAGGAGAGCCTATGGCGACAAGATCGCGAACGAGCCTGAAGAAGCGTCAGAAGGAACTGGCCCGCGCCGAAAAGCAGCGGGACAAAGCAGCAAAGCGCCTGGAACGAAAGAATGCCGACCCCAGCCTCGAACCAACCGATGGGGACGAGGACACAAGCGGGTTTGACCTGGACGCGGAACTGGATGCCGCCAACGCTGCCGCCGGCCGCACCGAACCACGATTAGCCGACCTCCTGGGACCCTCGTTCACGCCGCGGTCCGAATAGCGGTTCGGCCGAAGACCGTCAGCCGTTCACCCTGCGAATCAACGCCGGGATGCGCGGCCATATGTGTGGTTGTTGCTATTGGCCGACGGCCCACTCGTTCACCAGCGCATCCAGGTGATCGCGCTTGATCGAGTGCACCATTTCCGTGCCAATCGAATACCCGTCCTTGGTTTTGCGCGAGTAGCAGACGACGGCGACAAATACTTCGTCGCCAATTTCCGCACGCAGAATCTCGCCAACGGGGAACGTAGCGGGAAGATTCAAACGCAGGCCAGCCTGCGAAAGGTCTGCAATCTTTCCTTCCACTGCTATTTTAGATCCAAGCACCCTGACGCTGGCATGGGTTGCGACGCCGAAGCGCTGGTGCTTCCGCTTGTTTTCCTTACCGGCAGCTTCGAGCTCCGGCACATCTTCGACGGGAATGCTCACGCTTCCATGATGACAAGAGAAGGGCAATGCGGAAATTAGTGGACAGTCGTAAAGCCCTCTGAATTTCGCCTTATCAAATGGGCCATTCGTACTCGTAAATGGCTACGCTCCGCCTCTGAAGGGGAACACCGGATCGCTTGCAAATATTGTTTTTCAGCCTCGTCGATCCGGCCCAATTGTTCGTAAAAATAACCAGTCGCGGCATAATGCGGCGCGTATTCGTGCAGCTTCCCAAAGCCCTCGCCCTCATTGAGAAGGTCGAGTCCGCGCTGCGGGCCGCTCACCTGTGCGGCCGCGATGGCTCGATTTAACCGTACGACCGGCGACGGCAGCAGACATTCCAATTGTTCGTACATCCCCTCAATGGTTCGCCAGTCTGTCGCTTCCCAGCTCGGCGCCGTCGCGTGCAAGGATGCAATTCCCGCTTCGAGATGATAGCGGGTCAATTCATCGCCGTTCGCGGCGAGGTCCAGGTGGCGCATCCCTTCGCCGATCCGGCGCCGGTTCCACAGCGAACGGTCCTGTTGCTCGAGCAGGTTCAGCCCGCCCCCGGAATCGATGCGGGCTGCGTCCCGCGCCGACTGCAACAGCATCAGCGCCAGCAAGGCGTGGCATTTCGGCAGCGCCGTCGAAGCGCTGGACACGAGCAGCCCGCACAACCGAATGGCTTCTTCCGAGAACTGCGGCTCGCGCAACGAATAGCCCTCGTTGAAGAGCAGATACAAGGCTTCGAGAACGGCGTCCAGACGCGAACCGGCTTCTGCCAGCGCTTGCGGCAGGCCGAATTCGATCGCCTGCTCGCGAATCTGGCGTTTGGCGCGCACCAGGCGTTGCGCGATCGCCGAATCCTGCGCCAGATAGGCTCGCGCAATCTCTTTGACGCCCATTCCGCCAACGGTTTTCAGCACGAGCGCCACCTGCGCTTCACGCGCGAGCGCCGGGTGGCAGCAAAGGAACACCATGCCGAGTTCGTCGTCAATGGCGATGTTCGCCGCCGGAGGGCCGGCGAGGTCTTCGAGGTTCGGGATCGTTGTGCTCGCCGCCGCGCGGTGATCGCGTCGCAGAAGGTCGATGGCGCGGTTCTTCGCGGTTTGCAACAGCCATGCCTGAGGATGTTCGGGAATGCCCTGAAACGGCCATTTTTCCAGGGCTTTCACCAACGCGTCTTGCACGCACTCCTCGGCCAGTTCGAGATGGCGCGAGCCGAGGATGCGAGTCAGAGTGGAAACGATCTTTCCCGCCGATTCGCGGAATAAACCTTCCAGCAGTTCGGGCATTCGCTAGCTCCCGCCGGTGGGCTCCACCTCGCGAACCTCCACCACGCCGTACTCGATGTGGGGGCATTCGCGGGCAATCGTTTCCGCCTCCTCATAACCGGAAGCCGAGATCATGAAAAAGCCGCCGATGATTTCCTTGGCTTCCGTGTACGGCCCATCGGTCACCTTGATTCTGCCGTTCGCCGTGCGGAGCGACCGGCCGGTTCCATCCTGCAATTTGTTGCCGCCAGCCAAGCGGCCTTCTTTTGCGAGCTTCTCGTACCAGGCGCGGTATTTCAGGATGATCGCCTGCATCTCGGCGGGCGCGACGCCGGCGAACACCGCGGGATCTTCGTGCAGCAACAACATGTATTGGGGCATGAGGTCTGTGTTTCTCCTTCGCCTTCAAAACGAATGGCGCGGCCCGGAATCGACAAGGGTAACTTAACTTTTTGGAAATTCCGGCGACTCGCGAACCCGCCGCGCCTGCCAGAGGTGCCGCCGGTCGTGCGCGGCGATCAATTGGATCCGCGATCCAAGGCTCATTTTCAACCACTTCTCCGCTGGTGACGCGACCTTGATGCCCTTCAGATCCAAGCCGTCGGCCTCGCCTACCAGAAAATACAGGTCGTGCTGGATGCGTTGAAATTCCAGCAACGTCTCTTTCGGATCGGGATCGGGCCCTGGAAGCCACCGTTTCGGCGCTCGCGCTTTGAAGCGAACCGGAGGCTCCATCGAAGCGATGAACCAGCGTTCGAACAACGACCAACGAAAGGGGCCGGCGGCCGTACGGCCTTCTTTACGGCTCATGGCGATGGCGCGAAAGAGTAGCGGAAGCTCCTCTCCGTCGATCGAATTCAGGTGCGACATGCACTCGGCGATCGACCACGCGCCAGCCTTTGGACGCCAGCGCAACTGGGCATCCGAAAGGCCGCTGGTGAGAGCTTCCGCATCGGCGCGGATCGCGGCAAACTGCGTTCTCAAACTTTCGAGTTGCGGTTCCACGCCGTCAGCCGCCGTTCTGTTTCCCTCTCGCAAACGCCCTTCGCACGTTCGACGGCACGCCGTATTCTTCGAACTGCTCGGGCCTGCCCCAGGCGATCGCGCGCGATTCCTCGGACAGAATGAAGTCCTCACGCAACGCCTGAAAGCCGACAATCACGTCGTGATGCAAATGATACGGTTCGATGCCGTTCGAAGGAATGCCATGCACATCCAGGCCCGCTATATACGGTCTGGCGCACGCATCGAGCATCACGGAAGTTTCTTCCGCCACTTCGCGCCGCGCGGCGTGCCAGATGCTCAGGTCGTCTGCCTCGACATGACCGCCAGGCAACAGCCAGCGGTTCAGGCGCTTGTGATGCACGAGCAGCACCGCGCCGCCATCGGGATGCAGCACCATACCTGTGCTCGTGATGTGCCCGGGCTGGTATTGATGCCGCGAAAGCGGCTCCCCGGTGGCGTCGAGCAACAGCAGAATCAGTTCCTGGCTCTTCATCGATTCGCCGTCGCCCTGGTCCCGCCATCCGCTCACCAGATCGCGCAATTCCGGCACGTTCATTTCCTGCGGCCCTTCGGTTGCGCCTTCTCGAACGCGGTCCACATCTCCTTGTCGATCCGCAATGCGAGACCATCCGGATAGAACGTCTCATGCGGACGGTAGAGATCGCCGTGGTCGCGGCCCGGCACGAGCAGGCAGGCGTCCTCTCGCCCCTTGGACTTCAGGAAATCGCACGACAGGATGAACGCCTCTTCGAGGTGAAACGTATCCTCGGAACCGCAATACAGATGCAGTTTACCCAACAATTTCGGCCCCAGCGTATTCCAGTTGCGATCCATGACCAGCCGGATATCGTAGCGTTCCCAAAACTTCTGCACGAACGGATCCTGCTCGCCGGTTTCACGATTGAACAGTTTCATGGGACGGCCGTCAGCACCTCGCGGGCTGAATACCCAGTCGAACGACGCCATCTGGCCGCCGACCGGCCCTTGCGCCTCCTCTTGCTTGACGAACTCTTCGATCGAAGCGAGTTCCTTACCCTTGCTGCGCACGAGGTTCTTAGCAGTTCCGTCTGCGCGGCGGTACGCGTTGTCGGCCGAACCGGCAGTCGCGTTGATGCCCGTAAAACTACGGAAATCCACCGAATCCGGCGATGTTGGCCAAGTGCCGCCGAAGAAATTCGGATACGCCACCTGCAACCAGAAGGAGGTCCAGCCGCCTGACGAGTGGCCGGTGACAAAACGCGCGTACGGCCTGGCGATGAGGCGATATTGCTTCTCCAGATGCGGAATGAGTTCCTCGGTCAAAGCCTTGCCCCACGGGCCGTTGTTCACCGAATCCGCAAAGACGTGGTGGCCGGTCGGGAATGATGCGTCGAGATACACATGCACGATTTCGGCGCGCTTCTTCTCTTCGATCTCCTTGATGATCTGCGGACCCTCACGCCAGGCGCTCGCGTGCGTGCCTCCAAATCCGTGAATGTGGTACGCCGCCGGGTAGCTTTTCGAGGAACCCGATTCGTAACCAGGCGGCAGTACGATGCCTGCGTGCATCAGGATAGGACGGCCCCAGAAGGCCGTGAGCATCGGGCTTTGGAACTCCACCAGCTTGATGTTCGCCGTGTCTTCGAGCTTGCGCCCCGGGCCCTGCCGTTTGGAAAGCCTCAGCTCGATCGGTTCCGTGTTGGCGGGGTCGATTTCGAGCTGCACGACTTCGCTGTATAGATCGCCTTCGTCCTGACGGTTGCGCGCGTAACTGTGATCGGGATCGAGCAATGCCATGAACTGCAGCTTGCCTTTGGCGGCTTGCGACAGCGGCACAGGGTACGCCTGTAAATCGGGATTGAAGAGGATGGTCTGCCCGGGCTTGATCGCTTCGACCTCCGCCGCCGCAAGCCAGTTGCCGGTGGGACTAAAGCCCGCCTGCAGCCGTTCGGCCTTCTGCTGGCGATCGGACATGAAGACGATCATCCGTCCGGATTCCGTGCGGGAGGCGACCGAAGGATCGAGGGTGATCTTGAACCGGAGGGGTCCGGGGGCGGCAGTCAGAAAACCGGCTGCAATAAGAACGAGCCACAGCGGGGTGCGCATGTATTCCGTCCAATTTTAGCCTGACTGCCACCCCGCAGGGATGATGCAGATTACTTCGCGTGCATGACGAACGAGTACAATAGATCGCCCGCGCCGACCACCACATACTGCGTG
>JACXTT010004454.1_pt1 | contig 20825 bp, 19 predicted proteins | sample 9270951 | NCBI WGS metagenome assembly JACXTT01 (sample SAMN15532306, study PRJNA645909) | rock metagenome | isolation source: weathered quartz diorite | place: Puerto Rico | collected 2017-06-21
GCGAGACCGGCACCGGCAAGGAGCTCGTGGCGCGCGAGATCCACCGCCGCTCGCGGCGCGCCGCGCGGCCGATGGTGAAGGTCAACTGCGGCGCGCTGCCCGAGAACCTCGTCACCTCCGAGCTGTTCGGGCACGAGAAGGGCGCGTTCACGGGCGCGCTGCAGCGCCGCATCGGTCGCTTCGAGCTCGCCAGCAACGGCACGCTCTTCCTCGACGAGATCGGCGAGCTCGCGCTCGACGTGCAGGCCTCGCTGCTCCGCGTGCTGCAGGAAGGCGAGTTCGAGCGCGTCGGCGGCACGCAGACGCTGCGCTCCGACGCGCGGCTGGTCGCGGCCACGAACCGCGATCTGCAGAGAGAGGTCGCGGACGGCCGCTTCCGCGCCGATCTCTTCTACCGGCTGAACGTCTTTCCGATCGTGGTCCCGCCGCTGCGTGAGCGTCGCGACGACATTCCGATCCTCGTCGAGACGTTCGCCGCCCGCCAGGCCGCGCAGCTCGGTAAGCGCGTGAAGCGGATCGACCGCCGGTCGATGGAGCTGCTCACGTCCTACGATTGGCCCGGCAACGTGCGCGAGCTCGCGAACGTCGTCGAGCGCGCGGCGATCCTCGCCGAGGACGATCGGCTGATCGTCGAGCCCGCGCTGCTCGGCTCCGGCCCGCCCGCGGCACGCGGGGCCGCCGCCGGCCTGAAGGCCGATCTCGACTCGAAGGAGCGGGACGCGATCGAATCCGCGCTCCGTGCCTCGGCGGGGCGCATCTCCGGGCCGACCGGTGCCGCGGCACGCCTCGGCTTCCGCCCGACGACGCTGCACTCGAAGATCCAGAAGCACGCGATCGACAAACGCCGCTTCCGCTGACGAGATCTCGTCGATCGGCGAGATCTCGTCACGTCAGCGCGGTCGCGCCGGCCGCGATTTCCGGAACTTGGATGCGGCATCGCGCGTGCGCTCTCGCGGCGCATGCTGCGCATCGAGATCGAGCGCGAATTCGCCGGTGAAACGACGCTGCGCCTCTTCGGCGCCGTCGACTCGGCCTCGCTGCCGGCGCTCCGCGACAGCGCCGCCGCGGAGCGCCGCTCCGGTGGACGCCTCGTCCTCGACCTCGATGGCGTGACCGCCATCGATCGGGCGGCGCTCCGGTTCCTCGTCCGTCTCGCGCGTGACGGCGCGGAGATCGCGCGGGCCCCGGGATTCGTTCGCGAGTGGCTGCGCGCCGAGCTCCGCTCCGGGCGGGGCGTGCCGCTCGCCCTCGTCCTCGTCGGCGCCGCCGTGTGCGCCGCCACCGTCGCCTACGGATTCGTCCGCATCAACCCGGCCGCGCCCTCCGAGCGCGCGCCGATCGAACGGGAGACTCGTCCATGACCACGAAGAAGACGCTCGTCCGGATCGCCGCGCTGCTCGCGGTCCTGGCCTCTCCGCCGACGCTCGCACTCGCTGCGCAATCGTCCGATGACGGATGGCACGGCCGGTTCACCGTCTACGGCTACTTCCCCGAGATCGGCGCATCGCTGAAGCTTCCGAACGGAGCCGATCGAACGGTCTCGGTCGACGCCGGCGACCTGCTCGATCATCTCGAGATCGCGTTCATGGGCTCGCTCGAAGTCGAGAAGGGCCCGGTCGGTCTGTTCACCGACGTGCTCTACATGAACGTCGGCGGCGGCCGCGCGATGCAGCGCGATCTCGCGGCGGGCGGCGCGCCACTGCCGCTCGGGCTCCGCGCGAAGACGCACCTCGACGTCGAAGGCTTCGTCTGGACGCTGGCCGGCAGCTACCGCGTGCTGACCGGGTCGTGGATCTCCGTCGACGCCCTTGGCGGCGCGCGGGTCGTCGACCTGTCCGGCGACCTCGACCTCGACGTGGCCACGACGCTCGGGCCGCTCGCCGGGCCGAAGCGTAGCACCTCGCTCGACACCCATCTCTCCAGCCTCGACGGCATCGTCGGCGTGAAGGGACGGGTGGCGCCTGCCGGCAGCGCTTGGTTCGCGCAGTACCTACTCGACGTGGGCGCCGGCGAATCGGATCTCACGTGGCAAGCCGTCGCGGGTCTCGGCTACTCGCTCGGCTGGGTCGAGATCCTCGCGACCTGGAAGTCGATCCACTTCGACCTCGGGTCGGACGCGCCGATCCGCGACCTCCGCTTCGACGGCCCGACGATCGGCGTCGCGCTTCCCTGGTGACGCCGCCATCCGCACAACCCGCGGCCGCGTGCCGCTGAACCGCCCTCGAACGGGGCCATGAAGGAGAACGACATGACTTCCGCAGCCCGACGCATCGACGTGCACCATCACTTCCTCCCACCGGAGTTCATCGCCGAGGTCTCGAAGCATCCCGGCGACTGGACGGGAGGGCCCGGCGTGCCGCGCTGGAATCTCGACATCGCCCGCGAGACGATGGCGCGGCAGGGCATCGCGACGGCCATCGCCTCGGTCGTGCCGCACGTCCACTGGGGCGACGGCGCCGCCGCCTCGCGCTGGGCACGCCACTGCAACGAGTTCGCGGCGCGGGCGATCGCGGACGAGCCGGCGCGCTTCGGCGGCTTCGCGACGCTGCCGCTACCCGACGTGGCCCGCGCGCTCGCCGAGCTCGAGTACGCGCTCGACACGCTGCGGCTCGACGGGGTGCTGCTGTTCTCGAGCTACGGCGCGCGCTACCTCGGCGATGCCGACTTCGACGAGCTCTTCCAGGAGCTCGAGCGCAGGCGCGTCACGGCATTCATCCATCCGAACACCATGCCGCCGACGAGCCAGGCCTCGCGCCTCGCGCTGCCGCCCGCGATGGTCGACTACGTGTTCGACACGACGCGCGCGATCGCGAGCCTGCTCTGCAGCGGGAGCCTCGAGCGCTACCCGTCGATCCGATTCATCGTTTCGCACGCCGGCGGCGCCGTGCCGTTCCTGGCGGCGCGCTTCGCGCTCGTCGAGAGCTTGCCGGCGTACCGCGAGCGGCTGCCGAATGGAGCGATCCATTGTCTGCAGCGGCTCTACTACGACACGGCGCTGTCGTCTTCGCCTTACGCGCTGGCCGCGCTCCGTGCGCTCGTCCCGCCGAGCCAGATCCTCTTCGGCAGCGACTTCCCGATGGCTTCGGAGGCGATCGCCGAGCACGGGATCCGCGGGCTCGAATCCTCGGAAATCCTCGACGGAGCAGCGCAGGAAGCGATCGCGCGCGGCAACGCGCTCCGGCTGTTTCCGCGCCTCGCGTCGCTCTGAGACCGAAGCTCTCGGCAGTCGTCCCCGGCGGAAACACCCCGCCGGGGACGAATTTCGGCGATTGACCGCGAAAGGAGGCGCTGTCAACCAAGTCCGTGCCATGAGCGAATCGCTGGCGGCCTTCGGTGTCGAGGGCCTCGACGACATCCTCCGGGGCGGACTGCCGAGGAGCCGGGTCTATCTGCTCGAAGGCAACCCCGGCGCCGGGAAGACCACGCTGGCTCTCCAGTTCCTGCTGGAGGGGATCCGCCGTGGCGAGAAGGTCCTCTACGTCTCGCTCTCCGAGACGGGCGAGGAGCTCGCGGCCACCGCCGCCTCGCATGGATGGACGCTCGACGGCGCCGAGATCTTCGATCTGCCGACGGACCGCACGCTCGATCCGGCCCGGGATACGTCGATCTTCCATCCGTCCGAGATCGAGCTCAGCGACCGGGCCACGGAGATCCTCGCACGCATGGAGGCCTCGAAGCCGTCGCGCGTCGTGTTCGACTCGCTCTCCGAGATGCGTCTGCTGGCGCAGAGCTCGCTGCGCTATCGCCGCATCGTGCTCATGCTGAAGCAGCGCATGGTGCAGCACCGTTGCACGGTGCTCATGCTCGACGACCGCACCAGCGAGGCCGGCGACATGCAGCTCGAGAGCATCGCGCACGGCGTGTTGTCGCTCGAGCGCGTCGAGCGGCACTACGGGAACGAGCGGCGTCGGCTACGGGTGACGAAGCTCCGCGGCGTGCCCTTCCGCGACGGCTACCACGACTTCCGGATCGAGACCGGAGGGCTCGTCGTCTATCCGCGGCTGGTCGCGGCCGAGCACGAGCACGAGCTGCCCGCCGAGCTGGCCTCGACCGGCATCGAGGCGCTGGACGAGCTCTGCGGCGGCGGGCTCGACCGCGGCGCGAGCGTGCTCTTCGCCGGACCTTCCGGGGTCGGCAAATCCGCCCTGGCGCTGCAGATCGCGCTCGCGGCCGCGGCACGCGGCGAGCGCATCAGCGTGTTCTCGTTCGAGGACCGGGTGGCGACGGCGCGTGCGCGCATGGCGGGGCTCGGTCTGCCGCTCGACCGCGCGCTCGAGTCGCAGAGCCTGCGCATGCGCCACGTGAATCCGGGCGAGCTCTCGCCGGGCGAGTTCGACGCGCTGGTGCGCGACGCGGTCGAGAGCTTCGGCGCGACCATCCTCATCGTCGACAGCCTGAACGGTTACCTGGCCGCGATGCCGAACGAGCAGTCGCTGGTGCTCCAGCTCCACGAGCTGCTGACCTACCTCGCGAGCCGGCAGGTGATGACGATCGCGACGTCGACGCAGCGGGGCCTGATCGGCGCGCCGATGACGATGCAGTTCGACGTGAGCTACCTCGCCGACACGATCCTGCTCATGCGGTATTTCGAGGCCCGCGGTGCGCTCCGCCGGGCCGTGTCGGTCATGAAGAAGCGCCGCGGACCCCACGAGGCGAGCATTCGCGAGTTCCAGCTCTCGTCGAGCGGCTTCCAGCTCGGCGCGCCGTTGACCGAATTCCAGGGAATCCTGACCGGCGTTCCGTATTTCTACGGCGGTGCGGAATCGCTGATCCGACGCGAATGAGGTGCCGCATGGATCTCTCGGTCCTGGTGCTGGCCCCGTGGGGGCGCGATGCCGAAGTGGTGCGAGAGCTGCTCGGTCGCGAAGGCATCCCGGTCGAGGTCTGTGCGGACGTCGAGAGCCTGTGCTCGCGGGTCCGCGACGGAGCGGGCGTGGCGCTCGCGACCGAGGAATCGCTGCTGTACCGGAACGCGCAGCAGGCGCTGATCGGGACCCTCCGCGCGCAAGAGCCTTGGTCGGAGATGCCCGTCGTCATCCTGACCGGGAACGGCGTGCTCAGCCGCGAGGCGGATGCGCTCGCCACGTCGCTCACGCCGCACGCGAACCTGACGCTGCTCGAGCGCCCGCTCCGCGAGGCCACGTTGATCGCGGCCGTGCGCGCAGGTCTGCGCGCGCGCGCCCGCCAGTACGAGGTGCGGGACCTGCTCGACCAGGAGCGCGGTCTCCGCGCGGAGGCGGAAGCGTCGAATCGCCGGAAGGACGCCTTTCTCGCGATGCTCGGCCACGAGCTCCGGAACCCTTTGGCCGCGGTGCGAAACGCCATCGCCGTGGCGTCGCTCGACGGGGGCAAGGGCGAGCGCGCGTTGCAGATCGCGCAGCGCCAGACGATGCACCTCGCGCATCTCGTCGACGATCTCGTCGACGTGGCGCGCGTCACCCAGGGCAAGATCCGCCTCCGCACCGAGCGCGTGCTGCTCGCGACGATCCTCGAGCGCGCGGTCGAGGCTACCCGCGGCACGATCGACGAGCGCACACATCGCCTCGTGGTCTCGGAGATTCCGTCCGCCGTGCTGCAGGGCGACCCGACGCGGCTCGAGCAGGTCGTGGTGAACCTGGTCGGCAACGCCTCGAAGTACACGTCACCCGGTGGGACGATCCGGATCGGCGCCTGGCTCGACGGGCTCGAAGCGGTGATCGAGGTCTCCGACAACGGGATCGGGATCGCACCCGACATGCTTCCGCGCGTCTTCGACCTCTTCGCGCAAGGCGACGATTCGCTCGACCGTGCGGAGGGCGGCCTCGGCATCGGCCTCACGATCGTCCGTCAGCTCGTCGAGCTGCACGGCGGGACGATCGAGGCGCGGAGCGACGGGTTGGGGCTCGGCGCGAGATTCGTCGTACGCCTGCCCGCGGAGCCGGTCGCCGCGTCGCAATGCGCCCCGGAATCGGCATCCGCAAGCCTCGACTTGCACGACCCTCGCGTGCTGATCGTCGAGGACAATCCCGATTCCGCCGAGAGCCTCCGCATGGTGCTCGAGCTGTCGGGGCATCGCGTGCGCGTGGCGAACGACGGCCAGGAAGCGATGGTGGTGGCGCAGGAGTATCGGCCGGACATCGTGCTGCTCGACATCGGACTCCCCGACATGGACGGCTACGAGGTCGCCCGCCGCCTGCGGAGCCTCCCCGCGCTCGAGCGCGCGGTGCTGATCGCGCTCACCGGATACGGTAGCGAGGACGACCGCCGGCGCGCCATCGAAGCGGGCTTCCAGCATCACATCACGAAGCCGGCCGACGTCGTCGTCCTCGATCGCGTGCTGCGCGGGGCGAAAAAGGGCGGCCGACGCACGCCCACGCTTCATTGACGAGCCGTCGCGGCGATCAGGATGCGCCGGGCGGCCGCTCCGGCGCCGGCGGGTCGGCGAGCTCGGTCAGCAGCAACGATCCGGGCGAGCCGTCGGAGACCACGAACGTGCCCTGGAAGGTCGCACCGGCGGGCGCGCGCATCAGCCTCCCGACGTCGGCGGCCGCTCCGCGCAGGGTGAAGTTCCGGCGCGGATCACGGGAGATCTGGCCGTCGGACGGCGGTACGTCTCCGGGATTCAGGTAGCCGGTGACGAAGACTTTCCGGCGTCGTCCGTCGGCCGTGCTCACGTCGAGCTGGTCGAGCACGCGCGTCTTCTCCGGCACGCGGTCGAGGAAGCCGCGAATCGTGTAGTTGTGCTCGGAGAGGCCGTCGAGGGGCAGGAACGCCCACGACGGTACCACGACGAGAGGGATCGCGAGAAGCGCGACGCGGAGGGCGCGGAACGCCGACGAACCGAACCTGCCGGAACCCGGGTGAGGCGTCATTTCGCCTTCAATCGATACGCAAGCTGGCGGTACGTCAAGCCGATGCTCTTGGCGGCGTGATGGCGGTTGCCTCCGGCGTGGTCGAGCGCCATGCGCAGCGCCGCCGCCTCCAGCGCGTCGATGTCGATGCCCTCGCTCTTGATCGCCGAGCTCAGCTGCTCCTCGAGTGGCGAGCGCGCCGGGCGGAGCGCTCCGGCGTCGTCGATCGAGAGCCCGCGCGAGCGCGGCATGCCGCTGTCGGAGAAGAGCTGGTGGACGTCGAGCGCCGAGCCGTCCGCCGACAGGATCACGGCGCGCTCGATCATGTTTTCGAGCTCGCGGATGTTGCCCGGGTAGTCGTAGTCGAGGAGCGCGTGGATCGCGCGCTCGGTGAATCCCGTGACGTGACGGCGATGGCGGCGGGCGAACTTGTCGAGGAAGTAGCGCATCAGCAGCGGTAGATCGTCGCGTCGCTCGCGGAGCGGCGGAACGTGGATCGGGAACACGTTCAGCCGATAGAAGAGATCGCGCCGAAAGCGGCCCTCGGCGACGTTTCGCTTGAGGTCCTCATTCGTGGCGGCGACCACGCGGACCGACACCTCGCGCGTCTGCGTGCTGCCGACGCGCTCGATCTCGCCCGTCTGCAGTGCGCGCAGCAGCTTCGCCTGCGCTGCGTGCGCGAGCGTGCCGACTTCGTCGAGGAAGAGCGTTCCCCCGTGGGCGCGCTCGAAGCGGCCGGGGCGTGAGGCGACCGCGCCTGTGTAGGCTCCCTTCTCGACTCCGAAGAGCTCGGCCTCGACGAGATTCTCGGGGATCGCCGCGCAGTTCACCGCCACGAACTGTCCGCCGGCACGCGCGCCGATCGCGTGGAGCTTCCGTGCGAAGAGCTCCTTGCCGACGCCGGTCTCGCCGAGGAAGAGCACGGTCGCGTCGGTGTCGGCCACCTTGCGGAGCAGATGCGAGGCGGCGTTGAAGCCGGACGACAGACCGACCATCTCGTCGGTGCCGTGGCGCGCGGTTGGCTCGGGCTTCACGCCGCTCGGCGGAGGAGCGAGATCGATCGGCAGATCGTCTCGCCGCGGAGCGCGGTTCACGAACGTCTCGGGACGGAAGTGGCGGAGGTCGTCGAGGGCATCTTCCCAGGCTTCGACCGGCCGCCCGACGATGCGGCAGTTCTTCGCCCCGGCGCCGCGGCACTCGACCTCGCGATAGAGGATCGGGCGGCCGAGGAACACTGTCGTGTACCCGGACGCATAACCGACCTGCATCCAGCACACCGGCTCGGCGGAAAGTCCGTGATGCAAGAGGTGGCAGTCGACTTCGATCGAATCCATCCACAGGAACTCGCCGTAGTAGTGGCCCTTCTCGACGTCGAGCTCGACGCGAAGCGGCTCCACGACGACGATCCCTTCGAGCATGTGCATCTGCGGCCCCGAGAGGAACGCGTCCACGAACGAGCGTTCCTTGCCGAGCGTGCGCGCGGTCTCGGCATCCTCGCTGCCGGAGGCGTAGCCCATGCGCGTCAGCAGACCGCACGCGGCGTCGGCGCCGAACGAGTCGACGAGCTCACGGCGCAGCGCCGCGAGCGAGCGCACGTGCAGCAGCGCCATGCGTTTGTCGTCGAGCGAGATGCGGCCTGGCCGAAAGCGCAAGCGGGCGCGGAGATCGTCGATCCCCGGCATCTTCTCGTGCTCGGTCCAATGGACCTTCGCGCTGCCGTCGCCTTCCGGCGAGAAGCTCGAGACGCCGCCACCCATCGCCGCAGGGCTAACGCCGCCGTGCCCAAAACGTCAAGCACGAACCCTCGGGTCGCCCAAATGGTCCGGCCGCGCTGCGTCGAGACTCCGGTGGCGCTCGCTTCCGGCGTCGTCGAACGGCTGGCAGTCGAGCGTCAAGCTGCTAGAAATCGGAGGAATTCTCGCGCTGCGCGGAAGGGGCACGCGCGGCGAAGTCGTCCTCGTGGCCCGGGCGGCCTCTGGCGTGCCGCTTGCTCAGGTTTTCACTGGCCGAGAGCCCGGGCGGACGACGGACCCGCGCACCCCGGCGACGCGGCACGAACACAACCCAAGGGAGGCTCAGCATGGCATTGAAAGGTCTACTGCGGCTCGGCGAAGCGGCGGTCCGGGTCCTCGACATGGACGCGGCGCTCCGCCACTACGACACCCGTCTCGGCCTGCACGTCACCATGAAGGACGACCAGGGCCGCGTCTATCTGAAGACGTGGGACGAGCACGACCATCACTCGATCGTGCTCCGCGAGGCCGACAAGCCGGGCCTCGATTACTTCGCGTTCAAGGTCTCCGACGATGCGAGCCTCACGGACCTCGAGAAGAAGATCGAGGCGTTCGGCTTGCCGGTGAAGCGCATCGAGGCCGGCGTCTATCCGAAGAGCGGGCGGCGGATCGAGTTCGTGCTGCCGAGCGGCCACGTGATGCAGCTCTACGCGCACAAGGAGCAGATCGGGAACACGCTCGGCACCAAGAACCCCGGCGTCATGCCGGACGAGGGCGTGAACCGCGGCCTGCGCATCAACCGTCTCGACCACATCCTGCTCGGCGGCGGCAACCTCGACGAGAACGTGAAGCTCTTCCGCGAGGTCTTCGAGTGCACGCTCTCGGAGAAGCTCGTCGACGCCGAGAGCGGTGCGTCGCTCGCCGTGTTCCTCACCTGCTCGACGAAGCCGCACGACGTGGCGTTCGTGTTTCAGCCGCAGCAGAACAAGTTCCACCACATCTCGTTCCTGCTCGAATCGCAGCACGACGTGATGCACGCCGCGGACATGATCGGGAAGTATCGCATCCCCGTCGACGTGGGTCCGAACCGTCACGGCATCACGCGCGGCGCGACGATCTACTTCTTCGATCCCTCGGGGAACCGGAACGAGGTGTTCTCAGGTGGCTACGTGCACTACCCCGACACGCCGACACTCGTGTGGGACACCACGGACATTGGTGGCGCGACGTTCGCGCAGGACAACACGCCGCGCGAGTCGTTCCTGACCGTTCTCACCTGATCGGACAAAGGTAACGGCGGGGAGGAGGTCGGCCGTGGCCGCATTGGGTCTAGTCTGACCCTAGCGGCCACGGCCGACCTCCTCCCCGCCCACCTCCTCGTTCGGCACCGCTCGCAAGGGGACCACGCGCATGAGCACGGCACCGGCTCGTCAATCCGCTCCGAAGAAGCTGCCGTACACGGGCAAGGAATACCTCGACAGCCTGGACGACGGCCGCGAGGTCTGGATCTACGGCCAGCGGGTCAAGAACGTCACCACGCACCCGGCGTTCCGGAACAGCGCGCGGTCGATCGCGCGGCTCTACGACGCGCTCCACGATCCCGAGAAGAAGGCGGTCCTCACGATCGAGACCGACACCGGGAACGGCGGCTTCACGCACCCGTTCTTCCGCTTGCCGAAGACCCGTGACGACCTCGTGCGCGCGCGCGACGCGATCGCCGCCTGGCAGGGCTTCACCTACGGCTACATGGGCCGGAGCCCCGACTACAAGGCGTCGTTCCTGGGTACGCTCGGCGCCAACGCCGAGTTCTACTCGCCCTACGACGAGAACGGCCGGCGCTGGTACCGCGAGACGCAGGAGCGCGGGATGTACCTGAACCACGCGATCGTGCATCCGCCCGTCGACCGCCATCGCCCGGCCGACGAGAACGCCGACGTCTGCGTGCACGTCGAGAAGGAGACCGACGCCGGCGTGATCGTGAGCGGCGCGAAGGTCGTCGCCACTGGCTCGGCGATCACGCACTACAACTTCGTCGCGCACTACGGCCTGCCGCTCAAGAAGAAGGAATACGGCATCGTCTTCATGGTGCCGATGAGCGCGCCGGGTCTGAAGCTCATCTGCCGCCAGTCCTACGAGATGCAGGCCGCCGTGGTCGGCAGCCCGTTCGATTATCCGATGTCGAGTCGCTTCGACGAGAACGACTCGATCATGGTCTTCGACAAGGTCTTCGTGCCCTGGGAGAACCTGTTCGTCCACGATGCCGACCGCGCCAACAACTTCTACATCGGCTCGGGCTTCCTACAGCGCGCGATGTTCCACGGCTGCGTACGCCTCGCGGTGAAGCTCGATTTCCTCTCGGGCTTGTTCGCGAAGGCCGCGGAGATGGTCGGATACCAGGATCATCGCCACGTGCAGGTCCATCTCGGCGAGGTGCTGACGTGGCGCTCGCTCATCTGGTCGATCGCCGGCGGCATGATCCAGGACGCCGTGCCGTTCGCCGGCGGCACGCTGCTGCCGAACCCGGACTACATGGACGTCTACCGGATGATCTCCGTGAACGCGTACGGGCGCATCAAGGAGCTCTTCGAGCAGACGTTCGGCTCGAGCCTGATCTACCTCTGCTCGAACGCCGAGGACCTGAAGTCGAAGGACCTCCGGCCCTACATCGACCGCTACGTGCGCGGCTCGAACGGCAAGGGCTCGGAGGAGCGCATCAAGCTCATGAAGCTCATCTGGGACTCGCTCGCGAGCGAGTTCGGCGGCCGCCACGAGCTCTACGAGCGGAACTACGCCGGCAATTGGGACGACGTGCGGCTGCAACGCCTCGGCGCCGCGGCGATGACCGGCGACCTCGGCAAGCTGAAGAGCTTCGTCGACCGCTGCATGTCCGAGTACGACGTGAACGGCTGGGTCGCGCCCGGCTACGTGAACCCCGACGACGTGAGCGCGATCCGCGCCAAGTGAAGGAGCCACGCCGATGAACGCCCCGCTCAAGGAATCGCGCTGCCCCGTCGCGCACGACTTCGATCCGTTCCGCCACGAGAGCGCCGAGTTCTTCAAGCAGGCGCGGAAGGAGCGCCCGGTCTTCTTCCACGAGCAGCTGAACGCCTACGTCGTCACGCGCTTCAAGGACTGCGAGCGCGTGCTGAAGGCGAGCAGCGAAGAGGTCAGCGCCGACGTCGCGCTGCGCCCGAACGTGCCGCCGAACCCTGAGGCACTGCGCATCCTCGGCGAGTCGGGCTTCGTGCCGGCGCCGAGCATGGTCGACGAGGACGGCTGGGCGCACCGGCTGCACCGCTGGTCGAGCCAGTCGCCGTTCTCGGCCGCGCGCATCAAGCCGCTGGAGGGTTTCGTCCGCCGCCAGGTGGATCAACGGCTCGACGCGATCGTGAAGAAAGGCGCGGCCGACATAGTAGACGACCTCATCTACGAGGTGCCGGCGGCGTTGATCCTGCACATGATGGGGGTGCCCGACGAGCAGATGGGCATGATCAAGGACTTCCGCGGCCCGTGGGGCGTGTTCGGTTGGGGCTACCCCACGGACGAGGAGCAGATCACCGTCGCCAAGGGCATCGCCGCGTTCGGCAAGTGGGCACGCGAGCTCTCCGACGATCGCCGCGCGAACCGCCGCGACGACATCATCAGCGAGGCGATCACCAACCTCGAGAACACGTTCACGCTCGACGTGAACTGGCTCCGTAGCTGGACGCTGAACGTGGTGATGGCCGGCCACGAGACCACCACGAACACGATGGCGGGCGGCATGATCTCGCTGCTCACCCACCGCGACCAGTGGGAAGCGCTCTGCGCCGATCCGTCGCTCTGCGACAACGCGGCCGACGAGATCCTCCGCCACGACACCGGCGTGCCGACGTGGCGCCAGCGTGCCGTCAAGGAGATCGAGCTCTCCGGCGTGAAGATCCCGGCCGGGTCGAAGATGTACGTGGCGCTCAGCTCCGCGAATCGCGACGAGGAGATCTTCGGCGACGACGCCGACCGCTTCGACGTGCGCCGCAAGAACGCGAACCGCCACATCGCGTTCGGTAGCGGCGTGCACGTCTGCCTCGGGCAGGTGCAGGCGCACATGGAGATCCGCGTGATGCTGGAGGAGCTGGTGCGGCGGCTGCCGCATCTCCAGATCGTCCCGGACCAGACCTACACGTACTCGCGGAACACCACGCAGCGCGGCCCCGAGCACGTCAAGGTGACGTGGGACGCGAGCCGGAACCCGATCGCGGCGGATCGCGCGTGAGCGTCGCGGGCAAGCTCGCCGTCGTCGTCGGCGCCACGGGCGCGCTCGGTGCGGCCGTGGTCAGGCGCTGCCTCGACAAGGGCCTCCGCGTCGTCGCCGTCGCGCGCACCGAGGCCGAGCTCGCGAAGCTCGCGGCGGCGAACGATCGGATCGTTCCCTGCGTCGCCGACATCGGCGACGACGCCGCGATCGAAGCCATCCGCGCGAAGCTCGACGGCCCGGTTGCGATCGCGCTGTTCGCGGCGGGCCTCCCCGTCCGTGGCTCGGCGGACACGATCGAGCCGAAGGCGCTCGTCGTCGGCAGCAACATCAAGGTGGCCGGGCTCGTGCGCCTGCTGCACGCGGTCCGCGATCGTCTCGAGAAGGGCTCGCGCTTCGTGACGTTCGCCGGCTCGCTCGGCATCGAGCCGCGCCCGCACGAGGCGGGCCCGGGCGCCATCAACGCCGCGGTCTTCAACCTCATGAGGCAGATCTCCGCGCTCTACGGGCCGCGCGGCGTGACCACGCACACGGTCGCGCCGGGGCCGACCGACACGCCGCGACTGCGCCGCATCGTCCAGACGGTGGCCGAAGAACGCGGCGAGACGTTCGAGAAGGTCTGGCAGAGCTACCTCGACCAGACGACGCTCGGCCGACTGCCGACGATCGACGAGATCGCCTGGGCCGTGTCGATCCTGCTCGAGCCCGAGGCGGCCGTGCTGCACGGCAGCGTCCTCCACCTCGACGGCGGCGTTCTGAAGGGGATCTTCTAGGACGTGCCGATCGTCGAATTCCATCTCGTCGACGGGCAGTACCGCGCGGAGCAGCACGAGCGGTTGCTCGTGGACGCGAGCCGCTTCTTCGCGGAGGTTCTCGGGTGCCCGGTCGATCGCATCCGCGCGCTGGTCCACCTGCATCGCCCCGAGCTCGTCGCCGTCGGCGGTGAGGTCGTCGAGCGCAGCGGCACGCGCGCGCCGTATTTTCACTTCGTCGTTCTCGAAGGACGCCCCGTCGAGCAGCGCCACAAGCTACTCGCGGGATTCACCGACATCGTGGTCGCGGCTCTCGGCGTCGACCGCACGGGGGTACGCGGCGCCTGCCGGAGGATCGCTCCGGAAGACTGGGCGATCGGTGGCACGCCCGCGAGCGTGCAACGCGCGGGCGAGATCCAGGCGCGCGCGAGGACGTGAGCAGCATTTCGGAGCGATTCGTGGAAAGGTCCGGTTCCGGACGCAACAGTCAGAAGCCGTGAAGACGGCGGAGCGAGGTTCGTGATGAAGGTACGTGCCGCGGTAGCGCTGCAGGCGGGGAAGCCACTGTCGATCGAGACCGTCGATCTCGAAGGACCGAAGGAAGGCGAGGTGCTCGTCGAGATCAAGGCGACGGGCATCTGTCACACCGACAAGTTCACGCTCTCCGGCGAGGATCCCGAGGGCATGTTCCCGGCAATCCTCGGCCACGAGGGCGCGGGCGTGGTGGTCGACGTCGGCGCGGGCGTGAAGAGCGTGAAGAAGGGCGACCACGTGATCCCGCTCTACACGCCGGAATGCCGCGAGTGCGATTACTGCACGAGCCAGAAGACGAACCTCTGCCAGAAGATCCGCGGCACGCAGGGGAAGGGCCTCATGCCCGACGGCACGTCGCGCTTCTCGATGGGCGGCAAGCCCGTGCTCCACTACATGGGCTGCTCGACGTTCTCGAACTACACGGTGCTGCCCGAGATCGCGGTCGCGAAGGTCCGCGAGGACGCTCCGTTCGAGAAGATCTGTTACATCGGCTGCGGCGTCACGACCGGCATCGGCGCGGTGATCTTCACCGCCAAGGTCGAGCCCGGGGCGCGCGTGGTCGTGTTCGGCCTCGGCGGCATCGGCTTGAACGTGATCCAGGGTGCGCGCATCGCGGGCGCGACGCAGATCGTCGGCGTCGACGTGAACGACAAGCGCGAGTCGCTGGCGCGGCAGTTCGGCATGACCGACTTCGTGAACCCGAAGAAGGTCCAGGGCGACCTCGTCGGCCATCTCGTCGAGCTGACGAAGGGCGGCGCCGACTACACGTTCGAGTGCGTCGGCAACACCCAGCTCATGCGCCAGGCGCTCGAGTGCTGCCACAAGGGCTGGGGCGTGAGCACGATCATCGGCGTCGCGGGCGCGGGACAGGAGATCGCGACGCGTCCGTTCCAGCTCGTGACCGGGCGCGTTTGGCAGGGGACCGCGTTCGGTGGCGCGCGCGGCCGCACCGACGTTCCGAAGATCGTCGACTGGTACATGGAGAAGCGCATCAACATCGACGACCTGATCACGCACGTCATGCCGCTCGACAAGATCAACGACGCCTTCGAGCTGATGGCGAAGGGCGAGTCGATCCGCAGCGTGGTCGCCTACTGATGGCGCTCGAGCCCAGGAGCCGCCACGGCTGCTACGGCGGCGTCGTCGAGTTCCACGCGCAGCCGTCGCGCGAGACCAAGACCGAGATCCGCTTCGCGATCTTCCTCCCGCCGCAGGCGCGGCGGGAGAAGGTCTTCGCACTCTATTACCTGGCCGGGCTCACCTGCACGGAAGAGACGTTCATGATGAAGGCCGGCGCGCAGCGCCTGGCCTCCGAGCTCGGTCTCGCGCTCGTCACCTGCGACACCAGCCCGCGCGGCCTCGGGCTCGCGGGCGAGACCGACAGTTGGGACTTCGGGGCCGGGGCCGGCTTCTACCTCGACGCCACCCAGGCGCCGTGGTCGACGAATTACCGCATGGGGAGCTACGTCGCGCGCGAGCTTCCCGAGCTGATCGAAGCGAGCTTCCCCGTGCGGAGCGACCGCCGCGGCATCTTCGGCCACTCGATGGGTGGCCACGGTGCGCTGGTCACGGCGCTACGCGATCCGGACCGCTGGCACTCGGTATCGGCGTTCGCGCCTATCGCGAATCCGTCCTTGGTGCCGTGGGGCGAGAAAGCGTTCGGCAATTACCTCGGGCCCGATCGCAAGGCGTGGGCTGCGTACGACGCCTGCGAGCTCCTGAAGACGCGTCGCCTGTCGTGTCCCTTGCTGGTCGACCAGGGGCTCGCCGACCCGTTCCTCGCCCCGCAGCTCCACGTCGAGACGTTGCGGGCCGCGGCCGAGGACGCCGATCAGCCGATCGAGCTCCGCCTGCACGAAGGCTACGACCACGGCTACTACTTCATCTCGACGTTCATGGACGAGCACCTCCGTCACCACCGGAAGATCCTCGCGGGCTGAGCCGTCGATTCGGCCGCGCCAATCCGTTAGAGTCGAAACGTGACTTCCCGCCCTTCGAGTCTCGCGGGCTGGACCCCGGAGCAGATCACCCTCGGGCGGCGTTGGGTCGAAGCCTGGAAGAAGGCCGGACCCGAGCTGGAGCGTCTGCGGCGCGAGGAGCTGCGCGGCCTCGATCCATTGGGCGCGATCGCGATGCTTTGTGGTCCGGCGGATTATCACGTGCCGCCGCGTGCGCCGAAACCGTCGTCCGGACTCACCGAGCAACAGCGGCTGTTTGCCAAGATGCGGCGGAAGTGAACGAGGTCATTCGCGCCGCCGCCGAGCTCCAGGATTTCTGCGCCGCTCGGAATTGGCGCTTCTGCTTCATCGGGGGATTGGCGGTCCTTCGCTGGGGAGAACCGCGCGAGACCGCCGATGCCGATCTCACTCTGCTCACGGGTTTCGGCACCGAGGATCCGTTCATCGATGCTCTGCTCGGGCGGTTCGATGCGCCCGAACTCTCACCTCTGGCGGAGCTGAAGGAGCCTCCGGAGATCATGAAGGAGCTCGACGAGCTGAAGGCTCGTCTGGATCCATGAAGGCATCAGCGCGGCCGCAGGTGGCAGGCCGATTCTCCTCCGAGCGCCTTCGGGACCCGATCCGGCGGAGTCATTCCCAACCCTCGATCCCGGATCCACAAGTAGCCGAGGGCGTTTTCTAGAGCGTCGAACCAGACGAAGACGGTGTGTGTCACATCACCGCGCCTCGATTGCTCTGCGATCGCGGCAGGTACGGTGACGATCTCACTCAGGCCTCCCGTGAAGCCCGCCAGGGAAGCTGCTTCGCCTGCGTCATGCTTGCCCGCGACGCGCCCCGTGTATCGGTACGCACGACAAGTCACCGCGGGTGGAATCGGAGCCACGGTCGGGTGCGACGAGGCTTCGGCGGGCACGATCTGGCGGACGGCGACTTCTTCGAACGGGACGCCCTGTCGTGGAAAGTCCTGGAAATCCTCGAAAGGAATGGGCGGGTCGAGCCTCACAATCTCGACCGGTGCGCCGAGATGGTCCTCGATCGACCGTCGGGTCGATCCGCTCGCCACGACCGTCGACTCCGCTTTTCCCACGCTCAGGATCATCGCCGAGCATCCGAGAAGAGAGGTGACGATAGACAGCAGAGCGAACGTCCGCGCTCGAGCGACGGAATCGCTCATCGCCTCTACGGCCCCGGTTCCGCGTGACGGCCCGCTGCGAACCCGGCGACACGGTCGATCCGCCGGCGGAGCACGCGCGTGAAGTCGACGAGCGCGGCGCGGTCCGCCGCGCCTGAGCCGTTCGACGACAGGAGCCCGCGGTGCTTGGCGAGCTCGAGCCCGTGCTGCAGCGTCTCGTTCGTCACCGCGTCGAAGCTCGTGATCCGCCCTTGGCGGACGCGCTGCAGGCCGCGCCCCATGCAGGTGCGGACGAACTCGCCCGCGGGAGCCGGCCCGGTGCCTTCGCCGCGCACGATCTCCTCGGCGACCACGCCGTAGCCCTCGACGAACGGTCGCAGCGTTCCGTGGGCGACGAGCGGGCGTCGCTGATCGAACCAGCGCCGGACGGCGTCGCGGCCCGGACGGAGCGTCGTCTCCCAGTCGGGATCGGTGCGCGCGATCTCGGCGAACACCTCCGACTCGAAGGCGGTCCGTTCGGGGAAGAAGAACTCGAACTTGAGCAGATCGCGGAGGCTCGCGATCTCGGCCGTCAGCGCCTCGCGCGTGACCGGCGTATTCGCCTCGGAAAGCGCCAGCAGCGCGAGCTCGGCGAAAGCCGCAGGCAGGAAGAAGTGGAGGACGCAGTTTCGGTAGTAGGCGGCCGCGAGATGCTTGCCCTCGACGATGCCGAAGACGGGCTCGTGGCCGTCTTCGTACCGTGCGACGACTCCACCGTTCACCAACGAGTCGAGCGCCGCGCGGACGCCAGCCTCGGTGGCGAGGTTCAGCGACGCGGCTCCCGGAAGCTTGCGTGACTCGGCGAAGGCTCGAAGATCCGCGGCCTCGGCGGCGACCTCGGGCAGCGAGACCGCCCGTGGTGCGTTGGCGAGCAGGATCATCGACACGAGCGAGGACGCGGTGACGAGCGTGGCGCGGTTGATGCGCACGGACAGGTCGAACGCCAGCTTCTGGAGATCGATGCTCGTCTCCTCTGGCTCGGCCGCCGGTTCGTCGCTCCGCCGTCCGAAGTACTCGGCCAGTGACAGCGGCTCCCCGAAGCGCACGTACATCTTGCCGTGCGGCGCCTGGATGCCCGAGACGTAGCCGAAGAACCAGGACGCGCTCTCCGCGCGCTTCTTCCCGCCGCGCTGCTCCTTCGCGTAGTCCGCGAGCTCGACGATCTGGTCGTACGAGATCGACACGGGGACGAAGACCACGTCGTCGACGCAGCGCCGACGCCAGCTGTCGACCACCCAGGCGAGCAGGCCGAGCTTCGGCGGCATCAGCTTCCCGGACCGCGAGCGCGTGCCCTCGATCGCCCACGAGATCGTGAAGCGCTTCTCGAGCAGGTAGTCGATGTACTGCCGGATCGTCGCCTTGTAGACGGGATCGTCCTTGAACGAGCGGCGGATGAACACGCAGCCCGAGCGCCGCCCGAGCGTCCCGAGCGGAAAGACCGCCATGTTCTCGCCGCCGACGAGATGCGTGGGCGGCAGGCTCTCGCGGTGGAACATCGAGTAGAGCGCCATCGCGTCGAGGTGCGAGCGGTGCGAGAACACGAACGCGACCGGCGTCTTCTCGGTGATCGCGACCAGCCGCTCGAGCTCGGCGTGGTCGTAATCGGGCGGTCCCTCGTAGCCGCGCGAGAAGATGAAATCGAAGAGCCCGCCGAGCATGTCCATCATGAACGGACTGTGGGCCGCGGCCATCTCGGCGAGGCAGCCCGCGGCGTTCTTCGCGACGTCGTCGGAGGGCTTGCCGGTCTCGGCGGCGATGCGCGAAAGCGCGGCGCGGAACTGCGGCCGCTCGAGGACCTCGGACTTGACCAGGCGCGGCACCTTGTAACGCGAGCCGCGGACGCGCCGCTCACGGCGCTCGAGCGCGAGCACCGCCTGACGGTGCACGAACGGCGCGAAGCCGGTCGTCTCGACGAGGCCGCGCGAGCGCCAGCGCGCGCGAAGATCGCCGACGGTCGCGGGCTCGGCGGCGACCAGCCGCACGCGCGTCGGATCGCTGCGGTGGATCCAGCGCTGGCGGAGCGCACCGGGATCGCGCGGATCGCCGAGCACGATGTCGGCGGGTCGCGCTCGTCGCGTGCCGTCGCGCTCTTCCGGCAGCCAGGCGACGCGCAGCGGGGCGAGCGTCACGTCGTCGCCCGCGGCACACACCTCCTCGAGCTTCGGACCGATCTGGATCTTCCGTCCGCGGCGGGAGGAGGGGAGCCACACCAGGAACGGCGCCTTGGCACCCGCGGGCTTGGTGCGCTCGAGCCAATCGGACAGCAGGCGGCGCTCGAAGGAGCTCGCCGCCTCGAGCAGGAACGCGACCTCGCCCGCGGTCGCGGGCCAGGGTGACGTTTCCTCCACCGGCTTCGTCATGCAGGGATGAACCGGCCGAGGAACGCGGTCGTGGTGGCCAGCACCTCGGCACGGTTCGTCTCGTTGAAGACTTCGTGCTGCGCGCCCGGGTAGAGTGCCGTCTCGAGATGCTCGCCGCGGATCCGCTCGATCGCCGCGCGCGTCTCGGCGAGCGGCGCGAGCGCGTCCTCGGTGCCGTGCAGCCAGAGCGTGGGCAACTTGCCGAGCTTCGGTCCCGCGGCGATCGCCTTTACGGCGGCGAACAGCGCCTCGAGCGTGGCGCGCCGGAACGGGCCGTGCCAGACGAGCGTGTCCGCGGCGTACTCGCGCCCGACCTCGGGATCGCGCGACAGCACCGCGGTGTCGATCGGGATCTCCGGGATCGGATCCATCTGCAGCAGAGCTTCGATGCCCGGGTTGCCGCCGATCGCCGGACCGGACAGCACGAGCGCGCAGAGCTCTTCGCCGTGCAGCTGTGCGTAACGCGTGGCGATGATCCCGCCCATCGAATGGCCGATCAACGCGACGGGCAGGCCGGGGTGCATGGCCGCGGCACGTGTACCGACGGAGTGCAGATCCGCGACGAGGTCGTCCATGTTCTCGACCAGCGCGCGCTCACCGTCGGAAAGGCCGTGACCGCGATGGTCGGGCGCGTAGACGGCGGCGCCGTTGCGGACCAGGTGATGGGCGACGTGATGATAGCGTCCGGCGTGCTCGCCGTAACCGTGCGCCAGCAGCACGACGTAGCGCGGCTTCCCGTCGTGCCACTCGTGAACCGTGGTTCGGCCGTCGGGGCCGATGCGAACCGTGTCGTGGGTTACTTCCATTGCTGGCTGTCTCCGGTTTCTTTTAGGCTGACGCCGTAGGCCCCGTGCGGTGCTCGCCGCTTCGCGGCTGCGCTCCTCCGATGGCCGTCGGCAAGTCGCGGACGGAGCTTCGCTCCGTCCGCGTCGTGCCTCGCTGAAGGGTCCAGGGTGATGCGGTCAGACTGGCTGGGCGACGCGGTTGCCCCGTTACGCAGCATCCGCGGGCGAGGAGGGGCCGATGAGGCCGCATTGCGTCGCGTCTGACGCTCAGCGGCCTCATCGGCCCCTCCTCGCCCGCGCACTCTCGGCACACCGTTCGAGATGAGCGTGATCATGATTCATCCCTGCAAGCGTCCACGTGCCACTCAGCTCCGGCGCACCGGCGGTTTCGATCCTGGATGCAGCGCGAGGACCTCGGAGAACCCCTCGGCGAGGCAGCGCGTGAAGCGCTCGATGTCGGTGACGGCCGCG
>JACXTT010004455.1_pt1 | contig 20825 bp, 14 predicted proteins | sample 9270951 | NCBI WGS metagenome assembly JACXTT01 (sample SAMN15532306, study PRJNA645909) | rock metagenome | isolation source: weathered quartz diorite | place: Puerto Rico | collected 2017-06-21
CAGCGACCGGGCCTGCAGCGCGAGCGCCGCGAGCAGCGCGAGGCCGAGGAGCCGGTGGGTGAAGGCGAGCGGCGCCCCCGCGACCGACAAATCGGGCCACGCGCCGCGCAGCAGCGGCAGCCCGGGGATCGCCAGCCCCCACCGCTCGTGGCGCATCACCGCGCCGAGAGTCAATTGCCCGAGCAGCAGCGCGAAGACGAGCCACGGCACGCGCAGCTTCACCCCGGCACGCGGCTCGGCGGCCCGGATTTTTTCATCCGGCGCGGAGACCACCGCGAAGGCGACGAAGGCCGCGAAGGTGAGCTGGCCGCAGATCCCGTGCAGCACCGGGATCCAGAGCTTGTTGAAGGCGAGGATGCGCGCCGCGCCGATCAAGCCCTGCGCCAGCACCAGCGCGGGGAGCGCGGCGGCGACGCGGCGGACGAAGGCCCGCTTCTCGGCGACGGCGGCCCACAGCGCCAGCCCCAGGGCCATCACGCCGACCGTGAAGGCGTAGAGCCGGTGGATGTGCTCGACGCGGATGTTGCGGATCGCCAGCCAGCGCTCTGGGAAGAGCTTCCCGTAGGCGAGCGGCCAGTCGGGGACCGCCAGACCCGCGTCGAAACTGGTGACGAACGCCCCCGCCACGATCAGCCCGAAGACGATCACCGCCGAGGCGAGCGCGGCGCGCTGGAGCGCGCGGCCGGGGGCGGAGGCGGGGACGGCGGAGGCCATGGGGCGAAAACGGCGCGGGGGCGGCATGCACCGCCCCCGTTGCCGCGAATTCAGATCGAGGCGCGACTCACGCCGCGCCGGGGGGCAATTCCTTCGACTGCGGCAGGTAATCCTCCGCCGCGCCGGGCGCGCCGAATTCGTACGGGCCGCGGTGGACGGTCGGGATCTCGGTGTAATTGTGGTACGGGGGCGGCGAGTCGGCGTCCGCCCACTCGAGGGTGTTGGCTTTCCAGGGATTGGCCTCCGCCTTCTTGCCCAGCTTGAGCGAGAGGAAGAAGTTGCCCAGGAACACGAGCTGCGAGAGGCCGAGGCCGATCGCCGACCAGGTCATCAGCACGTTCCAGTGCTGGAGCGGCGCCAGGTGGTCGTAGGCCGCCGGATCGGCGATGCGGCGCATGTGGCCGCCGATGCCGACGATGTGCATCGGGAAGAAGACGCCGTTGAAGGTGATGAACGTCAGCGCGAAGTGGACCTTCCCCATCGTGTCGTTCATCATGCGCCCGAACATCTTGGGGTACCAGTAGTAGAGCCCCGCGAAGATGCCCATCATCGAGCCGCCGAAGAGCACGTAATGGATGTGGGCGACGATGAAGTAGGTGTCGTGGATGTAGAGGTCGAGCGGGGTCGAGGCCATGAAGATGCCCGAGAGGCCGCCGATCGCGAACATCGCCACGAAGGCGATCGCGTAGAGCATCGGGGTGGCGAAGCGCAAGTTGCCTCCCCACAGCGTGCCCAGCCAGTTGAAGGTCTTGATCGCCGAGGGGATCGCGATGAGGATGGTCGCCACCCCGAAGTAGGTGCCGAGGTAGGGGTTCATCCCGGAGGCGAACATGTGATGGCCCCAGACGATGAAGCCGATGAACGAAATGCCGACGATCGAGAAGACCATCGCCTTGTAGCCGAAGATCGGCTTGCGGCTGAAGGTCGAGAGGACCTCGGAGACGATCCCCATCGCCGGCAGGATCATGATGTAGACCGCCGGGTGGGAGTAGAACCAGAAGATGTGCTGCCACATGATCGGCACCCCGCCGCCGCGCTCCGCCCACTTGCCCGCGACGTCGGAGAAGACCGAGCCGGCCGGGAAGAAGAACGAGGTGCCGACGGTGCGATCGAGGGTCAGCATGATCATCGCCGAGCCCAGCACCGGGGTGGCGAGCAGCACCAGCACCGCGGTCACGAAGACCGACCAGGTGGTGAGCGGCATGCGGAAGAGCGTCATGCCCGGCGCGCGCATGTTCATGACCGTGGTGATGTAATTGATCGCGCCCATGATCGACGAGGCGCCGACGAGGAAGACCGCGATGCACCAGAAGGTCTGCCCGAGCCCGGGCGAGCCGGCGATGTTGCTCAGCGGCGGGTAGCTGGTCCACCCGGCCGCCGCGGGGCCGCCCTTCACGAAGTAGCTGGCGATCATCAGCCCGATGGCGGGCCCCATCAGCCAGTAGCTGGCGGCGTTGAGGTTGGGGAACGCCATGTCGCGCGCGCCGATCTGCAACGGCACCACGTAATTGCCGAAGGCGCCGATCAGGAACGGGATGATCGCGAAGAAGATCATCACACTGGCGTGCATGGTCAGCGACTGGTTGTAGAGATCGCCGCTCATCTTCTTGAGATGGACCGCGTTCTTGACCGAGCAGAGGCCGTTGCTCATCGCCGCGGAGGCGCTGGGCGAGCAGCCGAGTTGGAGGCGGACGATCAGCGCGAGGGTGCCGCCGACCAGGAACATGAAGAGAGCGGTGAAGAGGAACTGGCGGCCGATCATCTTGTGGTCGGTCGACCAGAGGTACTTGCGGAAGAACGACTTCGGCGCTTCGTGGATCGCGCCGTGGGGATCGAAATGGTTGTCGTGGCTCATCGCTGAACTCCGGGGGAAAACCAGCGCGGTTATTTCTTGGCGAAGGTGAAGACGGCGTCGCCGCCGGCGGCGGCGGTGACCGTGACCTTCACGGTCTGCGTGCCGAGCGTCTCGTGCCAGGCGTGCAGGGTGTAGTCGCCGGGCGGGACGCCGGGGATCGAGAACTTGCCGTCGGCGCCGGAGACCGCGAACCACGGGTGCTCCATCACGTGCGCCCACGCCCCCATCCAGCCGTGCACGTCGCACTTGACCTTGGTCCCATGCGACGGGGTGGTGAAGGCTTTGGTGATCGCGGGGCCGCCTTGGGCCATCCCCTCGTTGAAACCGAGGTCGCCCTCGCCCATGCCGTGGATGTTGTGCATGGTCTTGTCGGAATTGCGGATCTCGAGCTTCTGCCCGATCCGGATGCCGAAGACGTGCGGTTTGTACCAGCAGCCGTGTTGGTCGAAGATGACCGGCGCGGCCGGAGCGGGCGGGACCGGCTTGCCCGCGGTGCCCTCGTCGAGGTAGACGAAGACGTTGGCGAGCTTGCCGCCGTTGACGACCAGCTCCTCGCCGGCCTGGTTGGGATTGGCGGAATTGCAATAGGGGTCGCCCGACATCGCGACCTTGCGCGGCGCGGGGGCGTCGCCCAGGAAGTCCGCCTCCCCGGCGAGCACGCCTGCCGCGCCGCCGGCGGTGAAGACGGGAGCGGGAATCTTGACGGCGGGGATGGAGGCGGAGGCGGCCTCAGGCTCCAGCTTGGCGTTCTTGAAGAAGGCGGCGTCGCGGACGGCCGGCGGGGTGGTCTCCCACAACGCGACGCCGTTGTCGCGCAGCGCCTTCGCGTAGTCTTCGTCGTTCTCGGCGACCAGGACCACGCCCTTCATGTTGGTGTGCGAATTGCCGCACAATTCGGCGCAGGCGATCTGCCAGCTCTTGAGCGACTTGAATTCGTCGCCCTCGTACTTGAAGTTCGACTCGGTGGGGCGGACCCAGATGTCGACCGGCATCCCCGGCACCGCGTCCTGCTTGAAGCGGAAGACCGGCACGAAGAAGCTGTGCAGCACGTCCTTGGAGCGGATGCGGATGCGCACGTACTCGCCCTTCTTGAGCAGGATGGTGCCGACCATGAAGCGGTCGTCCACCGCGTGCGCGTCCTCGGGATCGAGGCCGAAGGTGTTGTCGTCGCTCACGAAGTTCGCGCTCGTGCGTCCCAGCCTGCCGTCGGCGCCGGCGTAGCGGACCATCCACTGGAACTGCTGGCCGACCACCTCGATCTTCGGCTCGCCGTTCACGCCCATGCGGATCTTCTCCCACAGTCGCACCGAAATGGCGCCGATCCAGATGAGGATGAGCGCGGGGACGATCGTCCAGATGACCTCGAGGGTGTTGTTGCCGTGCGAGAACCAGACCTTGCGCCCTTCCTTGTGGCGGAACCTGAAGAGCGTGTAGAGGAGCATCCCCTCGACCAGCACGAAGACGATCCCGGTGATCCACAGGATCACGTAAAAAATGTGATCGATCTCGGGCGCGACGTCCGAGGCGGATTCGGGCAGCGGAATCCAGCGATGGTCCTGCGGGGCGTCGGGCGCGAGCGCGACGGCGAGCAGCGGCGCGGCGAGCAGGACGGCCGGAAAGGCGCGAAGGGCGAGGCGCTTCAGTCGGGACACGGGGAACTCCTGGCGGTCGGGGTTCTCGGAAACCGGCGGGGCGGGGCTGCGCCCCCCCCGCCGCTCCCGGGGATGAATTTATTGGCCTTGAACGAGGCGTCGACGGTGATCTTGCCGCCCGCGACCTTGGCCGGCATCGTGACCTCGCCCAGTTTTTCCTGCCAGAAGTGGACGGTGTAGTCGCCGTCGGGGACGCTCTTGATGGTGTAGGAGCCGTCAGCCGCGGAGACCGCGAACCACGGGTGCTCCATCACGTTGAACCAAGCCCCCATCCAGCCGTGGACGTCGCACTTGACCTTGGAGCCGATGGCAGGAGTGTCCATGGTGACCTCGAAGGGCGGCGCGCCCTTCGACATGCCCTGGTTGAAACCGAGGCCGCCTTCGCCCATGCCGTGCACGTTGTGCATCGTCTCGTCGCTGTTGAGGATCTTGACCTTCTGGCCGACGCGGACCCCGACCACATGCGGGGCGTACCAGCAGCCCTTCTGGTCGAACTCGACGGTGACGCTCGCATCGGCGGCGGGTGCTTTCGCGAGATCGACGCCTTCCTTGAGGTAGACGAAGACGTTGGCGAGCTTGCCGTCCTTGACCGCGACGTCCTCGGTCATGCGCCCCTTGCCGGCGCCGGCGCAATAGGCGTCGCCGGTCATCTTGACGGGGTTGGCGGCGGGGGGGGCGCCCTCGAGCTTCACGGTGCCGGAGATCTCGCCGGCGGCGGCCGGAGCCGGGGCGGCGGCGGATTTGGGGGCGGCCGCCGAGGCGGCGGGCTTGGCGGGCTCGCTGCCGCCGCCGCAGCCGACGAGGGCGGCGAGGGCGACGAGCGCGGCGGGGGTGTACGACTTCATGGACATGGAACGGGCTCCTGTGAGGGGGGAAGGAAGGTAGGCAACCGGGGGCAGACGGACAACGGGCCGCGAAGGCGGCAAAGCTACGAATGCACCGGGGTTGAGCCGGAATTATGCCCGAGCCGCTCCCCGCCGTGCAAGGGTGCTTCACGCGCTTTTCATAGCGGAGGCGGGCGCGGAAATGAAACGGGCGGGCTTCAAGCCCGCCCGTCATTCGCGAACGCTGACCGGGGTCACTTTCCGAGCGACATCACGTAGGCTTTGACGGCCTCGATGCGCGCGGTTTCCTCGGCTGCTCCGGCCTCCGGCAGCCCCTGGACGTGGCGGTAGTCGAAGACCGGCATCGCAACGTCCTTGTCCTGCGCGATCCTTTGCGGATTGCGCAGCCAGGCGTTGATCCACTCCGGCTTGAGGCGGCGGCGGGAGAGCTCGAGGTCGGGCGCCTTGACCCCCTCGCGCTTGAGATCCGCGGCGTTGAGCGCGTGGCAGCTCTTGCACTGGCCGCTCTCGAAGATGACGCGGCCGAGGGCGACGTCATCCGCGTGGCTCTCGGGCGAATAGTCGTCGGCGAAGGGGAAGCTCTGTTTCGACTCGGCGTTCCAGCCCGCGATCACGGTGTTCAATTCGTCGGCCGAGAAGTGGAAGGTCGGCATGCGGACCTCGACCTTGGGACGGATCGGGGTCGGGCCCGAGAGGAAGCCGCGGATCCAGTCGGTCTGCACCTTCGCCCCCTCGCCGGTGAGCGAGGGGGGCCACTTAAGGTTGTACTCGGGGTCGTCGTCGGGGTTGAAGGTCTTGCGGATCGCGCCCCCCTCCCCGTTGTAGAGGTGGCAGCCGGCGCAGTTGCGGTCCTTGATGTAGCGGCGCGCCTTCTCGGCCAGCGCGTCGCCGCCCTGCGGGACCATGACCCGGTTGGCGGCGACCATCGGCTTGGTGAAGCCGAGCACCACCGTGGCGAGCGCCTCGGCCTCGTCGGGTGAGAAGTGGAAGTTGGGCATCTTGGTCCGGTCCTCCACGCCGCGGTCGCGGCCGAGGTCCCAGATGCGCGGTTCCAGCAATTTCTGCTTGACCCAGTCGCGCAGCGCGAGGTTGACGCGGCGGACCGCCTTGACCGGGGTCTTGCCGTCGCGCTCGTAGAGCGGGAAGCTCTCCGGCACCTCGACCCAGTACTCCTCGTCGGGCGCTTGGTTGTCGCCGGTCACCGTGCGCGCCCTGCCGTCGGCGCCCAGCGGCGGGATGGCGTAGTGCTCGTCGGCGAGGAAGCCGAAGTCGAGCAGGTGGGGCGCCTTGTTCCCCTCGTTGGAGGCGCCGTACAGCTCGACGCCGATCCCCTGCGCGTTTTCGAAGCCCTTGATCGCGTGGCAGCCGTAGCAGCCGTAGCGGCCGAGCATCTTCTCGCCCAGCATCAGCGCGCGGTCGTTCTCGCCCAGCGCCGCGACCTTCGCCCTCGCGTCGTCACCCGTGAGCCCCTTGCCCTTGAAATACTCGGCGAGCTGCTCGGCGATCGCGTCGTTGTCGCGCGCGACGGGCGGCTTGCCCTCGAACCCGGGGTGCTTGAGGGTGACCAGCCACGCGGTCAGGTCGGCCGCCTCGTCGTCGCTCAAGCGCAAATCGGGCATCCGCGTCTCGGGCCAGTAATTGCGCGGGTTCTTGACCCAGTCGTAGATCCAGTTCCAGCCCGCCTTCGAGCCGACCCCGTCGAGCGAGGGGCCGAAGTTGCGGCCGTAGGCGCCGCGCCCGGCGTCGCGCCCGGCCGCCCGCTCGTCGACGGCCACGGTGTGGCAGCCGGCGCAGCCGAGCTTGTAGAACAATTTCTTGCCGTTCTCCGCGCTGCCGGCGGAGCGCGCGGGCGCGGGCGGCGCGACGGCGGTGGAATTGGCGTAGAGGTACTCGACGATCGCGGTCAGCTCGGCGTGGGTGCGCCGTTGCTCGAGGAAGCGGCGGCGGAGGAATTCATCCGCCTCGCCCACCGGCCGGCCGGCGGCGACCGCCGCGGCGGCCCCCTCCGCGCGCGCCAGCTCGTCGCCCTCGAGTTCCGGCCCGCCGTTGTTGGGCTGGTGGAAGAAGGCGGGCATGCGGGTGTTGGCGCGGAACGAGAAGGGATCGTCGACCCACTTGAGCACCCAATTCTTGTCGAGCTTGCCGGCGAGGCGCGTCAGGTCGGGGCCGACCTTGCGGATCCCCTCGTAACCGGCGGTCTTGTGGCAGCCCCAGCAGCCGAACTTCTCGAACAATTCGCGGCCGCGGGTCCAGTTGTTGCCGACCGCCTGGCCGTTCGCGCGGTTGACCAGCGTGGTCTGCTGCGCGTGGCACTGCGCGCACTTGGCGCCGGTGGATTGCAGCGGGAGCATCGGCAGGTCCCACTTGCCCATCGGCTCCCACTTGTAGTCGCGCTTCCAGCGCGCCGCCTGGTCCTCGTCGCGCGGGGTGTGGGCGGCGCTCACGAAATCGAGGCCGCGGTCGCGTCCGCCGTGGCAGGAGGTGCAGCCGAATTCCTCGAGTTTGTGGGGGCTCGACGAGCCGAGATAGAGCTCGAGGTTGGAGTGGGTGCGGAACGGCTGGGCCATCGGGACCGGCTTGCCGTCCTTGCCTTTCACGACCTTCCCCTCGGCGTCGAGCGCGTGCTCGAAGCCGGGACGGTCGATCGCGAGATGGCAGGTCTGGCAGCGATCCACCGTGCCGACGGTCTGGAAATTCAAATCCTGGCGGAAATCGTTCTGCAGCGACTGCTTGACCTCGTAGGGCGGGGCCGCGAAATCGAGCAGCGGCAGGTTGCGGATGAAGCTGACCGCGTTGTCGAAGGGCTTGGGCGACAGTTTCTTGATCCCCGCCTCGAGGCGGTCGAGCTTGCCGCGCACGCGGGCGGTGTCGGCCTCGGCGTCGGCGACCGGCTTGCGCAGCGCGCGGACCTTCTCGTCGAGCGCGGCGACCTTCGCCTTCTGCGCCTTGTTCAGCTCGTCGGCGGCGGCGGTCGCGCGGAACCACTTGTCGAATTTCACCTTGGCGGTTCCGGCATGCTCCACGCCCTTCTCGGCCACCACCGCCTCGTAGGCGTAGCGGGAGGCGTCGAGCTCCGCCTTGTTGTCCTGGTAGCCGCGCTCGAGCACGTCCGACTGGGTCTTCGCGGCGGCGAATTCGCGCAGCGCGGCGTCGAGCTCGGCCTGGCGGGACTTCACCGTCGCCTCGGCGGCGTCCATCTCCCCGGCGAGCTTCTTGCGCGCCGAATCGTTCACCATCTTCTCCTCGGCGGCCTTGTCGGCCAGGGCGCGCCGCTTGAGGACGGCCTGGAAATTCTTCTGGTAGCCCTTCCAGTCGCGGTCCCAGTCCTGCATCACCATCAGCCCGAAGGCGCCCAGGCAGGCGGCGGTCGAGAGCAGGAAGACCCAGTTCAGCTTGGGGACCGAATAGTGGGCGTCGGTCGGCGGAACCTGCGGGGCCGCCGGCTTCGCGCCGGAGGACGCGGGCGGCTTGGCGGCCGCGGGGGGCGCGGGGGGCGGGGGAGGCGTCGGCTTGGCGGCGTCAGACATGGCGCACCTGAAAAGGGGTGGTCACGAAAAAAACGGGCTCAGATGTTGAAGGCGATCTTCGGGAAGGTGAGGATGTACTTGAGCGTGAAGATCCAGCGCAGGTACATCTTGATCGGCACCGAAACCATGATCGCGAGCAGGACCATCATGGTCGCGAACTGGAGCGGGCTCATCTGGGTGCGGTACTTCTCGAACAGCTTCGACTTGGCGAACTTGAACCAGATCACGGCGTACGCGCCGAGCGCCACGAAGCCGGGGGCTTCCTTGACGAGGTCCATCCAGCCGCCGCTCATCACCTTGCTGAGGGCGCCGGCGGAGAGCATCGGACCCATCCCGAAATGCTTCGAGCCCAGGAAGCGGACCCAGAAGAATTCCGAGAGGTTGACGTTGTTGAGCGGCACCAGCTTGTGGACGTCCCACGCCTCGAAGGGGCCGAAGAAATTCCAGTTGGGGCCGCGCAGGAAGGTGCCCATGATGATGAGCAGCACCCACAGCACCACGAAACCGAACAGGAAGGTCGTGATCTCGGTCTGCCGCTCCTTGAAGCTGAAATAGCCGTTCCCCTTCTTGTTGACGTCGATGTAGGGGATCGCCATCAGCCCGACGATGACGAGGCCGGGCAGCACCACGCCCGCGATCCACGGGTCGAAATAGACCAGCAATTCCTGGAGCCCGAGGAAGTACCAGGGCGCCTTCGCCGGGTTGGGGGAGGCGGTCGGGTTGGCCGGCTCCTCGAGCGGCGCCTTGAGGAAGACCGACCAGATGATGAGGACCGCGGTGGCCAGCACCATGCAGATCAATTCGGGGTAGACGAGATCCGGCCAGGTGAAGGCGCGGCGGGTGGAGGTCTCCTTCTCGAGCGGCGCCCCGCCGCCCGCGATGCGCGCGTCGTTCTCGCGCGCCTGCGAAAAGGCGAGCCAGAGGCAGAAGCCGACCAGCCCCAGCATGCCGACGATCGGCACGTTGTCCGGGGTGGTGATGATGATGCGGAAGTTGTAGTCGCTCAGCGAGAGGGCGAAGAGGAACAGGACGACCGCGACGATCGTGAGCCCGCCGCGCTTCGACCAGACCCAGTCGTAGAGCTGCTGCGGCGCCTCGGTCCAGACCGGCCCGCCGAAGAGGAGCTTCGCCCCCTCGTCCCAGCGCGCCATGCGGCAAAGCGCCGCGCCGCCCCGGCTGACCCAGCCGAAGAACATGAACGGGGAGAAGACCAGGAAGAAGCCGATGATCGACAGCGTCACGAAGAGCGGCGCCGAGAATGCGGAGTTGATGAGTTCTTTCATCGTTCAGGCCTCGTGGGTGTCGGACCGCGCCCGCGGCTCACATCGGCCCCGAGATGCCGCCGTCCTTGCGCACGCGCCAGAAGTGGACGGCCATCAGGATGACGGCGATGAAGGGGATGAAGACGCAATGCAGGACGTAGAAACGCAGCAGCGCCCCTTCGCCGACGAAGTGGCCGGCGATGAGGCCGAAACGCGCGTCGTCCGAGGCGTTGACCATCGCGATGTCGCCCAGATTGCCCAAGCCCGGGATGATCATCTTCGAGGCGAGCGGCCCCTCGACCCCGACCAGCGGGGTGGCGGCGGCCATGTTGGAGCCGACGGTGATCGCCCAGATCGCGAGCTGGTCCCACGGCAGCAGATAGCCGGTGAAGGAGAGCAGCAGGGTGAGCACCAGCAGGATCACCCCGATCACCCAGTTGAACTCGCGGGGCGGCTTGTAGGAGCCGGTCATGAAGACGCGCAGCATGTGCAGCCACACCACGATGACCATGGTGTGGGCGCCCCAGCGGTGGATCTCGCGCATGATGCCGAGCGGCAATGACTCGCGCATGTCCATCACGTCGACGTAGGCGAACTGGATGGTCTGCCGGTAGTAGAACATCAGCAGCAGGCCGGTGATCACCTCGACGATGAAGACGAAGAACGACAGCCCGCCCATGCACCAGGTGTAGCGCAGCTCGATGCCCGACTTGCGGACCTTCGAGGGGTGCAGATGGAGGAAGACATTCGAGGCGACCGCCAGCATCTGGTTGCGCGGCGTGTCGGGCGGGCCGTGGCGGAAGATCGAGTTCCAGATCTGGCTCTCGCGCACGGTGGCGGTCAGTCGGGAGAAGAGTTTTCCGATCATGCGGGATCCTCGGCGTTCAGGGGCGCTCGCGCGCTCAGCCCTTGAGCTTCAGGTGGGATTCGGCCTTCTCCCACTCGCCGCGCTCGTAGCGGAACTTGCGGGATTTGTCGACCTCGATCTGCCCGTCGTCGAGGATCGCGATCGCGAAGCGCTCGAGCGGGCGCGGGGTCGGCCCCTCGAAGTTGACGCCGTCGCGGTGGTAGCCGGAGCCGTGGCAGGGGCACTTGAACTTGTCCTCGCCCTCCAGCCAGTTGGGGGTGCAGCCGAGGTGGGTGCAGACGGTGGAGAGGGCGTAGAGCTCCTCCTCGTTGCGCACGATCCAGCAGCCGTACTTCGCCTTGTAGCGCTCGTCGACCTTGCCGACCGCGAAGTCGGCGGGGAGGCCGGCGCGGAACTTGAGCGGCGGCTCGAAGAGGACCGAGGGGGTGAAGAAGCGCTGGAAGCCGGCGCCGAACGAGGCGAGCAGTCCCGCGAAGGCGGTCCAGCCGAGCGCGAAGACCGAGCCCTGCAGGAAGCCGCGGCGGGAGACTCCCTCGCCGTCTGCGGCGGGCTGGCCGGGCTTGGCGTCGGGCTGGGTGAGCTGCCCCAACTTCTGCTGGGCGAAGGGCTTTTCCGAGGGGTGGGGCGCGAGCGCCGCCGGGACCGCCGCGGTCCGGTTCAGTTCCGCGATCTTGGCCGCCTGCTCGGGGGTGGGCTGGCGGGGCGGCTGTTTCGGGTCATCGGGCATGATGCGGACTCCTGGAAACGATTGAGACCGGCCGCCGGCCGGTCGTCCGCTTCCGGAATTGGGTCAACGAAGTTTAGTGACGCCACTCGCGGGGTGTCAACCGAACGGCCCGCCGCGTTTGTGGTATCGGGCGCGGGGTCGAACGGGGGGCGGGTTCCGCACGCACCCCAAGAGTACTTTGTCGCTCGCTCCGCTCGCTCGGGCGCCGCGCTCACAGCATCTGCAACAGCCGGTCGTTGGTGCGCCGGATCTTGACGCACAATTCGCGGAGCAAATTCTCGTAGACCTTGGTCTTCAAATCGGGCGAAAAGTTGAGGATGGCTTGGAAGCTCTCGCGGCTCAGCTCCAGCAGTTCGCACGGGCCGGTGGCGCGGATCTCGGCCGAGCGGGGGCCGTGGTCGATCAGCGCGATCTCGCCGAAATGGTCGCCGGAGCCGAATTCCCCCAGCACCTCGCGCCCGTCCTTCTTCGCCACGCTCGCCACCAGGTGGCCGCTGCGCACGATGTAGAGCGAGGCGCCGTGCGAGCCCTGCTCGATCATCACCTGTCCCGCCTCGGCCTTGACGTGGCTGATCCGCTTGGAGACCTGCACGATCTCGAAGGAGGAGAGACCGTGGAACAGTTCCATTTTTTTCAGCAGCGCGACATCTTCCATGGCCCGGCATTATGCCCGGATCGGGACGGCCCGGTGGCCGCCGACCGCGGCCGCCCCCCGCCCGGGAGCCGGAGGGGAATGAGCTTCCTCGCGCCTCGTTATAATCAACTCGCCCGCAGCGCCCCCGAAGCGGACGGATGCGGACGCGGACGGCCAGACCATTTTTCGAGGTAATTCCCCATGCCACTCACCGAAATCAACGATTCAAACTTCGACAACGAGATCGCGGGCGCCACCCCCGTCCTGGTCGACTTCTGGGCCCCCTGGTGCGGCCCCTGCCGCATGCTCGGCCCGGTGATGGAGCAGCTGGCGACCGAATACGCGGGCAAGGTCAAGATCGTCAAGCTCAACACCGACGACAACCAGCAGACCGCGGTCAAGTTCGGGATCATGTCGATCCCCACCGTGATCCTCTTCAAAAACGGCCAGCCGGTCGACAAGACACTGGGCGCGCTCCCCAAGGACCACTTCAAGCAGATGCTCGAGAAGCACGTCAAGTAAGCCGCTTCCGGTCGAGCTTGTATTGCCGCGCCCTCGCGGCCCGACTCTGCCGAATCTCCTCCCGGCTCGCCGGCGCTCCAATGATGAACACGGCCGCGAAATGCAACCGAGATCAGGCGATTGAGGCGCCCTGATAAGGCCGCCCTCTCTGATCTTTCCACAGGAACAAGTTCCTCGAAAGCGCGTGCCGATCATTGAAATTGAATTCATCGAGCATGGTTTGCAGGCCCGCAATCCCCTCCGAATCCGACGCACTGCAGAATGCGACGACACTTCGATGCGGCGCCATGGCGACGACTGCACCGCCTGAACTTTCGGCGCTTTCGATCAATGAGGCGCGGAGCGCCTTCCGCGAGGTTGAGGACGATGGAAGCCGAAGCCCGGCGAAGCTGATCGCGAAGCTCCCGTTCGCCGGGCAATGCGGGCTCGGGTTCGGTCCGGTCCGCCGGCGGATCGGTGAAAATCACCGCTGCTTTTCCCGAGGTATTCGATGTCCCAGGAAGCCGGTCCGACCCGACTCAATTCGAAATTCGCCCCCGCCGACTTGAACGGCCCCGCGTTCGAGAAGAACCGGGCCGATTGGCTGGCGAAGCTCGAGGCCTTCTCCGCCGACCGCCGCAAATTGCTGGAGGGGGGCGGCAAGGGGGCGATCGCCCGGCAGCACGAGAAGAACCGGCTCACCGCGCGCGAGCGGATCGAGAAAGTCTGCGATCCCGGCGCGCCGTTCCACGAGCTGCTCGGCTTCGCGGCTTGGAAGATGTACGAGGAGTGGGGCGGAGCGCCGGGCGCCGGCTGCGTGACCGGGGTCGGCCGCATCGCGGGACGCCAGTACATGATCATCGCCAACGACGCGACGGTGAAGGCGGGCGCCTTCTTCCCGATGACCGCCAAAAAGGTGATCCGCGCGCAGACGATCGCCTATGAGAATCGCCTGCCGACGCTCTATCTCGTCGACAGCGCGGGCGTCTTCCTGCCGCTGCAGGACGAGGTCTTCCCCGACATGGACGACTTCGGGCGCGTCTTCTACCTCAACGCGCGGATGAGCGCGGCGGGGATCCCGCAGATCGCCGCGATCATGGGCTCGTGCGTGGCGGGCGGCGCCTACCTGCCGGTCATGTGCGACACCCTGCTGATGACCGAGGGCTCCGGCCTCTATCTCGCCGGCCCCGCGCTGGTGAAGGCGGCGATCGGCCAGGTGGTCGATTCCGAGTCGCTGGGCGGCGCGAAGATGCACGCCGAGATGTCGGGGACGATCGATTACCGCGAGACGACCGACGAGAGCTGTTTGCAACGGATCCGCTACCTCGCCGCCCGTTATGCGGAGGGGGACAAGGCGGCCTTCTCGAAAAACGCGACGGTCGCCCCCGCGCACGATCCGCGCGAGCTCTACAAGGTGATGCCGCTCAACCCGATGAGCGAGTACGACGTGCGCGAGATCCTGCTGCGCATCATCGACGGCGCCGGCGCCGACGGCAACTGGTCGGAATACAAGGCCGAGTACGGCCGCACCGTCATCTGCGGCCACGCGCGTCTCGGCGGCTACGCGGTCGGCATCGTCGCCAACCAGAAGACGCACCAGAAGGAGAAGGGGCGGCGCTTCGAGGTGGGCGGGGTGATCTACGAGGAGGCGGCCGACAAGGCGGCCCGCTTCGTGATGAACTGCGCGCAGAACAAGATCCCGCTCCTCTTCATCCACGACGTCAACGGCTTCATGGTCGGGCGCGAGAGCGAGGAGGCGGGGATCATCCGCTCGGGCGCCAAGCTGGTCAACGCGGTCTCCAACGCCACGGTGCCGAAGCTCTCGCTCATCATCGGCGGCTCCTACGGCGCCGGCCACTACGCGATGTGCGGCCGCGCCTACTCGCCGCGCTTCCTCTTCGCCTGGCCGAGCGCCCGCTACGCGGTGATGAACGGCAACTCGGCCGCCAAGACCCTGCTCGACATCCGCCTCGCGCAGCTGAAGAAGGAAGGGAAGGCGCTCGATGCTGCCCAAGAGCAGCAATTGCTGGCCGAGATCAAGGGACGCTACGACGAGGCCGAGGATCCCCGCTACGCCGCCGCCCGCCTGTGGATCGACGGCATCCTCCTCCCCCACGAGACCCGCGACGCGCTCATCGCCGCGCTCGAGGTCTGCGCGCACAATCCCGAGATCCCGGAATTCAAAACCGGCGTGCTGCAGGTTTGAGGGTCAAGGGCCGAGGGCCAAGGGTCGAGGGTAGAACAATGCTCACGCATCAATGAACGACACCCCCGCGTTGCCCGCGCCTCATCAGCTCGAGGAAGAGATCTTCTGGTCGCGGTTCCGCGCGCGCAGGCCGGTCGTCACCTGGGCGCTGATCGGGGTCAACGCGGTCGTCTTCCTGCTCGGGATGGCTTGGAATTCCGACGGCGAGCGGGGGGAGATCATGACGCTTTTCCGCATGGGGGCGCTCGTTTCGCCGCGGGTTGCGGGATTCGAATGGCCGCGCCTCTTCGCCTCCGCGTTCCTCCACTTCAGCGTCACCCACGCGGCGATGAATCTATATGCGCTCTACGCGGTCGGCAGCTTCCTCGAACGGGCGCTGGGGAAAGGCCGCTACCTCGCGCTTTACCTGCTTTCCGCGCTCGGCGGCGGGCTGCTCGCGCTCGCGACGATCAAGCCGGAGATGATCGTGGCCGGCGCCTCGGGCGCGATCTGGGGATTGATGACCGCGGTGCTTGTGCTCGGCTTGCGGCACGGTTCGGCGTTGCCCGCGGGAGTCGGGATGCGAATCGCGAAAAGCCAGTGGCAGGTCGTGCTGCTCAACCTCGCGATCTCCTTCATCCCCGGGATCAGTCTCGCCGGCCATCTCGGCGGGGGACTGACCGGCGCCGCGCTCGTCTTCACCGGCCTGATGACCCGCGGCTTCGTCGCCACCGAGCGGAGTGTGATGCTGCGCGACGAGTTTTATTCGCCGGGCGTTGCGCCGCATCCCGTCGCCGTCGTCGATAGGCGCGACGCCACGCCCGGCCCCTGGAATGTGCTGGCGGTCGCACTTTCACTGCTCGCCCTCTCCTCGCTTGCGCTCGCCTGGTACCACTATGCCCCGTGGGACCGCGCCATCCCGTTCGAATCCCTGCCGCGCTAACCCCTGGACCCCGGGCCCTCGACCCTTCTCGCTGACGATCGACTGCGAGACGGTGTGGCGCCCCGCGGCGGAGCGCGGTCTTCGAAACGCATCGAGTAGAATTCCCCCCGCTTGACGCGCGGATTTCTCGCCATCGAGAATGAAACGGCGGCCCGGCTCGAAGCCCTGCTCGCCGCCGCCGGGAAATTGAGGCCGATCTACGAAAGCGGCCGCGCCAGCTGGGCGCTCACCGGCCGCACCGCGGTCCTCGCCTTCTTCGAGAACTCGACCCGCACCCGCTCGGCGTTTACTCGAGCTGCGGCATTGGTCGGGATGAACACGCTCCCCTTCGACGCGAGCCACTCCTCGACCAAGAAAGGGGAGACGCTGCGCGACACGGTCAACAATCTCGCGGCGATGCGGCCGGCCCTCTTCGTGGTCCGCCACCCGTCCGCCGACGCGCCCGCGCGGGTGATGGGCTGGACGGACCTGCCGACCGTCAACGCCGGCGACGGCGCCCACGAGCATCCCACCCAGGCGCTGCTCGACGCCTACTGCCTGCAGCGGGAATTCGGCAAGCTCGACGGCCTCAAGGTCGTCATCTGCGGCGACCTGCGCCACTCGCGGGTTGCCCGCTCGAACCTCCATCTCCTGACCAAGCTCGGCGCGGCCGTCACCCTCGTCGCCCCGCCCACGCTCAACTTCGATCCCGGCTTCGAGCTGCCGGTCGGCGCCGCCGCCACGGAAGATTTCGACGGCGCGATCCGCGAGGCCGACGCGGTGATGATGCTGCGCATCCAGAACGAGCGAATGGAGGGACCGTTTCTCCCGCCCGGCGGCGAATATCGGAATCGCTGGGGGCTGACCGAGGCGCGCGCCGCGACCCTGAAGCCGGGCGCGATCGTGATGCACCCCGGGCCGATGAACCGCGGGATCGAGATCGACTCCGCGGTCGCCGACGGCCCCCGCTCGCGCATCCTCAAGCAGGTGGAAGGGGGCGTCCTCTGCCGCGCCGCGCTCTTCCTCGATCTGCTGGGCGTTCCCGTGGACGAGGCGATCAAGAAGGTGGTGGGGTGATGCGGTCGAGACTGGAGATTCGAGATTCGAGATTCGTGGTGGCGTTGCCGCGTCCGTACAACTTACTGCAAAGCGGCCACGGCTCCTCGCTTTGCGCTCGATATTCTTGCCGCCCCTCAAGCACCGAATCTCGAATCTCGAATCTCGAATCTCGAAAATTGCCCGCGAGGCGCTGGCGATGAATTACCTCCTCAAGAACGCCACCCTCATCAACCCCGCCGGCGAGTTGACATCCGGTGAAGGGATCGATTGTCGCATCGAGGACGGCGTCATCAAGGAACTCGGCCCCGGCCTCGCGGCAGACGGCGCGGAGACAATCGAGCTCAACGGCGCCTGGCTCTGTCCCGGCCTGATCGACCTCCACGTCCACCTGCGCACGCCCGGGCAGGAGCACAAGGAGACGCTGGCGACCGGCCTCGCGGCCGCGGCCGCCGGCGGCTTCACGACCGTCTTCGCGATGCCCAACACCGAGCCGGCGCTCGATTCCCCCGCGCTGATCCGCGACCTCCGCGCGCGCGCCGCGGCGGCCTCCGCGGTGCGCCTGATCCCGGTCGGCGCGGCGACGATCGGCCGGCAGGGCAAGCAGCTCGCGCCGATGAGCGCGCTCAAGGAAGCCGGCTGCCGCGCGGTCTCCGACGACGGCTCGCCGATCGCCGACGCCGCGGTGATGCGCGCCGCGCTGGGCTACGCCGCGCAGCTCGACCTGCCGCTCTTCGACCACGCCGAGACGCCGGAATTCGGCGGCGCCTGCAACGAGGGGCCGGTCTCCGCGCGCTGGGGGTTCAAGGGCAAACCCGCGGTCGGCGAGCGGATCGCGGTCGAGCGGGACATCGCGCTGGCCGAGGACGCCGGCGCCCGCCTCCACCTCTGCCACCTCTCGACGAAGGGGGCCCTCGACGCGGTCAAGCGCGCGAAGGCGGACGGGAACGGGAAGCTCACCGCCGAGGCCGCACCCCACCACTTCGCGCTGACCGACGCGGCCGTGCTGAACCTCGACAGCCACGCGAAGATGAACCCGCCGCTGCGCGCCGAAGCCGACCGGCAGGCGGTGTTGAAAGCCATCGCCGACGGGACGATCGACTGCCTCGCCACCGACCACGCGCCGCACGCCCCCGACGAGAAGGGGCGCGAGTTCGCCGACTGCCCCGACGGGATCACGGGCCTCGAAACCGCGGTCGCGCTCGCCCTGGAATTCCTCGTCACGCCCGGGCTCGTCGCGCCCGCCCGCCTCGTCGAATTGATGAGCGTCAATCCGGCGCGGATCGGCGGGCTCGAGGACGCCGGCCGGATCGCGGTCGGCCTGCCCGCATACCTCACCGTCATCGACCCGCGCGCCGCCTGGCGCTACGACGCCGCGGCCGGCAAATCGAAGGGCCGCAACTCCCCCTTCTCCGGCCGGAATTTCAGCGGCCGCGCGATCCTCACCGTCGCCGCGGGAACGATCACCCACCGAATTTGATCCCGGCGCGACCCCCGCATCCGCGATAATGGCCCCGCGGAACGGACATGCAGTACAAATATCTGGCGGTCGAGGGGCCGATCGGGGTCGGCAAGACCAGCTTCGCGGAGATGCTGGCGGAGCGGCTCCGTTTCAAGCTCCTCTCCGACCCGGCCGACAACCCCTTCATCGGCGAGTTCTACGACGCCAAGGCGGGCGCCGCCTTCAGGGCCCAGCTTTTCTTCCTGCTCGAGCGCCACGACCGCCTCGCCCGCGCGCGCCAGCCGGGCCTCTACGAGCAGGGGACGGTGGCCGACTTCCTCTTCGAGCGCGACAAACTCTTCGCCCACCTCAACCTCACCGGCGAGGAGCTGGAGATCTACGACAAACTCTACCCGCTGCTGAGCGAGCGGCTGGCGAGCCCCGACCTGGTCATCTACCTCACCGCGCCGGTCGAGGTGCTGCTCAAGCGGATCCGCGGCCGCGCCCGCAGCTACGAGCGGCGACTGAGCGAGGACTACCTGGCCGGGGTCGCCGAGGCCTATGCCCGCCACTTCCACCGCTGGAATTCCACCCCGCTCATCGTCATCAACACCCAGGACATCGACTTCGTCAAGCGGCCGCAAGACATGGACGACCTGGTGCGCCGGATCGAGAAGCACCAGGGCGGCACGCTGTACTACACGCCGCAGTCGCAGGGGTGAGGGAAGTCGCGACTCGCGACCTTCCGCTACGGCAAGATCTCCCGGATCGAGATGATCCGATCGTCCTCCCCGAGCTTATAGACGGCATCCATCCCCGTCTCGACGCGGCCGAGGACGGTGTAGCGGTAGTCGAGGTGGGGGACGCGGGTGAGGGCGATGAAGAACTGGCTGCCGCCGGTGTCCTTGCCGTCGAGCGCCATGCCCACGGTGCCGGGCGCGTAGGGGAAGGAGTTGTATTCGCAGGGGATCATCCAGCCGGGGCCGCCCGAGCCGTCGCCGCGCGGATCGCCCCCCTGCACGACGAAATTGGGGACCACGCGGTGCCAGGAGATCCCGTCGAAATATTTCCTCTCGACCAGCTTGCGGAAGTTGAGGACGTTGGCGGGCGACTCGCCGCGCGCGTCGAAAGCCACGGTGAATTTGCCCCGCGTCGTCTCGACCGCGAAGCGGGGGACGGCGTCGAGCAGCGAGCCGAGCCGCTTCTCCGCGCCGGCGAGGTCGGGGGGGGGCAGGTTGGGCTTGGGCCATTCGGGGCGGCCGGCGAGCGAGGGCGGCCAGCGTCCCCATGCGTCGAGCTGGACCGCGCGGTCGCCGTCCTTCGTGATCGCGCGGACGAGCAGCTTCTTGCAGTCCGCATCCTTTGCGGCGCAGCCGGAGGCGGCGCGGGCGAGGTAGAGGCGCGCCGATCCGGCCTGCGGCCGCTTCGCCCACTTGTCGTAGGCGGCGCGGAGCAATTTTCCGCTCACGCGCGGGGCTTTGCCGTCCTTCATGAGGTCGTTGGCGGCCCCGGCCGCGGATTCGACGATCGCGAGGTCGTCGTTCATCAGCCACGGGGTCGGCTCCTGGCCGCGGGTGATGAGCGCGCCCCCGACCGAGGCGCGCACGAGCGGGCTGGGGTCGGATGACATCCGCTTCAATAACAGCGCCGGCAGCTCCGGCCGGTTCGAAATGGCCTCTGAAATCGCGATGCGGGCGCGCGGCGAATCCGCCTGCTCCTTCAGCAGCCATTCGTACAGTTTCCCGGCGTTTTCGGTGAACGAGCCGGGCGCCGCGCATTTCGCCGATCCCGAAATCAACCGGCGGGCTATCGATTGCGAGAGCTTTGGATTAGGGGGGCCGGAGGCGCCGGGCGAAAACTCTATCGGCCTCATCATCGGAGATTCTGCGGGCCCGGACCCGCAATCGCGGGATTCTATCGCATCGTAATAGCGAAGGTCCGCTTGAGAAGCCGCATGGTTGTAACGGTCTCCGAGGCGTTGAACCGCTTCTTCCAGCGTAGTCGCTTTGGCTTTCGCCAGCAGCCCGATCGCCTCGATCCTTGCGAAGCTCTCCTTCTCGTCCTTCGCCGTCGCCTCGATGAGCGCCAGCGATTCGGGCGCGAGTTTTTTCGCCAGTCCCAGGCCCCGCAACGCCAGCATCTTCTTCTCGCCGCTCGAGGTCGCGGCCAATTCGCGGTAGAAGGCTTCGTCCTCGACCTTCAGCCGGATCAGGCTGTAGAGCGATCCGGCCGAGCCGGGCGCGTCGAGCGGGTTGCGCGCCGAGAGCTTCAGCATCGCACGCACTTTCGGCCGGTCCATGCGGAAGAGGTGGCCGGTGAGCGGCGCGGCGAGCGCGGCGTCGGGGGCGAGCAGATTGACGAGCCAGTCGGCGTCCTTTTCGTCGTTGAGCTGAATGATGGTTTCCAGCGCGGACAGCTGCGCGGCCCCCGGCTTTTTTGCGAGCTCGCGCAGCGCGGGCAGCAGCGGGCGGGCCGCTTCGCCGAGGTAGAGCGCCCCCCGCGCGGCGCCGGCGCGGACCATCTCCTCGGGGTCTTTCAGCCGCGGCGCGAGGCGTGACGCCGCGTCAGGGGCTCCGATCCGCCCCAGCGCGCGCGCGGCGCGGGCGCGCACCAGCGGGTCGTCGTCGTCGAGCAGC
>JACXTT010004456.1_pt1 | contig 20820 bp, 16 predicted proteins | sample 9270951 | NCBI WGS metagenome assembly JACXTT01 (sample SAMN15532306, study PRJNA645909) | rock metagenome | isolation source: weathered quartz diorite | place: Puerto Rico | collected 2017-06-21
GCAGGCGCGAAGCCACCTGCATGGCCTTGTCCAGGTTCTGGGTCCAGACCGACGAGGCCAGGCCGTATTCCGAGTCGTTGGCCCAGTCCACCGCCTGGCTCAACTCGTCGAAGCGGGTCACGGTGACCACCGGGCCGAACACTTCGCGCTGGACGATTTCGTCGCTCTGCCGGCAGCCGGCGAGCAAGGTCGGCTGGTAATAGAAACCGGCCCCGGAATGTACGGCGGCGCCGGTGATCCGTTCGATATGCGGTTGGCCCAGGGCGCGTTCGACGAAACTGGCTACACGGTCGCGCTGGCGGGTGCTGATCAGCGGGCCGATTTCATTGTCGGCGTCGCGCTTGCCGGCAAACCTCAGGCTGCTGACCGCCGCGCCGAGTTCGGCCACCAGCTTGTCGTGAATCCCGGCCTGGGCGTAGATCCGGCAGGCGGCGGTGCAATCCTGCCCGGCGTTGTAGTAGCCATAGTTGCGCACGCCCTCGACCACGGCCTGCAGGTCGGCGTCGTTGCAGACGATCACCGGTGCCTTGCCGCCGAGTTCCAGGTGGGTGCGTTTCACGCTCTTGGCGGCGGCCTGGAGGATTTTCTGGCCGGTGACGATATCGCCGGTCAGCGACACCATGCGTACTTTCGGGTGGCTGACCAGATGGCTGCCGACCCCTTCGCCACCGCCGCAGACGATGTTGATCACCCCGGCTGGCAGCAGCTCGGCGAGCGCCGGCGCCAAGGCGAGGATCGACAGCGGCGTATGTTCGGAGGGCTTGAACACCAGGGTGTTGCCGGCGGCCAGGGCCGGGGCGATCTTCCATGCCGCCATCATGATCGGGTAGTTCCAGGGCGCGATGGAGGCCACCACGCCGATCGGGTCACGGCGGACCATGCTGGTGTAGCCCGGCAGGTATTCGCCGGACAACTGGCCGGTCTGGCAGCGCACGGCACCGGCGAAGAAGCGGAACACATCGACGGTGGCGCTCAGATCGTCCTGACGTGCCAGGTGCAGGGGCTTGCCGCAGTTCAGGGATTCCAGGCGGGCCAGCAGGTCGGCGTTTTTCTCCACCGCATCGGCGATCGCCAGGAGGATATTGGCGCGTTGCTGCGGCGTGGTCCGCGACCAGCCGGCAAAGGCCCGGTGGGCGGCGAGGATGGCGCTTTCGACCTGTTCGCTGCTGGCTTCGGCGATCTGCGTGAGCACCTCGCCCGTGGCCGGGTTGAGGATCGGCTCGACAACCCCCAGGCCGGCAACGAGCTCACCGTCGATCAGCAAGTCGGTGAACAGTGGGGTCGGGTGCGCGCCAGCCATTTTGCGAGTTCTCTTTTCTTGTGTGGCCATGGAGCTTCCCCTATCGCTGGAGTCCGGCCTTTCTCTAGATGGATGGCGAGAGACTAGTGGGCGGACGGGAGGTCGACAAATACTAAATACTGAATGCAGCGTTCGATTAAATCGATGGCTTGCGTCCGCCGTGGGGCTGTTCGCGGGCCACGGTCAGGAACGGGTCCACCAGTGGTGGCCGGGCGGTGCCCCGGCGCCAGGCCAGGCCGACGTCCAGGGTCTGGCTCAGGTCGGCCAGCGGGCGGGCTTCGATGATGTCGCCTTCCAGCGACCAGGGCCGGTAGGTCATGTCCGGCTGGATCGATACCCCCAGCCCGGCCGCCACCAGGCTGCGCACCGCCTCGGTGGAGGCAGTGCGCAAGGTGATCCGCGGTTGCAGGCCGGCGCCGCGCCACATGCGCTGGGCATTGCGGTCCATTTCATCGACATTGAGCTGGATCAGCGGTTCGCGGGCGACGTCGGCGAGGTTGATGCTGTCGTGTTCCAGCAGCGGGTGCTGGGCCGGCAGCCATAGGCGATGCGGCGAATGGGTCAGGACCTCGGTCTGCAGGGCATGGCGGTCTTCCAGGTTGGAGAGGATCAGCACCCCGACATCGATCTCGCCGCTGACCAGCAGGTGCTCGATGTAGGGCCGCTCGTCTTCCATCACGCGGATTTCCACATTGGGGTAGGCGCGCTGGAAGCGGGTCAGCAGGTCGGCGAGGTAGTAGCCGGCTACCAGGCTGGTCACGCCGATGGTCAGTTGCCCGGCCACCTGGTCGGTGCTCTGTTGCAGGCTGCGCTTGGCATTGTCGACGGTGGCGAGGATCAAGTGGGCCTGGCGCAGGAACTGGTGGCCCTGGTGGGTCAGGGTCATCCCCTTGGCGTGACGGTTGAACAGGTTGACGCCGATCTCTTGCTCGAGCTGCTGGATCGCCAGGGTCAGGGTCGACTGGGAAATGAACACCGCCTGGGCGGCGGCCGAGATCGAGCCGGTCTCGGCCACGGCGATGAAGTGACGGATCTGACGCAAGGTCATCATGGGGCGTGCACCGATGCCGGTTGTCCGGCAGGTTGTTTTTATGGATGCAACCCAGTGTATATCTTTTTAATCGATGGACTTGCGAGCGATAGGCGGCAGGTGCGCCGGCTCGCGATAAGGTCGGTCGGCTCAATTGGTTTTTAACAATAGAGTTCGACAATAAGCAGAGGGGGGAGAGACCCGCTACTGGCTGCATCCTTGCAACCAGTAGCGAAGGGTCGATGTTACGTATTGTTCAATGCGGCTCCCGATCGGGTCGCAGTGAGTCAGGCGCGGATATCTCGATCATATCCATCGCGAGTTTGTTATCGAATTCAAACCCGATGCCTGAAGGCCCTGTGTCGCTTCACGACTATTTCAGCTGCACATCAATCATCGGTGGGATGTAACCGTAGTCATACTCGGCCACCATGAACGTCTGCTGTCCTTTCACCTTGATGGCCACGGTCGGGGCTTCGGTACCGCCGATCCGGAACTGCAGAGTGCTGCTGTCCTTGATGGGTACGGTATCGATGAACGAGGTCACCAGACCGTTGGGCATCACATAGTGCGAGTAAGTCTGAAATGGCTGGGAAGACGGGTTGCCCAGCACCAGACCGGAACCGTTCAGCGGCACGTAGGGACCGAAGAGCGAATCTGCTACGAAACCGTACACCCCGTCCGGACCGGTCACACCGTCGGCATAAGTAAACTTATGGCTGATGGTGAACAAATAGTATTTACCGTCCTGAAACAGGAAGTGCGGACGTTCGGTCTGGTCATTGACACCTACGGCAGTCAGCAGCGGTGGCAGCAGTTCCCAGCTATCGCCATCTTCGTCACGCGCTACGGCGATACCGACACAGGCCGTCTGGAAGCGCGAGTTACCGACGTCTTCATAGCCCGGCGGTACGTCTCCGATTTCCGCCTTGCCGACCTTGTGCGAACCGCGCTCACCGGCCACGTTGCCCTCGAACAGCATGTACAACTTGCCGTCTTTCGGATCGCGGAACGGCCATGGGTCACGGAAACCCCAGAACGGGTTCTGCGCTTCGGTCTGGTACATCTTGCCGTCAGCTTCGAACAGCGGCTTGACCTTTTCGAAACCCACCATGCTGACGCCGTGTTCAGTCGCCACCACACGGCCACGCACCTTGACGATCGTGGCGCCTGGCGTGACAGCGGTGTAATACAAATCCACGTCGCCCCGGTCGTTCAACAGAATCGGAGAACCGGCCCATTCACGGGTGGTTGGCGAAACCCCTTCGGCCATCACACGGCCACCCAGTTGCCAGTCCTTACCGGTGCGGGAAAACCAGTAGTACATCTTTGCCCGACCGTGGCGATCGTTCCAGTCGCGGTTGATGTCGTAGTGACCGTTTCCATCGATGTATTCCGGGTCGTTCGGATGACGATCCGCGGTCAGGGTGAAAATCACCGACCAGCCATCGACGGAGGCCACGTTACCGTCCATATCGCGCAGCGGCATGGTGTCCCAGATGAACACCTCGTTGCTCAATACCGGGAAATCCCCACGGACCAGGGGCTGGGTGGTGGTCGGATCATCCGCGTGAACTTTCAGCGCGTCGGCGCGGGTCCACAGGCTGGGTTGGTTGGGAAGTTGGCCAAGTTTTTCAGTGTTGCCTTGCATAGGTAGTACCTCATCCATGATCACATTTAAATAAATATTCGCTAATTAACTGTATATCCATACAGTGAAGCTACTGTAGATCGGCTGATTTTCAAGGTCAAGGGAAAAATTCCAATTTTTGGGATTAATTGGTTTTTTGTTGCTGGCTGATACGTTTCATCTACGAAGATCGTGCACAAAATCTTGGCGGGAAGGTCCGCGCGGCGACGCCCAGCCCGCAGCGATTTCGTCAGCCGGGCGGGCCCGGCGTGAGCTAGGTTCCTGGGCGTTATGGGTTATATGATGGGCGCGCGATTACGGCCGCTTGCTTATGGCTGGCGCCGGCTGATCTTGAGTGAAAGGTTGGAAAGCACGCTGAGCGGTGTCGCTATAACCTATCGGTTATATTTCCTGCTGTTGTAAGCCCAAGCGTGACTTGTGCCAAAAAGGATGGCACGCGCTCGGCTATACTCCCCTTCATTTAAATGGCTCCAGAGGGTTGATAGTGAAGAACTGGACGTTGCGCCAACGAATACTGGCGAGCTTTGCCGTCATCATCGCGATCATGCTGCTGATGGTCGTCGTTTCGTATTCCCGGCTGCTGTCGATCGAGTCCAGCGAGGAGAGTGTGCGCACCGACACCCTTCCCGGGGTTTACTACAGCACCATGATCCGCGGCGCCTGGGTCGACAGTTACGTGTTGACCCAACAATTGCTGGGGTTCAACGCGGATGGCACTCTCAGTGCCGCCGACCAGACGCAGTTCAAGGACTTCGAAAACCGCCTGGCGGAGCAGATGGGCAATTATCAGGCGACGATCTTCAGGCCTGAGGATGCCGCCGCCTTCGACCTGTTCAAGCGCGATCACGAGGCCTACAACAAACTGCTGGTCAACGTGCTGGATCTCTATCAGCACAAGCAGAACGACCAGGCCATCCGCCTGTTCAACGAGCAACTGGTTCCTACCTGGACCTCCGGTCGCCAGCACCTCAATACGATCATCAACGAGAACAAGGGCGCGGCCGACCAGGACACCGCCTCGATTTCCGCGGCGGTGTCCGCGGCGAAAATCAGCATGGGTATTTCGTTGCTGATCGCGGTGGCCGCCGCCGGTCTCTGCGGCCTGCTGCTGATGCGGGCGATCATGGCGCCGATGCAGCGGATCGTCGACATCCTCGACATCATGCGCACCGGCGACTTGAGCAGCCGCCTGAACCTGGAGCGCAAGGATGAGTTCGGCGCGGTGGAAACCGGCTTCAACGACATGATGACCGAGCTGACGGCCCTGGTGTCCCAGGCCCAGCGCTCCTCGGTGCAGGTCACCACCTCGGTCACGGAAATCGCCGCGACCTCCAAGCAGCAGCAGGCCACCGCCACCGAAACCGCTGCCACCACCACCGAGATCGGCGCGACATCGCGGGAAATCGCCGCGACCTCCCGGGACCTGGTGCGGACCATGACCGAAGTGTCCACCGCCGCCGACCAGGCCTCGGTGCTCGCCGGTTCCGGCCAGCAAGGGCTGGCCCGCATGGAAGACACCATGCATTCGGTGATGGGCGCCGCCGACCTGGTGAACTCCAAGCTGGCGATCCTCAACGAGAAGGCCGGCAACATCAACCAGGTGGTGGTGACCATCGTCAAGGTGGCCGACCAGACCAACCTGTTGTCCCTCAATGCCGCCATCGAGGCGGAAAAGGCCGGTGAGTATGGGCGCGGTTTTGCCGTGGTCGCCACCGAAGTGCGGCGCCTGGCGGACCAGACCGCCGTCGCCACCTACGACATCGAGCAGATGGTGCGCGAGATCCAGTCGGCGGTGTCCGCCGGGGTCATGGGCATGGACAAATTCTCCGAGGAAGTGCGCCGCGGCATGTTCGAAGTGCAGCAGGTCGGTGAGCAACTGTCGCAGATCATCCACCAGGTCCAGGCCCTTGCCCCGCGCGTGTTGATGGTCAACGAAGGCATGCAGGCCCAGGCCACCGGCGCCGAACAGATCAACCACGCCCTGGTGCAACTGGGCGATGCCAGCAGCCAGACCGTCGAATCGCTGCGCCAGGCCAGCTTCGCCATCGACGAGCTGAGCCAGGTCGCGGTGGGCCTGCGCAGCGGCGTTTCGCGTTTCAAAGTCTGATGAGCGAATGGCTGGCTGAACGCGCCGCCAGCGCGCAGTCCAGGAACAGCCTGTTCCTGGTCTTTCGCATTGCTGGCGAACGCTATGCCCTGGAGGCCGTCGAAGTGGCCGAGGTGCTGCCGCGCCTGCAACTCAAGCCGATTGCCCGGGCCCCGGCCTGGGTCGCGGGGGTGTTGGCCCATCGGGGGGCGATGGTGCCGGTGATCGATGTCAGCGCCATGACTTTCGGCGAGCCGGCGGCGGCTCGCACCAGCACGCGACTGGTGCTGGTGCATTACCGTCCCGTCGGCGAGGTGCCCGGGCGTTTGCTCGGGCTGATTCTCGAACAGGCCACCGATACCCTGCGTTGCAACCCGGCGGACTTCCAGCCCTATGGCCTGGACAACCGCGAGGCGCCTTACCTGGGACCGGTGCGGGAGGATGCCGAGGGCTTGCTGCAACGTATTCGGGTCGACGATCTGCTCGGGGCCGAGGTCCGGGCGCTGTTGTTCCCCGCCTCGGATGAGGCACCTTCATGAGTGACGACCAGCGCGTCTTCGAGTTCCTCAAGCAGCGCATCGGCCTGGACGTGGCTTCGGTCGGGCCGGCCATAATCGAGCGCGCCGTGCGCCAGCGTTGTACCCACTTGCAACTGCCCTCGGCGGACCATTACTGGAGCCGGCTGCAGACCCGCGAGGACGAGCAGCAGGCGTTGATCGAGGCGGTGATCGTCCCGGAAACCTGGTTTTTCCGTTACCCGGAGTCCTTTGCGACCCTGGCACGCCTGGCGCGCGAGCGGCTGGCGCAGATCAACGGCATGCGCGCCTTGACGATCCTCAGCCTGCCCTGTTCCACCGGCGAAGAGCCCTATTCGATCGCCATGGCCCTGCTCGATGCCGGCCTGGCGCCGCATCAGTTCAAGGTCGACGGCATCGATGTCAGCCCCTTGTCGGTGGACCGGGCCAAGCGCGCCGTGTATGGCAACAACTCCTTTCGCGGGCAGGACATCGCGTTTCGCGAGCGACATTTCAGCCCGCTGGGCGACGCTTACCAGCTCAGCGAGCGGGTCCGCGAACAGGTGCGCCTGCAGAGCGGCAACCTGCTCGATCCCGAATTGCGGGTGGGCGAGGTCTACGACTTCGTGTTCTGCCGCAACCTGCTGATCTATTTCGACCTGGCGACCCAACGCCAGGTCTTCGACATCCTCAAGCGCCTGACCCATATGGACGGCGTGCTGTTTATCGGGCCGGCCGAGGGCAACCTGCTGGGTCGGATCGGCATGCGCTCCATCGGCGCGGCGCAGTCCTTTGCCTTCCGCCGGCAGACGGAACCCGAGCCCGAGCCGTTGCCGGTGTTCGTGCCGCCGTCCTTGCCGGTGCGTGTTCCGCCTGCCGCCGGTGTGCCGGTACTGCCTGCGCGCCGGCCTTTTACCCGCAGCACGGCGTTCACGCCATCGGTGCAGGCGCCCGTGGCAACGCCGCAGATGTCGGACGAGGCGTCCAGCCTGTTGGCGCGGATTGCCACGCTGGCCAACGAAGGCAAGGGTGCGCAAGCGCGCCAGGCGTGTGAAACCTACCTGCGCCAACACGAGCCGGTTGCCCAGGTCTTCTACTGGCTGGGCCTGCTGAGCGACGTTGCCGGCAGTGCGCTGGAGGCCCAGGGGTTTTATCGCAAGGCCTTGTACCTGGAACCGCAACATCCCGAGGCGCTCGTCCACCTGGCGGCCCTGCTGGCCTCCCAGGGCGATGTGGCGGGCGCCCGGCGATTGCAGGAGCGCGCCGCCCGTAGCGAGCGCGCCGCTGACAGTGAGCGTAAACGATGAGCGGTTTGACTGACCTGAACCTGACCCACCACGATGCCGGGAGCATCGACGATTGCTGGAACCGCATCGGTATCCACGGCGACAAGTCCTGCCCGCTGCTGGCCGAGCATATCCACTGCCGTAACTGTGCGGTGTATTCCGCCGCCGCCACCCGGCTGCTGGACCGTTACTCGTTGCAGCAGGAGCGCCCCGAGCAGACGGCGGCGGTCGACGCCGACCGGGATATCGTGACCCGTTCGCTGCTGATGTTCCGGCTTGGCGAAGAATGGCTGGGCCTGGTCACCCGTTGCCTGGTGGAGGTCGCACCGCTGCAACCGATTCATTCGCTGCCACACCAGCGCTCGCGGGCCTTGCTCGGTGTCGCCAATGTGCGAGGGGCACTGGTGGCCTGCCTGTCGCTGGTGGAGTTGCTCGGGCTGGATGCCTCGGTCACGGTCGCGTCGAGCGGCCGGGTGATGCCACGCATGCTGATCGTCGGTGCCCAGGGCGGTCCGGTGGTGCTGCCGGTGGACGAGGTGGACGGTATCCATGCCATCGACCAGCGCCTGTTCGACAGCGCCAGTGCCGCCGGGCCCCAGGCCAGCGCCCGGTTCACCCGCGGCGTACTGCCGTTCAAGGGGCGCAGCCTGCGTTGGCTGGATGAAGAGCAATTGCTGTCGGCCGTGACCCGGAGCCTTACATGACCCCCGATCAACTGCGCGACTCGTCGCTGCTGGAACTGTTCAGCCTGGAGGCCGAGGCCCAGACGCAGGTGCTCAGCGCCGGTCTCCTGGCCCTGGAGCGCAACCCGACCCAGGCCGACCAGCTCGAAGCCTGCATGCGCGCCGCCCATTCCCTCAAGGGCGCGGCGCGGATCGTTGGCGTGGACGCCGGGGTCAGCGTGGCCCATGTGATGGAGGATTGCCTGGTCAGCGCCCAGGAAGGTCGCCTGTACCTGCAACCGGAACATATCGACGCCTTGCTGCAAGGCACCGACTTGCTGATGCGCATCGCCACGCCCAGCGCCAATGTCGGGCCGGTGGAAATCGAGGCCTATGTCCTGCAATTGCAGGCACTGCTCGATCCTTCGGTTGCCAGTGCCCGGACGACCCCAGCCCCGCCCGTGGTGGCCGAACTGGAGGAGCCGGCGTTCGTACCGCCGTCCGGAGTCCTTGACCTTGAAACATCGGTGCTTGAAACACCACCTCTTGAAACATTGTCGCCTGAACTGACGACGCCAGGCCGTCGGGCCGCCGAAGGCGGCGAGCGGGTGCTGCGGGTGACCGCCGAGCGCCTGAACAGCCTGCTCGACCTGTCGAGTAAATCCCTGGTGGAAACCCAGCGCCTCAAGCCTTACCTGGCGACGATGCAGCGTGTGCGGCGGATGCAGGACAAAGGCCTGCGTGCTCTGGACCAACTCAACGAACAGTTGAAGGGCGTCGGCCTGAGCCTTGAAGCCGAGGAGGCCCTGGCCGATGCCCGGCGCCTGTTGGCCGAGTCCCAGCAGATGCTGGTGGCGCAAACGGTGGAGCTGGACGAGTTCGGCTGGCACGCCAGCCAGCGTGCCCAGGTGTTGTATGACACTGCGCTGGCCTGTCGCATGCGGCCCTTTGCCGATGTCCTCAATGGCCAGGTGCGGATGGTTCGCGACCTGGGGCGGAGCCTGGGCAAGCAGGTGCGCCTGGAAATCGAAGGGGAGAAAACCCAGGTCGACCGCGACGTGCTGGAAAAACTCGAAGCGCCACTGACCCACCTGCTGCGCAATGCGGTGGATCATGGCATTGAAAGCCCGGAGCTGCGGTTGCTGGCCGGCAAACCGGCCGAAGGCCTGATTCGCCTGCGGGCCTCGCACCAGGCCGGGTTGCTGGTGCTGCAATTGAGCGACGACGGCGGCGGCGTGAACCTGGAGCAGGTCCGCCGCAGTATCGTCGAGCGCCAGTTGTCGCCAGCCGAAACCGCTGCCCAACTGAGCGAAGAGGAGCTGCTGAGTTTCCTCTTCCTGCCGGGTTTCAGCCTGCGCGACAAGGTCACCGAAGTGTCCGGACGCGGGGTCGGCCTCGACGCGGTGCAGCACATGGTCCGCCAGTTGCGCGGCGCCGTGGTGCTGGAGCAGACGGCGGGGCAGGGCAGCCGCTTCCACCTCGAAGTGCCCCTGACCCTGTCGGTGGTGCGCAGCCTGGTGGTGGAGGTCGGCGGCGAGGCCTATGCTTTCCCTCTGGCGCACATTGAGCGCATGTGCGACCTGGCGCCGGAGGACATCGTGCAACTCGAGGGGCGCCAGCACTTCTGGCACGAAGGCCGGCATGTCGGACTGGTGGCGGCCAGCCAGTTGTTGCAGCGCCCAGCCAGCGAACATCAGGATGGCAGCCTCAAGGTCGTGGTGATCCGCGAGCGCGAGGCGGTCTATGGGGTCGAGGTGGAGCGTTTTATCGGCGAGCGCACCCTGGTGGTGTTGCCGCTCGACCCACGGCTGGGCAAGGTCCAGGATATTTCCGCCGGAGCCTTGCTCGACGACGGTTCGGCGGTGTTGATCGTCGATGTCGAAGACATGCTGCGTTCGGTGGACAAGCTGCTCAATACCGGTCGCCTGGAGCGTATCGCCCAGCGCGGTCGCCAGGCCAGCGAGGCCGTGCGCAAGCGCGTGCTGGTGGTCGACGACTCCCTGACCGTGCGTGAACTGCAACGTAAACTGCTGCTGAACCGGGGTTATGAGGTGGCGGTCGCGGTGGATGGCATGGACGGTTGGAACGCCCTGCGCGCCGAAGACTTCGACCTGTTGATCACCGATATCGACATGCCTCGAATGGACGGGATCGAATTGGTCACACTCTTGCGTAAAGACACGCGTTTGCAGTCGCTGCCGGTCATGGTGGTGTCCTACAAGGACCGTGAAGAGGACCGTCGCCGTGGGCTGGACGCCGGCGCCGACTATTACCTGGCCAAGGCCAGTTTTCATGACGATGCCCTGCTGGATGCCGTGGTGGAGTTGATCGGAGGAGCCCAGGGATGAGGGTCGCGATTGTCAACGATATGCCCATGGCGGTAGAGGCGTTACGTCGGGCCCTGGCGTTCGATCCGGCGCACGAAGTGATCTGGGTCGCCGCTGATGGTGCCGAAGCGGTGAAGCTCTGCGCCGAGGACACCCCCGACCTGATCCTGATGGACCTGATCATGCCGGTGATGGATGGCGTGGAGGCCACCCGGCGGATCATGGCCGAGTCGCCGTGCGCCATCGTCATCGTCACCGTCGACCGCCAACAGAATGTCCACCGGGTCTTCGAGGCCATGGGCCACGGCGCCCTGGATGTGGTCGACACACCGGCCATTGGCACCGGCAACCCGAAGGAAGCCGCCGCGCCGTTGTTGCGCAAGATCCTCAATATCGGCTGGCTGATCGGCCAACGGGGCGACCGGGTACGCAGCGTGACGGCGCCCGTCCGGGACAACAGTCCCCGGCAGAAGCTGGTGGCGATCGGCTCTTCGGCCGGGGGGCCGGCGGCCTTGGAAAGCCTGTTGAAAGGTTTGCCGGCTGATTTCCCCGCCGCGGTTGTCCTGGTCCAGCATGTCGACCAGGTGTTTGCCGCCGGCATGGCCGAATGGTTGAGCAGTGCCTGTGGCCTGCCGGTGCGCCTGGCCCGTGATGGCGAGGCGCCGCAGTGCGGTACCGTGCTGCTGGCGGGGACGAACCACCATATCCGTTTGTTGAAAAACGGCACTCTGGCCTACACCGCCGAGCCCGTGAACGAGATCTATCGGCCCTCCATCGATGTATTTTTCGAGAGTGTCGCCAGTTACTGGAATGGCGATGCGGTGGGCGTGTTGTTGACGGGCATGGGGCGCGACGGTGCCCAGGGGTTGAAGCTGATGCGTGAGCGCGGCTACCTGACCATCGCCCAGGATCAACAGAGCAGTGCCGTGTACGGCATGCCCAAGGCGGCGGCGGCTATCGATGCCGCCGTTGAAATTCGCCCACTGAACAAGATCGCACCACGCTTGCTGGAGATATTTTCTTCATGAGATCTATCGTCAGCAATCCTGGTTTGAAAGCAGTACTTCAGGTGACCGCGTATGAATGATTTACAGCTGGACGATTTCAAGACCTCCGACGAAAACGCCGCGATGGTGCTGTTGGTCGATGACCAGGCCATGATCGGCGAGGCGGTGCGGCGCGGCCTGGCCACGGAGATCAATATCGACTTCCACTTCTGTGCCGATCCGCACCAGGCGATTGCCCAGGCGATCCGCATCAAGCCGACGGTGATCCTGCAGGACCTGGTCATGCCCGGCCTCGATGGCCTGAGCCTGGTGCGCGAGTACCGCAATCACCCGGCGACCAAGGACATCCCGATCATTGTGCTCTCGACCAAGGAAGACCCGTTGATCAAGAGCGCGGCGTTTGCCGCCGGGGCCAACGATTACCTGGTCAAGTTGCCGGACAACATCGAGCTGGTGGCGCGCATTCGCTATCACTCGCGTTCCTACATGACCTTGTTGCAGCGCGATGCGGCGTATCGGGCGTTGCGGGTCAGCCAGCAGCAATTGCTCGACACCAACCTGGTGCTGCAGCGCCTGATGAACTCCGACGGCTTGACCGGGTTGTCCAACCGTCGGCATTTCGACGAGTACCTGGAGCTGGAATGGCGAAGGGCGCAGCGCGAACAGGTGCAGATGTCGCTGTTGATGATCGATGTGGACCACTTCAAGTTGTTCAATGACAGCTTTGGCCATCTGGAAGGGGATGAGGCCTTGCGCAAGGTGGCGGAAACGATTCGTGAGGCCAGCAGCCGGCCTTCGGATTTGCCGGCGCGTTATGGCGGCGAGGAGTTTGTGTTGGTGCTGCCGAACACCACGCAAGGCGGTGCGCGGCTGGTGGCGGAGAAGCTGCGCCAGACCGTGGAGGGGTTGAAAATCCCGCACACCGCGCCGGGCGAGGGCTCGGTGCTGACCATCAGCATCGGGCTGGCCACCGTGATACCGCAGCAGGGCAGCAACTGCCGGGAGCTGATTTCGGCGGCGGACAAGGGGCTGTATGCGGCGAAGAACGGTGGGCGTAACCAGGTGGGGATTGGTTGAGGTTGGCCTGTTCGCCGCGGTCCTGTCCTGTGGGAGCGCGGCTTGCCGGCGAAGGGGCCCTCGGGTCCACCGCCAATCTTCTGGGCGGCGGGGTCCGTTGTAGGAGCAAGCTTGCTCGCGATGAACGTTAACGATAACGCGGGGCACCTGAAACACCGCATCGTTCTCGGTTTCATCGCGAGCAATCGAACATTGTCCGCCTACTCCCACACGGGCCAGTGTTGGCCTGAAACACCGTGTGTGAGTTAAACATCCAACCCGCGCTCACGTTCCAGATCAATCAATCGGGTGGTCGGGCCATCCGCGCGTAGGCGCTCCAATACAATTTCCGGCCAACGATTGCGAGCTCGGCGTTTGGCTGTGTCGTAGATAAAGTCTTGTATAAGGTGTGTGGGATGAAGATAAAGATCGCCAACCAATAGAAGGTGATCTGTTGGAGTCAAGTAGCTCTTTCCGCCTGAGGCTGCCTTTTTTTCTAAAATTAATTGACGTTCATGAGCTAAAAAATCTGAGGGTCGTAGATTGCTGGCCAATTGCTCTTTAATAAATGTATCTGACTCGCTATGGTTGCCGTGCTCGTCAAACCAAGGACCATTATTCATATAGGCTCGTATGTACTCCCAGAATCCTTTTTGCATGCCCAGGTCTTTGCCCATGGGCGCTCCCAAAGGAACCATCAGCGTGTTGTCTGGCTCTCCAAGCCGGCGAACCAATATCTCCAAGGCTGCATTGTCCAAGCCGCCGACATGATGACTCACAATTGTAAAATCATAAGTAATGGCTTGAATATCATCCCAAGGGGTGTGAAATAATTGGCCGTTATGATCAAAGTAGACCTCTCGCGTGCGTCTGTTGAAAATGATGGGAAGCGGGAATTTTGTACGGCACTCCAAAATAAAAGAAATAGGAAGAGCTGCTACGCCCATCAGTAGTGGCAAAAATAGGCTGTTGAAATGCCCATAATAGAGGCCGATAGCGGTCACGAACAGTCCGGGGATTGTATACATCAGGAAGATCACTCCTGTAATCTCGCCGCAGCCCGATTCACCACCATTTTTAAGCGAGAGGTAGTATTCAGTATGTTCGTCAGTGAGGAACAGTTCCATCGGCGTTTCGCCTGTCGATTCGTCGGCTTTAAGTATCGTGGGAGCCGTATCGGCACACAGGAGTTTGGCCTGCGCTATAAACGTTTTTAAATCCATACCAGTTCCTCGATATCGATCGGGAGAAGGGTCAGGCTTTCCAATAATGACTGGTTACAGGTTCAGTGCGGTAATCGGAGGATCTTGATACAACTCATCAATTTCTATACCCGCGGCTCGAGCTTTGGCTTCCAGTTCTTTACGCTGTTTTTTAGCGATCACCAGCTCGTCGGGCAGAAGCTCTTTCCAGCGAAGTTTATCTTTACCTTGGAAAGGCGTTCGCCAGAACTCGGCCTCTGTTGAGAATTTCAAGCTGACTAAATAGGTGCCCCGTTCCTCTGGTGCTTTCTTGGAGAGCCAATGTCGAGCCTGAAGATGCAAGTATGAGTCTTTATTAAAAAAATACCAATTGTACGAAGGGCCAATTTCAAACCAGCGTTTAAGGTCTATCTTGTAGTTTGGATCCAGCCAGGGGTGACTGAATACTTGTGTGTTTAGTATTTCTTCAGGTGTATTGATTTTGTCCATCTCTTTGCCCGATATTCGAGGGTCGCTCATATGATAATAGTGTTTCCAGTCAGCGCGTTGAAGGCCGTTGATTAACGTATATATGGCTTCTTGATAGTCTTCGTGTAAGCTATCGTCAGGAAGCCCTCTCAAAATTATTTCTATGTTTTCGATTTTGCTGCCGTATCTGTCGAAAACTGCAGTGCTTATCCTGGAGGTGTTCTTTAACAAAAGTGTATGTGAGCCGGTTTTTACGCTGGCGGTGGGCAGCTCTTTACTATTAGGGGAACGAGACATTTCATACCAACATACACCCACTGCCGCCAAACAATCAGGCTTGAAAGGTATCGGGCTGCGTGCGATGACATCCTTTATGTCTTCGTGAAGACTGATTTCGACAGTCGTTGTTTGGCCTTCCATTTTTGAGGTCTCCGAGTTTTTCAAAATGTCGCAGGCGGCTAATCCTAGTATTAGCACCGCCGCCAAGATTCTTTTCATGCAAAATCAGACCATTTGGATATGGAGGTGATAGAACTTTCCATGTGCTCGGAGTCGTGCTGCATCAGTTGATGATATTTGTTTGCGATTTTTGTGATGAAATCCATTCTGTGCATTCCGTTGTATAGGTCTCCCTCTGTCATTTGCTCTCGAAGACTTTCTTCTTTAACATCGCATGCGGTGCTGAATGCGGCGGACCTAAGCGGGAAGTAGGGGAGCCCTTCTGTCAAGGCCTGAAGATCCAATACCTTTTGGAAAGCATGGTTTTCGTAGATGAGAGGTTGCAGAATCTCCAACTGTTCATGGTCGGCAATGGCCAAAAGCGATTTCAGTTGCAGTGAAGGTCTTTCGTGACTTTTTGCTGATTCAGTTTTTTTAATGGTTTTGAATGCCTTCAGCAGGTATTTGTTCATTTTGAAGTTTTTCAGCGTCGCCAATGCTTCCTCCGCCCACGGCAAGCTTTTCAGTCCCGCCAGTGCCAACTCAGGACAGTTCAGCGCATTACGCTCCGACGCACACTCCTCGAATTGCTCGGGGAATTGGCTGTAAAACCAGTGCCAGACGAAAATATCCTGGAACAACCAGAAATTCCCTTTGCCCAGTCCGTCCTTGCCGATTGCCATTGGGTTAGGCAGATAACCTCCCATTGATACAGCCAGTGCGTCCGGTATGAAATCCAGCCCGCACTTCACCTGTTTACTGGCAAAGGCCGCCAGGCCCATCCAGTAGAAACGACCTTTCAGTTCAGGTTTTCCGCCGTCTTCCAACTCCAGATAGAACCGTGCATAGGTCGCCGCGATGCGCGCAGCGCGGGCACTGAAACTGGTGACCAGTTCGTTGCGCACCTGCTGTGAATAGAGATCACGCTTCTCCACCGTCAGTCGACGTATCGCTTCCTGCTGGCCCCAGGCCCAGAGTATTTCGCAGCCAAAGGTCTGCTTGGAGACCGAGTCGGGTCGGGTATTGGTGGTGCATGTGAGGATCGGATCTGCACTCATTGCTTGCGACTCCTTTCGTAACTGTCAGCGCCTTCCGGGACATGGAACTTGTCCCAACTTAGAAATGCTTTGAGATCCTGGGCGGCTTGGGTCTTGATGCGGGGAAGAAGTCCATTGGCGTCGCTGGTAACGACCCGAGGGGCGGCGTCTCTTCAGCACCGGCCTCGATAACGACCTTTTTGCCTGCGTAGATATGAATTTCCTGGCCCGCCTCGACGAGGTAGCCCACCCCAGCTTTCACCTGCTGGCTTCGACCCACCGTCAGATGGTCATCACCCTTCACCTCGCAACGGCGATCCTGGTGAACGGTATGGTGTTCCTCGGCCTGAAACTCGGCGTAGCTGTTGGCCCCGACGCTTTCATGCCGCTCATGGCCAACCTGTACGTGCTGGTCGTGTTCGATGTGCTGCTCAAAGTCCCGCTGGGCATGCACATAGATCTGCTCCTGGCCCTTGAGGTCTTCGATACGGATTTCATTGCTGCCGCCGCCACCCGGACTGCTCTGGCTCTTGAACACGCTGCGGGTCTTGTGCGCCGGCAGCGGGTAGGGCGCCTGCTGCACGGCGTTGTTCAGGCAACCGACGATCAGCGGCTGGTCCGGGTCGCCTTCCAGAAAGGTCACCAGTACCTCCATACCGACCCGGGGCAGGCTGACGGCACCATGACTCGACCCGGCCCAGCCGGACGCCACCCGCAACCAACAACTGCTCCTTTCGCCGGTTGCGTCCGAACGATCCCAGTGAAACTTCACTTTCACCCGGCCATATTCATCGCAGTGGATTTCTTCACCGGGCGGGCCGGTGACGATGGCGGTCTGGGCATTGAGGCGACGGGATTCGCGTGCGTGTAACGGCGGGCGGAAGAACACGTCCCACGGCGTGGCGAGAAAGCTATTGCGGTAGCCCTGGCGGAAATCGCTGTTGCTACTACTCGGGCTCGGAGCCGACTCCTCCAGCACCTGCGGCTGCTTGCCTTCGTGGGTCAGTTGGGTCAACAGCCAGAGATCGTTCCAGTCCGGCTGTGGATGATCGCTCAGGGTCAGAAGATGTCCGCTGACCAGTTGTGCTTCATTGCTCTTGCCCGAAGCCTGTCGATAGTCGGCACGATGGCGTTCCAACTGACGGCGATTGAGTTGCTTGCCGGTGTCGTCATGCTTGAAGTGGCCGGGGTAGCGATAGTCCTCCAACTCCGGTTTCGGCGTGGAGTCCGTGCAGTGAACTGTCCGTTCCAGCAGGGTATGCGGCTTCTCGAAATCGTAGTCACGCAAGGCGGCATGACTGCTGCGGGTTTCCAGGCGTAGCTCGAAGGACTTGATGCTTGCTGTCGAAGCCACGGTGCCACTGTCCGGTACATAGGGCACCGCCTTGGACAGCCGGCGAAAGAAGGTCTGGTCATCGCCGAAGGCCAGGTGATGCTCCGCCGGGCTGTGCTGGAAGTGGTAGTGCAGGCCATCTTCCCCACACAGGCGCTGGATGAAATCCAGGTCGGACTCGTTGTACTGCACGCAATACTCGCGTGCGGGGAGTGGCGTGGCGAGGTTGAAGCTGAAGGCATTGCCGAGGATGCCGTGGTCCTTGAGCACCTGGGCGATGATCTGCGGCACGCTCTGATTCTGGAAAATGCGCTGGTTGAAGCGATGGCCCAGGTAAGTCAGTTGCGGCACGAGGGTGAGGTGATAGTGCGTCCAGCGCTGGCTGGTATCGCCCTGGCCGATGCTGTAGACCTGGCCATGAATACCCGCGCCGCCATCGTTGAAGGCGAGAAAACCCTGTCGGTGCAACAGCTCGTCGAGGTTGAGGTCCGGGCGTCGGCTGACCAGTTCCAGTTCGAAACGGTAGGGTTGGCTGATGCCTTCGCTGCCGGTGAAGGCCACTACCTGGAGTTCAGGTTCAAAACCCGGAAGGGTCAGGATAAAGCGGTTTGGCGGCGCTGAAATGAACATGCGTAGTCCCTTACTCAAGCGGTAAGGGGGGAGTCTGCTTGTCCTCGGTGGTGCGTTGAATAGGTCTGTGAAAAAACAGAAAGACCTTACATATCAAGGTTAAAAAGACTGACGCAACAGCGGAGTGTTTTGCCAAAAAGAAGTGAAAGTGCCACTGTCGGCTACGTCAGTGACACCGGTTCCGCGTATCGCCCTCACCCCTGGTTCGAACGTTTCCAGCCATACAGGGTGATGATCCAGAACGGCAGCCACCAGACCAGATCGTTGCACATCAGCATGATCCCGCTGTGCCAGGGCAGAACGCCGGTCATGGCCGATTGCACAAAGCCGATCGGTCCCAGTGTCTTGCCCACTATCCCGACGGCCACCAGTGGCCAATAGCGAACCACGTCCTGTGCGGCAATCCAGTAGCCCAACGCATACACGCCGACCATCATGCCGATGCAGCGGATCATCACGTCCGGCGTGGTCGGCATCTGCAACCAGGCAAATACCTGGCTGGGCCAGACGGCCAGCAGCACGGCGTAGAACAGGTTGTAGAGGGCGGCTATGCGCAGGATCCAGGACATCCAGGCGGGCGCGGTGCTTGTCGGGAACAGGTAGGTCATGGGTTTTCCGTTGGTGTTGATGAAGAGGTTGGCTCGACCAGGCTCAATACACCGTTGTAGTGAATGAGTGTGCCGAAGCGCGCCAGGTCGACCTTGACCCGACAGTGAAAGCGCCGAGCGTCGATAGGCTGCTCGCTTGCACTGATCGTCAGGCCGGGCACCGGCCAGCCCAGCCCGCGCAGGACAACCCGTTCGCAGCGTTGATGCAGGCTGCCGTCGGCATCGACCCAAGTGTTGAGAGGCGCCGCAATCGGCCCCACGTGCTCGACGATCACCGCGCCGGTTCCGGCTTGCATCAGGCTGTTCATGGCTTGTCCGCCGATGACTCTCTGCCAGCGCTCCGACGAGGTGCTGGGCAATGGCGCGATACGCACGCGGCATGAGGCAGCCGGCGATGCGGCTGGCATCCTCCCTAGCAGCGGCAACAGCCTCGGCCAGAATGAGCTTGCCCAGGCAACTGAGAGTACGCCCTGGACCTGGGCACCTTTCGCACCATGCAAGGCTTGCAGGACCGGCGCCAGCTTCGCAAAGTCCTGTGCGAGAACCTGCTGATAAAGGCTCTTCATCGAACAGTTGTCCCGCAGACGTCGAGGATACCTTGTGCAACAGGCAGGGCCGGGGTCATTTCGTGAGGCGTCATGGAAGCTTTCCTTGCGCAGATACAGACTCAAGCGTTAAGAGCAGAGTCTGCTTGTCCTTGGTAGTGCGTTTGAATAGCGCAGTAAAAAAACAGAAGAGACCTATATTAGATGGTTTAAAACCTTACCCTGTAGGTAAACTTTTCCCATCGATCATGACTTTGTGCCTTCCCCCCGCCAAGCGGGCTGCCGGGACGCGCACAAACCAGTTATACTCGTCGGCTTTCAAAAGTTCACCGACGAGTGCTGCCCGCCATGGAAATCAACCCGATCCTTAACAGTATCAAGGACCTGTCCGAGCGCTCCGAAACCATTCGGGGGTATCTTTGACTACGATCAAAAGCATGAGCGCCTGACCGAAGTCAATCGCGAGCTTGAAGATCCGGCTGTCTGGAACAACCCCGAATACGCGCAGAACCTCGGCCGCGAGCGCTCCGCGCTGGCGCTGATCGTCGAGACCCTGGACGACATGTCCAGCGGCCTGGCCGACGCCCGCGACCTGTTGGAAATGGCTGCCGCCGAAGAAGACCAGGGTGCCGTCGACGACGTCGCCGCTGAAGTCGAACGCCTGCGCGAAGCCCTGGAAAAACTCGAATTCCGTCGCATGTTCAGCGGCGAAATGGATCAGAACAACGCCTACCTGGATATCCAGGCCGGTTCCGGCGGCACCGAAGCCCAGGACTGGGCCAATATCCTGCTGCGCATGTACCTGCGCTGGGCCGACAAGCGTGGCTTCGACGCCACCATCATGGAACTGTCCGCCGGCGAAGTCGCCGGGATCAAGGGCGCCACCGTGCATATCAAGGGCGAGTACGCCTTCGGTTGGCTGCGTACCGAGATCGGCGTGCACCGCCTGGTGCGCAAGAGCCCGTTCGACTCCGGCAACCGTCGCCACACCTCGTTCTCGGCGGTGTTCGTCTCCCCGGAAATCGACGACAACATCGAAATCGAAATCAACCCGGCAGACCTGCGGATCGATACCTATCGCTCCTCCGGTGCCGGTGGTCAGCACGTTAACACCACCGACTCGGCCGTACGTATCACCCACGTACCGACCAACACCGTGGTCAGCTGCCAGAACGAACGTTCGCAGCACGCGAACAAAGACACCGCGATGAAAATGTTGCGGGCGCGCTTGTACGAACAGGAAGTGCAGAAGCGCAACGCCGCTTCCCAGGCCCTGGAAGACACCAAGTCGGATATCGGCTGGGGTCACCAGATCCGCTCCTACGTACTCGACGCCTCGCGGATCAAGGATCTGCGCACCAACATCGAACGCAGCGACTGCGACAAGGTGCTGGACGGCGATATCGACGAATACCTGGAAGCCAGCCTCAAGCAAGGGCTTTAAGGCACTGCGGCGGTGGCGCGCATCAAGGCGCGCCGCCTGCCGTGAACCCCTGCCGAAGGCCGGGGGTAACGAACCTGTGATGGAAAATCTAAAGACATGAGCGACCTACAACTCGACCCGCAAGCCCTGCAACAGGAAGAAAACACCCTGATCGCGCTGCGCAAGGAAAAGCTGGCTGCCGAGCGCGCCAAGGGT